>Ga0265338_10002794_pt1 | contig 25522 bp, 23 predicted proteins | sample 42126metaG_FD_193579 | JGI IMG/M metagenome (GOLD analysis project Ga0265338, IMG submission 193579) | Rhizosphere microbial communities from Carex aquatilis grown in University of Washington, Seatle, WA, United States - 4-21-26 metaG | ecosystem: Host-associated > Plants > Roots > Rhizosphere... | reverse complement strand
CCGCCCTTGCAACGTGCCTGGTGTTTCTCAGCGAGAACGGATTGCTGCCAGCCGAGATTCTCAATGTCGATGCCTGGGAAGAACTCACGCTGGCGGTCGCTTCCAGCGAGATCGACCGATTGGAGACCACCAAGCGGCTCAGGCGGCTGGTGCGGCGACGGAAATAAATGCGGCAATTGATGCGCGACCCAACTCTCTTCCTACTTGCCCGTCAACAAATTCGTTGACATAATGCGCCCGTGTTCTACCAGCCGAAGGACATTCAGGAAGCTCTCGGGCTCAAAGCGCAACTGAAGGAACGGGGCACTTTCATTGCCGGCGGCACCGATATCGTGGTGTTGATGAACCACGGGAAAGCCGCGCCCGAGAACTTCATCGATCTCACGCACGTGCCCGAGCTGCGCGCCATTCACCGGTACAATGGCACGCTGGAACTGGCCGGCAACGTCACGCATGCTCAATGCGGCAAGCTGCCCATCCGCTGTCTCGCGTTGGCCTCGCTCAGCGTCGGGGGACCGGGCATCCGCGAACTCGGGACGATCGCGGGCAATCTTGCCACCGCCTCGCCGGCCGGGGATGGTTCCACCGCCCTGCTCGCGCTCGATGCGGAAGTGGAATTGACCAGCGTTCGCGGCGCGCGCCGTTTGCCGCTCGATAAATTCTTTCTCGGCTACCGCAAGACGGCGCTCGCGCCCGACGAGATGATCACGAAGATTTTCCTCCCGACGAACTACCAGAGCGATTGGGCGAAGAATGGCAAACGCGGTGCGATGAATATTTCGGTCGTGGCGGTCGCCGTGGCGATCACGCCGATGAAACAGGTGCGCATCGCGCTGGCGTCGGTCGCGGCCACGCCGATCCGCTGTTACGGGACGGAGAAGTATCTTGAGCAAAATGGGTTGAGTGCTGGTACGATTCAGCAGGCGGCGGAACTGGTGCGGGGCGAGATCAGGCCGATCACCGATCATCGAGCCAGCGCTGATTACAAGGTTCATGTGTCGGGAGTCATGGTGCGGCGGTTGTTGGAGAATTTGGTGAAGGAATGAAGAAACCGGCGAAAGCGAAATCAACGGACGGTCTCTGGCCGTTGCGGTTCACGCTCAATGGCAAAAAAGTTTCGGCCAAAGTGCGGCCGACGCAGACGCTGCTCGATTTCCTGCGGATCGAGATGGGATTGACCGGCACCAAGGGCGCGTGTCTCGAAGGCGAATGCGGGAGTTGTTACGTGCTGGTGGACGGCAAGCCGATGAACTCCTGCCTGATGTTGGCCCCACAGGTGCAGGACCGCAAGGTGATGACCATCGAGGGATTCGCCCATAACCAAAAGCTCGACGTGATCCAGCAGAAATTTGTCGAATGCGGCGCGGTGCAGTGCGGCTATTGCACGCCGGGACTGATCGTGGCCGCGAAGGCGTTGCTCACGGAGAATCCGCATCCGACGCGCGAGGAGTTTTTGGTCGGTATCGAGGGAAACATTTGCCGATGCACCGGGTACAACCAGATTTTGCGGGCGTGCGAACTCGCTGCCGATGAAATGGGCTTGAAGAAGAAAAAATGAGCCAGCCGACCGATACACTTCGGGAGAAAGTTGCTCAGCTTCAGGCGGCGACGAAAAGTTCGTCGGCTTACGAGAGCGGGCCGACGAAAGTGGTCGGACAATCGGCGCAGCGGTTGGATGCGGTCGGCAAGGCGACGGGCGCGACGAAGTACGGGCAGGATTTGTTCGACAAGAAGTGTCTGTTTGCGAAAGCGCTGCGGGCGGAGTATCCGCACGCGGAGATCCTCGGGATCGACACGCGCGCGGCGAAGAAACTGCCCGGCGTTGTCGCCGTGCTCACGCACGCGGACGTGCCCGGCACGAATTTGCACGGGCTGATTCGTCGCGACCAGGAAGTGCTTTGTAGCCGGAAGGTGCGTTATCGGGGCGATGCGTTGGCCGTGATTGTCGCCAAGACCGAAGAGATCGCCATCGAGGCGCTCGCGAAAATCCGCGTGGACTACAAACCGTTGACGCCCGTGCTCACGATGGAAGACGCGCTCAAGCCCGACGCGCCGAAAATCCATAACGAGGGCAACGTTCTCGGCGAGAAACATCTTCGCAAAGGCGACGCGCCGAAGGCCATGCGCGAGGCGGACGTAGTCGTTGAAGACATTATCCAGACGCAGACGTGTGACCACGCGTTTCTCGATATCGAAGCTGGCCGGGCGCGGTACGACGGGAAGAAACTGACCATCGAAGTCTCGGGCCAATGGCTGCACGAGGAACGGCGATTGATCGCGTTGGCGCTGGGATTGCCGCTGGAACAACTGCGGATTATCCAACCGGCGACGGGCGGGGCGTTCGGTGGCCGTGAAGACATTTCGATCCAGATCTATCTCGGGTTGGCGGCGTTGAAATTGAAAGGCAAGACGATCTGCCTGCGCTACTCGCGGAGCGAATCGATGGTCGCGCGGCACAAGCGACATCCGATTCGGGTGCATTACAAACTCGGCGCGAAGAAGGACGGCACGCTGGTCGCGGCGCAGATCACGTTTTACGTGGACAAAGGCGCCTATGCGTCCACGGGCATCGCGGTGATGCGCAAGGCGTCGAGCCACGCGACAGGGCCGTACAAGGTGCCGAACGTGTGGGTCGATGTCATCGGCGTGTTCACCAACAACAATCCGTGCGGCGCGATGCGCGGATTCGGCGCGGCGCAGACGGCAATCGCCTACGAGGGATTGATGGACCGGCTGGCGATGAAACTCGGCATGGACAAAGCCGAGTTGCGGATGAAGAACCTCATCCACTCCGGGGACGCCGTGACCACCGGCCAGATCGTGCCCCACGCGACGGGCCAGGAATGTTTTGAAGCGGTGCTGAACGCGATTGATTGGAAGAACCGGAGCTACGAGACCAGCGCGCCGCATCTCAAGCGCGGGTACGGCATCAGCGTCATTTGCTTCGGGCTCGGTTACGGCGACGGGTTCCCTGATGCGTCGCGGGCGCGCTGCAAGCTGACGGCGGACGGCATGGTGGAAGTGTACTCGAGCGCGGCAGATGTCGGACAGGGATTGATGAACATGATCGCCCAGATCGTGGCGGAAGAAGTGGGCGTGCCGTTGGAGCGGGTGCGGCCCATACTCGGGGACACAGAGTTGACGCCCGAATCCGGCAGCACGTCGGCGACGCGGCAGACGTATTTCACCGGGTCGGCGGTGCAACTGGCGGCGTCGGAACTGAAGAAGCAATTGCAGGACATCGCGGCGTCGCACCTCGAAGAATTGGTGTACGAAATCAAGATCGAGAACGGCGTGGCGTACAATGTGTTTCACCCGAAGAAGCGGATGACGCTCAAGGAACTCGCGCGCGAGGGGAAGCGTCGCGGGTTTTCGCTCGAAGCGATGGGGCTCTACAAACCGCCGACGGTGCCCGAGGACACGAAGACAGGCCAGAGCATGCGGGCGTTCGTCACGTATCTGTTCGGGAGCCATGCGTGCCAGGTGCTGGTCGATACGGAGACCGGCGAAGTGAAGATTGAGCGGTATATCGCCTGTCACGACGTCGGCAAGGCGATCAATCCCGACCAGGTCATCGGCCAGATTCAAGGCGGCGTGACGCAAGGGATCGGCATGGCATTGATGGAGGAAGTTGTGATGAAGGACGGCAAGATCATGAATCCGGGTTTCACGGATTACATTCTGCCGACGATTCGCGACGTGCCGAAGATCGAATGCATCGTGCTGGAGTATCCCGACCCGGGCGGCCCGTTCGGGGCGCGCGGGGTTGGCGAACCGCCGTTGATCGCGTGCGGCCCGGCCATCATGTCGGCCATCCACGACGCCATTGGCAAACCAGTCCGCACATTACCCGCGACACCCGAGCGGGTTTGGCGTACAATTTCCGAAGAATGACCCACGTCCCCTATCTCGACCTGAAGACCCAGTACGCGGCCATCCGTGACGAAGTGCAAGCGGCTCTCATGCAGGTTTGCGAATCGCAGTTGTTCGCGCAGGGTCCGCCCACCAAAGCGTTTGAAAAAGAGTTCGCGGACTACTGCGAAGTTCGCCACTGCGTCACACTCAACAGCGGCAACAGCGCGTTGCATCTGGCGATGCGATGCCTCGACATCGGTCCCGGCGACGAGGTCATCACCACGCCTTATACCTTCATTGCTCCCGCGTGGGCGATTAGTTATGTGGGCGCCAAGCCGGTGTTCGCGGACATCGATCCCGTGCGGCGGACGCTCGACCCAGCCAAACTTGAAAAGGCCATCACGCCGGCCACCAAGGCGGTGATCGTCGTGCACATCTTCGGCATGCCCGCCGACATGGATGCCATCAATGCCATCGCCAAGAAGCACAAACTCGCCGTTGTGGAAGACGCGGCGCAGGCCCACGGCGCACGTTACAAGGGGAAACGGGTCGGCCAATTCGGTGCGATGTCCTGCTACAGTTTCTACCCGACGAAAAACCTCGCGGCATTTGGCGAAGGCGGGGCGTTGCTGACAAACGATGAGAATTTCGCCGCGCGCGCCCGGTCGTTGCGCGAACATGCGCTGATTGACCGCTACGTGCACGGTGAGGTTGGTTACAACTATCGGATGGACAGTATCCAGGGGGCGGTGTTGCAAGTAAAACTCAAACATCTCGATAAGTGGAACGCCGCCCGCAAGGCACACGCAAAACGGTACAGCGAGTTGCTCAAGGGAACGTCATTCGGTGTGCCGTCGGTCCCCGCCGACTCCGAACCCGTCTGGCATTGTTACACCATCGAATGCGACAATCGGGACCGCGTCCAAAAGTCGCTCACCGACGCCGGCATCGGCACCACCATCAATTATCCCCTGCCCTTGCATCTGCAACCCGTCTATCGTTCGCTCGGCTACAAACGCGGGGAATTGCCTGTGGCAGAACGACTATGTGAACGTTGCTTATCGTTGCCGATGTTTCCGGAGTTGAAAGAGGAGCAGATCGAGGCGGTGGTGCAGGCGCTGCGGGCGACGACGTAGGGGTCACGGATGACGAGTAGGTTGTTGCTTACATTGCCACGGTATACGTGCTAATTTGCTCTCCAGAAAATGATCGCGGAATCCGTCAAGTTCCGAGGGCACAGGTGCTTTAAGACTGAGTGGGCAGGCTTCGATACCATCAAACCTGTCAACGTCATCGTCGGCAGGAACAATTCTGGCAAATCTCATATTCTTGATCTCGTGGCTGCACTTTGTGAGAGCAAATTCTATCGTAAAGGTTGGCAAATTCGTTGTCGCGGCGTGCTCGATGAAGCTTCTCTCAGGCCTCATTTCCCGCAGAACACAAGTGAGGGTGAGTTGCGCGGGAATCATTGGGACCAACACGGCGCTCAGTTGGTTGGCAAGGAAGTGGTATGGGAAGCCAATGAACAGGCTCAGATCACTAGTGTTACATTTATCGTTCCGTCCGACCTCGAGTCCCGGTTTGGAGGCGAGTCAACCAAAGCTAGAATTGAAAAGCTCCGAAGTATACTCATCACCGCTCAACACCATTTTACAGGCAAAACATTTCGCCGCCTCTTGGCTGATCGTGATATTCGACCCGAGACAGCCAATAGCGGGCTCGCGCTCTCGCCAAATGGTTCGGGTGCCACAAATATCGTCCGCCGTTATATCGTAAGTTCGAGCCCCAAGCTTCCTCGTGAACTAATCCAAGTTCAAGTACTGACCGCCCTCAAACAGATTTTTAATACTGATGGAGACTTTTCGGAGATTCAAGTGAAGACTCATGATGAGCAAGAGTCGGGTCACCCTCTGGAAAGTTGGGAGATATTCCTCGGCGAGCAAAAGAAGGGGTTAATCGCGCTTAGCCAGTCAGGAAGCGGTTTGAAAACCGTTATCCTAGTGCTCCTGAACCTGCTGGTCATTCCGAATGTTGAACAAATACCAAAGAGCTCGTACATTTTTGCATTTGAGGAGCTCGAGAACAACCTTCACCCAGCGTTTTTGCGACGACTTTTTCAATATTTGGAAGAGTATGCTTTGAGGGAGAAGGCGACGGTTTTTTTGACAACGCATTCGAGCGTTGCTCTGGATCTCTTTGGTCTTTCTGCTAACGCACAGATTGTTCACGTCACACATGACGGGGAATCTGCAAGAGCAGAGGTTGTTTCAGCACACTTCGATCACCTCGGTGTCATCTCCGAGTTGGGAGCCAAACCCTCTGATTTGCTTCAAGCAAATGGCATCATCTGGGTAGAAGGCCCATCGGACTGCATATATCTCAACCGTTGGGTCGATATTCTTACCAACGGGGAACTCCGTGAGGGTCGAGACTATCAGTGCGCGTTCTACGGGGGATCGTTGCTGGCCCGAACACAGTTCGCCTCGCCTGAAAGCGCTGTGATGGAATTGGTGAATCTGTTTCGAATTAACCCCCATATTGTTGTGATTTGTGATGGCGACCGCACCCGCAAAGGCTCGCATGTAAAAGATCGCGTCAGGCGAATACGGTCTGAGGTCCTTAAACTTCCAGGTGCGCACATTTGGGTTACTAATGCTAGGGAGATTGAAAACTACGTTCCCGGAAGCGTTTTGGCGAAGGCATTGACATATAGTGCGCTTCCCGACCCAACACAATATGATTTGTTCTTTCCTCGAAAAGGGCATCCCGAGAGCTCGTACGTTGAAACTAAAATGAATCGAAAGGGTCTCGATAAAATGGACCTAGCCGTTCTATGCGCACCGCACATGGACAAAGACGTTATGAGCACTAGATTTGATTGGGCGGCGCAAATGCTAAATATTGTGAGCCGCATAAAGGCTTGGAACGCCTAACCATCGGTAGGAGAGCGAGAAATGCGCAAGCCGAAAACAACCATCGTTAAGGCCTACGCAAAGATGTGGCCCAGAGCCGTCTTTGACATTAAGGACAAGGGCAAGCTTCTGCGGGACGTTCTGGATCTCTTAGATCAGCCGGGCGTATACGTGCTGTACCGGGATGATCAGCCGTATTATGTGGGCAGCGCGACACGCCTTATTGATCGCCTTCATAAGCATGCTAACGTCACAAAGGACAGGTACTACAACTTCTGGAACTACTTCTCGGCTTTCATTGAAGGCGGGCCGTTCTCTTGAAAATGCTCGTTGGCCGGTTATGGCGGACCAAAGCAACTTGCCTGCGGAATACAAATCGGCCCGGCTATCGACATTTCCGTCTGAACCCGATTCGCATTCAGGAGCCATGTAATTGTGGGTTCCGACGCTTTCATCCACCAGCGTTATAGTCTCGTGTCCTTCCATCTGGCATACGCCAAAATCTATCACCTTGATTGTCTTTTTGTCCGGCAGCAGGAGAACATTCCCAGGACTCAAGTCGCGGTGCACAACTTTGATCTGCTCACAGGCCGCGATGGCAGAAGCCAACTGCTTGAAGAGTTCAACCGCCCTGAGCGGATTCCTCAAGTAGGGATTATTTCCGGTTTCCATTGCCTCCCGTAAACTAATCGCTCCCTCTATGTATTCCATGACATAAAAGGGTGGGTCATCGGAAATCTCCAAAACCTTGATAATGTTCGGATGGTCTAACTTGCTGATTGCCTCAACCTCTCGCTTGAACCGTGCGTAGGCTTGCTGTGGTTTCTTTGGTTGCAGCCTCTTCAAGGCAAACTGCTTGCCCTGTCCGTCTGTCACCAGTTCGACAACGGCTTGGCCGCCCGAGCCCAAGGTGTTGCCGGTGTGCATCCATTTTCCAGACAACCCGCCTCCGGGAAAACCACCACCCGCAAATCGAGGATCTACCGTCATAGGGCAAGGATTATTTCCCACTCGAAGGCAGGCGTCAACGCCATAAGCCGTTTCGCCTGATGCGTTCCGGCGGGCACGATAGAGATCCCTCGACAAGCTTCGGGATGACGGCGTTGGGGGAGCGGAGCACTGAATTGTTGGCGTTCGGTCTCGACGTTGTGGTGGCAATGGTGTATAATGGCCGCGTAGTAGAAGTTTGGTCGCCACGGTTTGCTCCAAGACGCTTCGCGGTCGGAGCTTCCAGCCGTGCAGAAGCCCCGCAGAAGTAGCATGACCAGCCGCAATAGTTCTTTGAAACCGAATAGATCCCGGCCCGGTCGCGGTCTGGAGACCGCTCCCACAACTAGCGGTTCTCTATAAAAGTACTTTTTTGAAAACCGAACCCAAGTTAAAACGGCGCATGTGCTTCGTCATGAGATTATTATACAAAATGCAAGATGGGTTCGGTCGACGAAGCGAACCCAAATTGAAGGGGAGTGAATTGCTGGGAAGGCGTGAAAGTGACGTTTTTTGGACGTAATTTGGGTTCGGTCCCGGCCGGTCGCGGGCTGGAGCCCGCTCCCACAAATAGCGGTTCTCTACAGAGAAGACTATTTCTGCCAAACGAACCCACCGAAAAAATTCGGATGTGTTTTGACATGAATAGGTTAGATAAAACACGAGTTGGGTTCGTTCTGCAAAAAACAGGCAAAACACGAGGGGAAAAGCGCCGGAAAACGGCGGTGGAGGGGTGTTTTTAAGTAAAAAGAGAAGCCATAATCAGAAGGCAGGAGATCGAGAAGACCCCTCACCTTAATCCTCTCCCTCAAGGGGCGAGGAGACAGGAGTCAGAGACAGAACGATAAAACAGAGAAGGCCCAGGGGAAATGAATTCGAAGGAAATGATGAACGCGGAGAAAGCGGTCGCGGGCTGGAGCCCGCTCCTAACAAGAGGCGGCGGGGGCTCGGCTGGGGACCCCTACATGTCATGAGGGCAGTCAGCCGACGCCACACACCGGTCGCGGCCGGGAGGCCGCTCCTACGAGAAACGACGGCAACTCCGAAACCGACTCGGAGCAGGCCCGCCCTACCGGGAAAACGGCCAGAATACGCAGAAAATCGTTTTTGTTGAATTGACCCCTAAACTAGGCAATAATCCATTCAGATGAGTACTTCGAGCGTCGCAGAAGTGCCGAAACCGAAACGGGTTAACCTGCGTCGGCCTGACATTATGGAGGCCGTTCGCGAGCAGGTGGAACTGCATTATCGCAGCCAGATCGTGGAGAAGCTGCGGCAACGCGGGGGCGTGCTCGAGGCGGGCGGCCTGAAGGTGCGTCTCGCCAAGGAATTCGGGTTCTGTTACGGCGTGGAACGGGCCATCGACCTGGCGTATGCGGCTCGGAAGGTGTTTCCCAACCAACCCATCTACACGCTGGGCGAGATCATCCACAATCCCGAGGTCAACGAGCAGCTCATCGCCATGGGCATCAAGTTCCTCTCGGGGCCGATCAAGAGCGCCAGCATCGACGACCTGAAGGAAGACGACGTGGTGATCATCCCCGCGTTCGGGGCGGAAATCGCCACAATGAACAAGTTGGAGGCCAAAGGCTGCCAACTGGTGGACACGACCTGCGGCGACGTGTTGAGCGTCTGGAAACGGGTCACGAAAAACACCAACGAAAAATTTACGTCGATTATCCACGGCAAAGCCAAGCATGAGGAGACGAAGGCGACCAGCTCGCGGGCGACGTCCAACAATGCCGGTCATTACCTCGTCGTGCTCAACATTGCGGAGACCGATTACGTCTGCAATTACATCCGCCACGGCGGCGACAAGGCGGAATTCCTGGCGAAATTTCCCGGCTCACACTCGGCCGGATTCGACCCGGACCAGCATCTGACCTCGATCGGTGTGGCGAACCAGACGACGATGTTGCGGAGCGAGACCGAGGAGATTCAACGCCGGTTGCGGCAGGCCATGGTGGACCGCTACGGCGAAACCGAAGTCGACCGCCATTACCGGATGTTCGATACGATTTGCGGCGCGACGCAAGAGCGGCAGGACGCGCTGATTCAGCTTCTGCAGGAGCCGCTCGACATGATGATCGTCGTCGGCGGCTATAACTCGAGCAACACGTCGCACCTGGCCGAGATGGGCGAGGAGCGTATGCCGACGTATTTTATCCGCAACGCGAGCAAGATACTGTCCGACAAGGCGATTTTGCATTTCAACCTGCACAAGCAGGAGGAAGTTCTTGCCGAGAATTGGATGCCGACCGGAAGTATTTACATCGGTATCACCGCGGGCGCTTCGTGCCCGAACAATTTGATCGATGATGCAGTCCGCCGTCTCTTCAACCTGCGCGGCGTCAACGTGGACGAGATGATCGCCGCCACCGAGGCCGCCGCGCCCCTTTCGTGATGGCTCCCCTGTCCCAAGCACAGATTGTGCTGTACCCGGGCATCTCAAAGAATCGAATGGCACCGTGAAATTCCATGGATAAATCCCCTCTCAAATTCCGTTCCACATCGATGGCCGACATTGAACTGCCCAAGGAAGTGTCGGGCCTGCGCGATCTCGCGTACAACCTGTGGTGGACGTGGAACCCGCAGGCGCGGCGGATGTTCGCGCACATCCAGCCCGGTTTGTGGGCGATCTACCGCAACCCGGTCGAATTGCTCATCAACATCGAGCCGCACCACTGGGAATCGCTGCTGGAGGATGAGGTGTTCCTGAGCATGTACAAATCCGTCCTGCGCGAATTCGAGACGTACATGAAGTCGGGCAACGGCACGTGGTTCGCCAAGAACCATCCCGGCTACCAGGGCGGACCGTTTGTTTATTTTTCGACCGAGTTCGGTTTTCACGAGTGCCTGCACACCTACTCCGGCGGCCTGGGCATTCTCTCGGGCGACCACTGCAAATCCGCCAGCGACCTTGGCATTCCATTCATCGCCATCGGCCCACTCTACAAGCACGGCTACTTCGAACAGGAAGTTGAGCCGGACGGACGGCAGGAACATTTTTATCCGGCCTACGATTTCTCGCGGTTGCCGATCCAGCCGTTGCTCGGCGATAACGGCCGCCATCTGACCGTGGACATCGATTTTCCCGACCGCACCGTGTACGCGCGCGTGTGGCTGTGCCAGGTGGGCCGGGTGCCCGTGCTATTGCTCGACACGGACACGACGAAGAACCACCCGGCGGACCGGCCCATCACGGGCCAACTGTACGTCAGCGGCCGGGAGATGCGCATCTGCCAGGAGATCGTCATTGGCGTGGGCGGGGTGCGCGCGCTGCAGGCGCTCGGGATCGAGCCCGCCTGCTGGCATATGAATGAGGGACATTGCGCGTTCCTCGGACTCGAACGCGTCCGCAATAGCGTCAAGTCCGGGAAGAGCTTTACCGACGCGTGCACAGAAGTCGCGAAGAGCTCCATATTCACCACCCACACACCGGTGCCGGCGGGTAACGAGGCATTCGACGTTGGGCTGATCCGCAAGTATTACAAGAAGTATTGCGAAGACATTGGTATTTCGCTGGATCAACTGATCGACCTCGGCTTGTCCAATCCCGGCCAGGGCAACCAGCAATTCAGCCTCACCGTGCTGGCGATCCATCTCTCGACGTTCTGCAACGGCGTTAGCCAGCTTCACGGCAAGGTCAGTAATGATATGTGGCGGCATCTGTTCAAGAACCTGAAGCCGGGGGAAAACCGGATTCAGGCGATCACCAATGGGATTCACACCCAGACGTGGATGGGCTATCAGATGTCCGATCTGTATGACAAGTATCTGACGCCCGCCTGGCGCGACAACCTCATGGACGATCTTTTTTGGAGACGGGGCGTCGCCAACATTCCCAACAAGGAGTTGTGGGACGTTCATAACCTGCAGAAGGAGAATTTGGTGCGGTTCATCCGCAGTCATGAACGCGCCCATCTCGCGCGGCATGGCGCGTCCCCGGACGACCTGCGCGGTGTCGAACAATTGCTCGATGTCAATGTGCTCACGATCGGGTTCGCGCGGCGGTTCGCCACGTATAAGCGCGCAGACCTGTTGTTCCGCGATTTCGACCGGTTGCGTTCCATTCTCAAGGACTCCGAGCGCCCGGTGCAGATTGTGTTTGCCGGCAAAGCGCATCCCGCGGACAAGCCGGGCCAGGAATTCATCCGCCGGATTTTTGATATTTCGCGGAACACGGATTTGCACGGTTACATTGTATTTATCGAGAACTACAACATGCGGGTCGCGCGCATGCTCGTGCAAGGGGTCGATGTCTGGCTCAACAATCCGCGTCGCCCGTACGAAGCCAGCGGTACCAGCGGCATGAAGGTTCCCGTCAATGGCGGGATCAATTTCTCCATCGCGGACGGGTGGTGGTGTGAAGTGCAAGGTCCCGACGCCGGCTGGACCATCGGCAATGACGAGGAATCCAACGACACGAACAAGCAGGACCACGACGACAGCGAGTCCCTCTACGACATTCTCGAAAACCAAATCGCCCCGTTGTATTACAAGCGCGATGCCAACAATCTGCCCGCCGATTGGATCAAAGTGATGAAGGGTTCCATCGCCACGGTCACGCCGAGATTCTCGACTGCGCGCATGGTGCGCGATTACACGGAACAGGCGTACTTGCCCGCGGCCAAACGCGGCGGCGCGGTCACGGTGTCGACAGAGCAGACCTGGTAGAACTGGTCGGCGGCGGCCGGGAATTCAGCGTCTCATTCACGAAGAAGGCCCCGAGCAACAGCAAGCCGTACAACGGAATATAGCTCACGGTAAACTCCAGCCACGTGATCCGCCAATCGCCCATCACGTTCAACATCACCAACGAGAAGGCCAAGATGGCAATGCGACCCGGCGTTGGCCGTTGCGTCACGCGAGCCATGGCAATAGCGAATGGAAATGCCAGCATCACGTAGTAATGTCCCCATCCCTGCGCGTTCCCCGCGAGCATCGCGATGGTCAACAAACAGAACTCGGATTCAATGTCCGGGTCTTTCCGTCTTCGCGCACTCCACCAGACCAAACCGTACATCAGGGCGATGAAAGCAAAACCGACAATTGCGCCGATCCGGACCCAGCCGTCCAGTCCGGCCCATGTGAGGTCGAACCCGTGCGAGAACCACGCTGTATTTTTGACGAAGGACGGCACGGTGAAATCGAAGTGGCGCTGCCATTTGATCCATTCCTGCACAACTCTCATTCCCGACGCCCAGAATTGTTTCCAGTTGTCCCATCCGCTTCCTACTACCAGCGCAACGCTCCACCCCAGGGTCACGACCGCGCACTTCGCACGCGTGCCCCCGTCCCGTGAAGAGCGCCACAAAAACCACGGGACCAATACGGCCGGGAAAAGTTTTAACCAGGTGGCTGCGGTGATCGCCAGGCAGGCGCGCGCCGGCCGGCCGTTTCGAAGGCCCATGTAGGCGATCAGGATTATGGCTCCGATCAGTAACTGACATTGTGAAAAAACAAAGTGCCAATAGACCGGCGCCGAGGCGATGATTCCCGCGCATACAAGTCGCCGCGCCTGCGCCGAGAGCCGTGAAGCCGTCAGGCGCCACGTCAATACGAGCAGGCAGCCCAAGCTGAGAATCTCGAGTGTCACCCAGGCCCAGAACGCCGCGCGCGGCGGCAACGCGGCGAAAGGCGCGAAGATGCCGACCAGAAACGGCGGGTTCGTTGCTCTCGGGATTTCCACCGCGTAATGAAATCCCCATCGCTCATACTCCGGCTTCATCGGCGTGGAATAGACGTCTGCGCCCGTCAGCAGCAAACGGCTGGAGATGTAGTAGTGCGCGAAGTCGTTGCTGATCGTCCGCGAAGGGAGAACCCGTGCAACATGGACCACACCGAATAACACGAGGCCTGCCGCCAGCACGTCCAGCACCCAGGCCTGCGGTGCGTTTTTCACGTGATTCCGTGCCGCATGTCGGCCGCGCGCACGGTATTGTGCATGAGCATGGCGATGGTCATCGGGCCGACGCCGCCGGGCACCGGCGTGATGAGCGCGGCTTTCGGTGCGACCCCATCGAAATCCACGTCGCCGACAATCGAGTAACCTTTTCGCGACGTCTTGTCCTCGATGCGATTGATGCCCACGTCAATCACCACCACGCCGTCGCGTACCATGTCGGCTCTCACAAACCGCGGGACACCGATTGCCGCGATGAGAATGTCGGCAGACCGGACGATTTCGGCGAGATTGGCGCTCCGTGAGTGGCACACTGTGACCGTCGCATTTGCGTGGGGAGCCTTCTGCGACAGCATCAGCGAAATTGGACGCCCCACGATGCGGCTGCGGCCAAGCACCACGACATGGGCTCCGTCGATTTTCACACCGCTACGGATGAGAAGTTGATGGACGCCGGCGGGTGTGCAGGGGACGAACCCCGTCAGGTCCCCGAGCGCCAACTTGCCAACGTTCAACGGATGAAAACCGTCGACATCTTTGGTTGGATCGACCGTGGCGAAAACCTTCTCCTCGGAAATCTGCGTCGGCAGCGGCGATTGAACAAGGATCCCGTGAATTTCCCGTTTGAAATTCAAATCGGTAATGATCGCCAGCAGTTCGCCTTCGCTGGTGGACGCGGGAAGGTTGACGCGTTCGGAATGCAACCCGAGACGGGCACACATCTTGTCCTTCATCGACACATACGTGGAACTGGCCGGATTTTCACCAACGAGAATCACCGCCAGCCCGGGAGTCAGGCGACGCTGATCCTTGAGGCGCGCGATCTCGGCGACAGTCTCGGCGTTGATCTGCTCGGCGATAGCCTTGCCGTCGATGAGGTTCGCAGGCATCGCGCTACGGTTACCAAACCATGTCGATACGTTCGATGGAGATAACGGGGTAGCGGTCGCCTTTGCGCCAGTGCTGGTTTCCGACGATGCGGACATGTTTGCCCTCGAATTTCTTCAGATTCGCATCGGCCGACTCCAGATAGGCCATGCGAAAGCTGAGCCGGTCTGCTTCGGGGGTCCGCAATTCAAACGCTGCGGGCGCGTTCGGCTCAGTGACGGATCGCAGGTAGCCGTATTTCACCACGTAGGTCACCAGGACATCGGGGTCGGTATTCACAACGCTGACCGCAGGCCCCGGCTGAGCGGCCACGGGTGGCGTAACTATCTCCGTCGTGTTGGCGGATGGCACAGGCGTGGGGACCGCAATCGGCGCCGCTTGGACGTCCACCAACTCGGCGGCAATCCAGCCACTGCATTCCGACGTGGGCCTGATCTGCACCCACTCGCCCTTCTTTTCCACGACCTCGACCTTGGTGCCCTTTGGCAACTTCCCAATTTCTCGGTAGCTCGTGCCAGGACCGCAATGAACGTTCAGATTATCCACGCTGGCGGTACCATCGGTCAGATGCTTCCCGCTGACGTAGCACTTCGCCGTCGCCGGCAAGGCGATGCGTAACCATTCCATCGTTTTCGGTTCGCTCACGGTCTTGCGTTCGAGCACGTCCACGCTATCACCCTTGTGAAGCTGGGCGACGACCTCGGAATGCAGGCTCGGCCGCGAGCGAACGTTACAATGCTCGCCCTTGACCGTGCCGCGACCCGTTTCCGCCACAGGGGTGACCACAGGCTGCAGGGCTGCGCCGGAATCAGCGTGACTGCACGGCGCGCTCCAAATCGCCGCACACGCCACCGCCACACTAAGAACGAAAAACCGCTGATGAAAATTGCATGAGCTGCTCAACCTCTTCATGAGTCAAATGCCTCCATTGTGATGTTGCCAAATTCCCCAATTCGACGGGGCCCACCGCGAGCCGCACGAGCCGTTTCACGGGATGCCCGATTGCCGCCATCATTCTGCGAATTTGTCGGTTCTTTCCTTCGTTGAGAACCAACCGCAGTTCGGTGGTGTTGGTCCGGGTGCGCACCTGGAAGATTTTTTCGGCGTGTAACATCTCGCCTTCGCTATGAACTCCCTTGAGCAGGTGTGCGATCCCGACATTCTCCACTTCCCCCTCGACCTCCACCAAATATGTCTTGCTCATTTTGTAACGCGGGTGCGTCAGCCGCAAGCTAAAAGTGCCGTCGTTGGTCAGAAATAGCAGGCCTTCGGTGTCCTTATCAAGCCGCCCCACCGTGTACAAACGGGGAAGCGAACGTGGGAGCAAATCAACCGCGCGTCTGCGGCCTTGCGTGTCGTGGTTGGTGCAGAGGAACCCGGCCGGCTTGTTCAACGCGATGTAAATCTTGCGCTCGAGGATAACCGGCTTGCCATTGACGGCCACTGCATCTCGGTCAGGATCAACTTTTGTGCCGAGCACGCGAACCGGCTTGCCGTTGACCGAGACGAAACCATCTTCAATCAGTTGTTCGCAATGGCGTCGGGAAGCCACGCCCGCTTCCGCAAGATACTTTTGCAGACGGACGAGCACGGCAGCGTGGCTGACTATTCCGGCTTGGTTTTGGGCAGGCCAAATACCCGCTGGCCATCCTTCCAGCGGCCTTGCTTCTTGAGTACCTCGACGCGCTCGAATCGTTTCAGGACGTTGCGACGCGCCTGGATCTTGTTGGCTCCCTTGAGACTACGGTGCTGTGACATGGTGACTTCCTGAGTTAAGGCTTGAGTGACAGTTTCAACGCTTCAATCTTTGCGGCGACGTCGTCGCGGTACTCAATGGTTTTACCAGATTCCAGGTACTTTTCAAATTCTTTTATCGCCTCGGCTGGCTTGTTGTCCTGATAAAACAGGCCAAGCTTGTAGTGCACCAAAGCGTAATCGGGTCGAAGTTCCAGCGCCTTGTGGTACGCGGTCAACGCTTTGTCGCGTTCCTTCAGCTGGGCGTACGCGTCGCCGAGTCCACTGTAGGCCAGCGCATACTTCGGATCTTTCTCGATGGCTTTCTGGTAGTACACCACCGACAAATCCGGCCGCTTTTCCACAAGGTAAGTGTCGCCCATCGCATTGTTGAAGTGTGGGACACTTGGGTCGCTATCGATCGCCTTCTGCAACAGGAGCTTCGCGTCTTTATCGCGCAACTCCTGCAAATACAAAATGCCGAGGCTGTAGTAGGCATCTCCATTCTGCCGTCCCGCGGCTTCTTCTAGCTTCACGAATGCCGCCAGATGCTCTTCCGCGGCTTTCAGATCACCATCCTCCTTGAGCATCACGCCGAGATTATGGTGTGCGCGTCCAAATTTCGGGTCGAGCGCGAGCGCTTTCTCGTAGGCAGCGCGCGCCTCCTTCTTGCTACCCGTTTCGTCGTAGAGCATCCCCACCTGTGTCCATACGTCCGCGTCGTCCCCCTTGATCTCCAGATACCGTTTGTACTGGTCGATAGCTTCGCCCTTTTGTCCAAGCCGCTCACAGACAACGCCAAGGTTGTAGAGCACATTGAGGTGTTTCGGGTAAATCTTCAGCGCCTTCTCATACTCCTGCTTTGCTCGTGGCAGGGAGCCACTCTCGACAAACTTGTTGCCGCGCTCGAAAAACTTGTTCGCCTCGGCCAGTGCGCCCTTGTCCGGAACGACAGCGTCCGCAGCGTGCGCCATTACCATTGGCAACATTGACAGTGCCACCGCGACCCCGAATGCCCCCATGATCCTTCTCATTTGTCCCCTTCTTTCTTCTTCAACTTGTCCAACGCAGCCTGCGCGCTCTTGGCCGTCGAGCTGTTCGGAAACTCTTTCAACAGCTGCTCCAGCCGCGCGCGTCCCTTGTCTTTCTGCCCGACCGCCAATTGGCTCAATCCGAGACAATACAGCGCCTTGTCCTTGTCCTTGTATTCCGGCCAGCGCTCCAGCAGCTTCTCGAAACTGTACGCGGCCTGCGCATATTCACCGCGTTTGCCGAGGGCAAATCCCAGCGCGAACATCGCCTTGTCCGTGTAACCATATTGGTTCTCCTCGTCATGCTCCACGACATTGCGCAAATTCGGCTCCGCCAAATCCTCGCGTCCTTCCTCCAAATACGTTTCGGCAACCTTCCAGTTCGCCTGTACGTCCCCCGGGTTCTGCGTGGCCAGCCGCCGCGCCTCGCGGAATGTCAATTTGCTGCGCTTCGCCTCGTTCAGTTTCGTCAACAACTGCTCCTTCTCCACCAACCCCGCCACACGCGACATTTCGTTGCCCTGTCCGTCCAGAAACAGGATCGTCGGTGCGCCCCGCACATCGAGTTTGCGGGCTTCATCCGCCTGCTTGGCCGCATCGATGCGCACGCAAACAAATTCCTCCGCGACATCCACTACCGACTTGTCCGCCAGCACACCTTCCTCCAGCTTCTGGCAGTAGTCCGAGTCACGCAGAAAAAAGTATGCGAGAATCGGGTTCTTCAATTGTCGCGCCTGTTTCTCCGCATCCGACAACGACCGCACCCATCGGATGCCCCCTCGCAATTTGACCAGCGCCTCGATCGCCGCCTCGCGAACCGAGTCGGTCTGGTCGGATTTCCCCACCTCTTCCAGCCATGGAATCGCCTCGGCCCGCCCGCTGTTCTGCAAGACCAGCACCGCTGACCACCGGACCACCGAGTTGTCGTCCTTCAAACTCGCGTGTACCAACTCCAGGTCCTCATTGCTGTCGCTCACTTGCAGCAGGCCCACGACCGCGACCTGACGCCGCTCGGGACTCGTCGACTTGAGCATTTCGCGAAATTCTTTCTCAACCCGCGGTCCGCCGACTCGCGTGAGCGTGTCCGCCGCTTCCGCCCGTTCCTCTTCGTTGGTGCTCCCCAGTTGCTTCAGCAAATCGTCAACTTGATCGGCGCGGGCTATGCTGGTTGACGCCAATAGGACCATGATTGCGATCTTTGCCACGCACGATCCAATCCATTTCAGATACCTGCGCTCGCCCGCCACCACCGGCACAAAAATGATCTCAGGAACCTCATAGCTATGCGCGGCCTTGACCGCGCTCGTAACGCCCCTTGCCCGCGCCCGTGTCGTCTTGATGAGCAGCAAGAACTCCCTCGCGTTCTCGAGTTTGCCCCGCCACCAATAGTGTGACTCCAGGCCGCCGACGATGTTCACGCATGCCGCCAGTTTCTTCGTCAGCACTGCTTTCGCAACCTTTCGTGCCTCCGCCCGCGACGAACAGGTCACCAACCCCATCACAGCATTTGTCATCGTCTTTTCCCTTCGATTATTTCGATCACTTCCGTCAGCCTCGTGATGATGTAATCCGCATCCTTCGCCCACTCAGGTTTGCCTTCGCCGTTCGTCAAGAACACGCATGGCGCGCCCGCGTTCTTCGCGCACAGCACATCCCACTTGTAGTCCCCCACCATCAATACCTCGCTCGGGCTCGCCCCCCACCGCCGCGCAATCTCCCAAATCGGCTCCGGCGCGGGCTTATGCGGCCCGTCGTCCCTGCTGACAACGATGTCGAACTTCAGGTGCAATCTCCGGCACACACCCTCCACTGACTTCCGCGAGTTCCGTGTCAGCAATGCCGTTGGCATCTGGTTCTTCGCGAGGAACGTCAACACCTTGCGCGCACCCCGGTTCAGCTTTGCGTCGGCCACCCCGGCTTCCTCGAACTTCATCAACACCCCGCGCACCCGCTCGTACTCCGCCCCTGTCGCTCCCCGCAAATACTCCAACATATCCACATCTCCGATCGCCGCTTCGTCCTTGATCTTCGTAAAATCGAAGTACGGTGCCGTGATCGTCCCGTCCATATCAAATATGACACCCTTCACCTTCATGGGAATCGCGAGTGAAGCATATCCCGAAGGAAATGCCAATGCGGAACGATTTGTCCGGCATCACATTAGATTTCGGGAATGCGGCCGCCGCTCAGTGGACAGTGCGCAGTCGCTCCAGACCCTGTCGCGCCTCGACGAAATTGGGGTTGATACGCAGGGCTTGCTCATACTGACCACTGGCCTCTTCATTTCTTCCTGTCTGCTCCAACGCCAACCCCAGGTTATAGCGCGCCTCGACGTTATCGGGCTTGAGTCTCACCGTTTGCTCCCAATGCCTTATCGCCTCGGGCACGTTGCCCGCTCGCGCCAACGCAATCCCCAAATTGTAATGTGCCTCGGCGAAATCAGGTTTGAACCGCACCGCCTGCTCGTAATGCGTTATCGCATTCTGCACGTTGCCAGCGCGCAGCAGGGCAACACCCAAACCGTTGTGTGCCTCGGCGTAATCCGACCGAATCCGCAACGCCGCCTCAAACTCCTTGATTGCGTCCTGCATCCGATCCGCTCGGTACAAAGCGTATCCGCTGTTGTAGTGAGCCACAGGGTTGTCGGGCTCGATCCGCAACGCCTCTTCGTAATGCCGCATGGCGTCTTCGGTTCTGCCCAACCTGGCCAACGCCGTCCCGAGGTCGACATGGGCTTCGGCATAGTCCGGCTTGAGTCGTAATGCAGTCTCGTATTCTCGGATGGCCTCCGTCACCTGGCCTGCTTGAAACAGTTGGGCACCCAGACTGTTGTGCCCTTCGGCGTGATACTCAACGCTCGCCAACAGGTTAAACGCCACCGAGAAGATCAGCAACGCGCCCCATCCACACCGTGCCGCGTTCCGCCAGATCCGCGGACGGTTAGCCAGTGCGCGCTCCACTTGGAGGATACCGACCACGGCCAGCAGCAGGAGGGACGGCAAGAAGTCCACCTCATAGCGGACCATTGCGCAACCGTAGAGCCCAATGACCATCACGCAAATCCCAAACAACAAGGCCACTGCCGCCAGGAACCAACCCAGGATCGCGGTCGACGGCCCCAACCGACCTCGCCACGTCAGCGGCGCGGCCAGTGCCAGCCATACCACGGGAATGTTGGTCAGGATGCCGAAAGGCCTGTCCACATCGCCGTGGCCCGGCGGCATGGGCGGCACGACGATGTCGTGCACGAAAGGGAAACGCATGCTCCAGCGTGCCGGCTCGAGAAGATACAACCGGAGATTGTAGCAGAGATACTGCAGACTAAAGAATCGCTGCGTCACGTGCCACTTTTCGCCCAGCTGGTAGCGCAGCCCGAATTCGAACGGACTACCGAATCGCCGGTCGTTGTAGACCATCAGCCCCAATCCAATGAGCGCGATGGGAAAGGTTGCCGCCATCAGCGCAGCTCGAACCTCCCGCCGCTCACGCCACGCTTGGGCCACCGGTACCAGCAGAATGACCGCGCCGAAGACAAACGTCACGCGCGCTCCCACCGCCATTCCGTACGCCACGCTCGCCGCCGCCAGCCACACCGAACGCTTTCGGGGCTCCGGCTCGTGCAGCGCGAACCAGATCGCCAACAGTGCCAGCATCGTCAGCATATATCCGCAGCTGATCGGCACTTCGTAAACACTCGCCCACGACAACAGCATGGGTGCCCCCGTCGCGAATCCGAGCGCCAATGCGCAAGCCACCACCACCGCGACCTTCACTTCGGCAAAGTAGCGCCGCCACAGCGCATACAGCAATCCCGCGCTGGTCAGGAATCCTATCGCGGAAAAGATCGTTACAGCCTCCCGGTGCAACAAATACTGGCCGGTCAACGCGGCGTATGGCCAGAATAGTACCACGGCGGGAGTGACGCCCCAGTAGAGGTACAACTTACCCTTAAAGTAGCTCAGGTCATGCAGCCGGTATGGCGCATCCCGATACAGAGCGTTGGCAGCCGAATCGTACGGGTCGGCGAGTTGTATGAGACCATGGGGCGCCTCTTTACTCAAACTGAGCTGCCCAATGCGGAAACCCTGCACCAATAAATTGTAGTATGCCTGCGCGGCATCCGGGCTCGACGGTTCCCACGCGGGCGACTGGGCCAGGTATGCGTAAGCACCGACGACCAGCACGCACACGGCTGCCAGTGATTTCCATGTGCTCTTCATTACGTTGTCAACTCACGAAGCAAAAAGACTAGGTGATGCGGCGGCAGTTGGCGACCCAAATTCCGGAGGCCGGATGATTGTTGGCTGGCTGGCGCGCGTCAGGCTATAATCGAGCCGATGACCCAAACAGGCGGACCGGCAATGCCAAAGAAACCGGCGACCCGCGTGAAGAACGCGTGGACATCTCCGGGCTTGGGTGCGGCTCTCATCATCCTGTTGACTGTGATGGCCTACCTCCCCGCGATGGGGAACGGATTCATCTGGGACGATGATGATCATCTTACGAACAACCCGTCCGTGCTTTCGGACGACGGGTGGGTGGAAATCTGGTCGTCGCTCGAAGCGTCCCGTTACTACCCGCTGACGCAGACATCGTTCTGGGTGCAACACCACCTCTGGGGGCTGCGCCCGCGACCGTACCACGTGGTCAACATTGCACTGCACGCGGCCAATGCGGCCCTGCTCTGGGTGGTCCTGCGGCGATTGAAAGTACCTGGGGCGTGGGTCGCCGCCGCCGTGTGGGCCGTCCACCCGGTCAACGTCGAGACGGTCGCGTGGGTGACGGAACTCAAGAACACACAGTCGGGCTTCTTTTTTTTGTTGGCCTTGTGGCTGTTCCTGCAGTTTGAAGACGAGTCGCATCCGCAGGATTACATGCTGGCGTTCTTGTGCGGTGTGGCAGCCATGTTGAGCAAGCCGTCGACTGTCGTGCTGCCCGGTGTGATCCTGTGCTGCGCTTGGTGGCGTCGCCGTCGATGGACGTCCATTGATTTGCTCCGCGTGGCACCCCTGGCGCTGGCAGGGTTCGGCATGTCGGTTCTGACAATCGTCGAGCAACGCCACCACGTGGCTGGCGAAATCACCTCCGACTGGACACTGAGTGTCATGCAGCGGGTGGTGTTGGCCGGACGTGCGGTGTGGTTTTATGCAGGCAAGGTGGTTTGGCCCGCAGATTTTTGTTTCATCTATCCGCGCTGGGATTTGCAGGTGCATTCAGTAGTCGGATGGCTGCCGTTGGCCGGACTCGGCTTTCTGGCAACCGCCCTCTGGTTGTTCCGTCGCGAGCGTTGGGCGCAGGCCGCCGCATTTGGGATTGGTTGTTTTATCACGTGTCTGCTGCCCGTGCTTGGGTTCCTCAACATCTACTTCTTCCGGTACTCATTTGTGGCTGACCATTTTCAATACCTGGCGTCCATGGGACTCGTCGCCTTGGTGGTTGGCGCGGGGACCATGATTTCCCAACGCGCCGGTGAGCGGGGACGCCTTCTTGGAGTGATCGTCAGTGCGATCATGCTGCTGTCGTTGGGACTGTCCACCTGGGCCCAGTCCCACTACTATCACGACGATGAAACCCTCTGGCGCGCCACCTTGTCGGAGAATCCGGATTGCTGGCTCGCCCACACCAACCTCGGGCGTGACCTGAGCCAAAATGGTCACCTGCCGGAAGCGATCGCACACTGGGAACAAGCATTGCGGGTCAAACCCGATTTCTCCGAGGCTCACTATGACTTGGGAGTCGCGCTGGCGCGTTCGGACAAATTGCCCGAAGCTATCGCCCATTGGGAACAGGCGCTTCGCACCGAGCCCGAGTATCCTGAGTTGCATTACAATTTGGGCGTCGCGCTCGCGCGCCTGGGCAGGACGCGCGAGGCCGTGGAGCATTTTCAGCATGTGTTGCGGATCGATCCCAACTTCGCGGAAGCCCACTACCAATTGGGAATGGCCCTCGAGAAAGTCAACAACTTCCGCGAGGCCGCGCATCAGTACGAGGAAGCGTTGCGGACCAAGCCGGACCTGGTCGATGCGCAACAACGACTGGCGCGGTTGCGAAGTGCTCCGTAATCGTCCCGCCCACATCAAGCATTCCGTTCTCCCTCCCATCTGTCTACCCGTTTCCACTTGCCCGCCTCGCCTGACGTGCTACATTTCCGTCGCGTCAGACTAACCAGCCCGCGCTGGCGTGCGGGCCTCAATCGACCGAAAGGAGCTGACATGTCCATTCGACCCGTTCATCGCCTCATCAAATCCAAGCCCACCCTCGAAGGCGCCGGCGTCCATCTCCGCCGTGCGTTCGGCTTTGGCAACACCTCCGACTTCGATCCCTTTCTCCTCCTCGACGATTTCCGCAACGACATCCCCGACGATTATCTCGCCGGCTTCCCCTGGCATCCCCATCGCGGCATCGAAACCATCACCTACGTCCTCGCCGGCCACGTCGAACACGGCGATAGCATGGGCAACCATGGCTCCATCGACGCGGGCGACATCCAATGGATGACCGCCGGCCGCGGCATCATCCACCAGGAAATGCCCAAGGGCGACCAGTCGGGCCGCATGCACGGCTTCCAGTTGTGGGCCAACCTCCCCTCCTCGCTCAAGATGTCGGCCCCCCACTATCAGGAGGTCAAATCACCCCAAATCGTCAACGTCACCGACGACGACGGCACCGAGGCCCGCATCATCTGCGGCACGTTCTGGGGTAAGAAAGGTCCCGTCGACGGCATCGCCGCCGACCCGATCTACCTCGATGTCACAGTCCCGCCCGGCAAACGCAAACGCCTCCCCGTCGACACTTCGCGCAACGCGTTTGCCTACGTCTTCGCCGGCTCGGGCAAATTCTGCAACGCGTCCGGTCCCCTCGCCGTTCCCACCGAAGGCGTTGGCTGGCTCGACACCGCCCCGCCCTCCGAGGCCGACGACCGTTCCCTCGTCCTCTTCGATAACGGCGATGAAGTCGTCGTCCAAGCCGGCGAACAAGGCATCCGCTTTCTGTTGGTTTCCGGTAAACCTCTCAAAGAACCTGTCGCTTGGTACGGCCCCATCGTCATGAATACCCAGGAACAACTCCGTCACGCCTTCGAACAATTGGATGAAGGTACGTTCTTGGAGGAGAAGAAGGCAGACTGACCTGTCGGTCTGCTCCGAATTGTAGGGCGAGCGGCCCGCTTGCCACCGTTCGACTTGGTCGTTGTAGCGGCGCTTCTGTGAAGCGCCGAATCTTACATTTGCGCCACCGCACTACAATCCCGCCACCAGATCAACCACCTGCTTGTGGTGCTGCTCGCACTCCTTGGCGAATTGCGTCAGGAATTCTTTCCGCTTCACGTTCCCCTCGTGCTCTGCCAATTGACCGGCCAGATGCGACGCGTAATCCAGCGCTTGCACCTGCGTCAGCAACAACCGCAGTTCAAATGTTTTCCCGCTGGAAAACAGCAGGTCTTTCGTCGTTGTTGATTGGATCGCCGCCCGCGTCTTTTCCTCCATCGACGGCAGATGTTCCATCTTGAAACTCAACCCGCTGTCCTCCTTCGCGAATTCATCCAACCGCTCCTTCGCCTTGCCGAATAGCTCCGCAATCTGTTTGATCTCCGCCGACACCTTCGCGTTGGCCTTCTTGATGATCAGAATCTTGCCCACGTTGCTCTGCTTGTCGGCGAGCGTGTACAACAGGCTGTACCCCTCATCGCGAATCCGAGCCGTCCTCCCGAAGATCGGAATCACCGGCGGTACCGTCGAACATCCGGCCAACGCCAGCAGGCATACCATCGGTGCGCAGAAGAAAACTCGGGCCGTCAATCGTGGGCTCATAGCGGCATGCTAATACATCCCCATCCAAAACACCAATTCGGGCTGGTTCCCGTGTTCAGCCCGTTTTTGACGCGTTTTAGCGAGTTTCTCCGCACAAGGTGCCAAAAAAAGCCTCTTCTTGCACAAACGAACCCAATTCATATTCTGCCTAACCATTTCATATCTAAAAACATCAGCATTTTTTCGGTGGGTTCGTTTCTCAAAAAACACGTTTTGTAGAGAATCCCCTTCGAGCCGTCCTCTGGTGTAGCCACGGCTCTGCGAGCCGTGTTCGGCCCCGCTATAGCCAACCCGCCCCCCCCTCCCGGGACCGAACCCAAATGTCCGTCCAAAACACTCATTATCACGTCTCCCACCGCCCTTACTCCCCTTCAATTTGGGTTCGCTTCGTCGAGCGAACCC
>Ga0265338_10002793_pt1 | contig 25528 bp, 22 predicted proteins | sample 42126metaG_FD_193579 | JGI IMG/M metagenome (GOLD analysis project Ga0265338, IMG submission 193579) | Rhizosphere microbial communities from Carex aquatilis grown in University of Washington, Seatle, WA, United States - 4-21-26 metaG | ecosystem: Host-associated > Plants > Roots > Rhizosphere... | reverse complement strand
TCGGCAATGGCAAAACCATTGCCGGACACAGCTTGAGCTGCGGTCTCATCGCTTCTGCCATTGCCGATTCTGGCATGAATGTTAATAATGCATGCCTGATGGATGCGGCCTTTGCCCAGGAATGTTTTGATGGCGATGCGGATGACAATCCGACTGCCATGAAACCCGCAACATGGCAGGATTATCCTGCAAGTCTGTGGGCAGCGCACTGGTATGAGCAGTTTCCTTCCACCGACGCTCGCTCCACATTGACGTGGCGCGGTCGCTTTACGGGCGCGATTGGCAAAGTGTATAATTTTTACTCCTCTACTGAGGACTGTTTGGCGGAATATGATGGTTCGCCAACTTCAGCACTGATCAAAGACGCCTTTAACTGGGCCACAGGTGGCGACTACACCAGTTACGTTTGGGTCCTTCAGGAAAAAACCAAGGGCGACAAAATAGATATTCTAGGTTATGCTCACGCAGGCAGCGACTACGGCGGCTGGGGCTTCAATACTTATGACGGTTATCTGACGAGCTATCCGATCTGGTATGAAGTCATCCAGCCCTGCAACTGTAATCGGCGGGCCATGACCCCGGCGGAAATTGGAACCGTCACTCAAGACATGCTGGACGGCAGCCGGTTCAATCCCCTGTTTAATAACGGCTGGGGTGCATTTAATAAGGCCAATGCCTCAGAAATATATGTCAATAACGACACCACGTATTTTACCGGGCCGAGTTGGATTGCGGGTTTGTACACCACTTCAGGCGGCAATACCATTGCATCCGACCCGGCCAAGCATGCTCAATTGCTGGCAGAAGCGATTCCCGCGTTGAGTCTGCCAGTAGGAGCACATTTTTGCAGTCAAATAAGTTCGGCAAAACAATTTGATATGCCGTCGCAATTTGTTGATGCGACGCATTGGCCGAGGTCCGTTGACCCAACATCCGGCACGCCAGATTGGCACCATAGCGATATGGATCAAATTGCCTACCCGTATCTCTATAAATTCTACAACAAACTCGTCTCTATCTCTAACCAATAAATGAATATGAAAACCCCGGCCACCTTATTGCTGGTTTTTTCCAGCATTTTTCAAATCAGCTGTCATGGGCAGAATGCGAGCAAGCTTACTGTGCGCGTCTTAGATGAAAATGGTGAGCCGATTCGTGCCGCGCAAGTGCGTATTGAATTTGTTGAAAAAGGCTCTCGTAAACAGGCAATGTTGAACGGAGAGTCTGACAGTAAAGGTGAATTCACGGGCGAAGGATATAGTAGTGCAAAATTAGGTGCGGATGTTCGCAAAGATGGATATTATATATCTGGCTCAGGATTTGCGTTTAATGACGCAACCAATGGTCAGTGGCAACCGTGGAACCCTACTACTGTAACAGTATTGCGCCGCATCGGCAAACGTGTACCTTTGTATACAAAAAAAGTGCAGGCTGATGTTCCGGCTCTGGATCAACCATGTGGATATGATTTGGAGGTCGGTGATTGGGTTGCCCCCTATGGAAAAGGATTCAAATCGGACTTTATCTTCAAGATTCATCGGGATTTCAAAGACCAATTTAATTTTAAGATTGAGGCCGAAATTGCTTTCAAAGAGCAAGATGACGGTCTGCTACCTGTGACTTCACCACCGGAAGCCCATAATTCCGTGTTTCGTTGGGAGCGTTATGCGCCGGAAATTGGGTATGACAGTTTACCGCGAAACCTTTATTTTATAAATCATGACCCACGCAGCGGCCAAAAGCAGGAAAAGAATTTTGATTTTGGGAAACGCGACGCAGGATATTTTTTCCGCGTTCGCACCGTAAAGCAGGATGGCCAAATCGTATCAGCCCGTTACGGTAAAATCGCTGGCGATATTGGCATTGACCCGAGAGATTCCAAAACCTGCATGGTCATGTTTACCTATTACTTCAACCCCACGCCGAACGACCGAAATTTGGAATGGGACATGAAGAAGAATTTATTCGGCGGATTAACGGACATGCAAACGCCACGCGAGCCGTGACCAATAAGCGTCAAAGTATGTTTCGAAACACGGAACCTGAACAAAATAAATCGGCAGCGTGGTCAGTGTTGAGTCTTATAAGCCCACTATGTTCTATTGCCATTGCATTATATTTTAAGGCGAATCCGCATCAAGGTAATGGTAATTTAGAAATTTTCTCGCCGGAATTACTTGTGATTGTTCTATCATGCCTCGGATTTGGTGTCGTTGGTATCGTATTTGGTTTGATTGGATTGACCAAAGGTCGTTGGCCGATTATTGCTTTTGTGGGCTTAATCTTGAGCGGGCTTTTACTATTGGGACCATTCATTCATTAGCTGAATGCGTGCGAATTGGCCTTGCTTCAATTTGGTGGATTGCTAATTGACTTATATCACGCGGCCGTGGAAATGCCGGCGTCGGCCGGCAGGGAAACGCGGACGACCCCGGGCTGGCCGGCCTGCGGAGGAACAATCTCCAGCTTGCCGTGGTGGGTCTCAATGATCTTCCGGCTGACGGTCAATCCCAGACCCAAACCCACGTTGCGCGTGGTGAAAAATGGCGCGGGCGCCTTTTGCGCTGACTCCGTGGTGAACCCGGAACCGTTGTCCGAAACTTCAATCTGAACGTCCGGCAGCGTGCCGCCGCCGGCATCTGTTTGCAATTTGACCCCGATTTTCGGCTCCTTCGGATTCGCCTGCAGCGCATTGAGCATGATTTCAGCCAAGGCGTGTTTGAGCGCGGCCCGGTCACCGGTTATGGCCATGGGTTTGCCCTCATTTTTGATCTGCAGCCGGCCGGCGTCGCCGGTCTGGTGCTTGCGCGCTTCCAGGTAGGCATCCTCGATCAACTTTTGTACCGCAAACGTTTCCTGCTCGATGTGGCCTTCGCGCGCCAGGAAACGCATCTGATTGATCAATCGCGTGACCCGCTTGACGCCGTCGGCCAGGGCCTGGTCGAGGGATTCGCGGAACTCCCGGTCCTTGTATTTTTCCGCGAGCAACTGCTGGTGCGTGGCCAGCGGCACGAGGGCGTTGCCGATTTCGTGCGCGAGCCGGTCGGACATGGACTTGATGAGGCGCAGGTTGGCGGCTTCGACCTCCAAACGGCGCAACTGCTCGGTCTGGGTGAGGTCGTCGGCGGTCAGCAACGCCGAAACCGGCACGGCGGAATTGCCATGCTGAAAAGGCACGACGCTGACACTGTAAATGGTGCCGGGCGAATTTTCCGGCTCATAACGATACGGCCCCATCGCCGCGCCGGTTTTCAGCACCTGGTAAATTTTCGCGCCGAGCGCCTGGGGCAGGTCGCTGAATTCGAATTCGCCGCTGCGCTCGTGTTTCGGGCCGAAATGGCGGCGCGCGGCCTTGTTGGCGTGGAGGACCTTCAAGTCGCGCCCGACGACGATGCACGCGCTGCTGAGTTCGCGCAGGACGTCGGTCATCATCTCGTGATTGCCGGCGAGCTGGTCGTGCAGCCAGATGTTGCGGAGCGCGAGGCCCACCTGTTCGAGCAGGTGAAAAATGAGTTCCAGTTCGACGTTGACGAGCGGTTCGCCGGTGACCCGGCCGTCAAACACCGCGACCCCCACAATGCCTTCCCAGCCGGGAATGGGCACCGCGACCTGGGTTCCGAGCAGTTCGAATTCCTTTTGCGTCTCGGCGTCCGCCCGGGCCTCGTCGCTGTGGCGCCGGAGAATCCGGCCCAGCCGGGAAACCTGGGCGCCGATGCCGGCATCCAGCGAAAGCTCAAAATGTTCGAGCAGTCCGGAGGAAAGGCCGATGGCGGACACCACCCGCAAACGGCGGCGATCTTCCGGGGCCGGAGCTTCGGTGAGCGGCGTGCCGGAACGGTTGAGAAAAATGGCGGCGCGGTTGACGCTGAGGATTTCGCGCAGGAACAGCAGGAATTGCCTCAGCATGGCCTCGGCGTTCAGGGAATGGGTGAGGATGGATGAGAAATCGCGCAACACGTCGAGCGTTTGCCCCGCGTTGATGCCCCGGCCGGTCCCGGGCAATTCCGCCGGACGCGAAGGCAAAACCGGCGCGGGCGAAGGCGCGGGACGCCGGGCGGCGGGAGTTTCCCAGAGGCGTTCCAGCAAGGAATTCAAAAGCCGGGGGCGAACGGGCTTGGTCAACACATGGGTGACGCCATGCAGGAAGGCTTCATCCTCCCACTCAGACCGGTTTTCGGCAGAGAATGCCAGGATAGGGGTTTTGGCGTCGAACCGCCGGAAACGTTCGATGGCCCAGACGCCATCCACGTCCATCAAATCCACATCAAGGATACAGGCGGCGGTCAGGCCATGGGTAAGCAACGGCTCCGCCTCATCCACTCCAAGCCGGTGAACTACCCGGTATTGTTCCGGGTCCAGACCTGCCCGAACCGTTTCGGCAAAGTCTGGGTGGGAAGACAGAACCAAAATGGTTTTCATCACGCCTCAACCAAATACATCTGATACATCTGATGGCTACGCCCCGCCATTTCAGCAGGAGTATCTTCCATAATCCCGGACCAAAGGTCAATGGAATCTTGAAGCGTCCGGTGGATTTTGGGCGTCCGGCCGGGCTGAATCGGGTCAGCCACCGGTAAGCAATTTCTCCCAAAGACCCTCATTTAAAAGGGCTTTTTGCAGAAAAACCGTGTCATCCGGCGACGGGGCGACGGGTTCGGGCTTGAGTGGGAGGTGCAGGACAAACGTGTTGCCCTGGCCCGAATCGCTGTGCGCCTCAATGGTCCCGCCGTGATGGTGGACAATGAAAAAACAGGCCATTAAATGGATGCCATATTCTGAGGGCACGCTGTCGGTCACGACAAACGGGTCGAAGATGACGCTCAGCGCCTCCTGGGGCAAACCGGGGCCGTTGTCGGTGATTCGGATATCGATTCCCGGTTTGGCCGCATTCTTCGACGGTTCAGCGGCCAGGGAGATGCGACTGCCGGCCGGCAACGTGGCCACCTCCTCCTTCAACAACAATTCAAACAGCCGGCTAAACTTTGGCTTGTCCACGTGCAACATCGGCAGCGAATCGGGAATTTGGTTGTCAATTTCAATCCGCCGGGCAACCAACTGATCCTTGAACATCGCCAACGCCGCCCCCACCACCTCGTGCAGCCGCACCTCGTCGCCAAATTGCGTCGAGGCATTGTTTTCCGACACCGCCCAAAGGTCCTTGAGCAGGGCGTTGATTTTTTCGACCTGCGACTGGGCGTTCTGGTGATATTCCTTCCAGAAATCCGGATTGCGCAGGCCGGCCGCATTCATTTTTTCCTCGGCCATCTTGTCGGGCGCGAGGTCGAGGAAGGTTTTTACCGCGACGAGCGAATTGCGGATGTGATGGCTCAAACCGGCCGCCAGCAGCCCCAGGCTCACGATCCGGTCGGCAATCATCATGTTGCGCAGCACGGACATTTTTTCGCGGAGCAACTGGTCGCGCTCGGTCTGCACCATGAAAAATTCCAGGCCGTGCCGGAGGGTGAGCTCGAGCTGGGCCGGGTCCCACGGCTTGGTGACGTATTTGTAAATCGCACCGCTGTTGACGGCGGCAATCGCCGCATCCATGTCCGCGTAAGCCGTGACCAGCATGCGCAGAATGCGCGGGCGGAACTGCCGGGCCCGCTCCAGGAGCCAGACGCCTTTCTCGGCGGGCATCCGCTGGTCGGTCATCAGCACGCCGATTTCGTCGGCGTGCGCTTCGAGCAACTTCATGCCCTCCTGTGCGCTGGGCGCGGTGAACACGCGGAAATCATCGCTGTACGCCCGGGTGAAATTAACCAGCGATTTCTCCTCGTCGTCCACGTAAAGGACGGCGAATCTTTTATAGTCGTATAGATTTTCCATGCGGCCCAAGTAATCCCGGCTTTATTAATCCTATCCTTTGACCGGAAACTCCAGCGCAAATTCGCAGAATTTTCCGGATTCCGTCTTTACCGAAATTTTACCTCCGTATTCCTGCACAATGCTGTAACAGATGCTCAACCCCAATCCCATGCCCTCGCCCACGTCCTTGGTGGTGAAGAACGGGTCAAAAATCTTGCCCAAATGCTTCGCATCGATGCCCGGGCCATTGTCCCGGATTGCCAGGATGCTTTGCCCGTTTTCCACCCGGCCGGTGATCCAGACGGTCGGTTTTTCACCGTCGGCAAAGGATTTTTCCTTCAACGCGTCGAGCGAATTCTGCAGGATATTCACCAGCACCTGGATCAGTTTGTTCTTGTTGGCCCAGATCGTCTGCTGCACCGCTATCTGCTGCTCGACTTGCACCGTGTCCCGCCATTCGTTGCTCAGGAACCGCAGCGCCCGGGTGACCACCTCGGCCACCGGCACCGGGTCCAATTGTTCGGTATTGGGATGCGTGAACATCCGCAAGTCGGACACGATGGTCTGCACCCGCTTGAGCCCCTCCTCGACGTCGGTGATGATCTCGGTGTATTCCTCCAACTGATCCGGCGCGAGGTGTTTGCCCTTTTTGCGCAAGGTGAACAGGCCCGTGGTGGCGAAGTTCAGCGGATTGTTGATCTCGTGGATGATCCCCGCGCTCATGCGGCCGAGCGACGCCAGCTTTTCGGATTGCACCAGTTGCATCTCGTTTTCCTTGAGCTGTTGGAGGCTCGCCTCCAGCGCCTTGCGGCTCTTGTCCAGCTCGCAACGGGAGACAAATTCGCTGACCCGGACCTGGCTGTGAAAGTAGGATCCCACGATGATGGCGATGCCGGTGGACACGAGAAAAAACAGATTGTTCAGGAACATCCCGAAGTTGTCCCCGAAGGCTGAGGGCGCACAGGCCGCCAGGTATAACATCAAGACCAGCAAAACCGAGACGACACTTTGCAGGAACGTCCAATCCAGCACCACCGCCAGCACCATCAGCACCAGGATCAGCCCTGCATAATAAGGCGACGTGGCGCCTTGCGTCGCGTAAATCATCCAGGCAATCGTCGCCGAGGGCAGGAGCAACAGCAGGATGCCCAGGAACCGATAATATTTTCTCCCGAAACCGGTGTTCAAAATGGGATAGAGTCCCGCCATCAATGCCGAGCAGATCAGGCGTAAGAGGAGAAAGAACGACGCCTGCTGGTGGGTAAAAAGGGCATAGTCCAGGCAGCTGAAGATCGGCACCATGACAATGCCGAAAAAGCATCCCCACCCGGTCTTGCGAATGGTGATTTCCCGCTCGTGTTCCTGGTAAGCAGCGCGAAATTCCTGGGGAATGGTTTGCATGTCAATCCGGTTTACCGAGGTGCAGGAACAAATTCACCGATGTCGGCTCGCTGATTACCCGGGCTGCGTCTCGCACCCGTTCCGGAGCCAGCGCCAGCATCTTTCCGCTGTCGCGGTAAATCAACTGCCAGTCCAGTACAAACTCGATGAAGTTACGAAACGGCCGGGAGTCGTTCATATTGGCCACGATGACCGTTCCGCCCGGCCGCAGCCAGTCGTAAAAGAGGTTCACCAGGGACTGGCAGGTCGGCTCCGACAAATAATCAAAAAGACCGCTGCAATAAACCAGGTCGTAGCCCGGCTCCGCGGCGGCATGGCCCGGCTGGGCATTCTGGCGCAGGAGCTGGTGCACCGATATCTGCCGGGTCTCGATCCGGGTCTGCCGGGAAAACTGGCTTTTCAGCCGGTTGACCTGGGCGCTGGCATGGCCCAGGGTTTCCTCGTTGAAATCCAGCAACACAAAATCCACCTCGCTGGCCAGGGACGTCTCCTTCAGAAAATCCTGCACCTCGCGGGCCGGACCGCAACCGACATTGAGCACGCGGGCCCGCCGGCCGGAACGCACCACCCGCGCGGTTTCCTGCAGGAGATGGGTTTTTAGATGGGCGATCCGGTTGCGCACCGATTGGGCCGGCCACTGGCTGACCAGCAAAAAGTGGATCAGCTTTTCATAGAGCGAGTTGCCTTCGGGCTGATTCCGATGAATCATGTTCATCATCTCGTAGTCTCCCGCGTAGCCAAGGGGCTTGTAAAAGGTGCGCTGGCCAAACGGACTGCATAAAAACAGATGCTGCCACTGGCGGCGGACAAACTCCTGGTGCGCCCCGTAAAATTCCTCCGGGATGGCGTAGGCGAGTTCCTCAAATTTTTCGTGCTGCACGTTGAAGGCGGCAATCACGCGCCGGGCGACGGCTTCCAGCGTTTCCGATTTTTGTTCGGGCAGATGGCTATCCGGGCGTATCCCCAGGTCAAACTCGACCTGCTCCAGCCACTGCCGGGTGGCCACCAGGAACGACTGGATGTCCGTCACCTGCACCTTGAAATCCTGCGAAACCCGGTAATGCTTCTGCCATTGCCGGAAAAAACGGTCATAAGCCCGCTCCCCGTCGGGGCCGGCGCCGGAAGGTTGCAGGAAAAAATCGGTTTCCGATCCCAGGTCGTCCAGCTTGACTTCACAGATGAGCCGCCCCCCGCCATCAATCAAACCACCCACCACGGCGCGCCCGGAATAAATCATGCGGCCATCGATGATGATTTTGAACTTGTCGAGCACTTCCGACGTTCGCAACACCATGGCCGAGTTGCTGAATTCAAACGTCACCGCGTAACGCGCCAGCCGCAGGATGGTGCCGTGCGTTTCCACGCCGTCACGGTTCTTGAAAACGGCGACGCTGCCTTTGGCGGTGCGGGACACCGGCGCTTCGCGCACCGCCCCTTTGTCCGTCGGGAGCAGGCTGCCTGAGCCTTTGCCATGGCCGCGGCCGTTGGTGATATGACTGCTCATTTTCGGAGGCATGAATAGACCATTTTTCACCCCAAAACAAAGCGATTATTGTGCCCCGCAGCGGCCACTTTACCTCAATAATCGCCGGCGGGTAACCACAATCCGGCCCTTTTGGGTTTGGCCCGGGCCACCAGCTTCAATTCAGAAATGCCAGCCCAACGACACCGACACCGCATGGCTGATGAAACTATAATCGCCGTCGGCGGTTTGCCCGGTTGACGATGCGGGTACGGATGACGGCTTGCTACCGGTGACCGTGTGGGTGGGGCCATAGCCGAATTGATAGGCGATATCGCAACTGAAATGCTTGCCTTTGTACCCGGCGCCGGTGCTGAAGAAATAACGGTCCAAGTCAGCCGCCAGTGGAGAATAATACGCATTAGGCACGGAGTTCTCGTTGTAAACGAAACCGGCGCTGACGTGCCAGCCGTTGTCAAAATATCGCGTCGCGCCGAGCTCGTACATCCAGCTGGCCTGCCAATCAAGAGTCAAAGCAACGTCCGACGCAACGGTTGGTGGAGGATTCACCTGGTGGATGGTGGTTTTTCCAAAGCTGCTCCACTCTGTATAGTCGGCATCAAATTCAATATTCCACCTGGGCGTTGGCCGGTAGGAAACACCCACGACCGCAGTCAAAGGAAACTTGAAATCCGTCCGGGCCGATTGGCGCGTGTTCGGAACGTTGGGCAATCTTTCCACCTCGGTTTGGCCGTTCAGAGTGACCGTCGCTGAGCTGCGGAACGAAGCCCCGAATGAAATCTGTTCCTGCGGCTGCCAGAGCGCCCCCAGGTTGTAACCCACGCTCCAACCATCGCCCGTAAAACGGAAAATGTTGGTTGATGGACTTTGGAACCGAAGGAGGCCCTGTGACATTTCCATGTTCGCATAGTTAACCATGACCCCGCCGCCGATGGACAGATTGGGCGCCAGCTTCACGGCTACCACCGGATTAATGGTCAGATACGTCAACGAACCGTCAATGGCTACCGAACGAAAACCGGTGTCCTGGGGCCAACTCAAATTGCCTCCAAAAGGCGCGTAAACCCCCAAACCGCAACTCACCAACCAGTTCGTGGGTGTATAAGTGTAGAAGAACTGGGGAACCGCAGCGAGTTTGTTCTCGATGTGATAGGTATGACCACTGTTCGGAGCGCCGTTGGTCGGACTGTAACTCGGGTAGAGATAGATTCCATAAACACCGGCCCGGAGATTGTTGCCATCAAGCTGCGCGATACCTGCCGGGTTGTAATAAATGGCCGATGGATTGTCCGCCGTAGCCACGAACGCCTCGCCTCGCGCCGTTGCAAAGGCATCCTGGTCCGGAAGCCGGAAGCCATTTGCCGAAGCTTTCAGGGCCAGAGCCCCCGAAATCAACGTCACCAGCAGTCTGAATGTATTCCGTCGGTCCATAATCACCGGTGCACGGGCCAAACCACGGAGCGGACGCCGTAGATACACACGGATGCCGCACGGGAGCAAGCAAATCCCGGACCTTCGGGTGTTGTGAAGGGATGATTCGCCAAACCCGATCTCGCGACCCGTTGATTAAATAATGGAAAACAAGTCTGATTCAATCTAAACAAATATTATAGCATCTTTACTTTCATCGGGCATGAGGTAAAATGGCACGGTGAAAAAAGCGGTTCCATTCATGGTGGGATTTGTGTTGTTTGGATGCGCTGTTTTTTCGGCCAAAGCTGCTTTTACCTCGCTCTATGTTTTTGGTGACGGCCTTTCCACCACAACCAATAATCCATCCCCCGGGTCACAATATTACGGCAACCGCTACTCCAACGGTCGGGTCTGGGTTGAAGTTCTGGCGCAACGGCAAGGATTGACCTATGACCCAAACAAGAACTGGTCCTACTTTTACAATACCAGCACCTCCATGTTGGCGCATGTCGGCAGCTTCAATGCACCATCGGATGCGAGTAACGCGTTGTTTGTCGTCTGGGTCAACTGTGCCGATTTATGGTTCCAGTCATATTACAGCGGCGCAAACATGGCTGCTTGGACCAATGGCATAAATCAGTCTCAAAACAATTATTATAAGGCCGTCACTAACCTCTATGCCAAGGGTGTTCGCACACTGATCATGCCGAATGCCGTCGATCTTTCCACCATTCCGGAGTTTAATACCTCCGTCAATGCGAACTTCATTCACCTGAGGTGCATTGATTACAACATCGCCTTTTCCAACACATTGAATCAGATCAGGGCGTTATGTACCAACCTGACAATTTATACGCCGGACTTTTTCACCTTGCTAACCAACCTGCTGGCGCATCCCGCTAATTACGGCGTGACCAATGCCCTTGGGGGCGGATTACCGATAGATGCCATTGATGCAGTCAACTACGGCTTTCCGACCGCAGTCATCAATGGCTCTGGCACAAATTTCATTTTTTGGAATATCGATAACCCGACCGCCATGGTCCACATGTGGATGGCCAATCTTGCCCAGCAGCTCATTTCCCCGGCACAAATTGACCAGCTCACGACACTCAATGGCAGTAATCAATTGGTTCTGGCCAATGTTCCGATTGGCCAGAATGGTTTGGTTCTTGGCCGCACGAATATCCTGTCCGGCATCTGGACAACCAACACCAGTTTCGTTGGCACCAATGTGACACAGACGTTGTTTTTTCCGGCGGCTGGACCACAGTGGTTTTACCGGGTGAGTTACCTCTACTCCTGGACCTGGCCGTAATTTTGCGGGAGAATTTCCGTTCCTTTCATCTGAAAATACGCCTGACCTGAAGTTCTTTGAAAGATCGGGCGGTCTGGTCCGTATAATGCTGGAAACGGAATCGGCGGATCGGTTTATTTACCAATCCTCGGCTGGACCCCGATCCGCTTTAACTTGACTGTCGTCCGGCTGTATTTAGGATGACGAGATGCATAAGATTATTTCATATATCGCTTGCGTTGTATTGTTAAACTTAACTGTTTTTCCAGCAAAAGCCTCTTTTACCTCACTCTACGTTTTTGGCGATGGCCTTTCCACCACGACCAATAATCCGTCCGCCGGGCCACTGTATTACGGCAAACGTTACTCCAACGGTCGGGTCTGGGTTGAAGTCCTGGCGCAACGGCAGGGGCTGACCTACGACCCCAACAAGAACTGGTCCTATTTTTACAATACCAGCACTTCCATGCTGGCGCATGTCAACAACTTCAACGCACCTCCGGATGCGGGTAAGGCATTGTTTGTCATCTGGGTCAACTGCGCCGATTTGTGGTTTCCGGCATATTACAGTGGCGCAAATATGGCGGCTTGGAATAACGCCATCAATCAGTCTCAAACGAATCATTACAAGGCCGCCATCAACCTGTACGCCAAAGGTGTCCGCACCCTGGTCATGCCGAACGCCGTCGATCTTTCCACCATCCCGGAGTTTAACACCTCCGTTAACGCGAACTTCATTCACCTGAGGTGCCTTGATTACAACGTTGCTTTCACAAATACCCTGAACCAGATCCGGACGGCATGTCCCGGCCTGACGGTTTATGCTCCGGACTTTTTTGGATTGCTCACCAACCTGCTGGCAACCCCCGCTGAATACGGAGTGATCAATGCCCTGGGCGACGGACTACCCATTGATGCCATCGATGCAGTCAACTATGGTTTCCCCGGCGCAATCATCAATGGCTTTGGCACCAACTTCATTTTTTGGAATATCGATAACCCGACTGCCATGGTCCACACTTGGATGGCCAATCTTGCCCAGCAACTCATCTCGCCGGCGCAAATCAGCCAGCTGACCGTCCTCAATGGCAGCAACCGCTTGGACCTGGTCAATGTTCCCGTCGGCCAGAATGGCCTGGTCCTGGGCTGTACGAACCAATTGACGTGGGTGTCGTGGTCATCGTCGGCGTGGACGACCAATGCCAGTTTCAGCAGCATCAATACAACGCAATCGGTCTTTATCCCCACTGCCGGTGATGTGTCATCGCAGGCGCGGCAGCTTTCTCCAATGGTCAGTATTGACCCGGGTGGCGGAGGAGGGACAAATGCCATGCCAATTGATTCCAAAATGCAGCTTTATCAGTTGAGTTTTCCCTACTCCTGGACTTGGCCGTAATCCGTCGTCAATCTCCGGGAGCACCGGATTTGTCGTGCTACATTCAAGGCGGCGGCAACGATCCCGCCAGCTACTTTGCCTTGGCCAGCATCTCGTGGCCCCAACGCAACATCCGTTCGGTGGTTTCCCATCCGATGCAGGAATCGGTGATGGACACGCCGTATCGCAACTCCGCACGGTTCTTCGGGATCGGCTGGTTGCCCTCGTGAATGTTGCTCTCGACCATCAGGCCGCTGAGCGAACGGGTGCCGTCCACGCGTTGCTGGACCACGCTGCGCCACACGTCCTCCTGCCGCGCAAACTGCTTCTCGGAATTCGCATGGCTGCAATCCACCATCAGCACCGGTGACAGGTTCTCCGATTTCAATTTTTCCTCCGCCGCCCGGATGCTTTCCGCGTCGTAATTCGTCCGCGCCCGTCCGCCGCGTAACACAATATGCGTGTCTGGATTGCCCGCGGTGCGCACGATGCTCGTGACGCCATCCTGGTCGATGCCGAGAAAACTGTGCGAATGCCGCGCCGCGCCCATCGCCTCCACTGCCACCTGCAGGCTCCCGTCCGTGCTGTTCTTCAACCCGACCGGCATCGATAGGCCGCTGGCCATTTCACGGTGGGTCTGGGATTCCGTCGTGCGCGCCCCAATCGCTGCCCAGGTGACCAGATCCGCGATGTATTGCGGCACAATCGGGTCCAGAAATTCCGTCGCTGTCGGCAAACCCAGGCCGGTGATCTGCAGCAACAGCCGCCGCGCGATTTTCAGGCCGGTCTCGATGTCCTGCGAACCGTCCAGATGCGGATCGTTGATCAATCCCTTCCAGCCGATGGTGGTGCGCGGCTTTTCAAAATAGACGCGCATGACAATTTCCATGCGGTCGGCAAATTCCTCGCGCAGCGCGTTGAGCCGCGCCGCGTAGTCCAACGCACCCTTTTCGTCGTGGATCGAGCACGGCCCGATAACGACGAGCAGGCGCGGGTCTTCCCGCCGCAAAATGCGGATGATCCGTTCGCGGCTTTGCGCGACCATCGCATTGACGGCATCGGGCGTCGGCGACTGCGCCTTCAATTCGCGCGGCGTCAGCAGCCGGACAATCTCTTTGACATGTAAGTCCTGCGTCCGAAACATGAAGGCCAGTATAACACCGGGTACCGGCGCGGAAAGTCCGAACTCAACGTTGTTGGACAGGCTGCCGTTCTTGTATATCGTTCCGCGAACGGAGGCAGACAAGGAATATGAGTGAACCGCAATTGAACACCGGCCAGAAGGCGCTGCAAATCAACCGGGACGCCCGCCAATACGGCACGTTCGCCGAAATCGGCGCCGGCCAGGAGGTCGCGCGGTGGTTCTTTCACGTGGGCGGTGCGGCCGGCACGGTGGCCAAGACGATCTCCGCCTATGACATGGCCGTCAGCGACGCCATTTATGGGCCGTGCGACCGCTATGTCAGCCGCAGCCGGCTCAAGGCCATGCTCGATTACGAGTTTGACCTGTTATTGCAGCGGCTCAATGGAACGCGCGGCGACAAAACCACCTTCTTTGCCTTTGCCAACACGGTGGCCACCCACAGTTTTACCCGGCAGGAGGAAGGCCACGGCTGGATGGGCATCCGCTTTCAAACCGAGCCCCGCACACCACCGTCGGAAATCTTCATCCACATCCGGATGCTCGACAACGAAAACGTCCGCGAGCAGGAGGCGCTGGGCGTCGTGGGCGTCAACCTCATTCATGGCGCGATATACCTTCATCGCGATCCCGAACGTCACATCCGCTCTCTGCTGGACAACCTCACCTGGGAACGGGTGGAGGTGGACCTGATCCGCCTGGCCGGGCCGGCGTTTGCAGAGGTAGACAACCGCTTGATGGCCCTGCAACTGGTGCAATCGGGCCTGACCGAGGCCGCCCTGTTCACTGCCGCAGGCGAGGCCGTGCAATGGTCCGAATTGCTCCACAAAAAGCCCGCCCTCATCCTGCGTGGCAGTTTCCGCCCCGTCACCAACGCCACGCTCGACGTGCTCGAACGCGCCCGGGACCAGTTCGGCCGCGAGCCGGATCTGCAGGGTGAAACGCCCGTGGAACTTATGGAAATGACCCTGCGCCACCTCACCACCGATGACGTGATTGACCATCGGGACTTTCTCCAGCGCGCCGACCTGTTGCGCGCCCTCGGCCTGACTGTGCTCATTTCCAATTTCCGACGGTTTCACCGCCTCGCGGCCTACCTGGGGCGTTACACCACCCGCCCGCTCGGCCTCGCCCTCGGTGCGTCCAAACTGGCCGAGATTTTCGACGAGACCTTTTACAACGACCGCGAGGGCGGGTTGCTCGGCGGTCTCGGCCAGCTGTTTAAAAATCACACGCGCCTTTACGTCTATCCCAGCCTTAACCTCCAGTCCGGCCAGATCGTCACCGTCGAAAATTATCCGGTGGCGCCACAATGGAAAAATCTCTACGCGCATCTCACGGAAAATCGCTCCCTCCAGGGCATTGGACAATTCAACCGCGATTTCCTCTCCATCCGCTCGCAGGACGTGCTCGACCGGATCAAATCCGGTGATGCCGGCTGGGAAAAACTCGTTCCGCCGCGGATCGTCGAAGTCATCAAGACCAAACAACTTTTCGGCTGGCATCAACGTTAAGCGCTGGCCTTTCACCGGCTTTCGGTTTATTGATGGAACGTTATGAAAAAACTGATCTTCACCTTTCTGGTCCTGGCCTGTGCCGGCGCGGTCCGCGCGGCCATTCATACCGAAACCGTTGAATACAAACAGGGCGACACGACGCTCGAAGGGTTCGTCGCCTACGATGACGCCATCAAGGGCAATCGGCCCGGCGTTCTGATCGTCCACCAATGGCTGGGCGTGACGGATTACGAAAAGCATCGCGCGGAAATGCTCGCGCAACTCGGCTACGTCGCTTTTTGCGCAGACATCTATGGCAAAGGCGCCCGCCCGCAAAACCAGCAGGAGGCCGGCACCCTGGCCGGCAAATATAAAGGCGACCGGCCGCTTCTGCGCGCCCGCGCCAACGCCGGGCTGGAAGCGCTGCGGCAACAGCCGCTGGTGAATCCCAAACGCATCGCCGCCATCGGTTATTGTTTTGGCGGAACGACGGTGATCGAACTGGCACGCAGCGGCGCGGACGTCGCCGGCGTGGTGAGTTTCCATGGCGGATTGGATTCCCCGACACCGGCCGATGGCAAAAACATCAAAGGCAAGCTGTTGGTGTGTCATGGCGCGGATGATCCGTATGAGAAGCCGGAGGACCTGGCCGCGTTCGAAAGCGAGATGCGCGACGCCAAAGTGGATTGGCAACTCATCAAATACGGCGGGGCCGTCCATTCCTTCACCCAGCCAATGGCGGGCAATGACAATTCCAAAGGCGCAGCCTACAACGAAAAGGCGGACAGACGTTCATGGGAAGCCATGAAGCAGTTCCTGGCCGAGATTTTCAAGTGATGTTGATTCGTTGGACCATTAAATCGGTTTAACGATTCACGGTTGAGCGATTTAACGCATCATGCGCATCACCGGCGGCAACGCGGCACGGCGGATCCTCAAAGTTCCCAAAGGACTCGATGTCCGACCGACGCCCGACCTCGTCAAGCAAGCGGTTTTCAACAGCCTCGGCACCCGGGTCGTTGGCGCCCGGGTGCTCGAATTGTTCGCCGGCTCCGGCGCGCTGAGCCTGGAATGCCTGAGCCGCGGCGCAACGTCCGCCCTGGGCATCGAGAAATCGCATCGGCACGCCGAATTCATCCGTCATAACGCCGCCACCGCCGGATTTGAGGCAATGCTCGAAATCCGCACGCAGGACGTCTTCCCCGCCCTGCATCAACTCGCCGAAAGCGCGCGGCAATTCGATTTGATCCTGGCCGACCCGCCTTATGGCGAAAAAAATGTCGGCCGGCGCTCCACTTCCTTCGCCCAGCAACTGCTGGACGATGTCACCCTGCCCAGACTGCTCGCGCCCGGCGGGCGCTTTGTGCTCGGCCACACCAAACGCGATACGCTGGACATCGTCCCGCCCTGGCGGGAAGTAAAAATGCTCAAGCACGGTGACAGCGTGATGCGGTTTTTTGAATTGTAGCCGCCGCCGTTAGAAGGCGGAAGGTGTCGCCTGGAAATCCGCCTCCTTATGTCGGCAGCTACGAGGCTTCCTGCACCGCTTCGCGGATGGTCTTCCGGAATTTGTCCATGCCCTGGTCAAATGCGGCGGAGATGGGCAACAATGTAACTTTTTTGATTTTGCTTTTAAACCGCTTCAGATTTTTTTCGGCCACCGCCTCGTCCATCTTGTTGGCCACCACCAGGCGCGGCTTTTCCAGCAGTGCCGGGTCGTAAAGTTCCAGTTCCTTGAGCAATTGCCGGTAATCGTCCCACGGAACGCGGTTGTCCGTGCCGGCCATGTCGAGCAGCATCACGATTATTTTGCAGCGCTCAATGTGCCGCAGAAACGCGTGGCCGAGGCCAACGTTGCGATGCGCGCCTTCGATCAAACCGGGCACGTCACAGACCGTGAGCCGGTACCAGTCGGCATATTCCACGATGCCGATCTGCGGATGCAGCGTGGTGAAGGGATACGGTGCGACCTTCGGGCGCGCCTTGGAAATGGCCGTGAGCAACGTGGATTTGCCCGCGTTGGGGTAGCCGACGAGCCCGACCTCGGCCATGATGCGCAGCTCCAACAGGTAATCGCCTTCCTCGCCCGGCTCACCCGGTTGCGCGAACCGCGGTGTCTGGCGCGCGGCGGTGGCAAAGTTCCGGTTGCCCAATCCGCCGCGCCCGCCTTTGCACAGCACGAATTGTTGGCCGTTTTCGGTGAGATCGGCAACCAGTTCCCCCTTGGGCGAAACCACCGGGAGCTTTTCACCGTCGGGATCCTTTGACAGATCAATTTCTACGGCGCTGCCACCCTTGGCCGAGCGCAATAATGGACGCTTGCCCGTACCCATGCGTAACATCGGTTTCCGATCGTCATCCTCGTTCTCGTCCTCATCCTCGCTTTGCTCGGCCGGCCGGCCGCCGCCGGCAATCCGCCATACCAGCGTGCCACAGGGGACCTTGATGATAAGGTCCTTGCCCGCGTGACCGTCCATGCCCTTGCCAAAGCCCGGTTCCCCGATCTCGGCGATGAGGCGCGGGACATAATACTGCGCGATCAGGTTGTTGAGGTCGTGGTCAGCCTGCAAGATCACGCTGCCGCCGCGCCCGCCGTTGCCGCCGCTGGGCCCGCCCTTGGCAACGTAAGCCTCACGATGGAAAGCAACACAGCCCTTGCCGCCGTGTCCCGCCCGCGCGTAAATTTTGATTTCGTCGATGAACATCTTTTCTACGTTGAATCGCTGAATGGTTAAGCCGTTAAATCGAAGTCCTCCGGTTGCTTCACTATTCAACCGTTTCGCCGTTTAACGTTTCAACAACCATAAATAAAAAAGGCGAGGCGCTTGGCCTCGCCGGAAATTTGTTTGCACCGGTCAATTCTTCGTCGCCGGGGCAGCCTTCACGTTCACGCGGCGGCCGTTCTTGTCGAAGGCAATCTTGCCGTCCACCAGCGCGAAGAGCGTCCAGTCCCGGCCCGTGCCGACGTTTTCGCCGGCCAAAAACTTGCTGCCCCGCTGCCGGATGATGATGCTGCCGGCGGTGACCGCTTCGCCGCCATACGTTTTCACGCCCAGCCGCTTGCTGTGACTGTCGCGGCCGTTGCGGACGCTGCCTTGACCTTTCTTATGTGCCATAAAATCAGCCTTTGATTTCGGTGATCTTGACCACCGTCAGTTCCTGGCGGTGACCGATCGTCTTGTGATAGCCCTTGCGGCGCTTCATCTTGAAAGTGAGTTTCTTCTCGCCGCGCTTGTGCGCCACCACGTCGGCCAGCACGCTGGCGCCGCTGACGGTGGGGGTGCCCACGCTTAACTTGCCATCATTGTTGACCAGCAACACGCGGTCAAAGGTGAACGGTTTGCCGGCCTCGACGGCCAGGCGTTCGATTTCCAACGTGTCGCCCGCGACGACCCGATACTGTTTGCTTCCGGTTTCTAGAACGGCGTACATAAATTATCCCACAAAGGGCCGGACATTAAGCCAGAGCCGCGCCGGCCTGTCAACGCCGGATTTTATTAAAATCAGGTTGATTTGGCGCGTTCCCGGCGGCGCAGTGCCCGCTCCCGACGCTTGATTTCAGAACCCAAAAGGTCCTCCGCCGACCAGCCTTGTCCCTGAGCAAGTTCTGCCAGGGCAAACAATTGACTGGCCAGGGCCGTCTGGGTTAAGCGCCGACCAGGACGGCTGCCGCCCGGGAGGATTTTTGCCTTGCGCGCCTTTTTCACCAGTTTCTCGGCGCGCAGCAACGCGGGCAAATGCTTCGGAATGCCATCCAGAGCGGAGTGCCGGGCATGTTTGGTGCCTTGCTTCTCGGCTGTTTTGATTTTTTCCCAGTTCGCCCAAACCTCGTCCACGTCCTTGACCTTGGTCTTGCCAAAAACGTGCGGATGCCGGCGCACCAGCTTTTCCACAATCAACCGGCAGACCTTTTCAAAATCAAATGCGCCGCGTTCCTTCGCCATCTGGCAGTGAAACACGACCTGCAGCAGCAAGTCGCCGAGTTCCTCGGCCATCTCGTGGTCGTCTTTCGCATCAACCGCATCAATCAGTTCGTAAACCTCCTCAATCGTGTGCCGGCAGATAGTCTTGTGCGTTTGCTCGCGGTCCCACGGACAACCCGTCGGCGACCGCAGCCGGGCCATGACTTTCAGCAAGTCATTGATGGCAGGATTCTTCTTCATTCGTTGAATCGTCTAATCGCTGAACAGCTGAACCGGTGTAACGATTGAACGGTTCAACGATTCCACGCGCTTACAAAATCACCAGATCATCCCGATGCACCAGTTCCTCCTTGGGCAGTTTGCGGGCGCGCACGGCGGCGGCCTCGAACCGCGCAATCCCGCGCGCAAATTCGGTCCCGTTCAAATCACAGATCCGCACGACGTCGCCAGCGGCAAACTCGCCCTCGCAACGCGCCACGCCCGGCGGTAACAGGCTCTTCCCCTTTTCCCGCAAGGCCAGCTTCGCCCCGTCATCCACAAACAACGCACCCCGGGGATGATGGAAAAACGCAATCCAGCGCTTGCGGCCCTGCAATTTTGTAGCTTGCGCCACAAACACCGTGCCTTCGTCCTCCCCGGCGAGGATTTTGGCGAGCACCTGCTTCTTTTTGCCCGATGCAATCACAAGCGGGATGCCGGAGCGCACCACAATCTTGGCTGCCTGCACTTTTGACGCCATGCCGCCCACCGCAGTCTCGCTGGTCGTGCCGCCGGCGAGTTTTTCAATCGTCGCGTCAATGTGTTCGATGGCGGAAATGGTCTTGGGATTGGCCTTGCCGAAATTCTCGATGACCCCGTCCACGGTCGTCAAAATGACGAGCAAATCAGCGGGCAACAGCGACGCCACCAGCGCGGACAGGGTGTCGTTGTCGCCGAATTTGATTTCCGTGAACGACACGGCGTCGTTTTCGTTGATGATGGGCACGACCCCGCGGCCCAGCAGGGTAACGAGCGTGTTGCGTGCGTTGAGATGGCGCTCGTGATGTTCCAGGTCGTCATGCGTGAGCAGCACCTGGGCAACGTGCAGTCCGTGCTTTGTGAACAGTTCCGCATAAGTGGCCATGAGCCGCGGCTGGCCGACGGCGGCGCACGCCTGTAATTCGGCGAGTCCGTTGGGCCGTTTTTCATAACCCAGGGCGCCCATACCCGTGCCAACTGCGCCCGAAGTGACGAGCACGATTTCCTTGCCCGCCTTCCGCAAGGCAGCAACCTGCGCCACAAGTTGTTCCAGTTGCGCCGGGTCGGGCTGCTTGCGGCTGTCGGTGAGGACGCCGGTGCCGAGCTTCACGACCAGGCGGGCGGCGGTTTTGACGGATTCACGATGCACGCAATGAAACTAGAAGAAAATCCATGCGCGGAAAATGTTAAAATGACGGGGACTTCCGTCGGAGTTGTAGCCGGTGTTTCCAGAGAACGTTGTGTCTTCAATTCCCGGGCACTCCCGGCCGGGACACATCGAATACCGACCCGAAAAAATTGCCGCCGCGCAAGGCGATGAGCACAGCCAGGCCGGCCAGGTCGGTGGGCGTCTTCACGTTTTTTATCACGCAGTTTTCGATACCGATTTTTTGCTCGCGGTTTTGACGCTGGTCTTTCAAGTCGATGAATTTGGCCGTTCCAATCGAGACGTTCAGCACGTCAATGCCGGTGAATTCAAGGCCGGTTCTTTGGACAAATTCCTCCTTGGTCCGGGCCCCGGAATTTTTTACCGAGAGCGAACCCGCGAGGGAAAACAGGTTGGTCTGCCCGGCCTCGTTTTTCACAATGTCCAGTTCGCCGAGGTTGAAACGCATGAGCGTCACGTGGAACTGGTGGTGCTTCAACGCCAGCGGGTCGTATTCCACGTGAATCTCGGGGATATCGAGAAACAGCGTGCCGCCATAACTCGGCGGATTGTAAAGTTTGAAATTCCGGATCGTCACCGTCGGCTGCGTCAGGCCAAGGGAAAATTTTCCGATCTCCGCGTCCATACCGGTCTGGGCGCGGATCTGGTGTTGGGCATACAGGCGGAGGATGGGATTGAGCGACAGCAGCAGGATAACGACCAGCACCACGGCCAGGAGGAAGATCCGGAACAGCCATTTGAAAATCCATTTCATAATCCCAATCAGACCGCCACGTCCTCCGGCCGCACTTCCAGGCATTCGTCCTGGTCCTCCCAGATGATGGCGGGATGAAAATCCAGCAGCTTGGGCGCGAGTTCGCGGCCCGCGCGCGTCAACAATCGTTCCGCCCCTTCCGCCGCGTTTTCGTAGGCGCGATCATAATCGCCCGCCTGGCGGCGCTGGCGATCGTCCCAATGCGCAACGGCATGGACGGGCTCATATTGCTGCGCCCAGGCGTCCAGCGCACCGCGGACCTCGGCGGCGATTTCGTCAAAGGGCACGAGCGTCTCGTTGCAATGCTGGCAGATCAGGCCGGACTCGCGCACGTCGCGCGTCAGCAGCGGCAGGAATGGCGCGCGGCAGCAGGGCGATTCCGTGTAGGCCGCCGGCGGCGTGGCTAGCCGCTTGAACCAGACCTGGCGTTCGTGGGCGAGTTGCGCCGCCAGCCGGTAGGCGCCGATGAGCGGGTGCGAAAGCCTCCAGGCTTTGCCTTCGATCTGGCCGAGCGTCTGCGCCAGCCAGCGCGCCAGCGTGAGATCGTCCCAGGCCTGGAACGCCCGGCCATATTCCTTCCACAACGAGTCGAGCGGTGCATCCGGTTCAAATGCCATTGCCCAAGCATGACGGGCGGGGGGAATTTTGTCGAGCGGTGTTGCGAAAATGGAGCCATCCTGTCAACCGGAGATCTTAGCGGGCGGTTAATTCTCTCAAGCAACCGCCTCTGACATCGGCACGATCACGGAAGCCAATTCCCTTTCATATTCGTCCAAAGGCGGTATGACATGGTTTCATTGTTCATGGTCCTGCCGCCGCATTACTGTAAACTTGCTGGATTTCGGTTGGGCTTAGAATTCGATTCCACACACCGACCCCGTCGTAGCGTCCGCTTTCGTAGCCCTCATTCGAGTCCCACGACAAGCTGAAATTAGTCGAGACGGTGCCAATGCTGGTCGAGATCGGCGTCTTGGCCCAGGATTGATCCGAACTCAGTGTGGCCTGAACCCCATTTATAAAAATGTTGATTCGGTTGCTGTTTTGCAACTGCGTGCCGTCGTAAACCATGACGAAGTGAACCCAGGTGTTCGCGACGTAAGGCGCAGAAAAAACGCGGCCGGCATTGGTGAACCCCACACCTCCATACACATTTCCGTCATTCCACCAGGCGATGAATATCGCGTTATACCTTCCCGAGGTGCATCCCAACGCCGCCAGACCGATATCGGCCGGATTGGTCTTCTGCATCCACATGGAAAAGGTGCATTGATTCGATCCGGCGAGTTTCAAATTCCCAAAACCAACCGCCTGCTTTTTGGATGAAACAAAGTTCAGCGCATCGTCTGTCTCCCCGGGAATCCAGGCGGGCGAATTGGTCAGGTGTCCCGTATGCCCGTTGCCGGAACTGTCCGCCACCGTGCTTCCCGAGCCTTCGGTAAATTTTGCGAATAACACCAGTCCGGACGTGGGAAAGCTGCTGCCTCCGCCAGCTGCCCCGGGCAGGATTTCATAAAAAAAGTGTGGATTGAAGGGGGAGGAAGCATCCACGTTCGTATCCACCCAGTTTTGAACCGGTTGCGCCAGGGTCAAATTCGTCATCGTTACCCACGGATCGGAATTACTTAAATCAGCTGTTCTTCGAATAATGTAACTGTAGCCGGTCACTCCTTGGATTGTCAGCGTCGGCATGAATCCACTTAATCCCAGCGACACGACTGCGGGTTCCACGACCACTGGTCCGGGAGGGTTCGTCACGCTGCCGGAGAGATTGCTTACCACCACCGAGTAAAGACCGGCATTGGTGAATTGGATGCTCGGCAAGTCCAATGTTTGATTGGTTGCATTCAGAATGCCAACGCCATTATCGAACCATTGATAGCTCAGCGGGCTGCTTCCCCAGGCCTGCAGACTCAGCAGTAAATCCTTGCCCCAGTACCCGACAGCACCGCTAAATGGCGCGACCACGGTTGGATACATGGACAGAACCGCATCCATGCTGTTGGTCGTTGCGAAAGCATTGGAGACCGCCACCACATACGTGCCCAAATTCGTTTGCACCACATTTGAAATCGTCAGACTGTCGTTGGTTGCTCCCAAAATGTTGGTGCCGTTCAACGACCATTGATAGCTCAACAAGGGGAAGCCAGTGGCAGTCACATTAAACGACACATTGTCCCCGGCCTGAACGGTGGCGGATTGTGGTTCGGCGGTGATAGTGGGTGCTGACCCAATCAACGCGGTGGGGGTATTGGTGTAGCCGTTTCCGGCTTGAGTGATCGTAATGTCGACCACAACGCCGTTGCTGACCACAGCGATTGCGCTGGTTCCCTTTCCCCCACCACCCAAAATCAAAACGAGCGGCGTATTGGTGTAATCACAGCCGCCATAGGTGACCGTTGCTCCAACGACATGGCTTCCTGCCACTCTTACCGTGGCGGTAGCGGGACCACAATTTGTTTGAGCGCAAACCGTTCCCACCCCGACAATGGACAATGCCACGATTTGTAATGTTCTAATGAGTTTCAAATATCCCCCTTGCTTCGTGTATTATTGTTGATGCTCAATACCACCCCGCCGAAGCACTTAAAATGCCAACAAGCAGCGCAACTAATGGTAGCTTCCAAATCGCGTCTGTCAAATTTTTTTTGAAAGACGGATTCCCGGTCCCTCCCTTGTCCAGGCAATTCACAACGCGCCGGGCACCCACAGTTGGAAATGGAGCCAATGGCCGGGATTGAACCGGCGACCGACGGTTTACGAAACCGTTGCTCTACCGCTGAGCTACATTGGCTTGCATACGGGCCACCGCCCGCATGTTTCGAACGATACCCATTCTGGCGGAGTTAAAGGGGACGGCAAGTCAATTCAACCGTCACCTGGCAATCGCAACAGCGGGATTTCAACTTTGGTTGCGCCTAGGAGCCGCCCGAGAGCTGGCTGTTGATCTTGTTGAGAACGGTGCGCGACAGTGTTTCATCGCCAAATGTGTCCACCCGGATGCGGATTTCCGTCGAGGTCTTGGAGAGGTACTTCAATTTGATCTTGACCGTCTTATTGTTGGCGGTTTGCGCCGTCACGTGACCCGACAGGGCGTCCTTCGACTTGTCCGTCACCGTAAATTCCAGGTCCTTCATGGCGGCGATGGTAGCGTCATAGGTTTGGGTGAGCGAAGCCGCCTCGGTGGTCTTGATTTCACCGTCCACGTAGGCGTAACCGGCCACGCCCGCCGCGGCGCCCACCACCAAAAAACAGCCACTCGTCAACGTCAGGAGCGACGCCATCAATGCCGTGATCAACAGTTTTGCTTTCATAAAGTCAGTTCCGAGTTGCTACAGACATGGGAAAATTAGGACGTCCGCCCGGTTGTGCAAGCTGAAAAAAGGCCGCGCCATCCCGGCGAATGAGCTTGCTGCGCGGGTCCCCACGCGCACAATATACTGGTCAGAAACGCAGCGCAGCGAGTCGCCAGAAGCGGTTGTGCGGAAGGGTGGCTGAGTGGTTGAAGGCACCTGACTCGAAATCAGGCTTAGGAGCAATCCTAACGTGGGTTCGAATCCCACCCCTTCCGCCAAACTAATGAATCTAATTGGTGTTGTTAAAATTCGCCCAAGGTCTCTGACTTCTGCTCATTGCGGCAACGGCATCGCCCGATAAAAGCGTGTGGTTGCATTCGACGATGTTGAATCAAGCACGAACTGTTGGGGAGCATTGGTGAGGACCACATTCACAAGAAACTGCCAATTCGTCGAGAGCAAGGAATCAGTATAGTCAACTCGACATGTGCTGCCGAATGTGCCACCCGGACAATCTTGTTGGTCACTCCATCCACAACGTCCACCCCCAGGTCTTCCCGCACGCGCTGATCCGTTCCAAGCGTCTCAGCCCCCCAACTTGCCGTCTCCGAGCATGACAATAAGACCAAAGTGATCACCGAATTCATTAATGCCAAAAGAGATTTTGTTTTCATAAGGTTCCTGTTTGTTTGTTGTTTTGGTCTTCATTGGGAACATGCGCAAAAGCCGGGGAAAAACTATC
>Ga0265338_10002792_pt1 | contig 25536 bp, 22 predicted proteins | sample 42126metaG_FD_193579 | JGI IMG/M metagenome (GOLD analysis project Ga0265338, IMG submission 193579) | Rhizosphere microbial communities from Carex aquatilis grown in University of Washington, Seatle, WA, United States - 4-21-26 metaG | ecosystem: Host-associated > Plants > Roots > Rhizosphere... | reverse complement strand
CGTGGCGGCCTACGCGGGCGCCTGCTCGCCGCGGACCCGGCTGGTGGTGGTCGACCGGATCACCTCGCCTACCGCGACCGTCATCCCGGTGGCGGCGGTCGCCGCCGCGGTCGCTCCGACCGGGGCACGGGTGCTGGTCGACGCGGCCCACGGGCCCGGGCAGCTACCCGACGACATCGCCGGCCTGGGGGCCGACCACTGGATCGGCAACCTGCACAAGTGGGCGTACACGCCCCGCGGCAGTGCCATCCTGTGGAGCCGGCCCGGCGCGGAGGTGTCACCGTCGGTGCTGAGCTGGCAGCTCGACGACGGTTACGCCGCGTCGTTCGACTACCCGGGTACCTGGGACTACGCCGGCTGGCTGGCGGCGGCCGACGGCCTCGCCTACTGGCAGGCGATCGGGGGCTGGGACGCGGTGGCCGGCCTGGCCGCACTGGTGGCCGACGGCCAGCGGCAGGTCGCCGCGGACCTCGGCGTCTCCCTCGACCGGCTGCCGGCGGTGCCCGCGCCGGCCATGCGGCTGGTGCCGCTGCCGGCCGGGGTCATCACCGGGCCCGGTCAGGTCGACCCGTTCTACCAGGCCCTGTCCGGGCAGCGGGTCGAGGTCGCGCCGGTCTGCTTCGACGGGGCGGGCTACCTGCGCATCGCGGCGGCGCCGTACAACACTCCCGGTGACTACCGTCGCCTGGCGGCCACCGTGCGGACGCTCATCGACGGCCGCTGACTAGTCAGCCGGAGGCTGCCACAGCTCAACCCGGTTGCCTCGGGATCAGTGACCCAGCCGAACCGGCCGACGCCTTCCATTTATCTTGCCAGCCCCGCTAGCTGGCCGAGGTGACCTCGCGGTCATCGGTGGCAGTGGTGTCAGCGCTGGCGTCGGCCGTCGCGGCCGGCTGCCCGTTATCGAGGCCGGCCAGGAACGCGGTGATCGCGTCCGCGACCGCGCGCGGGGCGCGGCGGGGCAGGTGGTGCCCGACGCCGGAGACCAGCAGCAGCCGGCCGTCGCGGAGCAGGCCGGTCAGCAGGTGCGAGGTCTTGACCGGGACCACCTTGTCCCCGGGGTCGGCCACCAGCAGCACCGGGACCTCGATGGCGGCTGCCGCCGCGGCCAGCTCGGCCTCCTCCTCAAGCAGGGCTCGCTGCTCGATGAGGAAGGTGCGCCACAGCGGCCAGCCGCCCGCGGCCGGGTGCCCCCAGACCTGCAGGCTGGCGGACTCACCCGGGTGCAGCGGCCGGCCGCGCCGCCGCCGCAGCAGGGCGAGCCGGGCCCGGGCGATCCAGGGTGACCAGCGGAACGCCAGCAGCGAGCTCAGCGGCCCGATGGCGGGTGCCGCCAGCAGCCAGTCGAGGCTGGTCAGGCAGCCAGGACCGACCGAGGCGAGCAGGACCACCGCCTCTACCCGGTCCGGTGCCAGGCGTGCGGCCCGGAGCGCGACTCCGCCGCCCCACGAGTGGCCGACCAGCACCGACCGCGACACGCCGCGCGCGTCCAGGTCGGCCAGCAGCGCCTCGGCGTTGGCGGTGAACCCGCCCGCCGGAAGGTCGCTGGCGCCGTAGCCGGGCCGGTCGGCCGCGACCGAGTGGAGCTGCGGCGGAAGGCACGCGATGACCGCCTGCCAGTCCGCGGGCGAGCCGGGCTGCCCGTGCAGCAGCACCAGCTCGTGCGTGCCCGGTGCCGCGGCCGGGTCGGCCGGGCCAGCCGGGTCGTCCGGGTCGCCCGCCGCGGGCAGCGCCGCCCCGGGGTCGCCGGCCGCGGCGTCCACCGCCGGGTCCGCCGTCCAGCCGGCCCCGGCCGGGGCCGGCTTGCGTGACCGCAGCAGCAGCAGGACCAGCCAGCCGGCCGCCGCCACCAGCCAGAAGCTGACCACCCGGTAGAGCACCGCCGCGGCCAGGGCCTGGTTCGCGCGCAGTCCCGATGCCACCAGCGCCACGCTGATCGCTCCCTCCGTGATGGCCAGCCCGCCGGGGGTGATGGCGAGGCTCTTGGCAGCGATCCCGGCCGCGTAGACCAGCAGCAGGTCGCGCCAGGGGATGGCGGCGCCGACCGCCAGGACGCTCACCGCCAGCACCGCGACGTCGGCCAGCCAGTTGGCCAGCGCGGCCGTGGTGGCCAGCGCCCAGCCGGACGGTGACAGCCGCAGCGCCCCGATCCGCTCGGTCCATTCCCTGATGGTGAGCAGCGGGTTCGCGGCCGGCCGGCGTAGCAGCCGGGCGGCGTGGTGCAGGCTCCAGGCGCCGCGCCGTTCCAAGGCCTCGCGCAGGCCCGGCCGCCGCGCCGCCGCTACCGCGATGAGGGCCGCGGCGGCGGCCAGCAGGATGCTGGGCACGATCACCGCGGTGGCCAGGCCGTGCCCGGACGCCAGGCCGCCGCCGGCCAGGATGACGACCCAGACCGCGGTGGAGATCACCCCGCCGATGAGCAGCGCCCAGCCGGCCAGCACGCCGTCCGCGCCGTGCCGGGTGAAGCGCCGGAACAAGATGGCCGACGCCAGCTCGGGGCCGGCCAGCGGCACCGTCACCGACACCGCGTTGGCCGCGTACACGGTAGCCAGCATCGACCCGCGGCTGTGCCGCACCCGGCCCGCGGTCAGCAGGATGCGGAACATCCCGGCGAAGGCGGCCATCGACACCATCTCGAGCGCGACCCCGGCCGGCATCAGCGACCAGTGCAGGTGGCCGAGCACGGTGAACGAAGTAGCCAGCCGGGATCGCTCGGCGACCGCGGTGCCCGCCAGGATCGCCGCCGCGACGACCGCGATACCAGCCGTGACCGCCCGGTTCCGTTGCCTGCCGCGCGGTCCGGGCAGGTCACTTTCGGTCACCGGCGCTGTCCCTCCCGCTCACAGTCCGCCGTTTGTGCTAGGCCTGGCACCGTTCGGCTTACCTGGGGTTTGTTACCAGCGGACAGCGCAATAAACCCGGCCGTAACGGGACACACCTATAGACGATTTTCGATGGGTCGGCATTCCCCCGTTTAGGGACAGTTACCGACGTGTAATGTCCGGGATCACCGGTAGCGTGCCGAGCATGGCTATCGCACGCTACCCCTGTGTCGTTCTCGACTGCCCCGACGCGGCCGCGCTGGCGACGTTCTACGGCGCGCTGCTCGACTGGAAGGTCGACGCGTCGTCCGGCTGGGCCGACGTCCGCGCGGACAACGGCCAGACGTTCTCCTTCCAGCAGGTGGAAGGCTACGTCCCGCCCCAGTGGCCCGGTCAGCGGGTGCCACAGCAGATGCACGTCGACGTGATCGTCGACGACCTCGACGAGGCGGAGGCCCAGGTACTGCGGCTCGGCGCGACCAAGCACGAGCACCAGCCGGGCACCACCTTCCGGGTCTTCCTCGACCCGGCCGGGCACCCCTTCTGCCTATGCGTTGACTAACAGCGGCCCGCGTCCGGGCGGCCCGGTCATGGTGTCGGCCCACGCCGGCCAGGACGACCCGGCCGGGGCGCTGGCGGCCTGCCCTGACTTCGTCGAGCTGGACATCCGCCGGACGGCCGACGGCGAGCTGGTGGCGGTGCACGACCCGGAAGCGCCGGGCGGGCAGCCGGTGGCGGCGCTGTCCTACGCGCGGCTGTGCGCCCTGGCGGGCGGCCCGGTACCGCGGGTGCGGGACGTCCTCGCGCTCATCCGCGGCCGTGCCCGCGGACACCTGGACCTGAAGGTGGCCGGCGGCGAGGACGAGGTCGTCCGGCTGGCGCTTGACATCCTCGGGCCCGGCCAGTTCGTCGTCACCACCGCCGTAGACGCCTCGGTCGCCGCGATCAGGTCCCGGTTCACCGACGCCGACGCGGTTCCGGTCGCGCTGTCGCTCGGCCGCCGGGTGAGTGAGCTGCGCCCGCTGCCCCGGGTGCGCCGCTGCGGGGCCACCTGGGTGGCCGTCAACCAGCGCCTGGCGCTGGCCGGGGTGGCCAGGCAGTGCCGCCAGGCCGGGCTGACGGTCATGATCTGGACGGTCAACGGGAACCTCGACATGCGCTACTGGCTGGCCGGCGGCCGGGCTGACGTGCTGATCACCGACCGGCCGGCCCACGCGATCGCGCTGCGGGCGGCCGCTGGCGCGGTCCGGCCGGCTGTGGCACCGTGAGTTTTCATGAGGGAACTCAAGGTCGAGCTCGACCCGGCCGAGGCGGGCTTCGAGCCCGGCCGGCTGCGCCGCCTGGACGACCATTTCCGGCGGTACGTGGAGGGCGGCTTGCTCAAGGGCTGGCTGCTCACAGCGGATCTTCGGCCCGCTGGGCATGACCGACACCGCGTTCTACGCGCGGCCGGACGACCTGGGCCGGCTGGCCGCGCTCTACGCCCGCGGCCTGGACGGCCGGGCGGCCCGGTTCAACTCGCTGGACGGCGCCGCCCGCCAGCGGCCGGCCATGCTCAGCGGCGGCGGCGGGCTGGTCTCCACCGCGGCCGACTACCAGCGCTTCCTGCAGCTGCTGCTGCCCTGGTCAGACGGCGCCGCGGTCAGCCCGGCGGGTGAGCTGGACGGGGTCCGCCTGCTCAGCCCGCACACGGTCGGCTACATGGGCCGCAACCACCTGCCAGGCAACCGGGACCTGGAGCAGTTCGGCCGCCCCATCAACGCCGAGGCGCCACAGCGCGGCACCGGCTTCGGCTTCGGCTTCGGCGTCGTCATCGACCCGGTGCCGGGCCGCGTGGTGTGCTCGCCGGGCGAGCTGTCCTGGGGCGGCGCCGCGTCCACCGCGTTCTGGATCGACCCGGCCCAGCAGCTCACCGCCAGCTTCTTTACCCAGCTCATCCCGTCAAGCGCGCACCCGATCCGCTCGCAGCTGCGCCAGCTCGTCTACCAGGCACTGCTCTAAGCCATTGATCCCGAACGGATTCGGCTGCCTCCGTTCGGGCTCAATGACCGCAAACCCCTAGGCCGGGATCCACTCGGTCCAGGTGGTCACCGCCGCCAGCTCGGCCGAGAGCGGCGTCACCCCGATACCGGGGCCGGCCGGCACGTCGAGGTGCCCGTCCCGCAGCACGAACGGCTCGGTGATGTCGGTCTTGTAGTAGCGGTCGGACGCGGAGGTGTCGCCCGGCAGGGTGAACCCGGGCAGCGCCGCCAGGGCCACGTTGGCGGCCCGGCCCAGCCCGGTCTCCAGCATCCCGCCGCACCAGACGGCGATGCCGTGCGCCCGGCAGACGTCGTGGATGCGGCGTGCCTCCAGGTACCCGCCGACCCGGCCCGGCTTGACGTTGATGACCGAGCAGGCGCGCAGCTCGATCGCCGCCGCCGCGGTCCGGGCCGAGGTGATCGACTCGTCCAGGCAGACCGGGGTGCTGATCAGCCTGGCCAGCTCGGCGTGCCCGAGCACGTCCTCTTCCGGCAGCGGCTGCTCGATCAGCAGCAGCCCGAACTCATCCAGCCGGGCCAGCAGCCTGGCGTCCTGCAGCGTGTAAGCGGTGTTCGCGTCGACCTGGAGCAGCAGGTCGTCACCGAACCTGGTCCGCACCGCGCGTACCGGCTCGATGTCCCAGCCTGGCTCGATCTTCAGCTTGATCCGCAGGTAGCCGGCCTCCACGTAGCCGCTGACCGCGTCCAGCAGCTCGCCGACCGAGTCGTGGATGCCGACCGAGACCCCGCACGGCACCCGGTCCGTGGCCGCGCCGAGTTCCCGGGCGAACGACTGCCCGGTGGCGCGCAGCTCGGCGTCGAGCACCGCCGTCTCGATCACCGCCTTGGACATCCAGTGCCCCTTGACCGGCTCAAGCAGCCGCCCGACGGCCGGCCCGTCCAGCTCAGGCGCCGCGAACAGCCGCGGCAGCAGGAAGCGGCGCAGCACGTCGACCGACGCGTCCACGTACTCGGCCGAGTACAGCGGCTCGTCCATCGCGACGCACTCGCCCCAGCCCGCTGACTCGCCGTCCGGCCCGCTCAGCACGGCGCGCACCAGCAGCACGTCCCGGGTGGTCTCTACACCGAACGAGGTGCGGAACGGCGCCACCAGCGGCATCGAGATCCGCCGGAGCTCAACCCCGGTTAGCTTCATCGCGTTCCCCTTTCGGTGGCAATCACGTACCAGCCGTCGCGGTCGAAGCCGGTTACCCGCGACCCGCTGGTGACCAGCGGCATCAGTGCGTCCCGCAGCGCCGTGCGCCAGGCCGCCGCCGCGTCCGGGTCGCTGACCCGCAGCGACTCTATGTCGGCGGGGACGCCGACCAGCAGCCGGCCGGCCCGGCCGGCGTCCTCGGGGGCGGGGGCCGGGCGCCCGCCCGGTCCGGGCGCCAGCACCACGACGGCGCCGCGCTCCCGTTCGGCGGCGAAGGACGCGGCCCGGCCCGGGTCAGGGCCGGCCAGCAGGTCCCAGTGCACCAGCATCCGGTCGGTCTCCGTCCCGGCGTTGATCTGGTCGTCCATCACGCCGTAGAAGTTGCGCAGGTACTCCACCGGCCGGGCGCCCAGCTTGACCAGGTTGAAGTATGCGTTCCGGCGGATCAGCGGGTCGTAGGTCCAGGCGATCGTGGTCGCGCCGTGGCGCAGGCACCAGGCCCGCTGGTGCAGCTTGAGCGCGAACCCGACCGACCGGCCGAGCCCGGCCGGGAGCACCCCGGCGACGTGGCTGTGCAGCTCGGCCCGCGCGGGCGGTCCGAAGAACCCGACGCACGCCCCGATCAGCTCACCGCTAGCCGCGTCGTAAGCGCCCGAGGCGTAGTTCCCCGCCTTGGTCAGCGCCCTCAGCAGGTCAAGCCGGATCGACGAGCCGCCGTCCTCGGGCACCCAGACCTTGTCGAACAGCGTGATCGCCGCGCCGAGCTGGTCAAGGTGGTCCAGCTCGCGGACGACCACCCCGGCCGCCTTGGCCGCCCGCGCCGCCGCCTCGTCCGCCTCCGCCAGCACGCCCGGTGTCATGAGTACAGCATGCCTGCCCGCCGCTGTGCCCGCCAAGGCCGCCCGCCTTAGCGAACGACGTCGAAGACGTTCTTCTGCACCCCGTTGGCGTAGGCCTCGTACTCGACCAGCTTAAGCTGCTGGCTGTCCTTGTCGGCCGCGCTGAACAGGCGCTTGCCCGCGCCCAGCAGCACCGGGTAGACGAGCAGGTGGTAGCGGTCGATGAGGCCGGCGTCGGACAGCGCGCGGTTCAGCGTGGCGCTGCCGTGCACGATGATCGGGCCGCCGTCGGCCTCCTTCAGCGCCGCCACCTCGTCCAGTGAGCGCAGGATGGTGGTCTCGCCCCAGTTGGCGGCCAGGTCGCCGTCGGCGAGGGTGGTGGAGACGACGTACTTGGGCATCACCTTGTACCCGGCGAACTCCGCCATGTCCGGCCAGACCGGGCTGAACGCCTGGTAGCTGACCCGGCCCAGGAGCATCGCGGCCGCCTCGGCCTGCTCCCGTCCCTTGAGCTCGAACGCGTCCGGCACGAACTCGATGTCCTTGAAGGTCCAGCCCGAGTTGCGGTAGCCGGGCTCGCCGCCGGGCCCCTCCACCACGCCGTCGAGTGAGATGAACGCGGTGCTGATCAGAGTGCGCATGTACCTCTCCTTGATCTTTAGTCTCTGGTTTCCCCGTGGCCGGCCGACGTCAGCCGAGCAGTCCGGCCAGCCAGCCCTGCCAGGCGGCCTCGGCCCCGTCGGTACCCGGCCCGAACAGGTGATGGAACATCAGCACGATCCCGGCGAAGCCGTGGAAGGTGTAGATCGCGTCGGCGGTGATGACCGCCAGGCGCTCGTCGTCCGCCCACGCCACCTCGCCGTCGAGCGGCGGCAGCCCGGCCGGGGCGGCGTGCGCCCGCGCGCCGACCGCGACCGGGGCGGTCAGGCCCAGTGCCTGAACGAGCGCCGCGCGCACGTCGCCGGCCGGCCGCCCGCCGCCCGGCGCCGCGCTCGTCGGTACTGCCGCGAACACCGGGACCGCGGTCCGCCCTGGGAAGCGGGCCAGGTACTCCCGCAGGGTATGCAGGTGGAACGGCCAGCCCCGGCGCAGCGCGTCGTACTCGCCGCGCCAGTCGTCGCCGAGCAGGCCGCTGTGCGCCACGCGGAGCACGGTGCTGCCGCCGCGCCCCTCCAGCAGGTACTCGAAGGCCATGAAGCGGCCGTCGGGGCCGGGGGAGGTGCGGCTGGCGAAGCGCTTGCCCGGCTCGAAGGCAGTGATCAGTGCCTCCTCCCGGTGGCCGCCGGTCTCCATCGCGGCGACCCCGCCCTCGCGCGGCTCCACCTGGTTGCGCCCCATGAACCAGGAGTCGATCCCCGGCCCGCTGGCGATCGCCGCCCAGACCTGTTCGGGGCTGGCCGGCAGGGTCACGTTCAGCTCGATCTCGAACGGGTGGGTCATGCTCGGTTCTCCTGTCCTGGTACGGGGATTTGGTGCAGGCCCACCAGCACCCGGTGATTGCGGCCGCCGGCCGCGGACTCGTCGTGGTAGCGCCCAACCAGGTCCGCGATCACCTGGGCGAGCTCGGCCGCGAAGGCGGTCCGGTCGGCCGCGGAGGCGAACCGCACCTCGGCGTCGATCCCGAAGGTGGCCACCCGCTGCCGCGCCCGGGCCGCGCCCGTCAGCAGCGTGCCGACTTCCTGCACCAGCCGGGACCCCAGCGCCAGCAGCCAGCGGGCCGAGAGCTGATCGGGCGACCGGGCCGGGTCAGGGCTGATCTCCCCGAGCACGCTGGGGGAGATGACGTAGGAGGCGGCGGCGGCGCGGTACACCCGCTCGGTGACGTTGCCCTTACGCCGCTCCTCGGCCAGCTCGACCAGCCCGTGCCGCTCCAGTTCCTTGAGGTGGTAGTTGACCTTCTGCCTGGGCAGCCCGAGCCGGGCGGCCAGCATGGCAGCCGAGCCGGGCTCGGCCAGGGCGGCGAGGATCCGTGCCCGGATCGGGTCCAGGGACGCCTCGGCCGCCGCCGGGTCTTCGATCACAGCGACGTCTAGCACGGTTCCACTATCCATCCGACAATAAAATTTGTCAAGACAAGAAATCTTGTCGGTTAGGATGCGCCCGCGCCCGTTTGCAGCGTGCGAGCGGCGCTGCTAGCGCTGGTCGAGGAACGGCGTGACCAGCCCGAGTAGCCGCTCCGGCTGCTGCGCCACCCCCATGTGGGTGGTGCCAGGGAGCACCGCCAGCCGCGCGTCCGGCAGCAGCCCGTACAGCTCGGTCACGTCCGCCAGCGGCGAGAAGTCGCGGTCGCCGAAGATCAGCAGGACCGGCGCCCGCAGCGACCGCAGCTGCTCAGCGGTCATCCCGGGCACCTCGTGCACCATGGCCGTGGTCCGCGCGGCCGTCTTCTCGAACTGGCCCGGGTCGGGCGCGACCGCCGCGTAGCCGGCCTGCATGGCCTGGAAATCGGCCATCGTCGGCAGCCGGTCCTCGCTGATCGGGGCGCTTTCCCGCCCCGGCGGCCGGTGCGGGTCGGCCGAGGCGACGATTAGCCGGCCCACCTTCTCGGGTGCGCGCAGCGCGACCGCGGACGACACCAGGCCGCCGAGGCTGAAGCCGAAGAGATCGGCCTCGGCCACCTCGAGCTGGTCAAGCAACGCGACCACATCGCCCGCCAGCGCGTCGATCGTCATCGGCCGGTCGCTGTCGGCCGCGCCGATTCCATAGGCTGGTACGAGAACACCCGTAGCCACCTGCGAAAGGGAACGACGCATCGTGATTAGCGGTGAGAAGTTGCCGGCCCGCAGCCGCATCGTGCAACAGCAGCTCGCCGAGGCGGGGTTCACCGCGGCGGTGCGCGAGCTGCCCGACTCAACCCGGACCGCGGCCGAGGCCGCCGCCGCGCTGGGCTGCGAGCCCGGCGCGATCGCCAGCAGCCTGCTGTTCCTGGCCGACGACGAGCCGCTGCTGGTGATGACGAGCGGCCGCCACCGGGTAGACGCCGCGCTGCTGGCGTCGCGGATCGGGGCCGGCCAGGTCGAGATGGCCACCCCCAAGCAGGTCCGCGCGGTCACCGGCCAGGCTATCGGCGGCGTCGCCCCGGTCGGCCACCCGGCCCTGGTGCGCACGGTGGTCGACGAGGCGCTGGGGGAGTACGAGGTCATCTGGGCGGCGGCGGGCACCTCGCACACCGTGTTCCCGCTGACGTTCACCGACCTGGTCGCGCTGACCAAGGGCACCGTCCACCAGGTCTCCGCGCACTAACGCGCCGCTGCCGCGCCGCCGCTGGTGCCCTCAGGCGGCGCCTGCCACCGGTGGCGGGCGGGATCGCAGGACGTGGCGTCCGTCGGGGCTGCGGGCCTCGGTGGTGCCGTCGGGGTGCAGGGTGAGCTGCCAGCCGCGGCGGTGGATGCATACGTCGTGGTGGAACTGGCACACCAGGGCACAGTTCGCCACTGACGTTTCGCCGCCGTCGGCGAGATGCCGTAGGTGGTGGACGTCGCAGTACACGGCGGGGCGGGTGCACCTCGGCCAGGCGCAGTGCCTGTCGCGCAGGGTGACGGCGCGCCGGATGTGGCCGGGGACGGTGCGGCTGTAGCCGATGTCGAGCGGGAGGCTGGGGGTGTTCCAGGGGCGTTCGAGCAGGCCCTGGCGGAGGGCGGCGGCGATGCCCGAGGGCCCGGAGACCAGGTCCAGGGCCAGGCGGGCGATGGCGTGGCGCAGCGCCTGCCGGGCCCCGGCGCTCATTGGCTGGCGGCCGGCCTGGGCGAGGCTGATCATCTGGTCGATGGCCGGCGGGCTGATGGTGCCGGTGACGACCGGGACGGTCTGGGCGTCGCAGGCCGCTGCCTTGGCGCCGGGGCCGGTGAGGTAGCCGTCCTGGCCGTCCTCGCCCAGGCGGGCGCGGAGCCAGGCGTCTTCCAGGTCGCCCGCGCCGGGCAGCCGCCGCAGCTGGGACAGCGGGATGTGCACGACGGCCTGGGTGTCGGCGCCGGCCCGGTCCGGGACCAGGCGGGCGGATAGCAGGAGAGTGCAGGCTTGCTGGAGCGCGTCGTGGAACCGCTTGCCCTCGGTGCGGTCGTCTTCGGGCCCGTGCTTCTTGCCCAGGGCCTCCAGGACCGCCCGGACGGCGGCCGCGCACTCGGGGGTGAGGTCGCCGTGCAGCACGGCCGCGCCGCCGAAGGTGGTGCCGAGCCTGACCTGCCGGTCGTCGAACCCGTCCCCTGGCAGGTCGGGGTCGGGCTGCTGCTGGCGCCACCGCTCGATGGCGCAGCCGGCGATCGTGGCCAGGTCATCCTGCGAGGCGCCGGCCGCGGCGGCCTCCAGCAGGATCCGGTCAGTCTCGGCCCGCATCGCCGGGGGCAGCCTGCGGGTCCAGTCCGCCATCGCCAGCGCAAGGGAGTCGGTGACGGCGGCGGCGGCCAGCGCGTCGCCCAGCTGTGGCCGTTCGCCGAGTCGCCGCATCTGCCGCACCGCCGCCCGAGCGGCCTTCCTGGTCATCCCCGCCCGCGCCGCCAGCCAGGCAGCGGAGGAACCGTATCCGTCCGCGTCGTGAGCGCCGCAGGCGTCGAAACGGCGCAGCACGCCCGCATCGGCGGCGGCCAGCTTCGCCCGCACCACGCCCAGCCCGGTCAGCAGGTCCCCGCAGGCACCGCCGTCCAGGGCGGCACACGCGCCGTTAAGGTAATCCAGCGCCGCGGCCGCCACCCGCACCGCATCAGCCGGGCCGTCAAAAGACAAGCCGACGGCACGCAGGTCATCCGGGCTGCTCATCGCGGCGCACCTCCCAGGCGCACGGTCGAATACGGCATGTCCATCACTCGGCATTGCCGCACCGTGCCAGGTCGAACGCTGGCACGCCCTGCGCCGGGGTAACCGGCTGCTCACGAAGCTCTAAATCTGAGTACAGGATATCAGTTCGACATTCATAAATCAAGACGATATCCATTGATCCTATTTTCGATCATCTTCCCCGTGGCGTGGCCGCCGAGGCGCATCCGCCGGGGCAACTACCACCGGCCGCGCTGACCGCTGGCGCCGCCACGGCCGGGCAGGGAAGCTAGATTCCGTGCGCATCATCCAGTTTTCCGACACCCACATCTCCCACCGCGGCGGCCTCGGGCACGACAACGCCGAGCGGCTGGTCGGCTACCTGAACCAGGTCGCCCGGCCCGACCTGGTCATCAACTCCGGTGACGTGGTGATCCTCGACCCCGACGACGGCGCCGACCGCGCCGCCGCCCTGCGCTTGCACCAGCGGATCGACGCGCCGCTGCGGGTGCTCCCGGGCAATCACGATGTCGGTGAGGGCGCGGACGATCCGTGGCGCGGCATCAAGGTAAGTACCGAACGGGTGCGTGCGTTCCGCGCCGCCTGGGGGTCTGACCGGTTCGTGGTACACGGCGAGGCGCGCTGCGACGCCGACGGCTGGGCGTTCGTCGGCCTCAACAGCGAGCTGTGCGGCTCCGGGCTGCCGGAGGAAGACGAGCAGTGGGCCTGGCTGGAGGAGACGGCGGCCAGCCTGGCCGGCCGCCCGGTCATCATGTTCCTGCACAAGCCGCTGCGGATCGACGACGGCAGCCTGGACGCCGTGACCGTGACGGCCGCCGCCCGGCAGCGCCTCCTGGCCGCGTTCGCGGGCACCGACCTGCGGGTGGTCGCCAACGGGCACCTGCACCGGTACCGCTGCGCGGCCAGCGACGACGGCCCGGCCGCGGTCTGGGCGCCGTCGCTGTCGTTCGCCCCGCCCGCCGAGCCGGAACTGAAGTTCGGCCCGGGTGCGTCCGGCGTGGTCGAGTACACCATCCGGGGCCAGCGGCTCGAGGTGCGCTTCGTGGCCGTGCCGGGGATCACCGGGGCAGCCGATATCTTCGAGCTGCCCGAAGTCCGGAGGTCAATGGAAGCCATCGACCGCAAGCCGGCATGACGCACAGTCGCTTAAGTCCGGTCAAGTCGTACGCTCTGTCGCGGTAACTCCCGAAGGGCTACCGTAAATACATGAGCCCGGCTGCGCTCCGCGTATTCCTGAGCCGGACCTCCGAGTTGGATGAGCATCCGACGGAGAGGTCTTATCGGAGCGCCGCGGAGGCCGCGGTCAAACGCGCCCAGGGCGTCGTCCTCGACATGAATTACTCCACCGCCGAACCGGGCTCGTCGGCCGATTACTGTCGGCGCCAGCTCCGGGAAGCCGACGTTTACGTGGGGATTATCGGGTTCCTTTACGGCTCCCTGGTCGGGAGGAGCCCCGATTGCTCATACGTCGAGATGGAGTTCGAGCTCGCCGCCGAGCGCAAAATGGATTGCCTGGTCTTCCTGCTCGACCCGGAGTCAGGCCGGCTCGGGCTGCCTGCGACCGCTATCAACAAGCAAGACGCCGAGCACCAGCGGCGGCAGGATAGCTTTCGCGCGCGGCTTGCCCAGAACGACAAACGTGCCTTCGTGGAGAGCCCGGACAACCTTGAGATACTGCTCTACCAGGCGCTGGTGGCGATCCGGGACAACCGTCTCAGCCGCGAGCCGCCGCCCGCGCAGCCCGCCGGGCCGGACGACTCCATGCTCGGCCTGGCGGGCCGGGCGCAACAGGGCTGGCAGGACGCGCTGGCCGCCGCCGTGGACGCCGAACGGGCCATCAGGCGCGTTGTCCGTCAGGGGGTAGCCGCCGCCGATATCGACGAGTGGGACTACGCCGACCAGCAGGCGGTCCACAAGCGGCTGGCGGCATCGATCGTGGGGCCCGCGGCGGAATTGGAATCCCATTCGAAGCGGGTATTTGAACTAGCCAAAGACGCCAGGAGTCGGGTGGGTCGACTCAGAAGTGCCGGTTTTGTCCAGCTCGCTAGCCGTCTATCTCCGTTGCTAAAGTCGATGTCCGATTTCGAGCAGCTCGCTAACGACCTGCTCGACCAGCTCGCGCAGGAGATTGATGATCTGAACAGCCGCGGCTGCCCTGATTACGCGCTGCCCGGCGATGCCCTGGGGCGGGCCCGCGAGAACGTCGAGGATGCCGTCGGCGATGCGTCTTCCGCCCTGCGCGGGCTGCGGAAGATACGCGAGGCCGCCCCGGCCACCGGGCCGCTCGCGGCGGCACCTGAGCAGCCCGCAGCCGAGGCGAACCTGGCCTGGACGACACGGGAGACAGCCCGCGAAGTCACCCACGGCGGCAAGGCGGCAGCGGGTACCGGGACCCTGCCCAGCCCGCTAGAGCCAGGGGCGCTCTGGCTGCCACGGCTTTACGTGACCGGCGACCAGGTATTCACCGTCCAGGTGCGCGGGGACTCCATGATCGGAGACGGCCTGAGAGACGGCGATTACGTGATCGTGGACCCTCGGGAAGAGGAACGGGACGGCGACATCGTGGTGGTCGTCATCGGCAACCAGGACGAGGCTGAGGCCCTGGTAAAGCGCTTGTATCGGGAAGGGCAGCAGGCAACCCTCGTATCGTCGAATCCCCGCTACCCGAAGCGCACCCTTGACGCGGGCGAAGCCTTGCGGGTGGCAGGAAAGGTCACCGGGATATACCGGCCTGCTGAGCGGCTGCCGTTATCGGCACGGAAAAGGCCGGCGGGCGGGATACTTAATCCGTGGGCGGGGACCGGATTGACTTCTTTGTCAGCCATGCGGGCGCGGACCGGGCCTGGGCTGAGTGGGTGGCCTGGCAGCTACTCGACGCCGGCTACACGGTTGAGCTCGACGTGTGGGACTGGGCGGCGGGCCGCAACTTCGTCACCGCGATGAACGACGCCCTCGGCCGGGCGGACCGGGTCCTCGCATTGTTCTCGGCCGCCTACTTCGAGCGGGAGCGGTACACCACCGAGGAGTGGGCGGCCACCTTGGTGCGCGTTCCCGGGACGGAGAACCAGCGGCTGATCCCGGTCCGGGTGGAGCGGGTTCCCGACGACCAGGTGCCGGCCCTGCTGCGCCCGCTGATCGCGCGGGACGTGTTCGGGGCCGACGAGCGGACCGCGCGGCAGGCGCTGCTAGACGCCGTGGCGGGCGCGGGTCGGCCTGCCGGGGCGCCGGCGTTCCCGGGCGACTTGAGCCAGGGGACCCACTTGGGCCCCCGGCGGCCGGGCAGCCGGCCCCGGATATGGAACGTCCCCTCCCGCAACCCTGGCTTCACCGGCCGGGACGGGCTGTTGGTGGCGGTGCGGGAGGCGCTGCTGTCGGGCGACCGGGCGGTGGTGCAGGCGCTGCACGGGATGGGCGGGGTCGGTAAGACCCAGCTCGCGATCGAGTACGCCCACCGCTTCGCCGGCTTTTACGACCTAGTGTGGTGGGTGAACGCGGAGTCGACTGAACTGCTCGCCGAGCAAGTTGCGGCGCTGGCGGCAGAACTGGGCTGCGCCGACCCGGAGGCGGGCATAGAACCTGCCCGGGCTGCGGTGCTGGCGCAGTTGCGGCAGCGCGACCGCTGGCTACTCATCTTCGACAACGTCGCCGCCCCGGCCGACGTCACCAACGCGCAACCTGTTGGCGACGGGCACGTGCTGATCACCTCCCGGGCGCAGGAGTGGGCCGAAGTGGCGGTCGCGGTGGAGGTCGACGTGCTAGCTCGTCCGGAGTCGGTCGTCATCTTGCAGAACCGGGTGCCCGGGCTAGGCGAGCCGGCGGCGGACCAGGTTGCGGCGGCACTGGGTGACCTGCCGCTGGCACTGGCCCAGGCGGCTGGGTACATGGCCGGGACTGGTATGGACGCGGACGAGTACCTGGGACTACTGGACACCCGAGCGGCGCAGTTGCTCGACCAGGGGCGGTCGGCCGCCTACCCGCGCTCGCTGGCGGCGGTCACCCGGCTGGCATTCGACCAGCTCCGGGCCGAGGACCCGGCTGCCGCCGACCTCGTCGCGATCTGTGCGTTCCTTGCACCGGAGCCGGTCCCAGCCGGCTGGTTTCCCCGCGCCGCCGAGAGGCTGGCCGCCCCGCTTGGAAGCACGGCGGCCGACCCGTTCGCCTGGCGACAGGTACTAGCCCGGATCCGGCAGCAAACACTGGCCCGCCTCGACCAGCACGGGCTGCTGATGCACCGGCTCACCCAGGCGATCATCCGTGGATACCTATCGCCGAGTGAGGTGGCGGCGGCCTGTGACCAGGCGGCGGCTCTGCTGGCCGCGAATCACCCCGGCGACGAGGAACAACCCGCCACCTGGCCTGGGTGGGCACGGCTGCTGCCGCACCTGCTTGCCCTCGACCCCGATGCCAGCTCGGCGGTCCTGAACGAATTGGCCTACGACGCGATCTGGTACCTGATCAGGCGCGGCGACGTTCATAACAGCTATGACCTCGCCCAGCGCCTGCACCAGAGCCGCCTTCGCGAGCTTGGCCCCGACGCCCCCGGCACGCTGCGCGTGACTGCCGCGCTGGCCGCGACCGCGCGCTTGCTCGGCCGGTTCGAGGAGGCGCGGGAGCTGAACGAGGACACCCTGGTCCGCTGTCGCAGAGTATTGGGCGATGACCATGGATTCACTTTGGGCGCAGCCGATAATCTGGCTAGCGACTTGATCAGCTTGGGCGACTATCAAGCTGCCCGGGCACTGCAAGAGGACATCGTGTCCCGTCGCCGCCGTAAGCTCGGTGACGACCATCCCGCGACGCTGGACTCAGTGAGTAACCTCGGCATCAGCCTCAGCGCCACGGGCCAGCATCAGGCGGCGCGGGAGCTGAATGAGGATATTCTGGCTCGCCGTCGCCGGGTGCTGGGTGACGATCACCCCGACACCCTCGAATCGGCAAACAACCTCGCCGAAGACTTGCGTCAACTGGGGGAGCGCCGGGCCGCCCGGGAGCTCGATGAAGAGGCACTGGCTCGCCGTCGCCGGGTACTGGGCGAAAACCACCCCGCCACCTTGGAGTCGGTGGAAAACCTGGCCGAAGACCTGCGCCTGCTCGGCGAGTCCGACGACTCTTAAACCCCGCCCCCGAGCAGCTCCAAAATCGGCTCACCGTACTTAGCCAGCTTCGACTCGCCCACCCCGTTGATCCCCGCCAGCTCGCCCAGCGACGAAGGCCCGGCCACCGCGATCGCCCGCAGCGTCGCGTCGTGGAACACCACGTAGGCAGGCACCCCCTGCTCCTTGGCGGTGGCGCCGCGCCAGGTCCGCAGCCGCTCGAACACCGCCTCCTGCTCCGGGCTCAGCGCGACCTCGGCCTTGGCCGAAGCGGCGGTGGCCGCGGTGGAGGCACCGCGAGAAGCGCCGCGGGCGCCGCGCGGCTGGGGCATGTCGCGGCGCAGGGTCACCGCGCGCTGGCCGCGCAGCACCTCGCCGGAGGCCTCGGTCAGCGCCAGGGTCTGGTACTCGCCGTGCACCGCGAGCAGGCCCTGCGCGAGCAGTTGGCGGACGACGCCGCGCCACTGCGACTCGTTCAGCTCGATGCCGATGCCGAACGTCTTCAGGTCGTGGTGGCCGTTCTCCGCCACCTTGGCCGTCTTCTTGCCCAGCAGGATGTCGATGACCTGGCCCGCGCCGTAGCGCTGGTCGCGTTCCCGGTCCAGCCGGACGATCGTTGACAGCAGCTTCTGCGCGGGCACGGTCCCGTCCCAGGTCTCCGGCGGCGACAGGCAGGTGTCGCAGTTGCCGCAGGCCACCGCCTGCTCACCGAAGTAGGCCAGCAGCTGCGAGCGGCGGCAGTCGGTGGTCTCGCACAGCGCCAGCATGGCGTCCAGGTGCGACGCCATCAGCCGCCGGTGGGCCAGGTTGCCCTCGCCGGAGTCGATCAGCCGCCGCTGCTGCACCACGTCGGCCAGGCCGTAGCTGAGCCACGCGGTGGCGGGCTGGCCGTCGCGGCCGCCGCGGCCGGTCTCCTGGTAGTAGCCCTCGACCGAGCGCGGCATGTCAAGGTGCGCGACGAACCGCACGTCCGGCTTGTCGATCCCCATGCCGAACGCGATCGTGGCCACCATCACCAGGCCCTCCTCGCGCAGGAAGCGAGACTGGTGCTCGGCCCGGGTGGCCGCGTCCAGGCCGGCGTGGTAGGGCAGCGCGGGGATGCCGTTGTCGCTCAGGAACGCCGCGATCTTCTCGGTCGAGTCGCGCGACAGGCAGTAGACGATGCCCGCGTCACCCGCGTGCTCGGTCCGCAGGAGCTGCAGGAGCTGCTTCTTGGCCTCGTTCTTGAGCACGATGCGGTACTGGATGTTGGGCCGGTCGAACGACGAGACGAACAGCTTGGCGCCCGCCAGCTTGAGCCGGATCGCGATCTCTTCCCGGGTCGCCTGGGTGGCGGTGGCGGTGAGCGCGATCCGCGGCACGTCCGGCCAGCGCTCGTGCAGCACCTGCAGTTCCAGGTAGTCAGGCCGGAAGTCGTGCCCCCACTGGGACACGCAGTGCGCCTCGTCGATCGCGAACACCGAGATGCGGGAGGTGCTGAGCAGCTCCAGGGTGCCGGCCGCCCGCAGCCGCTCCGGCGCCAGGTACAGGACGTCCAGCTCGCCCGCCTTGAACTGCTGCTCCACCACGTGCCTGGTGCCCGGGTCCTGGGTCGAGTTCAGGAAGTCGGCCCTGATGCCGAGCTGCCGCAGCGCCTGCACCTGGTCCTGCATCAGCGCGATGAGCGGCGAGATGACCACCCCGGTGCCCGGCCGGACCAGCGCCGGGATCTGGTAGCAGAGCGACTTGCCGCCGCCGGTCGGCATCAGCACCAGCGCGTCGCCGCCCGCGACGACGTGCTCGATGATCTCCTCCTGGCGGTCGCGGAAGGTCTCGTACCCGAACACCCGGTGCAGCACCGTGGCCGCCCGCCGCGCGCCGTCCGGCACGCCGGGCGCGGTTACGGTGACCGGCGCGCCCGGGACCGCCTCGTCGGCTTCGCTGGGGTCGCGGGGGGAGGACACGGGGAAATCCTACGGTCCCGGGGCGACAGTCACGGCCGGGTTTGCCCGGGAACAGTGTCAGCCGGGGCGAGCCGGGCACACTAACGGAGTGCGTCAGGTGAACAGTGCGGGGGGCAGCCTGATCCCCGGCGTCGTCCTTGGCGCGCTCATCGGCGCCGCGACGGGGGTCGCCACCGCGCTCGCGCAGCCCTACGCCCACCAGCCGTGGTCGGTGCTTGTCAACTCCTCGAGCCCGTGGCTGCTGGCTGCCTTCGCGGCGGGCGCGCTGCCCCGCCGCCCGGCCTCGGCAGCGGCCGCCGGGCTGGTCACCTGCCTGGTGGAGGTGGGCGCCTACTTCCTCACCTGGGCCGCGCGGGACGTGCTGGTGCCGAATGCCTACGGCTCGTTCTGGACGCTGTGCGCGGTTGTCGGCGGCCCGGTCGCCGGGCTGGCCGGCTGGGCCTGGCGGCGCGGCTGGGCGAGCCGGGAGGAAGGGGCCCGGCTGCACGCGCTCGGCGCCGCGTTCCTGCCCGGCACGTTCATCGCCGAGGCGCTCGGCGCTTACGGGCTGCGGCTGCACTATGAGCCCGCCGTCGCGCTGTTCCTGGTCATCGGCCTGGTGCTGTTCGCGCTGCTGGCCTGGCCGGGCACCGGGCTCGGGCTGATCACCAGCCCGGCCAGCGGCCCGGTCATCCTCGGCTGGACCGTGCTGTTCACGGTCACCGGGATGCTTATCTACGGCCCGCTGCTGAACGCGGTGGTCGGTGTCACCTCCGGCGGCGTCTGGGTGGGCCCGTAGCGCCCGCCCTGGATGATAACAGCAAGAGGGGCCGGAGGCGCGGCCCCCGCTAGCGCGACTCGTCGAGCCGGACGGCGATCACCCCGGCCAGGATCAGCGCGCCGCCAAGGAACTGCATCCCGGTTGGCGCCTGGTGCAGCAGCAGCCAGGCGAACCCGGCCGCGAACAGTACCTCCGCCATCGCGACGAACGACCCGAGCTTCGCCCCCAGCCGCCGCACCGCCGCCACCCCGGTGACGTAGGCGATGGCGGCCGCGATCACCCCCAGCCCGAGCACCGGGACGAGCCAGCTCAGCCGGGTGTCGAGCAGCGACACGTCGGCCGTGGTGAACCGCAGCGGCAGCACCCCGCATGCGCCGCCCAGCCCGATCGCCGCCGCCCCGGTCACCATGCCGCCCCAGGTCAGCACTACCGCCGGCAGTGCCTCAGCCCGGGCCGAGCCGTCGGCCGGGGGACCGGGCGTGTGCGCGGACTGGAAGAAGTACACCGCCATCGCCACTGCCGCCGCGAGGGCCCAGGCCACGCCGACCAGGCTGACCCCGGCCGACCCGGAAAGGTCGAGCATCAGCCCGAGGCCGCCGAGGGCGGCCACCCCGCCGAGCACCGTCGCCAGCCGCGGCCGCTGCCCGTGCCGGGCCCACAGCCAGCCCACGATGAACACGATGCCCAGGTACTCGAGCAGGATCGAGATGCCGACGTCCATGTGCGCGATCGCGTTGAAGTAGCACACCTGGCAGGCGGCCACGCCGACCAGGCCGTAGACCACCACCAGGCGGGCCGAGCGGCGCAGCAGCGCCCAGCGCCCGCGCAGCGTGAGCACGGCGGGCACGGTGAGCGCCAGCGCCGCCACCAGGACCCGGGCGAGCACCGCGCCGGCCGGCGACCAGCCCGCCCCGATCAGCGCCGAGCCGAACGTGCCGGAGGTGCCGAAGCACGCCGCCGACAGCAGCGCGACCGCCAGCCCGGTTCCCTGGCCGCTCCGGCTGGCCTGGTAAGGGAGGCTGGCCGGTACGATCCGGTCTGGTGCTGTCCTCGCCGACGCCATGGCCGTACTCCCTCGTCCGCGGTGCGGGTAAGCAGGGTGCCGGTAAGTGGCAATACCGGGCTACGCTAATTACCATAACGAAGGGTGGTGAAAGTGGTCAAATGCTTTTTACCCATGACACGGAGACCTCGCTGAACTGGACCGCCGCCCTGGTGAACACCGGCCGGGGCGGGCAGGAGCAGCTACCGGACGTGGCCGCGCTCGACGTCTTCGTCGACCAGTGGCAGTGGACCGGCAGCCGCACCCACGACCAGGCCGAGCTGGATGCCGTCCGGGCGCTGCGGCCGCGCTTCGCCCAGCTATGGGAGATGTCCGAGGACGAGGCAGTCGGCCTGGTCAACCAGCTCCTGCGGGAGTCCAACGCGCTGCCTCAGCTGGTCCGGCACGACGGCTGGGAGTATCACGTCCACGCCACCTCGCCCGACGTGCCGCTGGCCGACCGGATGGCGGTGGACGTGGCGATGGCGATGGCCGACGTCATCCGCACCGGCCAGCTCGCCCGGCTGCGGCACTGCGCGGCTGCCGACTGCGACGACGTGCTGGTCGACCTGTCGAAGAACCGCTCCCGCCGTTTCTGCACCCTGACCTGCGCGAACCGGGTGAATGTGGCCGCTTTCCGTTCCCGCCGCAACGCAAGCTAAGAACGATACCGAACGGGTGCGGCCGAATCCGTTCGGCTGACTGCCCTTAACCGCGGCGGACGACGCGGTCAGCCGCGCGCCTGCTCCAGCCACGGCACTTCCGCCTCGCCCAGCGGGGTGCTCGGCGGCACGCTGACGAACGGCCAGATCTCCTCGGAGATGCGCCGCCAGTCGGCGGTCGCGTTCATCTCGCCCAGCAGCGCGAACAGCCCCAGGTTGATCCGCTGCACGATCACGTAGGAGCGCGGGATGCTGGCGTAGGCCGCCAGCGGGCTGGAGAAGTCGACGTACCGCCGCGCCACCGACGAGGCGTACTCGCTGGTCATGGTAAGCGGGCCGGGCCGCCGGATCGACTCGTAGAACAGCGACATGTGCGCCACCACCTCGTCGGTGCCGATCGGCGCGCCCGGCTCAAGGAATCCGGCCCCCTCCATCGCCGTGCGGAAGCCCTCGGGGTCCTCGCGCAGGCACAGCGCCTCGATCATCGCCACCAGCGGCGCCAGCTCGTCCTCGGTGAAGCGCTTGACCAGGCCGAAGTCGAGGAAGGTGACGCACCCGCCCGGCTCGAACAGGTAGTTGCCCGGGTGCGGGTCGCCGTTGAACGCGCGCAGCTCGTACAGCGAGCGGAAGGTGAACCGGTACATGGTCTCCGCCGCCAGGTCCCGTTCCTCCTGCGACCAGGTCAGCATCTCGGCGAACCGCGCGCCCGCGGCCAGCTCGCTGGTCATCACCCGGCCGGTGGAAAGCTGGTCGACGATCTTCGGCACCCGGGCGGTCGGGTGGCCGTCGAAGTAGGCGGCGAACCGCCGCTGGTGGTCGGCCTCGAGCCGGTAGTCGAGCTCCTCGCTGATGCGGGCCCGCAGCTCCTCGATGAGCGCGGTGACGTCCTGGCTGGGCGCCGCCATCTTCAGCAGCGAGCGGATCAGCGTGACGTTGCCGAGGTCGGCCGCGATCGTCTCGGCGATGCCGGGGTACTGCACCTTGACCGCGACCGCCTGCCCCTCGGCGGTGATCGCCCGGTGCACCTGGCCGATCGACGCCGCCGCGATCGGCCGCGGGTCCCACTCGCGGAAGATCCGCTCTGGGCTCATCCCCAGCTCGTCCCGGACGACCCCGGCCGCCAGCTCGGCCGACATCGGCGGCACGCTGTCTTGCAGCCGGCCGAGGACCCGCCGGGCGGGCGGCGCGAGCCCGTCGTCGACGTAGCTGGCGAGCTGACCGATCTTCATCAGCACGCCCTTCATGGTGCCGAGGGTGTCGGCTACGTCCTGCGCGGTGCGCAGCGCCAGGTCGTCGCGCAGCCGCTGGCGGTGCTCGCCCGCGGCGGCGAACAGCCGGGGCGCGTTCACCGCGTACCTGGCGCCGCCGCGGGCGGCCAGCCGCATCGCGGCCAGCCCACGGCTGACCCGCAGCTTAGGTTCGCTCATGAGGACGCCTCGCTGGCGCTCGGAGTCCGCATTCGCGGACGCACTGTGCTTACTGGTTCGCTCGCAAGCTCGCTCATGAGGACGCCTCGCTGGCGCTCGGAGTCCGCATTCGCGGACGCACTGTGCTTACTGGTTCGCTCGCAAGCTCGCTCAACGGCCGGCGCCTACGCCTGAGCCCGCGCTCGGCTGATTTCCTGGGCGGCGCGCATGCGCAGGGTGAGCCGCTGCCGTGCCTCCAGTACCCCGGGCTCGCCCAGGTAGATCGCGTCGAGCAGGCCAAGCACCTGACGGACCTCGTCCCGGCTGGGCGCGGCCGTGCCCGGCTGCGGCCCACCGTCACCGAAGCCGTGCAGGTCACGGGCCCAGCCCGGCAGCGTGCTGACCGCGGCGGCCACCACCACCTGCCAGATGTCGCCCAGCTCCTGCTCCACGTCCGGCATCGCGAGCAGGTAGCCGATCGCCTCTGCCATCGCCGGGCTGGTGGCGAGCTCCGGGCGGACCGCGGCGAAGTAGCCGTCCAGGTCGGCGACCGAGGCGGGGGCGAGCCCCGCGGGCATGCCGATCAGCTCGGCCACGGCGGTCATCTCGGCCACGTACTGATCCTGCTCGGCCGGGGTGAGCCGCAGACCGAAGCGGTCGGCGGCGGCCAGGCCGGAGTCCACCAGGCCGGCGTGCACCCACAGCAGCAGCGCGGGGTCGCCCGCCTGGTACGGCTGGCCCGTCACCGGGTCGGTGCCGCGCACCCACTGGTGGATCTTGCGGACCCGCGTCGCCGCCGCCCGGGCCGTCGCCCGCTCGCCGTAGGTGGTGGTGAGCACGTAGGCCGAGGTGGAGGCGAACCGGCCGCCCGGGTCCTCGCGCCACTGGCTGTGCTGGTTGACGCCCGCCATCGCCAGCGGGTGCAGCGCCTGCAGCAGCAGCGCCCGCAGGCCGGAGACCGGAGCGGACAGGTCCGCGTGCACCCGCCAGGTGACGCTGCCGGGACCGAAGAGGCCGTCGTCGGCCGGGTTGGCCGGCACGCTGGCGGCGAAGGCGGCCGCCGCCCGCGCGAAAAGCCCGGTGCCCGGGAACACCTCAGCGGTCATGCCGGCCCTGTATATCCATATAGGTAAATTTACCCTGCGCCTATCCGGTGGCCGCGGGCGCTACCCACCGGATGCTGAACTTGGTGACCTTGTAGTTGAGCGAGTTCAGGGTGGGGGTGATGAAGTTGTCGCCGATGATCGTGGTCGCCTCCTTCTCGGCCGCCGCGATCAGCGGCTGGGTCACCGCGGCGACGGTGGTCGCCTGGGTGAACGCCTCCTGCTGGGCCTGGGCGTAGAGCACCGAGTCGGAGAACTGCGGCTTGATGATCGCACCGCACGCCACCCCCGGGTAGGTCCACGAGTGATCGGTGGACACCGGCCTGGACAGCGTGTTGTCGACCGACACGTCGTGCACCGACTGCGGCAGCTGCGGCAGCGGCAGCGCCATCGTCACCGCGACCTGGCCGGGGGTGGCGCCGGACGGCTTGGACAGTACCCGCAGCACGTAGTGCCCGGTTGACGCCTTCCACCAGGACGGGCCGGGGTTGAGGTTGACGGTGGCCGACCCGTGCCCGACGGCGGAGAAGGTGGCCGAGTACCAGCACGGCAGGAAGCCGATCGGCTTGGACACGGTGTGGGTGAACATGAAGTCGAAGGTGGAGCTGCCGAGCGCGGGCTTGTCGATGCCCTCGATCTTCTGCAGCACCAGCGGGCCCACCAGGGTGGTCGAGGTGCTGGTGTCCGAGGACGACCAGGGCCAGCCGAAGGAGACGTGCGGCAGGCTGGCGTTGATGCCGAACAGGTGCAGGGCGCCGGACAGCACCGCCAGCACCGCCCAGGCGGCGATGCGCCGGAACAGGGCCAGGATGACGACCACCAGCACCGTCCACCGCAGCCAGCGGGGGATGCCTGAGTACCAGTGCCGTCGCGCCGGCGGCGGGCCGCCGGGCGGCGTGACCAGCACCACGGTCGGGTTCTGCGGGGTGCCCGGCGCGCCGGTCGCAGGCTGGCCGCCCGGCTGGCCGGCGCTGGCGAGCCGGGTGTCGGGGAGCTGCAGGGTGACGTACTGGCCGGAGGGGTGCTGGTCGGCGTACCGGCCGGGCTGGCTGGCCGCCTGCGGGCCGAAGGCCAGCCGTCGCGCGATCCACATCACGAAGCGGAACACGGGATTACCTGCGCTTTCTGTCATCAGACGGTCGCGGGGTAGCCGAGGCTGAGGACGACGGGGACGGCGCCGAACGGCTCGCGGAACCGGGCACCCGGGCGGTCGGGCGCATCCGGCGCGTCGATGTTCGGCCAGTGCATCTTCTGGTGCTGGGCGGTGAGGCCGGCCACTGAGTAGGGGAACTCCATCGGGGAGACGGCGTGCCGCTGCAGGATCGCGCCCCAGCGGAAGGCGGCGAAGGCTGCCGCCAGGGCGCGCACCGACTGCGGACGGCGGCCGGCCAGGTCGATACCGTACACCGCGCCCGCTAGCTCGACGAGGTCGCGGGCGCACTGGGCGAGCGCGCCCGTCCGGGTGGTGTAGCAGGTGCCATCCGGGTTGACCGCGCCGAGCTTCTCCCCGTGGACCGGGGAACGGCGCGGGTCGGCCTTGCATTCCATCCAGTCGGCCGCCGCCAGCAGCTCCCAGCTCAGCCCGCTGCCCGCGGCCACGTCCCGGTACAGGTGCTCGCCGCGCGCCAGCGGCGCCTTCGCGCTGGCGAAGTACGCCGTCGTCATGGCGGACGGCAGGTCCGCCTGGTAGCGGCGCGCGGCCGGGCTGACGCGCCCGGGTGACAGCCGCCCCGGCGCCACCGCTGCGCCCGCCGGGCGCCCGGGCGCGGTCAGCCCGCCGGAGGCCGTCCTGGTCACGTACGCGGTGGGGGCGGCCGCGCGGACGGCGGTGGTGCCCCCGGTGCCGGTGCCACCGGGGGCGGTGACGATGGGGGAGGTGGCGCCCTGGCTGTAGTGCCGTGGCGCCGCGGCGGTCCGGG
>Ga0265338_10002791_pt1 | contig 25541 bp, 25 predicted proteins | sample 42126metaG_FD_193579 | JGI IMG/M metagenome (GOLD analysis project Ga0265338, IMG submission 193579) | Rhizosphere microbial communities from Carex aquatilis grown in University of Washington, Seatle, WA, United States - 4-21-26 metaG | ecosystem: Host-associated > Plants > Roots > Rhizosphere... | reverse complement strand
GATTACTACCGTGATCACGGTAGTAATCTTCCGTGATCATGCTCTGGCCTGCGTCGATGTGACGATTGGGGTTGCGGTGGCGCGGCCTGGCCGCGGGTGATGCCCGACAAGCTAAGTGGCATTGACCCTAGGGGTGGTGTTGGTGGCGGGTCGTCCGGCACCGGGAGTCCCTTAACTTACGGACATTCATTGCGCTATAACTTGACTCTGCCGGGAAACTCGGGGTTTGGCTGACTGTGATCGCGTCGTTACGCCAGTCTTGCGGGGACATGTGAGTCCTGTGAGACCCCTGAGGAGCATGAGATGTCGATCCGTCCCCGCCTGGGGGCTGAGGTCCCAGAGCTGACCACCTCGACGATCCCGGCTTCCACCACAGCGTCCTGGGCGACTTCCGCGAGCGGCTCCTGGGGGAGGGGCGGGCGGACCGGCTCCTTGACCTGGCCCTGGCACGGCTGAAGGAAGCCGGCTGGTCCGCGAGCGGACCACCCAGCGCACCGACTCCACCCACGTCCTGGCCGCCGTGCGGGACCTGACCCGCCTGGAGCTGGTCACCGAGGCGGTCCGCGCCGCCCTGGAGGAACTCGCCCGCAGCGCCGGCGACGCGCTGGCCGGCCTGGTGGACGACGACTGGGGCCGCCGCTACGGGCGGCCGGTCCGCCTGGGCAAGAATCCCACCCGGCCCAAGACCAGGATGAACGACGCCGGGGCTGACGCCCGCCGCCTGCTGGAGCACCTGGCCGCCAGCCACCCGGACCTGCTGAGCGGCCCCCCGGTGCAGGCCCTGCGGCAGATCCTCCTCCAGAACTACCACTGGGACCCGGCCGGGCGGCTGCGCTGGCGCGACGATGAGGCCGACGCCGGCCTGCCGCCGTCGGCCGCCCGCATCGTCTCGCCCTACGACCCGGCCGCGCGCTACGCCCGCCGGGGCCAGGTCACCCGCTGGACCGGCTACCTCGCCCACGTCACCGAGACCTGTTCCGAAGACGGCCCCAACGTCATCACCGACGTCGCCACCATGCCCGCGACCAGCGACGACAGGCAGGCCCTGGCCGGGATCCACGCCCGGCTGGAGCGCCGGGGCCTCCTCCCCGCCGGGCACCTGGTCGACGGCGGCTACACCTCCCTGGTCCGCATGGAACTGGCCGGGCGCGAGCACCAGGTCGCCCTCACCGGGCCGCTGCCCGGCAACCGCACCCGCCAGCACCGCGACCAGGAGGGCTACGCCCGCGACGACTTCCGCATCGACTTCGGCCGACAGGAGGTCACCTGCCCGCAAGGGCAGGTGAGCAAGGGATGGCACGGCCCCTACCCGACCTCATCGCCCGACGCGGCCCCGCTCATCGTCGCCCGCTTCACCAGGGCGCAGTGCCAGCCCTGCCCGGTGCGGGCCGCCTGCACCACCTCCGGCGACGGCAAGCGCACCGTGGGATTCCCCCCGCGCGAACTGCTCGAACTGCAGGTCCGTAACCACGCTGACCAGCAGGACCCCGCCTGGCACAAGCGCTACGCGGTGCGGTCGGGCATCGAGGGCACCGTCTGCGAGTTCGCCCACGGCCACGGCATGCGCCACTGCCGCTACCGAGGGCAACCCAAAGCCCACCTTCAGCACGTCCTCACAGCCGTCGCCGTCAACATCGAACGGCTCAGCCAGTTGCAACCTGGCGAGAGTACAGCTCCGCGACCACCGACGGCCTTCCAGGACTACCTTGACCAGCACGACATCAAACGCCTGCGCTCATGGCGAGCCGTCAGCTAAGCCACAACGACCAAGTTTCCCGACAGAGTCAAGCTATAACGACACCAAGTTCACGCGATGATCGGAATTTACTCAATAACGCCGTTGCTCGGGGAAGGGTGGTGGCTCGATGTGGGCGCGCCTGCCGTGGTTTGCGGCCCCGGCGCCGCAGGCTGTTAAGCCTCCCGGCTCCGGCGGGCGAGCAGCAGTGATGCGGCGACGGCGAGCCCGAGCAGGTAGGTCGATACCCCGGTGAAGGCGTCCTCGGTGAACGAGGCGACCGTGCAGTAGGTCACGATGAACAGGGCGAGCGCCCGCTGCACGCTCGACGGCTGGAAGCAGGCGGCGCCGAACAGGAAGAGCAGCATCAGGGCGCAGATGACCACCCCGGCCAGCCCCTCCTGCATGTAGGAGGACAGCCAGTTGCTGTCGATCGGCAGGCCGTTGACCCCGGCGGTGGACAGCCCGAAGCCGAAGATCTCCTGGAACCCGGTCCGCGGCGTGTTGAGCACCGCCGACCATAGGCTGGTCCGCCCGGTCAGGCTGACCAGGCCCTGCGAGCTCTGGCCGCGGGCCAGCCAGCTGGTGACTATCCCCGCCACCGTGACCGCGGCGACGAGCAGCACCGCCGCGCCGCCGGCGAAGAACCGGCGGACCCGCGCGTTGCGGGCGAACAGGCTCAGCCCCGCCACCGCGATGCCGACGGCCAGGGCAAGGAGAGCGGTCCTGGTATGCGTCAGCAGCAGGACCACGACCGCGAAGGTCACCCCGGCTACGGCGGCAGGCCCGTTCAGCCGCCGGCCGAGCCAGAGCACGACCGTCAGCCCGGCCGCCAGCGCCGCGTACTGGGCGATCTGCGTCGGCAGCATCGGCCAGATCGCCCCGGTCAGCCGCCCGTCGTAGGCGAACGCCTTACCGGGTGACAGCACCAGGCCGAGCAGCACCAGGCCGAGCGATATGTACATCCAGCGCAGGTGACACCGCAGCAGCAGCATGTCCGGCCGTCCCCACCACGGGGTCAGCAGCCACAGCGCGAACGCGAACTCGGCCAGCCGGAAGGTGCGGAAGGCGGTGCCGAGGTGATGGAGCTGCACCGCGGTCAGCACCGTTTCAACGGCGAGGGCGGAGACGAGGCAGAGGAACACGCTGGGCCGGATCCGCAGCCGCGGGTTCACCGTCAGCAGCAGCACGATCGCCAGCGGCAGGGCCGCCTGTGCCAGGCCCTTGCCGAACTTGGACGGCAGGTCGAGCACGGAGTAGCCGGCCACGTACGTCATCGTGTTGAGGAAGAGCAGCCCCCAGGCGGCGAAGATCCTGCGCCGGACAGAGCGCTCACGGGCCACGGCCGGGTCAGCCGGCCTGGCCGGCAGGTAGCGCCCTGGCAGCGCGCGGTAAGTAGCCATACGTACAGCAGAGAAGCCAGCGGGCGGGACTGATACCGGCGCCTTCGTTCGGCCCCTTCCGGGCGGGCAGCGTTACTGCGCCGACAGCCGCGCGACAACGGGTGCCAGGGCTTCCAGGTCGCCGCCCAGGTTCCAGTAGGAGATCCCCAGCTCCTGGTTCCAGCCCAGCAGGTCATCGACGCACTTGCTGACGTCGCCGCGCAGCGAGGCCGGCGACCCGGCGAACGCGGCCGGGTGCGCGCTGATGTAGGCGGAGAACGACGACCGGGACGGCGCCGCCGCCGACCCTGCGACGGCGACGTCGTAGCAGGTGAACTGGAGCTCCGGGGCCGGCCGCCCGGCTGCGGCGGCCGCGGCGGCGACCAGCGCGGCCTTCTGCTCGACGCCGGCCCTGGTCAGCTCGCCTGCGGCGGCCGCCTCGAACGGGCCGGCCCCGAGCCGCATGTGGATGCCGGCGATGTCCGCGTAGCGGGCGGCGAGCCCGAGCATCTTCGGCCCGCCGCCGCCGACCAGCAGCGGCGGCCGGCCGCCGGTGACCGGCCGCGGCAGCGCCTCCAGCCCGGTCACCTGGTAGTGACGGCCGGAGAACGTCACCTGCTCGTCGCGGAAGAACGCGGTCATCACCTGCAGTGCCTCCTCCAGCCGGGCCAGCCTGACCGGCCCGGGCAGGTACTCGACGCCGAGCGCGCGGTAGTCGTCCCGCAGCCAGCCGGCCCCGATGCCGAGCGCGGCCCGGCCCGCCGAGAGCACGTCAGCGGTGGCGATCGCCTTGGCCAGCACGGCCGGGTGGTGCAGGTCGTTGTTGAGCACCAGCGGCAGCGCGTGCAGCCGCGTGGTCTGCGCCAGCGCGAAGTTCATCGCGGTGAGCGCGTCCATCGCCCAGCCGCGGCTGTAGTGCTCCGAGACCGCGACGGCGTGGAATCCGAGGTCCTCGATGCGGCGCAGCCGCGCGGCCCAGGCGTCGCCGGCGGCCAGCCGGGGCATGGGCGCGATGAAGTAAAACCGTCCCGCGGTCACCTGGTGCTCCCCCTAGCGGCTGGCCGCCCCCGTGGTCTTGGCGGCACCTGCTCTCGGTATCACCGCGGCCAGCTCAGCACTCCTGTTTAGCGTACTGAGGCCCGTTCCCTGGGCCGCGGAGGATACGAGGCGCAACGATGTCAGACCGGCCATTGCCCCTGGTTATCTCGAGCATGCTGCGGCCCCAGGGTGTCACCGGGGTGCAGACGCACGTTCAGCAGCTGCTGCGCTACCTGGCGGGCGACTCCGCCAGCCCGGAGGCCGTCCTGGTCACCCCGTTCAGCTGGGGCCGCCCCCTGCACACGCCGGCCTACGCGCTGCGGCGCGCGATCGACCCGGCCAGCGCCGCCGCCGGGGTCCTCTGGTACCGGCACTGGCACGAGGTGTTCCTGCGCGCCGCGCTGCGGCGCGAGCTGGCCGACCGCGGTGACTGCGTGATCTACGCGCAGGATCCGCCCGCCGCCCGGGCCGCCCTGGCGGCCCGGCGAGACCGGGGCCAGCAGGTGGTCCTCGCGGTGCACTTCCGTACCTCACAGGCTGACGAGTGGGCCGACAAGGGGGCGATCCCCCGGGGCGGACGGGTATTCCGGCAGATCCGCCAGCTCGAGCAGGCGGTCATCCCGCAAGTCGACCGGCTCCTCTACGTGTCCCGGTGGGCGCGGGAGGCGCTGACCGGCTGGCTCCCCGAGGCCGCCGCGGTCCCGTCGGCGGTAATCGGGAACTTCGTCGCGCCGTGGGACGCGCGGGGCGGCCGGGAACCGCTCGGGGACCTGGTAACCGTTGGCAACCTGGAACCGGTCAAGAACCACCGCTACCTGTTGCACGTGCTGGCCGCCGCGAAGCAGGCGGGGCAGCCGCTCACGCTGGACATCTTCGGCGAGGGCCCGGTCCGCGCGAGCCTGGAGCGGCTGGCCGGCAGCCTCGGCGTGCGCCAGCAGGTGCGGCTGCGCGGCTTCCGCCGCGACGTGCGCGACTGCCTGCCCGGCTACCGCGCCTACGTGCACGCCTCCTACTCGGAGTCGTCCTCGCTGGCGATCATGGAGGCGATGGACGCCGGCCTGCCGGTGGTGGCGGCCGACATCGGCCCGCTGGCCGAGCTGTTCGACGACGGCGTAGAGGGCCGGTACTGGCCGCTCGACGACCCCAAGCGGGCCGCCGCCGTCCTCGGCGACCTGATCCAGGACGAGCCGGCCCGGCTCAAGGCGGCGCGGGCGGCCCGGGAGCGCTTCAGCCGTGACTACGACGCGACCGTGGTGGGGCCGCGCCTGACGTCGTTCCTGCTGAGCGGCCGGGGCTGAGTCAGGGCTTGCGCGCCACCCCGGTCCACATGGCCGACTTGGGCGCGTCACCCGGGACGCCATCGGGACGCCACGCGTCCACCCGCACCAGGCCCGGCTCCACCAGATCGAGGCCGCCGAAGAATCCCGCTACCTCATCGCGGGTGCGCCACTGGAACTGCTGCTGTACCTTGCCCTTCCAGCCGTCCTGCAGGCCCTGCATGGTGCTCGCGTCGACCAGGTCGGACGCCGCGTGGGTGATCACCAGGTAGCTGCCGGACGGCACCGCGTCCATCAGCTTGGCCACGATCGCGTAAGGCTGGTCGGCGTCGAGTATCGCGTGCAGGATGGTGAGCATCGTGATCGCCACCGGGCGGTCGAAGTCGAGCAGTTCCCTGGCCCGGGTGAGGATCTTGTCGGTATCGCGCAGGTCGGCGTCGATGTACTCGGTGGCGCCTTCGTGGGTGCTGGTGAGCAGGGCCCGGGCGTGGGCGAGGACTACCGGGTCGTAGTCCACGTAGGCGACCCGGGCGTCCGGCGCGATCCGCTGGGCGACCTGGTGCGTGTTGCCCGCCGTCGGGATGCCGGTGCCGATGTCGAGGAACTGGCGGATGCCCGCCTCGCCGGCGAGGTAGCGGACAGCCCGCCCGAGGAACGCGCGGTTCGCCCGGGCGGTGAACTCCGTGTCCGGGTAGGCCTTGAGCATCTCCGCCGCGGCCACCCGGTCAACGGCGTAGTTGTCCTTGCCCCCGAGTAGGAAATCGTAGATCCGGGCCTGGTTCGCCACGCTCGTGTCGAACGGCAGCGAGCCGGTCTTCTCCGCCGTGCCGCCGTCACCAGGTGCGGCTGGCCCGTCGCTGGTCATCTCTGATGCCTCTCATGTCTCTTTGGCAATCTGCTCGATGAACGGGATCGTCTCGGCAGGGGTCAGCGCCTCGCCGCTGAGGTGGTCCATCACTTCAAGGTAATGCTCGACATCGGGGCGCTGCTCCAGGTACACCGCCCCGGTGAGCTGCTCGATGTATACCAGGTCGGGCAGGTCGGGCTCCTCGAAACGCAGCACGGCGAACGAGCCGCTGGCGCCGGCGTGTCCGCCCCGGGCTAACGGGACGACCTGCAGGGTGACGTGCGGCAGCGCGGACGCCTCGATGAGGTGGCGCAGCTGCGCGCGCATCACCGCCGGCCCGCCGACCGGCCGCCGCAGCACCGCCTCGTCCACGATCGACCAGATTCGCGGCGGGTTCGCCCGGACGAGCAGGTCCTGCCGCTTACGGCGCAGGCCCACCCGGCGCTCGATCTCCGCCTCGGGCGCCGTCCGGTGCCCCAGCAGGGTGACCGCCCGGGCGTAGTCCTCGGTCTGGAACAGGCCGTGCACGAACTGGATCTCGAAGGTCCGGATGGTGGCGGACGCGGCCTCGAGCCCGAGGTAGTTCTCGAACCAGTCGGGCAGGATGTCGCCGTACTGTGCCCACCAGTCCGGCTGGCTTGACTGCCTGGCCATGGACACCAGCCGGGACCGCACCTCCGCGTCGGTCACCCCGTAATAGCTCAGCAGGTCCTCGACATCGCGGATCTTGAAACCGACCGCTCCGGTCTCCATCCGGCTGATCTTGGACCGGGACGACCGGATCTGGTAGCCGGCGTGCTCCGGCGAGATGCCCGCTGCCTCGCGCAGCCGCCGCAACTGGGTGCCGAGCAGCATGCGCAGCACGATGCCACCGATCAGCGACTCGTCTCCATCGGGAGCCGGCTGCGCGCCGCCCGGCACCTCAGTAGTCATCCGCGCCTCAATGCCAATAGACCTGTGCTCAGCGAACCTGTCAACGGGTAAGGCGCTCATCGGGTGACGCCGCGTCTGCATTCACGCATCATACGCATTGGCAACTACGTGTGCATTAACACCTGGACCGGACTGGCGACTTGTTGCCAATTCGGCATCATCCCAGGTCGTCGAACTCGCCCGCCTTCGCGCCGGCCAGGAACGCGGCGATCTCAGCCCGGGTGTAGACGAGCGCGGGGCCGGCCGGGAACCGGGAGTTCCGCACAGCGACGGCGCCGTCGGGCAGCCCCGCGACCTCCACGCAGGAGCCACTAGGGTTGCTGGCGGTGCTTTTGCGCCAGGCGACACCGAGCTGATCGGCGGGCAGCCCGTTTTCGATAGACATCTCTTTCCTCTCGTCAGGCGACTGCGAAACAAGTTTCCCCCGATCTCCGGCCGTAGCTTACGTTCGATTGCACAGTGCATATGCACATGACATTGTAAATTGCATGCAACATTTGCAAATAAACGTGCTGATGCACATTGCGCAGGCCATGAGGGCGATCGCCAGGGCAGTATTCGAACCTATATTGGAAATTGGAACCAGGGAGTCAGGCCGAGGTCATCGGCCCCTCCTGCCCCGCAGAGTTTGCGTGGGCGGTCGGCTTCTTCTGTGATTCCTGCCCTAGTGCGGGTTTTCGCGTATGCGGCGCCCTGGTAGCCCTTGTCGGCGAGGGTGGTGCGGTGCGCGGCTGGTCGTTAGGCTGGTGCGGTGGTCGCCACCTGCTGCGGGAAGCCGAGGCTGCCGCTCGCGGACCGGGTATGGAACCTCGGCCAGAGCTTGTGGATCCTGGCACTGCCCGCGCTCATCGTGCTCAAGCTCACCGGCGTAATCGCCTGGTCGTGGTGGTGGGTGCTGGCGCCGCTGTGGATCACCGGCATTGCCGTGCTCCCTTTCGGCTTCAACCTGCCGGAGACCGGAGCCCGGATCTGGAACCTCGGCCAAAGACTGGCGCTGCCCGCGCTCATCGTGCTCAAGCTCACCGGGGTAATCGCCTGGTCGTGGTGGTGGGTGCTGGCGCCGCTGTGGATCATCGGCATTGCCATGCTCCCTTTCCTCTTCCTGCTGGTAGCGGGGACTTGGCAGGACAGGCGCAACAGTCGGCTGTTCGGCGATTGACTACAGAAGGATTACGGGGAACCGCGTTCGGCAGGCTTGGCTGGCGGCGGGCAGCCGCGGGAAGCGGGCATGGGAAGATTCCGCCGACCGGGAACATTTCGTCGACGTTGACGGCCCGCCAGGATCACGGGTCCCGCCGCAGGGCCAGCCTGCCGGCATCGACACGAAAACATGTACGCAACGATACTGGAACTAGGAAATCTGAGTCTGTAGTGTTTCAAGTCCATGGGACAGCCTGTAGTACACATTTGGATGCGCCGGCCACGCAGGCTTCTTCCCGTTTCCGGGGTATCGCGGTATGGATGCCGGCCCCGTGTACTACCCATGACCTGGCCTGGCCACCCTGGGAGATCCTGTGCATGAGCTGACCTGTCTAGAAATCTGCGCCGGAGCCGGCGGTCAGTCTCTGGGACTGGAGAACGCAGGGTTCTCCCATAGCGCGGCTGTCGAGATCGAACCGGATGCTTGCGAGACACTGCGCCTAAACCGGCAGCACGTATGGAAGGTCATCCAGGGAGACGTTCACCAGTTCGATGGCCGCCCTTACCGCGGTGTTGACCTCCTTGCCGGCGGCGTTCCGTGCCCGCCGTTCTCGGTGGCGGGCAAGCAACTTGGCGCTTCCGACGAGCGCGACCTGTTCCCGGAGGCGCTGCGCCTCGTCCGGGAGTGCGAGCCGACCGCAGTGATGCTGGAGAACGTTCCTGGACTCTCCCAAGCACGGTTCGCCAGATACCGCGAGCGGGTCCTGTGTCAACTGGACGATCTTGGTTACCAGGCGGACTGGCAGGTGCTGAACGCTTGCGAGTTCGGCGTCCCGCAGTTGCGGCCTCGGTTCATCCTGGTCGCGATGAGGTTGGATGCCTACCCGCACTTCGAGTGGCCGAACGCGATCGGAACCCCCCCGACCGTCGGAGAGGCTCTGCACGCCATGATGGCCGAGGGCGGCTGGGCGGGCGCCGACGAGTGGGCCAGGAAGGCCAACGGCGTCGGCCCGACCCTGGTGGGGGGCTCGCGCAAGCACGGGGGGCCGGACCTCGGCCCCACCCGCGCCCGTGAGTCGTGGAGGAAACTCGGGGTCGATGGCAGGGGGCTGGCCGATGCGCCGCCTTCGGCCGATGCCCCAGTTGATTACCTGCCGAGGTTGACCCGGGACATGACGGCGGTCATTCAAGGGTTCCCGCTGGACTGGAAGTTCTACGGGCGGAAGACGGCCTCTTACCGGCAGGTCGGCAATGCCTTCCCGCCGCCAGTCGCGCGGGCAGTGGGGACCAAGATCCGCATGGCGATCGAGGCGGCGCGGGGGGCTGGCAGGCAGGACCTACTGCGGGCCGTCTGAGCCTGCGGGCTTCTTCCCCTTCGGCAGTACCATCACCGAGCAGTGCGGCAAGCTGCGCGCTTCATGGGCGCGCAGCGCGAAGTCCTCCCTGGAGTCACGGACGAACGGGGCGAAGGTTTCCTGATGCGGCGCTAGCGGGGAAGGACGGCCGCGCACATGGCCGCCAGTTGCTCCCGCACTTGCCGGGCCTTCACCGCGTTCCCCGCTGCGGTCGTCCGGCGCAGGTCGTCCGCGCCGCGCTCGATCTCGGTGAATTTCTCGATCAGCTGGTCGGCCTCCAGCGTGCGGCAGTGCAGGTAGGACCCCGGCTGCCCGGCGCCGGCCATCAGCTGCTGGTGCTTCGCGCCGTAGGCCAGCGCCAGCGCGGGCTTGCCCTGCATGAGCGCGTACAGCACGTTGTGGTAGCGGGTCGCCACCACGGTCTCGACCGAGGCGATCTGCCGCATCAGCTCCGCCACCGTCGCGGCCGGCTCGGCAGCGAGCAGCCCGGGGTCGAGTCCCGGCCGCTGCGCGCGGACGGCCGACCCGATCCGCTCGATGACCGGCTGGTCAGCCGTGTCGCTTGAGAACAGCCTGACCGGGTGGCCGGTGTCGACCAGCCAGCGGGTAAACCGGGTCAGCTGCTCCAGGTAGTTCGCGCGCAGCTGGTCCTGCCGGGCCGTCTCGTCGTTGTCACCCGAGTAGTCCATCACCCCGATCCCGACGCTGCCCGGCACGCAGGCTACGTCGGCCGGCCACGGCAGCGCGAAGGCGACGTCGGGCGACACCGGGTCGGCGGCGGTGTCCACCCCCATCTGCCGCAGCGCGTCCCGCGACAGCTGGTCGCGGAACGAGCGGAAGTGCGCCGCCCGCGCCGCCGCCGCGAGCAGCACCCGGGTAGCCCGGTGCCTGGTGACGTTGGCGCCCACGCTGACCAGCGCCGTCCGGGTGCCAAGGGCCCGGCCGGAGGCGCACAGCAGGAACATCCAGTACGGGGTCTGCCACGGCCGGATGGGCACGGTGGTCTCGAGCACCCCCATCCCGGGGACCACCACGGCGTCATGGCGGCGCACCCAGGCGGGGATGCGCCAGGTGTCCATCGCCAGGCCGAGACCGAGGCCGGCCACCCGGCCGGCCAGCGCCCGGGGGCCGGCCGACCGCACCTGGCCCGGTACGTACCAGCGCAGGTTCGCCGCGGGGATGCCGTAGCGCTCGGTCAGCGGGCCGGGGTCGGAGCAGAGGGCGTCGATCACCGCGTCCGGGTGCTCCTCCCTGAGGTAGCCGAGCACGGCCTCCATCGAGCCGTCGTTGCCGAGGTTTCCCTGGCCGAGCAGGCCGAAGAGGCCGACCCGGGGCCGGCTAGCCAACGGCGGAGGCCGGCCGGCGCCGGTCAGCCGGGAGGTCGTCGACGAACGGCTCCAGGTGCCGTGGCAGCACCGCGCCGCCCGCGTGGTCGGCCACCCACAAGGTGAGCTGGCGCAGGCACTCGCGCCGGTCCGCAGTCGAGATCGGGGCCCGCCTGATCGCGCCGACGTAGCCCATGACGTACTCGCCGAGCAGGCGAACGGCCGGGTTCCTGAGACGGCTGGCGCGGCGCGGGTCGAGGATCGCGCAGCGGTCATGCAGGCTGCTGTTGTGCGCCCGCCCGTCGTGGTCGCGGCGGAAGTACCGCCAGTCGGGGATGATCCGGAACGGTCCGCGCAGCAGCAGCTCGGTGATGAGGATCCGGTCGGGGTCGTGGTAGCTGTCCCGGACGGCGACCGAGCGGAGCACGCGAGTGCGGATGACGCCGTACTCGTCGCACGCGCGCAGGATGCCGTCGTGGTCGACGCGGACCAGGCGCCCGCCGGAGGCGGGGGTCTCGAACATCCCGCTGCAGCCGAACAGGAAGCTGCGGAAGCGCTCGGGAGGGCTGGCCGACTCCGTCTTCAGCGGGTAGGAGTACGCCTGGGTGACATTGCCCGCCGCGTCCACCGCGGCGGTCCACGAGTGCGCGAGCACCGCGTCCGGCCGCTCGTCGAGCGCCTGCACGCAGCCGCGCAGCAGCTCGGGCCCGTAGAGGTCGTCGGCGGCGGCCCACTTGAACAGTTCGCCCCGTGCCTCGTCGACCACGAAGTTGTGGTTCGGTGACAGCCCGATGTTGCGCGGCTGGCGGATGTACCGGATCCGCCCGTCCTGGCGGGCGTACTCGCGGCAGATCTCCCTGGTCTGGTCGGTCGAGGCGTTGTCGGAGATGACTAGCTCGAAATCGCCGAAGGTCTGTCCGAGCAGCGTTTCGATGGCCTCGCCGAGGAACTTCTCGCCGTTGTAGACCGGCAGCCCGATGCTTAGGCGCGGGGCCGTGATCACGTGATCACCATCTTCGAGCAAGTGAAGGCCTCCGCGTAGCGGGCGCGGCACTCCACCCCGCGCAGCCGGGCCAGGGCCAGGAACGTTTCCCCGTCCCACCAGTCGCGCGACTGCTGGGACGGGTAGTGCTTGTCGAGCAGCTCCACCTTCCGCTTCGCGGTCTCCTCCGTCATCGGGAAGTACACGTTGGGACGCGGGATGTCCCCGTCCCACTTCGGGATCTCGTACGACAGGCAGAGCTGGTCACGGAAGGCGGTCGGGACCAGCTCGCCCACGGTCCGGTGATCCTGGTGGGCGTCGGCCGCCGACGGGGCCAGGATGATGTCGGGGGTGAACGACCTGGCCGACCGTTCGAGCACGTCCTTGACCTGCCCCCAGGCGGCCGGGAAGTGTCCGTCCGGCAGGTCGTGCAGCTCCACTTGCAGTTCAGCCCCGGCAGTGAAGGCCCGGGCAGCCGCCCGCGCCTCTTGCTGGCGTTCCCGCACCCCGCTGAGCAGCACGTACTTCACCCGCAGGCCGGGCCGCCGGGCAGCCAGGTCGAGCAGCAGCCCGCCCGCCGCGATCTCAACGTCGTCGGGGTGGGCGCTGAGGGCGAGGACGGACAGCGGCGCCCAGGCCGGCGCGGGCGTGTCCAGGCGGAGCGGCATCACGCCGGCATCGCCCCCGAGCGGTCCGGGTCCCACACCATCCACGGACAGCGGCCCCTGGCGTACATCTCCTCCAGCTGGGCCCGGTCCTTCACCGTGTCGGCCGGCGTCCAGTAGCCGCGGTACGGGTAGGCCATCACCCGGCGCTCCTTGACCAGCCGGGGGATCGCGTCGCCGACGAGGTCCTCGTTCTCGCCCAGGTAGTCGAAGATCTCCTGGCGGAACACGAAGTAGCCGCCGTTCTCCCACTGGCGCAGGTCGCGCATTGGCATGACCTCGGTGACGATGCCGCTGTCGTCCACGTCGACCACGTGGTGCGATGACTGCGGCGGCACCGCGAGCAGGCTGGCCACGGCGTCGCTAGCGGCGAACCGAGTGATCAGCTCGGGCAGCGGCGCGTCGGTGAACACGTCGGCGTAGTTGGCAAGGAACATCTCCTCGCCCGCCAGGAACCGCCGCACCCGGCGCAGCCGCTCGCCGATCTCCGCGTGCAGCCCGGTGTCGACGAAGGTGATGCGCCAGTCGGAGATGTCGGCCTTGAACAGCTCGACCTTGCCGTCGCGCTCAAGGACGAAGTCATTGGACCGCGTCTCGTCGTACCGCAGGAAGAAGTCCTTCACCGCCGACGCGCCGTACCCGAGGCAGAGCACGAAATCCCGGTGGCCGTAGTGGGCGTAGTACCGCATCACGTGCCACAGCAGCGGGCGGTCGCCGATCATCGCCATCGGCTTGGGCGCGTTGGTCACACCGTCTCGCATCCGCATGCCGAGGCCGCCGCAGAAGAGCACGACTTTCATAACCGTTCCTTCCCTAGACGACTTCGAGGGCCGGGACCGGGAAGACCAGTCGCCCGCCCCAGGCCCGCACGTAGGAAAGCTGCTCGGTCAGCTCCTCGCGCAGGTTCCAGGGCAGCACGAGGATGTAATCCGGCCTGGTCTCAGCGAGGCGGCCCGGCTCGCGGACTGGAATGTGCGTGCCCGGCAGGAAGGTGCCCTGCTTCACCAGGGACCGGTCGACTGTGTAGGGGAGCAGGTCAGAGCGGATCCCGCAGTGGTTGAGGAGCGTGTTCCCCTTGCCGGGGGCACCGTAGCCCGCCACCGACTTGCCCGCCGCGGCGGCGCCGATGAGGAAGGTCAGCAGGTCGCCCTTGATGCGCAGCACCTGGCCGGCGAATCCCTGGTGCCCGCTCACTGTGTGCAGGCCCGCCGCGCCCTCGGCGTCGAATACCGCCTTCACCCGCGGCGCGGGCTCGTCGGCCGCCTCGGCCGGGCGGGCGTGCACCCGCAGCGAGCCGCCGTGCGTGCTCAGTTCCTCCACGTCGACCACCCGCAGCCCCCCGGCCGCCAGCGCCCGGCTCGCGGTCAGCAGCGATAGGTAGGAGTAGTGCTCGTGGTAGATGGTGTCGAACTGCCGTCCCTCGATCAGCCGCAGCAGGTGCGGGAACTCCAGGGTGATCAGGCCCGACTCCTTGACCAGGGCCCGCAGCCCGGTGGTGAACCCGCGGATGTCGGGCACGTGGGCGAGCACGTTGTTGGCGGTGACCAGGTCGGCCGGGCCGTACTCGGCGGCGATCGCGGCCCCGGTCTCCGGGCCGAGGAACTCGCTGACCGTCCTGATGCCCTTGGCCTCGGCCGTCCGGGCGACGTTGGCGGCGGGTTCCACGCCGAGCACCGGGACTCCGGCCGCCGCGAAATGCTGCAGCAGGTAGCCGTCGTTGCTCGCCACCTCGGTGACCAGGCTGTCGGCGGTCAGGCTGAGTGCGGCGATCATGTCGGCGGCGTAGCGCCTGGCGTGCGCCACCCACGAGTCGGAGTAAGACGAGAAGTAGGCGTACTCGGAGAAGATGTCCTCGCCCGGCACGTAGGCGGGCAGCTGAACCAGCAGGCACCCGCTGCACAGCAGCACGTGCAGCGGGTAGAACACCTCGGGCGCGTCAACCCGGTCGGCCGGGACGTAGCTCTCGCACAGCGGTGACATTCCGAGGTCCACGAAAGAGTGCGTTAGCTCGGCGCCGCATAGACGGCAAGCATGCCTAGGTGCCATGTTCCCCCCACCGCGTCCGGTTGGCCCGCTCACGGAGCGGCCAAGTAGTTAAGTCCGGCTTGCTGCCGTATTCATCAGATCTGGTCAAGGCGCCGCTGATACTCGGGAGCAAGATTCAGTACTAAGTTCGGATGCGGCGGGCAGGTGAAGTGGTGCGGGTGCAGGGGGGTGCCGGTGACAGAGGTGCAGCCGAACGGGGCGCAGCTGACCGCTCATCGCTGCCGTGCCTGTCGCCGCACGGCCGGCACCGTCGTCCTCGACCTGGGCTTGCAGCCGGCCGCCGACCACTTCCCGCGGCGCGACGATCCCGGGCCGGACCCGGAGTACCCGCTGCAGATGTGGCTGTGCTCCGGCTGCGGGCTGGCGCAGCTGCTTGACGACCCGACCGTGCCCGAGGAGCCGCGCGGCACCGAGCCGGCCGCGCTGGTCGCCCAGGCGGCGGACGCGGTGGCCCGCACCGCGGCCGCGGGCCTGCTCCCGGCCGGGGCACGGGTGGCCGAGTACGGCAGCCCGCACGGCGGCAGCTGGCTCGGCCTGCTGGCCGGGCGCGGCCTGCGCCCGGTAAGCACCGGGCCGGCCAACGTCGTGCTCGATGGCTTCGGCCTGATGCACGCGGCCGACCAGGCCGCCGCGATGGCCGCGCGGGCCAGGCGGCTCGCCCCTGGCGGCGTGCTGCTGCTGCAGTATCACGCGCTCGGCGCGATCCTCGACCACGGCCAGTGGAACGCGCTGCGGCACGGGCATTACGCGTACTACTCGGCCACCTCGCTCACCGCGCTGCTGGCGGCGGCCGGCCTCAGCCCGCGCGCCGCCTGGTCGTTCGACCTCTATGGCGGCACCGTGCTGCTCGCCGCCCGCCGCGACGCCGACGACCCGGGCGGGCCGGACGAGACAGTCCGGGCGCTGCTGGCGGCGGAGGCGGCGGCCGGCCTGGCTGACCCGGCGGTGCTGGCCGGCCTCCAGCGAGACGTCGCGCACGGCGCCGCCGGGCTGCGCGCCTGGCTGGCCGGCCACGCGGCCGCGGGCAGGACGGTCATCGGCTACGGCGCCGCCTCCCGCGCGGTCGCGCTGCTGCGCACGGCGGGAATCGACCGCGCCCTGCTGCCCGCGGTGGCCGACGCGTCGCCCGCCAAGCAGGGACGGCGGATGCCGGGGAGCTCGATCCCGGTGATCAGCCCGGCCGAGCTCATCGCCCGGCGCCCGGCGCAGGTAGCGGTCTTCGTCGGCGACCTGATGGCCGAGGCGCGGGCCGCCTACCCGGAGGTCGAGGCGGCCGGCGGCCACTGGGCGGACGCGGACGCGCTCGGCACCAGCCCCGGGGCCAGGTAGCCCCACCCCGCCGGGAAGCCGGCCGGGTTCATGGGCGCTGGAGGTCGTCGAACGAGGTCACCTCCGGTGATGGCAGCCCGGCTGGGGCGCTGGTTGGAAGCTGCGGGCTATTTCCGGTCAGGCCGCCTCGCAGGAGCAGCGGGAGCAGCCGCTGGCGGCGCGCCCTGCGAGCCCGCTGCGCCTCGAGGCGCAGCCGGTTTCGTTCGCCGGCCCGCCGGGCGTCATCCTGGATGGCTTTCACGAGGTACTCGTAGATGATCATGGTCTGCCCCTCGTTCGGCTGGTATTGCCAGCTATCGCCGCAGGCGGCGCGGGTGGTAAGAATCGGTGCGCTCTCTGGCAGCTCGCGCGCTGGCTCCCGCAGTCGGCCGGGAGCAGGAACGCCAGCGCCAGGCCGCTCGGATCGTTCGGGCGGCCGGTGATACATACACCGCGGCGCCGGGAAACTGGGCGCCCGCGAGCCGCCCAGTTCGCCCCCCGGGCGGTGTATATACCGGGTGGAAGTGCAACCTGACGGGAAGGAAGGCGCGCAGGATGGCGACAGCCGATCTGCTCTCACGGGCACGGGCCGGAGATGGCGAGGCGTTCCGGGAGCTGACCGGGCCGCACCGGGGGGAGCTGCAGGTGCACTGCTACCGGATGCTCGGCTCCCTTCAGGACGCCGAGGACGCCGTCCAGGAGACGATGCTGGCCGCCTGGCAAGGCATCGGCGGGTTCACCGAGGAACGCGCCTCGCTGCGCACCTGGCTGTACAAGATCGCCACCAACCGGTGCCTCAACCTGCGCCGCGCAGCGAGCCGGCGCCCGGCCAGGGAGTGGGACATGACTCAGTACGGACCGCCCGCGCCGACCCCGCGCGACGAGGCCGTCTGGCTGCAGCCGTTTCCTGACGCCCTCCTCGAGGGTGCCGTCGGCGCGCCGCCCGGGCCGGAGGCCCGCTACGAGCAGGCCGAGGCCATCTCGCTGGCCTTCGTGACCGCCCTGCAGCTGCTGCCGCCACGCCAGGTCGCCGTCCTCATCTTGCGCGACGTCCTCGGGTTCCAGGCCAGCGAGGTGGCCGGCATGCTGGAGGTGACCCTCGAATCGGCCAACAGTGCCCTCAAACGAGCCCGCGCCAGCCTCCAGCGCCGGCAGCAGCCGGCCGTCGGCCACCAGCCGCCGCCGGCCGCCGGCTCACCCGCCGAGGACGCGATCGTGGCCAAGTTCGCCCGCGCGTGGGAGTCGGCCGACCTCAACGCGCTGGTGGCCCTGCTGACCGACGACGCCTTCATCGCGATGCCTCCGGAGCCATTCGGATATGAGGGCCGTGACGTCGTGGCCCGGCACTGGGCCCGCCGGTTCGCCGCGGGCCGCAGGTTCGACCTCGTGCCGACCCGAGCCAACGGCCAGCCCGCGTTCGGGGCATACCTGCGCGTCCCGGCCGGAATCCGCCACGCGACCGGCTTCCACGTGCTCACCCTGGCCGGCGGGCAGATCTGCGGCATGACCCGCTTCGAGGCCAGCGTGCTGCCGTGGTTCGGGCTGCCGCGCTCACTTGACCGCAACCCACTCCACGATGTGCCTGACGTTAGGAGATCAGCCGCGATCTGAGGATCAGCGCGCAGTCCCGCCGCTATGCGTGATCTGTGACTACTTCGCCATCACCAACCAGGACGCGCAGATCAGGTTGATCTGGCTCCGTGACTCAATAGAACGCTTGTCAACGGCGGCCCAATTCTGGACCGTCGCCGACAACGCTTGTGGAAAATGTGCGTCCAAATTGCTGCGAGTGACAGCGGCCGGCGCTGCTTTGCCTTGCTGACGGCGTCGTAACCAATGGCTGACTGCCAGACTCACGATCCGCTGATCGGGACGGCAAGGAACGTGCGTGTCAAGTTCGGGCGGTGATAAGGCGAGCGGTCGCCTCGGCGTCCGCGGCCAGCCGTGGCGCGGCCTAGGTCGCCTGCCCGGGCGGCCTCGGCGGCAAGGTCAATGACGCCTGTGAATGTCAGTGCCGGAGCCTAACATCACTGCACAACGGAACCTGCGCCCGTCTTGCTTCATCGGATTCAGGATGCGTGAGAGCCCGCCCGCCAAGTGCCCCACCAGGAGAATCCCATGACACTCCCGGCCTACGCCGGCACCCTCACGTCAGCCCACCGCCAGCTCATCAACGGGATCCGCGACCAGTGGGCGGCCACAGTGCTTTCCACGGCCCCGGTCGACCGCGCCGCCGCCGTCGGGGCTGTCCATCGCCTCTACGACACGCACAAGTTCCCCCGGCCGTCCTTGACCATCTGGATGGACTCCCCCTTCGGCTGTATCTATGCCGCCGCGGTGATCGGCCAGCTCACGGAGACGCTCAGAGAACAGTTCGTGAACCAGCTCAGGCGCCACCAGCTCCAGGGCCAGCTGGGGCGCCAGCTCTGGTTCAGGCTCGCGCGCCAGGTCGGGGAGCAACTCGGGGACCGGCTCGGGGACCGGCTGGCGGGCCTGCTCAGCGGTCAGCTCGAGGACCAGCTCAGCGGCCAGCTTCAGGGCCGGCTCAGCACCCAGCTCTGGGGCCAGCTGCGGGGACAGATAAAGGGCAAGCTTCACGGCCAGCTCTGGGATCAGCTCAATGACCGGCTTTGGGACGAGCTGTGGGGCCAGTTCGGGGGCGAGCTCAGAATCCGGCTACCGGACCAGTTCAGCGAGCAGGATGAGGACCAGGGCTGGGACGAGGACGGGAGCAGGGGCTGGGCTGAGCGCCTCCACTCGGTCTTTGCCTGGAGCGATGCCCGCGCACTCGCCTTCGACAGTTGCGCCCTGCTCATCGCCGGCCGGCCGGCAGATCCTCGTCTCGGCGCCCTGAGCAGCGTTGTCACTGAGACCGGATGGCTGATCCCGATGCACGGCGCGGTGATCGTCGGCGCACGTCCCATCGTGCTGCACCGCGATGCCCGCGGTGATCTCCATCATCCCGCCGGCCTGGCCGTGGCTTATCCGGACGGCTGGGGGTTCTGCGCGTGGCATGGCCGCCGGGTGCCAGATTGGGTAATCGCCGCGCCTTCCGTCGAGGCGATCGCGGCGGAGGAGAACGTGGAGGTCCGCCGCTGCGCGATCGAGTCTCTCGGCTGGGACCGGTTCATCGCTGAGGCTGGGCTCGTGCCCGTCACCGCGGGCGACAGTAAGAACTTGGCAGCCGCGCACGTGCCAGACCCCGGCAACCCAGGGCAGCACCTTGTCCTCTACGACGTCCCCGAGCAGTTGTGGGGCGGCCGAATCCGCCTGCTCATGTGCACCAACGGCACTCCCGAGCGCGACGGCACCAGGCGCCGCTACGGCCTGAAGGTACCCGCTCACCTCAGCGACCCGGTCGAGGCAGCCGCGTGGACGGCTGGCCTGGGCAAAGACGAGTACGCGCGGATGATGAGGCGCACGTGAAGCAGGAGAACGGGTCAGCATCGCCAGCACCATCAACGGAAGGAACGGCATGACCACAGCAACGCTCGGCCAGCTCATCGAGAAGCACGGCTTCGATGTGCTCGACCACCTCGACCGCGGCCTGGAGATCCCGGTCCACGCTGGCCTGCAGGCGCAGGGGGACTTGTTCATCATCCCCGCGGACCCGGATCGCGGCAGCCGCCAGGGCGCCGCGGTGCCGCCGGACGGGATCGCGGTGATCGAGGCGGTGGGCGGCGGCCACGAGCACCGGCTGTTCGCCGGGCAGCCGGGCACTGCGTTCTTCACCCCGGCCGGCGCCGGCCGTCAGGACATCGGGTTCCTGGAGTGCAGCGAGCCCGCGTACATCGCCCACCCTGAGCACGCCTACGCAGGGATCGCCCCCGGGACCTACACGCTGCGCAGGCAGCGGGAACAAGCCGATTGGGAACGAGCCGATGAGGAACGCTTCGTCGCCGATTAGCCGAAACTGCCCTGCCATGACGACGCTTACGGTGCATTCGGCCGCGGCCGCCGAGGACGCGGGAGTCACCCGGACAGGCGGTGTCCCGTTGGGCCATTTACGCGTCTCCGCGTCCTCTTTCCCTGCTCTCTGAGCCGTCGGCTGCCGGCCTGGAGCACTCAGGTGTGACGCGCGGATGTGCCTACGTCACGGAAGGTCAGGGCAGGGCCAGGAACCCGACGCGCGAGTAGCCGCCGATCTGGGTAGTTGTGCTGGTTCTGTCCGCGCTCGGTCGGCTGGCGCCGATGTGGTCTTTCTGCGTTTGTGTTACGCGGCTGCGGGCCGTCGGTCAGTGAGGCGCGTGGAGCAGACAGCGCGGGCTTGCCTGCCGGTGTCGGGCGGCGGGTGTCAGCCGGTCCGGGATCGGCGCTCAGGCTGGTGGCTGGTCGAGGTCGGACAGGTCGAGCACGAAGCGGTAGCGGACGTCGCCGGCTGCGAGCCGGTTCAGGGCCGTTTCGACCTGGCTGGAGGGGAGGACCTCTACGTCGGCGGTGATGCCGCGTTCGGCGCAGAACGCGAGCATCTCGGCGGTCTGCCGCAGGCCGCCGGTGCCTGCGGAGGTGAGCTTCTTGCGGCCGGCGCCTAGTTCCAGGAGACGCGGCCCGCTTAGCAGCGGGTTGCCCAGGACGCACAGGGTGCCATCGAGCGCGAGCATGGCGATGAGCGGGCTTAGCTCGTGGTCGGCGGCGATCGTGTCGAGGATGAAGTCGAAGCGGCCCCGGGCGGTGTCGACCTGGTCGTCGTCGGGGGTGACGAGGAAGCTGGCGGCCCCGAGGGCCAGAGCGTCATGTTCTTTCTTGGGGTTGCGGCTGAGGACGGTGACCTCGGCCCCGAGGGCCGCGGCGAGCTTGACGGCGACGTGGCCGAGTCCGCCGAGCCCGGCGACGGCAACGCGGGTGCCGGGGCTGGCGCCGGCTGCCCGCAGCGGCTCCCAGGCGCTGACGCCGGCGCACAGCAACGGTGCCGCGGCAGCTGGGTCGAGCCCGTCGGGCAGGCGGAACGCGAATTTCTCGCGGAGCACGTACTCGCGGCTGTAGGCGCCCTTGGCAGGGGTGCCGTCGACGCGGTCGGTGCCGCCGTAGGTGGTGGTCGGGCGGTGGTAGCAGTAGTTCTCCTGCCCGGCCAGGCACATGGCGCACTGCCCGCACGAGTCGATGATCGTGCCGATCGCCACTCGCTCGCCGACGGCGAACCCGGTGACCGACGGGCCGGCCGCGGCCACCACGCCGACAGCCTCGTGGCCGGGCACGAGGTCCTTCTCGCCGAGCATCCCGTGTATGCGGTGCAGGTCGCTGTGGCAGACGCCGCAGTAGTCCACGCGGACCGCGATGTCGTCGTCGCGCAGGTCGCGGCGCTCGAAGCTCACGCGGGTCAGCGCGTTGGTAGCCGGGTCAAGGCTCTGCCAGCCGGTCGTGGTTCTCATGACGGTCCTCCAGTCGAAACGGAATCTGCCTTCAGGATAGCTCAAGATGAAGATGAATTCATCTTCAGCTAAGATGAGGCCATGGTCACGCACCCGAACCCCGCGAGCCCGCAGCGCGTCCCGCGCCGGGACGCGCTGCGCAACGACGCGGTCATCATCCGCGCAGCGCGCGCCGTCTTCTCCGAGCAGGGACCGCAGGCCAGCATGGAATCGGTCGCGGCCCGGGCCGGCCTCGGCGTCGGCACGATCTACCGGCGCTTCGCCGGCAAGGAGGCCCTCCTCGATGCCATCGCGCACCTGTTCGCCGAAGAGATCGACCAGGCTGCGGCGGCCGCGCTCGACGACCCGGACCCGGGCGCCGGGCTGGAGCGGTTCCTCGAGTTCGTCGGGACCTTCAACGCCGAGAAACGCCGCTACGCCGCCGCCCTGACCGACCGGGCCGCGGACAGCGAGGCCACAGCGCGGACGACGGACCGGGTCCGTGCGCTCACCCGCAAAGCGGTCGACGCGGGGGTCCTGGCGCCCACCGTGACCGCCGACGACATCAAGGCGCTCATCGTCGCACTCCCCGCAGTGGTCGCGGCGGCACCGGACGAAGCAGACGCCGCCTGGCGGCGCTTCGTCCGCATTCACCTCGCCGGCCTGCACGCCCGCCGCTGAGGTGGCCGTCGCCGCCACCGCGCGTCCCAGAGCGGAAACCGAAACCAGCACCGCCAGGGAACCGCGCCAGAAAGGACGGTATGCGCGCCTCCATCACCAGTTAGCACACGCCAAGCCGGGAGCGAATATTCGGCGTTATGCGACACGAGGGAGGGGTTACGATCCTGGCAGTCGCGGCCAGGGCACGCCGCATCGCCGACGAGCACCGCCTCGTCTACAAGATCGCCGGCGGCGAGATCCGGATAGCGGCCTGCCGGTACCGCTACGAGCGCTGACCAGGCGGCAGTAATCTCGGGCGGGTGACTGACGCTGACGGTCCTGGCGGGGCCAGGCCTGGTCGGCTACTGAGGGTCCGGCCGGTGTCGGATGACCAGTGGGTGGTCGTCGCGTGGCTGTGGCAGGCGTTTCGGCAGGATCTTGCCCCGGTGGTCGGCGGGCTCCCGTACGCCGACGGCCGCTACCAGGCCGCCGCGTTCACCTCGGTCGGCACCGGGCTTGTCCGTGATGACGGCTGCCCGTACGGGGTGTTTCCGGGTAATTGCGTGACCGGTTCACCGGCGAGTGCCTGTTCCATGAACGCGCGTGTCTTCTCGTTGGGTTCGGCCTGTGCTGCTTTCTTGAGCGCACCGGGCGCGGCAGCGGGCCAAGCCGTACGCGGCCAGGCGTTGAGCGTCCTAGTTGCCATGTTCCTGACCCGGACGACTTGGCTTTCGAGACCTGCCCGCACCAGGTTCCATCCGTGGCCAGGGAACCTCCCGAGATCTTGCAGGATAAGGCCCAGTGCGTTCTCCGCCGCGAACTTCGGGCCAAGACCAAGGGTCATTGCCGGTCCCGCGGCGATCGCTTCGAGAGGAAGCTCCTGCTCGGCAAGCGCGACGATGCGGGTAATCCGCTGCTCATCGGCCAGTTGCATGACCTGGTACCAGCCGGGGCCGTTCAGGGGATCGGCGGCCAGCCTGCGCCAGTGCGCGTCAAAGGTGTCGATACCCAGCGTGCGCGCTGCACGGCTCGCCGCCCAGAACACGCGGTCGTCGTCTGCCTGCAGGCCCGCCGCGGTGCGATCAGGCCATTGCGGCCTGGACAGGATGAGCTCGCATGCCGTGAGCACTTCCTGACGCTGCTGGCTCGTCCAGCCTCGCTGGTAGCGCTCGTCCCAGCCATCGTCGCCGCGAAGGAACCCGGCGACGCCGACGATGGCGTTGAAGTCTTCCAGGGACTCCGCGCGGACTGTCATGAGGGTGATGAGCAGGCTGAGCAGTCCCGGCGCGTCCGGGTAGTCGTCAATATCCTCGGCCGGGCCGCCGACGATCAAGGCGGTGACGATATCCCGGGCGGCGCGGACCAGGTTGGCATCAGGGTCGGGCCTGCGCAGCCGGTCCAGCAGCCTTCCTGTGGTCGCGGCGACGCAGGCCAGGTACTCGTCCATGAGCTGATTACGGAACCCGTCCCGGACGAGCCAGTCCTGGATGTCGTCGCGCTCGGTCTCCTTCAGCCGCTCGACGGTCTGGATGCGGCCCCATCCGTCGACGCTCCTGGCCAGCGACCACAGGGCAGACTCCGGGTCCGGGGAGCTGTTGGCCAGCGCGACAGCGCAGTACAGCGTGAGCTCTTCATGCCGGCCCAAGGTGAGCAGCAAGTCTGTGTCTTCCTGGCCGCCGGAGATCCCGAGCAGCGCGATGCCGGTTTTGACTGGTTCTGGATGCCGGCCCGTCACCGCGATCCGGCGGCCGATCTCGTGGATACCGGAACGCGGAAGCGCCGACCTGGCGACGGCACTGACCAGGTCGTCAATGTAGCTGAGCGCGCTGGGCAGGCGGAGCTGCTCGTACAGGGCACCGAACGCCGTCGGGCTGAACCGCCTGCGGATCACCCGGCCCATCAGCTTGACGATCTCGTCCACGGCCGCATCCGGCCGCCCGCGCCCGGTGAGGTGGGTAGCCACCCCATCGGCGGCGCCCGGCGCCCACCGGATCTCACCCTGGCGGGCCGTGCCCGGCAAGTCACCGGCCTCCGGGATCAGCCCGCACCCGGACGGGTCCAGGTGCGCCCGGACGTACTCAAGCACGGTGATGCCCGGACCCGGAGAATCCGGAAACAACCTTCGCGTCATGGCTACCTATAGTGCTGGACCAGCCATCCTGACGCATCGCTGTTTCCCGCCCCGCATCCGGCTCTTGCCTTCCGCACTGCGTGACTGCACGGCGGCACGGGAGCACTCGGTCCAGGCGCCTGCGAGCGCCCGGTCATGCCGCCCTCAGAGCCTGACCTTAATGGCGTGGAGACCACCCGGCCGGCACCGGTGTGCGCTCCTGTGCCTATGCCTGAGGGCATAGGCCGTCGGGAAGGTGTGAGATGGCCGCTGGCGGTGCGGTGCGTAGTGTCCGTTTCAACGGTCCGCGGCGACCCGCCCGCGCCGCAGCGCATTCACCCGGACCCAGGCACCCGCAGCACCGGTCAATCAGCGACCGGCGGCAGCCACCGCCCACCCGGGGGTCGCGGCCACCGCCAGCGCGGCTCCGGCCTACCACCGGAGCAAGACCCAGAGCATAAGCACCCAGCAACCGTCCAGCTGCACATGAACCGCCTTATGCGTGGCGAGCGGTGAATGCCGCTTGCTGAGCGAAGGCGCGCAGATCAGGTCGGTCTGGCGCTACCACTCGCGCATCGCCGGAGCGGGGACACTAGCCCCGCTTACTCAACGCTCAAACTGCAGGCGCACAGCAGCGGTGAACGCGCTGATGGCTTCCTTGAGCCGTGCCCGTGCGAACTGCCACTCCGCCTCGTCAGCCGAGTACAAGGCCCACAATGCCTCGATGCCGTCTCCCATGGCGCGAATCTGCGGTTCGAACGCGTCACCGCGAGGAAGCGTCCGCAGCCGGTTAAGCGCCCGCTGCCGGTCAACGACATAGGTGACCTCATCGATGTGCGAGGCGGTTTTCCCCTGTCCCCGGTCGGATGTCAGCCCCGCCCGCTCTTGCGAGAAGGATGTGGCGACGTCTGCGGCCGCATCCCGGAGCAGCCCCCGCCAGTAGCGCCGGTCTTCGCTCCGATGGATCAGCCATTGCCCTGCTAGCACCAGAAGTCCCCCGACAACCGAACTGGCAAGCGAGATGACAGCGGCGCTCATATATAACGTCCTTGCGCACCCTTGAAGCCCATATAATGCGGACAGGCACCATCTTGCCCCATGTGTCCCAGGCAGTCACTACCGACGGGCAGAGAAGGCTGCTGGAGCCATTCCGAGGAAAACCCATCGGTCATTGGGACCCGAATTGGTTGTTATGGGCGCGCCTATCACCGGCGTGGCCGCAATCCAGCCGGCGACGGCAGCCGCCGGCTGCCACTTGCGCGTCTCTGACAGCACGCTGGTATCGAGCAGGCAGGACACGGGTCCGCCTGGAAATCGACTGAGCGCCCGCAGTCGGCCTTGCGGCCGGCCTCGATCTCCGCGAAGACGTCCGCGGCGGCGTCATCGAGCT
>Ga0265338_10002790_pt1 | contig 25544 bp, 21 predicted proteins | sample 42126metaG_FD_193579 | JGI IMG/M metagenome (GOLD analysis project Ga0265338, IMG submission 193579) | Rhizosphere microbial communities from Carex aquatilis grown in University of Washington, Seatle, WA, United States - 4-21-26 metaG | ecosystem: Host-associated > Plants > Roots > Rhizosphere... | reverse complement strand
TTCTTCCCTCCTTCAATACCCCGGCCGTTTCCAATTCGAAACCACCGACTTCCGTCAAATCCCGATAAAACTCCAGAATCTCGGCCGGTTGTACGACCTGATAGCGGCTGGAGACGACCGATAGAGGGGCTTTCGTATCCGAGCGATACAGCACTTTCTGTTCGGGGAAGGCGTGGATGGAACCCAGACCCGTGGCGCCGGCAACAAAGCGAACTTCGGATTCCTCGATCTTCCAATTCATGCCGGCTTGTTCGGCCCACACTTCCAACGGTTGGTGGCGGGCTAGGTGGTTGCCCAGGCCGTGCCAGGGCGTTTCGTCAACGTAGGCCATGGTTTGGACGAGATGCATCGTGAACTCCTGAAAAAGGGGGAGCGCATAAAGCCCGGCCGAAGCCGGGCAGGGAGCGCAAGAAAGGTGGAATTGGCTGAGAGGTGAGGCGAAACGGGGAACTACGATGAAACGAAGCAGTGCGGCAACTTAGTTGTAGTCAGCGCTTGGATTTACCGAAGGTGTGATGGCAGGCGAGGCAGCGGTAGTTGTCGAGAACGTTGTCATCGACCACTTCGCCAAGCGAGGAGCCAGCGACGCAGCCTACGACGCCACTGGCAAAGGCGCCGACAATAGCGCCAGCGATGCTGCCGCAAGCCAACCCGAAGGGGCCGGCAATCAAACCGACCGCCGCGCCCACTTCGGCGCCAGACACGATCATCGCGACACCGCTTGTAATGCCAACGGCCGTACCGATGGTGCCGCCGATTTTACGTGCATGGTTTCGCGTGTCGATCTGCTCGGATTGGCATTTGGGGCATTGGATCGGCACGGAGTGGTGCGTCGGCGGCCATGATTGAGGAAAGGGTATATCCATAGTCAATTGGACGGGGCCGGATACCCGGCCTTTCCTTTTAGGTTATCGATGTCTTTACCTACGCCAGCGGTGAATATAACGGCGATGACAAAGACGATGGCGAACGCGGCTAGGTACTCGAGAGGGGAGTTGTTGGATATCACGGTAGCTTCCAGGGTGTGTACGGGGTGACAGTTGATGACTTCGGTCGATTGAGCGCCAGCATTCAGCTAGTCTCTATATCGTGATATAGAGCTGAGATTTTCTTCAATCAATCGTTTTTGCAAAAGCAAGGCGAATAACGATGGGACGCTCATTGGAGCGGATTTCAAATGTCTGACGGTTGGTTGGAGCAGCGCCATCAATTGGCCAGCCTCGTTTGCCGATACGCCCATTCAGGGTTCGCATGATCCACCGATTGACGGCAACGTTTGTCGCTTGCTTTCATGCTCCCTCGAGTGCCTTCAACGAGGAGCCGCGCCATCGGTCCGGCCTAGTACGCATCTCGCATGACCGGACTATGCGCGACGATTCGTTTATGTCGAGCAGTGGTATTGTTTACCAGCCGCGCGACCGTCCACTAAAAGGAAAACAGCATGGACAGCACTAGCACCCAGACCATTTGCGCACTTTGCGACGATCCGATCGTTCTTAGGGGAGAATCTGGGGAGCACATAATCCCAAATTCGATAGGAGGCCGCCGAAAAATTTGGGGCTTCATCTGCAAAGACTGCAACAGTCGAACAGGCAATAGTTGGGATGCAGAAATTTGGCGTCAGTTTTCGAACGTTGCCATGATGCACGGCGTGGAGCGAGACCGCGGCGAACCGCCCAGCATTAAGATTCAGACAGTCGACGGGAAGCGTTATCTTTTGCTGCCGGACGGCAGCATGACGCCCGAGCATCCAACATTCAAAGCCGAGCCGACCGACAACGGAACAACCATTAGCATCGTGGCGAGGGATGCGCAGGAGGCCCAGCGAATGGCGAGGCAGATCGCGAGCAAGTACCCTCAGCTTGAGTGGCAGAGTATCCTGACTGGGGCGACTGTTACGGAGACACCTCTGGAATCGCCGGTGACTTTCACCGGAAGTTTCGGCGGGGAGCTCGCCGGCCGATCGATGGTCAAGACGGCGGTCGCCTTGGCCACGGCGGCCGGCGTGAGTCCACAAGCCTGCGACTCTGCAATGACTTACCTGAAAGACAAAACGGCAACGCCCTCGTACGCGTTCTTTTATGTTCGGGATCTAATCGCGAATCGTCCGACGTCCCACGCGTTCAACTGTGTCAGCGTGCTTGGCGATCCTTCGCGACGTACGTTGCTCGGCTATGTCGAATACTTTTCGCTCTCCCGCATCGTGGTGATCTTGAGCGAAGTGTATGACGGCAAGCCGGCTCGGGCGACGTACTCGTTCAATCCCGCGGACGGAGATACGCTTGATATGCAGGTCGACTTGGACCTGTCTGATGTCGAATTAGAGCTGGTCCGGACGAACAACGCCACGCCGGATGGAGGTCACGCCGCGGCGCTAGATGCGGGCTTCGGAGCCATTTACAGGCGCAGTCAGTTTCGACAGTTGGAGCGTGCAACGGTTGAAGCTTTCGAACATGCATGCAAGGCGCTCGAGATACCGTGTGGTGGCATAATTCCGCCAGAGCGGGCGCGAGAATTCGCAGATCACATTACCAACTATCTTGGTCCGACTATATCGAGGATGGTGCGACGCTAATCCGGTTCCGGCATAGCTGCATCGGTCACGCGTGTTTTCGCGGACGGCTAGCCAATTCGTCCAATTTCTGGTCACGGTCGCTGCCCCGGCGGCGGTGCGTATCAGTCGGCTCTCCTCGCAATTTCCGTTTCGATGTCAACCAAGCGCTGTTCGTCGCTCGTAGTTAGTTTGTATGCTTGCCGGACGCTCGCAATTCTTCGCGAGATCTCGTGTTGCTCGTCGGGGATCTGCGTGAGAATCTCTACAGCTTGAATTTGTAGATCGACCTGTTCCGGGTTTCGCGATGCAAGGTTGGAGATAATCTCGAAAGCTGCACGGAAGTTGTTTCTCAGAAGAAAGCAAGACGCGAGGTTGCGCGACGCTTGATCATGAGTTGCTGGGGTGATCGTTCCATTGCAACATCCAGTCAGTAATGCTTCGCGCAAAAACTGATGGCTAGAAGCGGTAAGTGAGATTGCCATCAGGGTGCAGACGCCAACGTAGTCGTGGGCTGCGATGAGTGTTTTCAGGATGGCTAGATTTTCAGCGTCGCCTACTATGAACAACGAACATCGCGTCCCGATCTGACTCTGAAGGTCTGCGTAGTTGCTCGTGAAGGGGCGTAGGCACGAGCCTATCCTCTGGCTAAAAAACGCGCTTGCGAATGCCAGAAGGGTGATCGATTTCTCCGTCTCCGACATCTCCACTGTCAGTGAACCAACGAATTCGTCATAGTCAATGCGTGTTGCGCCTCGATGGTTAATACGAAAAACTCCTTCTGATAGCACATACGTCTTGAAGCGTGCGAGTACAGCTTCAAGCGCGATTTCCCAGATGTGGTGTCGGGATTGGTTTTCGAGAAATTCTCGTACCGACGCATGGGGTGCGCTGGCAATTTCACCCAACACATGACAAATCAGCCAAAGCCTTAACTGGGATACGTGAGGACTATCACGGCCATATCGAACCAGCGCCTCAACAAGTTGGTAGGGGGTGAGACCTGCACAAGCACGAATGAGTTCGAGGATACTGAGGAATTCGGGCTCGCTAACGCCGCCTGCTAATGTCGTCACAAGGAATTGATGGGCACGTCGGAATTCGTGGCTGAATTGACTGTAGCCTTGGTCGAAGTGGTCGGCCTCGACGATGATCTCGACGACCGCTGATCCGGTAAATGCTCGTTGAAAAAATTGGCGAGCGTCTCCTTTTTCTGAATCGCGGCCTCGAAACCATCGGAGCAGGTGCTGACCGTACGCATCCTCATCGTCGATTGATGGCTGCGACGATGGATGTTGGCTGGTAGGGGCTTCTCCAATGTAGGAAACGGCTTGCGCGCTGCCTGCGCTAACGCCATAGATACGGACCCCGTCAGCTGCGTACATTCGCAAAAATGAGACGGTGTGGCATGTCTTAATAAAAGTTCCAACCATGCGCTCGTAGAAGTTTAGTCCGCGATCCAAGTCGTACGCGTCGAGGTTGGAAAGGATGGAAGATATAGAGACGGTGTCGCTCGTTTCTACATGGGCGCCGATGGAATCGCGTACAGCCCTGGTGAGTTGTGGCTCGGTGTCGAAGTTGGAGGCTGTGACGAAATCGATGATTGGTGCGGCAGATTCGCCTGCCGCTACAACCAGCCTGTCCAATCCATCCATCTCCTGAGCTGCGCCGGATTGCACCTGGCGCGTTACAAGGCAGTCACAGAAGCTGACGAGGTCGGTAACGAGACGCGCCTTGATAATCCGGGCGATCCGGGGGAATGAGCTGAATATACGCTGAAGGTCTTGTTCAAGTGCGATCCAGCGACGGATCAATGCAAGCTGTCCTGCGCGTGCATGCACCGGCGTCATATTGAGCGAAGCGCTTGTATTGTTGCGGGTTAGGGCGAGCGAGTCCGACCCAAGTTCTATTCCGCTATGCTCTTCAATGTTGCGCTGATAGTGTTGGAGTTGCTTTAGTACATTGGGATCGGTCAATTCTGGTGGTTCGGTGTATGGAATATACCCGGGCAAATTGAAGGTTATAAGACTCTCGTAGATCTGGCGTGCACCTTCGACGAAAAAGCTGATCTTGCTGAATTCGATATCGTTCCATAGCTCAATACGCTTGCCAAAGTCGAAGTCTTGGACGTGGGCGCCTAGTCGGTCTCTTGAAAGCTGAAAATACTCGGCGAATGCGTCCGCATAAGCCTCTTTTGTTCTATGAAGTTCCTGAGTGTCGTGTGCGGCACTTTTGAGTGGCTTTCGGAGACTACGGATGATATCGATGAAGCTCTTGGCTCGGATGAGGACATGGCGTGCAATGGTGCGGCTCACGAACGGATCGGCGATCTGCATCGTCAGGTGAAGTGCAATATGCATTTCTTCTACGATAAATCTGAGCTTTTCTGTTCGAGTGGGGATCATGATTTATGTGGTCGTTATAGGTGCTATCACACATTTTTTATTTCGATTCGGTTCCTCGTTCTTCATTTCACGTCTCCAGCTTCATGCCAATCGAAAACTGCACCTATAAGTACTCTCTATATTGGGCGAGTTCCCTTACAACTGGGGTAACGGGAGCAGCCCCAGAAGTTGCTGCCTGCGTTCCGGCCGCGGCGCGCTAGACGCTGTCGCATTTGGCTGCCGCAACGCGGACAGGAAGGAGTGCTCGAATTGGTAGCAACGCTGACCGGCATAGGCGCGGTGCGGTGGGGCTGAGATGGAGGCGCGCTCACTCGCCCTGCGCCGTAGACTGGGCCGCTATAGCTGGAGGGTGAGGGCGACGCCGCTGCCCGGCGCGTAGGCGAAGGTGAGGGCGGAGCGACTGTGGGTATGGGCAAGGCAAGGAAGGCGATGTCTGCCTTCGCCTGCTCGACACGACCGTGAACTTTCACGAGAAGCGGATCCTCCTTCTGCGCGAAGTCTTGGAGGCGCCGTGTTTTTAGCTCCAATTCTTGCGCCCCGCTGACTAGTGTGGTTCGTAGGGGCGCAGCTTTGCTTTCCGTGAGCGCACGGATTCGAGCACCTTCTCTCCGGTCAGCGTCGTTCTCCGACGCGTTGTAGACGAAGCGCGACGCATGTTTGGACCTCCATTCCAATAGGCGTCCGATGAGCGCTTCGCCGAAACCGGGAACGATTTGAAGCCTACCGCTGCTGACGTCGGCCGCAGTGTCGACGCCATAGGAAGCGAGCGTGGCCAGTTTCGCGTGGCCGATCCCCTTGATTGATGCGCGCGCGAGATCAAAACCCTCCAAGTAGGCCAGCAACTGACGCTCTCTCCGTTTGGAACGATATTCGTCGATTTGACGTTTCTCATCACCGCTCAGCTCAAGGTAGCGCTGCTTCGCCAATTGGAGTTGTTCGCGAAGAGCCTCGACATCGTTTAATCCAGCGCGCTTGCGCCAGCCATCCAATTCGCGATACCACTGAGTCTGAGCATCCACAAACTCGTTACGGAACTTCGCTCCGTCGATACTGAGCGTCTTGCCACGTTTAAATAGCCAGCCTGCCCACAAGCCGATCGCTATGGCAACGGGCCAAGCCTTTGAACCTAAAAAGAGAAGGGCGCCAGCGAGAATGAGTAAGAGCACACCGCCTGCCGCGGAGGAATTATCCTTCGTCGATTTAGCCTCTTGAGCAGTCGTAGACGGGCCGAGGGACAGGGTCGGCAACTTCGGACGCAATTGCTCGCGGGAGGGGATGTTCACGCGGACGATGCGCGCCCAGATGAGCTCGACGTCGAAGGACTTGCCTGGGTCTACGGCAGGGGGCAGCGGCGCGCTAGTTGGCACGTAGGGCAAGAATAGAAGCGTTCCAACCCGCCGTTCCATCTCGCACCATGCGCACTCAGAGGCATCCTTCGGACCGTAGTGCAAGGGGTTATCAGAGCACTGAACGATGTTTGCTTCAAAGCATTCCAGCGTCGCCACCCATTCTTGAGCAGTTGGGCGATGGCCGACCGAGCCCTTGGAGAAGGCTCGGTCGAAAAGCTGCGCTAATTCCGGCGAGAAATCCGAAAGGGCTGGAGTGCCAGGCGGCTGATCCATTCCTACGTCTCGGTTCTCTGCGTACACGTAGCGAAAGTGCTTGATGTTCTCCTCCAGAGGCGGGATGTCGCCTCGGCGCACAGTACCGACAAATGGGTGTCGGCCCATCAGGAGCATCTGGAAGATAACGATGGCCAGCCCGAAAGCGTCGTGGTCCGTCGTGCGCACTACGCCTGCAAGCGGCTTGCTCTGCAACTCGGGCGGTGTGTACTCCGGAACTCCGACGCTACAAAGATACTGCTGCTGACCATCCGTGAACTGAAAGCTATCGGCATCAATGAGCGCTGCGGTCGCGTCTTTTGAGACGAAGACGCCCGAATGATTGATGTCGCCTACTACGCAGCCAGTTAGATGAACGGATGCAAACGCCCGTGCGATATTCGTGGCAACTCGGGCAAGAAAGCGATAGTCGGCTTGAGGGAAGTGATGTTTTCGGGAGCCTGGGGCATAAAGCTCATGGATAGGCCGGTACCCGTTCATGAGTTTCATGAGGAAGCCGGCGAAAGAGCCATCGCGCAGTTGGACTACTGCGACAGGGAAGGCGGCGAGTGGCGATCGCTTGAACAGCTCACAGCGCACCATGGCGGCAACTTTGTCTCGACGCTGGAGCCGAAGATCCGGTATGTAGAGTTTTATCGCGGAACTGGAGTCGCCTGAGACGGTGTAGACCTCTCCTTCACCACCCTTACCGATCATGCGATCCAGTTTCAATGCTCGACCGCCAACCAACACCTGGAGAGTGGTCATCGCAGTGCCGCTATTACCAGTGTCTTATCGTCATCGGTTCTCGCGTTGACCTGTTCGCCGCCTAGATATGCTTTGAGGTGGCTAGACAGCACGGCGTCCCTTCCGGATGGCACAGCGCTGGCGATGACCGGTTGCGCTACGACGCCGAAGAATCGTTCGGCGGGTTTCTTTGTGGCCATGTCCAGCACCATGCGCTCGATGCCGTCGCTGAACAGGCTGACTACATCGACGGCGAGCGCCAAGTGGGTGACCCGTAGCTTGGCAACCGGCTGGTCGGTGACAAAGGTCGTGGTCGAAGCATATTCGCCATGGTCCGGCCAAGTACCCGCCAGCCACTGACCGGTGGAATGCTCCCTAACGACTGCACACCCATCGCCGATGTGGGCGAATAGGGTGTTCTCACCGTCAGAGATGACGCACACGAGGGTTGCGGCAAAATCCCGCGCTTCCTTACCTCGTGCTTGAGCTGCTTTGTAAATGCGGTCACGGGACTCGTCGACCCAGTATTCGACCAGAGCTTGAGAAGGCAGGTCTTGGCCGCGGGCGAAGTGCCTCTTAGCCGCCAAGCCGAGGCTGCGACAGACAAGTGAAGCTCCCTCACCTCCATACTCCGCGGTTCCTGCTCCGTCGGAAACGATTCCGACAAAAAAATCCTTGCCCAAGGATGAGCAGGTGAAGCACGAAAACGCATCTTGAAGCCGCTGCCCGGTCTTCAGATGAGAGGTGCCAATGTGCGATGCACAGGCCCAGGTCCAGGTCCAATGACCCATTTCGCGGCGTAGCCCGCTATTCCGCGACAGCCCAGCCTTCGGGAGCAGTTGGGTTCGCAAGGGGCACGGGTTCTCCCGGGTTCGAGCGCGAAACCGAGCTGAGGGAGCTAGATAGCCACGCGAATAGCTCGCGGAAAGCGAGGCCGCGCAGTTTCAGCGGTTCGCGAACGGACAACTGTCTGAGCATCGTCATGTCTGCGGTGTCTACGCCGACAGCGTAGAACATGAATTCCTTCTTGTCTTCGCCAATGCGGATGAGGGAGGCAGCATTCGCCCAACTGTCGGTTGAGGCGCCATCGGTAATGAGAAAGATCCAAGGACGATAATAGGCAATGGCGTTGGCCTTGTACTGATCCTTGCGGGCACGCAGCAACTCCAAGCCACGCTCAATGGCCCCGCCGATAGGCGTATCGCCGGTAGGGGGCAGTTCAGGGGCGTAGAACTGATTGACCGAGGTGAATTCGCTTTGGATTTGGACGGGGCCGAAGGATACGATGGCGACCTCGACACGCTTGGCACTGAGAGAGTCGGCTTTGAGTTCTTCCTCGAACGCGCGGAGACCCTCATTTAGCTGGTCGATCTTATTGCCCGACATTGAGCCTGACGTGTCCAGCAAAAGCAGGCAGGCACACCGCGGCTCAGGGTTATCGACGAACTCAGCGCCAACAAAAGGTTTCTGTTCGAGATCCATTCATTTCCCCATTAAAGTGAATACGCGCCAACCAGCTTCAATCGATTACGGTCGCTCGCCCGTTGATTTTGGATTTTAACGAAGTTTATAGCAAATTCTCTGGCGTCCCCGACTCAAGCCACGGCCTGCGCTTCGCTTGATTCGCATTGGTGGCGTCCACGACGAAAAGGCTCTCAACGGAAGATGGGATAAATACCTACGGCTTTTGCTTTGCCATCGAATTTGGCGCCTAAACCGCTCAAACATGAGGAGAGAGATTGGTCGTAATAGTTCGAAAAGCGATCTATGCCTTAATCTTATTACCATCCATATTACCTGGTCGGCGAGGTATCTCCTGTCGATGGTGCCAAAGCCAAAAACAGCGAAGATTACTCCATCGACGATGCGAACCGTGACTTAGAGTTAAATAACAAGTTTTTGAGTGGGAGAAAAATTAAGTCGTAAAAATGTTGAAAAACTGTTAGGTTATTTGATAATTGATTCGGCGAACGGCTTGTAACTCGTGTGGAGCATATGTCATCATCTTTTTGCTATCAAGTAGTCGTTAGGATTCAAGATTGCATCTTCACGAAATAGCCTCGAAATTACCGCGACGGACGAAATCATTGGAGAAAATTCGAAATGAGTGACAACCGACCGGTCCCCTGGCCATGGGCCCTCCGTTTTGAGGGAACAGACGCGTTTCCGCCGTCCATTTCCGACTTGCCTGTATTGATCAAGGACTTAATAAACAGGCCTTGTCGAATTATTCTTCCCGACAGTGTCGTTACCGAGGACTGGGTTCCAGATAGAGTAAACATTTTTGTTGACGCCACGAATCGAGTCACTGATATTCGGTTTGGTTGAACATCGGTGATTTTGCGATAAGCAGTCGCAGCGGCATTCCGAGAAGTTCAGGTTGGTCGTAAAAATTATGCTGGTGGCCCTCGGCTTTCGCATCCCCACTCCTGTCGATAAAAGTAACCCGGCCTAGGTAGTGTCTTTCGAGGAAGGAACGGTTAAGCGCATCTGCCTCGTCGCTGAGGCCAAGGGATCGATGTCCTCGATGGTGCTTAAATGAGATTAGAAAAATCAAAATGTGTCCGAGAATTTTCGACGAAATCAATAGAAAGTACGCGCCGGAGAACGTGAAGTACGACGTGGTGAACCGCTTTGGCAAGTTGATGGAATTGGTGAGGCAACTAGAGAGGAAGTAACCGTGGCCCGCATCGAAAATCACAAATACAGCATCGAAGAAGCGTTCAGGGAGTGCTTCTACATTGTTCCGGACTACCAGCGCGAGTATGTCTGGACGGACAAGGAAGTGCATCAGCTACTGGAGGACATCAACGAGCAAATCGATGCGGGTTCGACTCGCGAATACTTCATCGGCACTATTCTGGTTTCACCGACGGATCAGAAGAACCACTACGAGGTGATTGATGGCCAGCAACGACTGACCACGTTCTTCCTGCTGCTTTGCGCCCTTAAGCATTTATTCCGGGGCGAGCCACAGCGGCAAACCGTGGGCGCCCTGATCTCGACCAGCTACACGGATAGCGATGGGGAGACGCGTACCAGCCTAAAACTGGAGCCGCGCTACGAGAATGCCGGTGATGTCATGGTTAAGTTGGTGGAATTGGACACCGATCCGCAGGCTGTGCGTTCCGGCATCCAGGCAGCGGGCATTGCTAGTTTCGGCTCGCTGGAAAACTTGGTCAACGCCTATGGCACGCTATACCGTTACCTCGAAGACACACACAGGCCCAAGGTAGGTAGAACAGCGCGATACAATATGGTTCAGTGATCGGCTGGAATCGCAGCTTACTGTCACTAGGGGCATTTCTGGGGGCATGGCAGAATGAAATGAGTCGAAATCTCCTTATCCGGTGGGGATGTGGGCGATCAATTTTCTTCCTGCAGCAGCCCGGTCAACGCTACGAAAACACGGATCGGAATAGATTCATGTTGACCTAAAATGCCTACACGGTGCCTACACAAAATCCACAAAACAAAAAGCCCCATCCGAAGATGAGGCTAAGTGTTGATTCTATTGGCGAGGCGCGACATATTCGAACCTGCGACCAACGAATTAAAAGTCCGGAGATCAAATGTCGAGGAAGGACGTCAGGTCTTCAAAAAATCCGCCCAGGCTTGCATCATCAGTGCTCGTTTTGTGAATAGGTCGCCCCGAGCGTAAGCTGCTTCGGCTTTGTTCTTAAGCAAGTGCGCAAGGGCGGCCTCCGCGACTTCACGAGGATAACTTGTGGTTTCACCTACCCAGTCCCGGAAAGTGGACCGGAAGCCATGGGCCGTGATGTCAGCGCGTTCCATGCGCTTGAGCAACTGAAGGAGCGCCATATTTGAAAGCGGTTTAGCCTTGGATTGCCCCGGAAACAGGAAATCCCCTTGCTGACTATCGTGAAGAGTTTTCACGATACGTAACGCCGCTTTGGACAATGGGACTCGATGTTCCAGGCCAGCTTTCATTCGCTCTGCTGGAATCGTCCACAATTTCGCATCGAGATCGAATTCCTCCTTGCGCGCACCAATGACCTCACCAGTGCGGGTCGCGGTCAGAATCAGAAGCTCCATGGCCTTCGCAGCCATGCTTTGCTGCTCGCGCAACGCAACCATAAAGGCAGGAGCAGCGGCGTAGGGTAGCGCCGCGTGATGTTCCACCTTCTGAACCTTCGATCGCTTGGGCAATAGGTGATCGAGGTGGCCTTTCCATCGAGCCGGATTCTCTCCGGTTCGATAGCCTCTCACCGTTGCCCAATCCAGCACGGATTCAATTCGACCACGAACGCGAGATGCGGTTTCGGTTTTGGTTGACCAGATCGGCTCGAGCGTCTTCATGACCAATGCGGTATCGATTGACGAAACAGCAAGCGAACCGAAGTGGGGCGTTACGTAGGTGGCGAGGGTGTTGGCCCATTGTTCGCCGTGTTTTACATTTTTCTAACCGGCGCGGTGCGCTTCAATGTAGGCTTCGGCGCATTGATCGAATGTCAGAGCTTTGGCAGCAGCAGCTTTCTGCGTCGCGCGCTCACTGTTTTTGACATCAAGCGGGTCGATGCCATCAAGCAATTGCTTACGAGCGGCAAGGGCCTTTGACCGTGCCTCGGCTAAGCTGACCGTGTGAAGAGGGCCCAGCCCCATACCCCGCGCATGGCCGGCGAGCATATACCGGAAAAGCCAAGATTTGACGCCGCCTTTTGTAATTTGAAGGTACAGTCCGCCGCCGTCGCTATGAAAGCCAGGTTTGACGAGTTTGCTGATTTTTGTCGCGCTGAGCTTATTGATTGAATGTGCCATGGGCCATTGTAACTTACAAAATGACTATCAAAATAGAGCTGGATTTGAATGGAATCGGATGGAATGCTAGGGAAGGGTATTTCCTCGAAAGTCTTTATCTATAAGGAAGATGTGGGATTCCATGGAATCGCATGGAATAGATGTTGTATGACTCCGTCTCCGCCAGGAATGGCGGTGAGCCGTTGAATCTTAAGGGATTCAACGGCTTTTTCGTTTTTCTGGCCGCTCACTTGGCCCCGCAGTTGGTGAAGCCTATTCTCAGCGTGGAGAGAGGGAAGAGGTGCAGGTCTATCCGCGCTCATATTGCCGGCACTGCCGATGAGCGCCTTCTTGTCATTGTCGTACCTGGTGTGAAGCGACAACTCACATCAGCGCCGGATGAACTACGCACAGATGCGCCTGGATCATCTCGGAACGTTCGACCGCTTCGAGTTGCCGCGATAGGTTAGCCGAAGAACCAGCCAGCACACAGCGCCGCCAATTATCCCGAGCGGCATAGTGACGGCCGAAAACTGCGTACTGATGTGTCGATTCCGAAGCAAAAGGAATGGCAGATGAGGCGTGGATATGACGTACGGTAAGGCGACGGCCAGAGCAATCCCCATTGCGACGAAATATGACCATCGTCGTATCCCAAGAAGTCGAGCCAGCACCATCCCGACAGCGTACATCGGAAGAACCCACATCGATGCGAACACCAGCGCGCCGAGAACGGCTCCGAGCTCGACGCGCAAAAAGCGATCGATGCCTTGGACCGACACTGTCGTTGCCGATTGGAACAACATCATCTTTTCGCCTCGGACGGCGTGAATCACATCCAGCCAAGGGAAAAACATTAACGCTGCGCTGCTCACGGAAGCGATGTAGCCAAATAGTGCCCGCCAAAACGTCACGAACGGGGTTGCTTGGGGCGATTGTGAGCGATTAAACCGCCGCCCATCGAACATAGGGATGCTTTCCATGGATATCCGTCAAAGGCATGCCGGCAGGTGATCGCAAAATGATCTTCCCCGCCGACAATCAGTGAAGCTGTTCCGTTGCTCACTTCGACCGGGTTCCCGGCGGCGTCGGTATCCCGAAATTGCACTAACGCAAGGGGAAGCGCCGATCTCGCGGGCGCAGCGTGGCAGTGGCGACATGGAGCTGCTGCATTGGACCTGCCACGAACCAATACTACTTAAATACCACTTCAATACATCGGCTCCCATCAACTGGTATTAAGGGTAAATACCTGCCCGATCGCCATGCCAAAATGCCCCGTAAAAATCGATCAATACACTGATTTTATTAAATAAAATACGCTTTATCAGCGGTGCTACCAATATTATTATCTGGTCTCATTTTGGTCATACAATGGTCCTACCAAAAAGACGAAAACCCGGAGACTCGATGGACAGCCGTTGGCAATCGCTCAAACCCGATGCGACAAAAGACACCCCGCTCTACCTACAACTGGCGCGCAATCTGACTACCGCAATTCACGGCGGCATGTGGCAGGCCGGTGAAGCTTTGCCCTCTGAACGGGTACTTTCGGAAGCATTGGGCGTATCGCGGGTGACTGCCCGCACGGCGATTGGCCTGCTGGTCGAGCAAGGTCTGATTCGGCGCTCCCAAGGCGCTGGCAGTTTTATTACGCCGCGCCTCGAAGACGCCTTGTCGCGCCTGGCCGGTTTTAGCGAAACGCAGCGACGCCGTGGCTTCACCCCGGACTCACGCTGGTTGTCGCGCCAGATCGTTCAGGCAAATCGCGAAGAAGTCATGCAACTGGGCCTGTCGCCCGCAGCCGCTGTGGTCAGGCTATGCCGCTTGCGCCTGGTCGACGGCACGGTGATGGCGGTCGAAAACTCGACCTTGCCGGCCGAACTCATCCCGCACCCGGAAGAGATCGGTGAGTCGCTCTACAGCTATTTGGAACAACACGGTTTAACGCTGGTGCGCGCGCTGCAGCATTTCCGCGCGGTCAATGCGAGCCAGGAAATCGCCGAGCAAATGGGAATCGAACCTCACACCGCACTGTTGCTGGTAACGCGGATCGCCTACACGGCGGACCAACGCGCCATCGAACTGACAGACACCTACTGTCGGAACGATTTCTACGACTTCGTTGCAGAACTCCGTAAATAGATGCGCCACTCCCTCGAGGGCAACATTCTAACGACCGATGGCTGGGTACGCGGCAGACTTGAGACTGAGCAAGGCCGGATTACTCGTATCGTCGGCGATAGAGTTGACCCGGCTCAAAATGATACGCCGTATATTTTGCCCGGCTTTATCGACTTGCACGTGCACGGCGGCGGCGGCGCCGATGTCATGGATGGAGGCAACGCGATCGACACCATGACCCGGCTGCATGCACGCTACGGCACGACCAGTCTGCTGGCAACCACCATGACCGCCCCCCACGACGAACTCACCAAGATCCTCAGCGGCCTTGGGCAGGCAGCGCAAACCCGCGCCCGCGGCGGTGCTCGGATGCTCGGCGTGCATCTGGAGGGCCCCTACATCAATCCGCATAAACTGGGCGCACAACCGAACTCAACCACACTGGCGATACTCGATGAAGTGCTGGAGTATTTGTCGCTTGCGCCAATACGGGTGGTCACATTAGCGCCCGAAATGTATGGTCACGTGGCCATCATTCAGGCGCTTGCAGCCCGCAATATCCGGGTGCAACTCGGCCATACCGCGGGTTCGTACGATGACGCCGTCAATGCGATGAAACATGGTGCATGCGGCTTCACGCATTTATTCAATGCCATGTCGCCCTTGAATCATCGAGATCCCGGCATGGTGGGCGCCGCGCTCGCGCATGCCACCTATGCCGAAATCATCCCCGACTTGAAGCATGTACATCCCGGCGCCATCCGCGCCGCGATCCGTGCCATTCCCAGGCTGTACGTCGTGACCGACAGCACCGCCGCGGCAGGCATGCCGGACGGCGAATACCACCTGGGCAGCCAAAAGGTGACCAAATGCCTGGGCGGCGTTCACTTGGCCGACGGTACGCTGGCCGGCAGCACTTTGACGATGGACCAGGCGCTGCGCAATCTGGTTTCGCTGGGACTGCCCATCGCCGACGTCTCAGACCGGCTGTCGCGCTTCGCCGCCGATTATCTGGGGATCCATGATCGCGGCCGAATCGCTCGCGATGCCTGGGCCGATATCGTCGTATTCGATCGCGAGCTGCAGCTGACGGGCACTTATATCGAAGGAGAATCACTTGTCGAATATGCTTAAGGAGGCCTTGTCGTCGCCGGACGTGGTCGCCGCGCAATTGGCCGACAACTCGCAGCTCGCTGCGCTTGCGGAAAAATTGGCGCGCCGTCCCCCCCATGTTGCCTTGACGGTCGCGCGCGGCAGTTCGGATCATGCCGCCAGCTATTTTGCGAGTCTGGCGATGAGTCGCCTCGGCGTGCCGGTGGCTTCCTTGCCGATGTCGATTGCCACCTTGCAGCAAGCCCGTTTGCAAGTGAATGGCGAACTGGCGCTGGCCTTCTCGCAATCGGGCCGTAGCCCGGACTTGGTCGGCACCATGGACGCACTACGCGGCGCCGGGGCATTGACGGTTTCTCTGGTCAACGCACCCGATTCGCCGCTTGCTGCTGCCTGCGAATGGAATCTTCCTTTGCACGCAGGACCGGAGCTCAGTGTGGCCGCGACCAAAAGCTATATCGCGATGCTGTCCTTATCGGCGCAATTGGTCGCGCTCTGGCAAGGGGACGAGGCCTTGTCGCATGCCCTCGATCAATTGCCTCAGGCACTACACCTGGCGGGGCAGCTCGATTGGTCACCGGCCATCGAGCAACTGCGCGATGTCAAACGCATGTTGGTGATCGGGCGCGGTGCAGGACTTGCCATCGCGCAAGAAGCCGCGCTCAAGCTCAAGGAAACTTCCGGCATCCAGGCCGAGGCCTTTTCCAGTGCCGAGGTCCAGCATGGCCCGATGGAATTGATTGACCGCGACTATCCGCTGCTGGTGTTCGCTCCACGCGGCCCGGAACAAGCGGGTTTGATCCAGTTTGCCAGCGCTATGCGAGAACGCGGTGCGCGCGTCTTGCTGGCCGCACCCGCCAATATTGAACACGCCACCTTACCGCTGAGCTGTACCGCTGACCCGGCCCTGGATCCGATCGCCGCCATCCTGAGTTTTTATGTGATGGCGGCGTACCTGGCCGTGGCGCGTGCACGGAACCCCGATACACCACTCCATTTGAGCAAGATCACCGAAACCCATTGAGTCGATATGAACTCCTGATTACTTTGACGTCGACGCTTACCGGCCTTTTTGGGGCCCTGTGTCGATGACCTTGCATGGACTTCGCATTGGCCTCGTATGAGCCTTTATCAGCAGCCGGGAGCATTTGAATGACTAGTCCAAACAACGATCTCGTCCTGCTGGCGCCGCTCACCGGCCCGATGGTGCCGCTCGCCGCGATACCGGATCCGGTTTTTTCCAGCGCCATGTTGGGCGATGGGATCGGCATCGATCCCCTGCTGGGGCAATTGGTCGCCCCCTGCGACGGCACGATCAGCCACCTGGCGCGCACCTCGCATGCGGTCACGCTCACCAGTCACAATGGCGCACAAATTCTATTGCATATTGGTATTGATACCGTGGAATTGAAGGGCAAGGGCTTTACCGCCAAAGTGCAACTTGGCGATCAAGTTCAAACTGGCGATGTCTTGATCGAATTCGATCTCGACTACGTCGCAACCCATGCCCGCAGCCTGGTATCGGTGATCGCGATCGCCAATGGCGATGCCTTCGCAATTGTCGAGCGAGCGGGTGCCGGCACGCTGACGGCGGGACTCAGCCCACTACTGACCTTACGTGCCACAGGCGCGGCGGCTACTACGCCTGTGGCCACCGCTGCCACCGCACCTGTGGCCACCGCTGCAAGCTACAGCGCGACCGTCACCCTATCCCATCAGGGTGGGTTGCACGCCCGGCCCGCGGCGCGCGCACGCGAAGCGATACGAGGCTTAAGCGCACAAGTAGAAGTGCACTATGAGGGACGTCGCTCTTCGATCAGCAGTGTGGTCGGCCTGCTCGGCCTTGGTGCCGGTGAAGGCGCTTCGGTCGAAGTTGTGGCTCAGGGCGACGATGGACTCGCCGCGCTTGACGCCGTGGTATTGGAACTGCAGCGCGCGGCGCCAGAAGACATCGAAACCGGCACGCCTTATCGTGCGGCTCGCCCTATCGCTTCGCCGAGTGCAAGCGCTCGGCCGGCGATGGAAGCGAATACGCTGACAGGCGTGTGCGCCGGCCCCGGCATCGGTGTCGGTCGGCTGGTTCATTGGGGTAATGACGACGTCATTCCGCCAGAACGGGCAAACGGTACACCCGCTCAAGAAAGTGATTTGCTCGATCGTGCCCTGGCACGCGTTGACGCCGATTTGCACCGCGCGGTCGATGCCGCAACCCAGCGCGGCGCAAGCGGGGAAGTCGGTATCTTTACCATGCACAGGCTGATGCTGGAAGACACGGTTTTGCTTGATGCGGCGCGCGACTTGATCCGCCGCGGCAAGAGTGCCGACTATGCATGGCGGGAAAGCATACGCGCTCAGGTAGCGGTACTCGCCGGTGTCGGCGACGCATTACTGGCCGAGCGCACCAGCGATTTACGCGATCTGGAGAAGCGCGTCCTGCGTGCCTTAGGGCATTCGGGTAGCGGCGCCAAGCGCCAAGCGCTACCGGACGAGGCGGTGCTCGCCGCCGACGAATTCACCCCATCGGATTTTTTGGAACTCGATCAAACCCGCGTGACGGCCTTGGTGATGGCACGCGGCGGCGCCACCTCCCACGCAGCCATCATTGCGCGCCAATTGGGGATTCCCGCCTTAGTCGCCATCGGTGACGCCTTGCTGAAAATTCCCGAGGGTAGCCAAGTCATCGTCGACGCGAGCCAGGGTAAGCTGGCCTATGCGCCGGATGCCGCCGGGCTCGACGCCGCCCGTGCCGAACGGCGCTGCCTTGATGAGCTACGCGCCTTCAATCGACAAAGCTCACAATTGACTGCTGTAACCCAAGACGGGCGCACCATCGAAGTGGCAGCGAATATCGCCACGCTCGCCGATGCCGGCACGGCAGTCGAGAACGGTGCCGATGCAGTCGGCTTGCTGCGCACCGAGCTGCTATTTATTCACCGCTCCTCGGCCCCCAGCGTTGCGGAGCACACGCAGAGCTACCAGAGCATCGTCGATGCACTGGCGGGACGCACCGCGATTATCCGTACCCTCGATGTCGGTGGCGACAAAGAGGTCGATTACATCACTCTGCCACCGGAACCCAATCCGGCACTCGGTTTGCGCGGTATCCGACTGGCCCAGGTTCACCCTGAATTGCTGGATGATCAACTGCGCGGCATGCTGGCCGTCAAGCCCTTCGGCCGGGTGCGAATCTTACTGCCGATGGTGACCGATGTGGGCGAGCTGATCCGCTTGCGGGCCCGCATTGACGACATGACGCGCGATGCAGGCCGGGTCTCGGCGATTGAGGTCGGCGTCATGATAGAAGTCCCGTCGGCCGCCCTGCTGGCCGATCAGTTGGCACAGCATGCCGATTTCCTGTCTATCGGCACCAATGACCTGACGCAATACACACTCGCCATCGACCGTTGTCAGCCTGAGCTGGCAGCACTCGCTGACGGCCTGCACCCAGCGGTCTTGCGACTCGTCGCAATGACTGCCGCAGGCGCAGCAAAGCACGGTAAATGGTTGGGCGTGTGCGGGGCATTGGCGGGTGATCCGCTGGCCGTGCCACTCCTGATCGGGCTCGGCGTGACCGAACTCTCGGTGGATCCGGTATCAGTGCCCGGCATCAAGGCCCGGATCCGCAATCTAGATTATCAACTATGCCGTCAACGTGCCCAGGAAATCCTGGCACTGGAATCGGCACAGGCGGTAAGAGCAGCAAGCCGCGAAACCTGGCCGTTGGATTGAGTGTGCACTTATGCCGTAGGGCTAGCGCGCACTGAATAGTCTGTTGACGACAGCAATCGCAATCAAACGAAAGCAAAAACTCAATGACGAGCAATATCTGGAGGATTTCATGGACGTGAATCCATTTGCAAAAATGCAGCGCCTGGGTAGAGCACTCATGCTACCCATCGCGGTGCTGCCGGTGGCAGGGCTCTTGCTACGACTCGGCCAACCCGACGTCTTGAACATCAAAATGGTGGCGAATGCCGGCGATGCCATTTTCTCGAATCTGGCCTTGTTGTTTGCAATCGGTGTGGCGGTAGGTTTTGCGAAAGACAATAACGGCGTTGCAGCGCTGGCAGGTGCAATCGGTTATCTGGTGGAAATTGCCGTGATGAAAACCATTGACGACAAGCTCAATATGGGCGTGCTGTCGGGGATTATCGCCGGGATGGTGGCGGGTGGCCTGTACAACCGCTACAAGGATATCAAGTTACCCGACTACCTCGCATTCTTCGGAGGTAAGCGCTTTGTGCCGATTATCACGGGCGTGGTCTGTCTATTCCTCGGCATTGTGCTCGGCTACGGCTGGCAGCCGATTCAAAGCGCTATCGACGTAGCCGGTAACTGGTTGACGACAGCCGGTGCACTCGGCGTGTTCGTATTTGGAGTATTGAACCGCTTGCTGCTAGTCACGGGACTGCATCACATCCTCAACTCGCTTGCCTGGTTTGTGTTCGGAACCTACACGCCAGCCGGCGGCGTCGCCGTGACCGGGGACTTGCATCGCTTCTTCGCGGGTGACCCGACTGCCGGCGGCTTTATGACGGGCTTCTTCCCGATCATGATGTTCGGCCTGCCGGCCGCTTGTCTGGCGATGTATCACGAAGCCCCCAAAGAACGTCGAGCGATGGTCGGCGGCCTGCTGTTTTCGATGGCACTCACCGCCTTCCTGACTGGCGTAACCGAGCCGATCGAATTCACCTTCATGTTCCTGGCACCAGCGCTGTACGCGATACATGCCGTGCTAACCGGCTTGTCGCTCGCCATCTGCCAAGCCTTGGGCATCCACCTCGGCTTCACCTTTTCGGCTGGTGCCATCGACTACGTTTTGTCGTATGGTCTATCGACCAAAGGTTGGCTGGCCTTGCCCATCGGCGTCGTGTATGCACTGGCGTATTACGGCCTGTTCCGCTTCTTTATCCGCAAATTCAATATGGCGACCCCGGGTCGGGAATCGCTGACGACCGGTAGTGAGGCGACCGAGTTGGATAACGCGGCAGCCCCATCGCCAGCTTTTGCGCAAAGCGCAGGCAAACAACCCCGCGCCCAAACCTATATCGCCGCATTAGGCGGTGCCGGCAATCTGAGCGTGATCGATGCCTGCACCACGCGCCTGCGTCTTTCGGTGGTCGACATGGCACACGTTTCCGAAAGCGCCTTGAAGACAGCGGGAGCATTGGGGGTGATCAAGCAAGGCGCGACCACTCTGCAAGTGATTATCGGCCCGCAGGCCGACATGATCGCCGATGAGATGCGCACCGTAGTCAAAGGAGCACCAACGCGCCCATCAAGTGCCTCCGCACAGTATGCCGGCGCCGCCGGCCCGCTGGAGCTCAACCCGACACGCTGGGTCGCCATGTTCGGTGGCGCCACCAATGTTGCGGTTCTGGATGCGGTCGCCGGTACCCGGCTGCGCGTGGTGGTGCGTGATCCCTCCGCGGTGGATCGCCAGCGCTTGTCGGAGTTGAACGTCGCCTGGGTCTCCGATGACACGTTCCATATCGCCTGCGGCGATGCTGCACCGCGTTATGCGCAAATGCTCTCGGACACCTTGTCGGATATCGGAGGTGCCTTACCGGCCTGATATCGACTTGATGCCGGCTGGATCATCGAGTCATTGCGTCAATCCAAAGGGGCCATCGCAGGATGGCCCCGCGCAGCACTGAGCAAGCCCACGCTTCCACCAAGATGAGGCTACGATTTCAGGTATCCACCCCGTAGGCTCAATGGCTTACGGGGTTTTTGGTTTTGTGGCCATCATTCAGCTTATCTGCGAATGTCCGGGTCATGCTGCATTTTTCGCACGGCCTATGTCACGCACGCGCATATTGGGCTGGCGGTCCCCGAAACCCGAGAAGCAGGCCCAGAGACTAATAGTTGCGCGCGAGAGCGTCAGCAGTGTTCCAGCGCGCTCGACAAGTCGGAGATCAGGTCGTCCGGATGTTCCAGTCCAACCGACACACGAATCAACCCCTCAGACACGCCCGCTGCCGCACGCACGTCGGCGGGTACGCCCGAATGCGTCGTCGAGGCGGGATGACAGATCAGCGATTCCGTGCCGCCAAGGCTCACAGCCGACTTGAACAGGGTCAGCCCGTTGATGAACCTGAACGCCTGCGCGCGACCGCCGTCGAGGACGAAGGCAAACGTCGATCCGGGCCCGCTGCATTGACGCCGATAGACCGCCTGGTAGGCCGGATCATCGATCAGTTCCGGATGAAGGACTTTCACGGGACGATAAGGGTTACTCGCGAGCCATCGCGCGACGGTGCTGCCGCTGCGCGCCGCTTGTTCCATGCGCAGCACCAGGGTCTCCATGGAGCGCGTAATCATCCACGACGAATGCGGATCGAGTTGCGAGCCAAGTGCGCTGCGGATCGCGCGTACTTTCGTGACCAGGCTGCGGCTGCCGGTAACACCGCCCGCGACCAGATCGCTATGACCGCCGATGTACTTCGTCAGCGAATATACGCTCAGGTCGATACCTTGCTTCGCCGGCTTCTGATACAACGGACCTTGCAGCGTGTTGTCGCATACCGAAAGGGGCCGATAGCCGTGGCGCGTTTCGAACGCATCGATCTCGCGGTGCAGCCCTTCCAGATCGAACAACGCATTCGTCGGGTTGGCCGGCGTCTCGATGTAACACATCCGCACATGGCCCTTTTGCGCCGCCGCTTCGAGTGCGTCGCGGATCGCCTCCACCGAGAGACCATCGTCGATCACCTGGGACCTGATGCCCCATTCCGGCAGAAACTTTGAGATCAGCGTTTCAGTGCCGCCATAAAGTGGCACGGACTGAACCACACAATCGCCCGGCCGCAGAAACGCCAACAGGACCGCTGCGATGGCGGACATGCCGCTTGACGTCACGACCGCGGATTCCGAGCCGTCGAGCAACGCAAGACGATCCTCGACAATCTCGAGGTTAGGGTGATTGAAGCGGCTATACACAAGGCCCGCGCTTTCCCCTTCCGGCGAAGGCTTGCGGCCCGAGACCCTATCGAAGAACTCGGCGCCGTCCTCGGCAGTGCGAAACGCGAACGTCGACGTTAGAAAAACGGGCGGCTTCACCGACCCCTCCGACAGGAAGGGATCGTAGCCGTACGACATCATCTGGGTTTCGGGATGCAGATCGCGATCGGCAATCTTGCGCTTATGATAGGTGCGATAGGCCATGCTTTGCTCCTTGCCAGGTCGTGGGGACCGTCGAACGGTGCTTGCAGTCACAGCAGGCATTGCACTCAGAGGCGACCGCTCTGCGTGTCTGCGAGTGACCATGCTACTCCACGTCGACGATTGAGCGCGATGGGGCTGTCGGTTGTAGAGCCAGGTGGGGGCAGGCAGCAAACGAACAGGGTGACGGGCCCGGTCGTTTCCGTTGTGGTGAGCAGCGGGATAAGGCGTTGCGTTCCATAACTTTGAAGGATTGACTTAATTGGACGTAGGGAAAATTAACGATCGCCCCCCAACGCTTCTCAAAAGTTTGTGTCACAATCGCGCAGATTATTTTAATAAAAAACTAGGCAAACCCGTTGTAAGACGGGGACGCAAAGCCACCGGGCCGACGATTCATCAAGAATCAGGCCAGCGGGGTTGCCGGTTATAAACCGCTCAAGTATCAGGTCCAAGCTTTCAATGGCACCGGTCAGTGGCGCTTGGAACCGTTCAACCTCGGATTTGCGTCTGGTCTAGCCTCTACCGTGAAGGCAATGAAAGATGCGCCCGACGTCAGTACGCAATGAAGCTCCTTACCAAGTTCCCTATGGCCTAAAGCATCGGCAGCAAATTGAACCGCCAATTTGCGCGTGGCTTTTCGCAAGCATTTCAGACCTTCACTGAGGGAGCGCTGGCATGCATTTGGTACCCATTGCACCTTTCCTTCACGAAATTCAGATTGGGGCGAGACTACGTTTTGGCGTGCGGGGCCAAGACGGCAGCCTGCTGTTGGCCAGAGGTTTCATCGTGGAGAGCCAGAGGATCCAGGACAGCCTGATGAGCCGAGGTGTTTTCGTCGACATGGACGAATTCGAGGTCGAGGCAAGCGAGGTCGAAGCCACGCCCCAAACCCCGCTGCAAACGTTCATCAGCACCTGGGGCAGGTTACACGACCATATGGATGTGTTCTTGCGAGCCTCGTCGACGCCAGTGGACCCCTTGCGCATCAAGGAGTGCGTGAGCCACGTCATCAGCTTGTGCGACAGCAGCCGCGACCTGCTTCTTTTCCTGATCTTGCGGCACGACCAAACACGCTACAAGGATTACGGCGTGTTTCATTCCCTGCATGTCGCAGCAACCTGCGGCTTGATTGCGCGTCGGCTGAAGTGGAGCGAGGACGATCGCTATTCTTTGGTGGGCGCAGCGTTGACCATGAACATGTCGATTACCGACTTGCAAGGGCAACTGGCCATGGAAGGTCAAACGCCCACCGACGAGCAACGACAACACATTCATCGACACCCGCATGAGACGGCGGCACGGTTACGGCAGATCGGCATTACCGATGCGAAATGGCTGGCTGCGGTCGAGCAGCATCATGAAACGTCGACCGGCAGCGGTTACCCGGCCCAATTGAAGACGCCGACCGAGATGTCGCAAGTGCTGCGGTATATCGACATGTTTATCGCAAAACTGAGCGCACGTGCGACGCGGCTTGCCGAATTGCCCAATGTGGCCGCGCGTCAATTATTCACGCAGAACCATGGGGACCCGCTGGCGGCGGTCGTCATCAAGGAGTTCGGCATTTACCCGCCAGGATGCTATGTCAAGCTGGCCTCCGGTGAGCTGGCGATTGTCACGCGCGGCGGCGCGCACGCCCATACACCGGTTGTCGCGGCGCTGACCAATTCGGACGGGTACACGCTGGACGAGCCTTCCCGGCGCGACACGTCCGAAGCCCAACACGCGATCTCGGAAATCATCGGTGAGAACCTGGTTTTTATTCGACCCGCCTGGAGCCGGCTGCATGCGCTGAGCTTTGGGCACTCCGAGTCCCCGGTCGCGGATCTGTCGCGTGTTGCCATTTGAATGAGCCGCGGTGTGATTGGCCGGTAGAGGCGCGTGACCGGACAGCGACTCGCGCAGGCTGTCGTTGCAATACGCGTGCTTGATCCAGGCTTGGCGTCTTCTACGCGTTGGTCGGTACAAAGCCATATAGGTTTGAGTCTCTATTGTTGAAATGGGCAAAGTGTGGCCAGATCATTCGGTTTTTATGAGTGATTGGACACCCCCGTGGATCGACTGCGTGTTGGCCGTCATGGCCGTGTCCGACATAAACGAAGTCCGGCACAGTTCGCGACCAGGAGGAGAGACCATCCCATGAGCCATCAATATTCGGTATTCTGCCCGTGCTGCAACGATCTACAGGACGGCGCCCTTAGCCGCCGCCGTTTCATGACGGTCGCAGCCGGTGGGGCCGCGGCGCTTGCCTTGCTGCCACACTTCGCCTACGCCAAGACCGTCCCCACGATTGCTTACGACTCCGTGCCCGACCCGGTGCGCTTGCCACGCGACGTCTATTTCGGCGAGTGCTCCGGCGTGGCGCTCAATTCCAAAGGTCACATCTTCGTGCTCTCGCGCGGCAATACCACCGGCCCGGCCTATGCCGCGGCTGCGGCCCAACTGCTCGAATTCGCTCCGGACGGCCGCTTTATCCGGGAAATCGGCCACAACCTCTATGCGTGGTCGTTCGCGCACTCGGTCAAGGTAGACCGCCAGGACAATATCTGGGTGACGGACAAAGGCTCGGACATGGTGATCAAGTTCACGCCCGAGGGCCGTGTCGCGATGGTGTTCGGCCGCAAACAGGAGGCGGCGGACGAGGAGACCGGGCCGCTCAAGCATCCGAACCCGCCGCTTCCGGCCGAGCCCGGGCGCTTTCGCCAAGTGACCGACGTCGCTTGGGACGCCGCGGGCAACACCTATATCAGCGACGGCTACATCAATTCGCGTGTGGCCAAGGTCGACAAGGACGGCAACTGGCTCAAGTCTTGGGGTGAGCGCGGCACCGGGCCGGGTCAATTCCACACGCCGCACAGTATCGCGCTCGACCACGAGGGCCGCGTGTATGTCGCCGACCGCAGCAACCGGCGCATCCAGGTGTTCGACGGCGAGGGTAACTTCCAACGCCAGTTCACCATCGACGTGCCGGTACCAGCAGGCGCGCAGGCGGCGATCGGCAATATACCGGACGAGGCGGCGATGGCTGCCGGCACCTTTGCACCCGGCTCGCCTTGGGCGATCTGCATTTCGCCGGGGCCG
>Ga0265338_10002789_pt1 | contig 25544 bp, 14 predicted proteins | sample 42126metaG_FD_193579 | JGI IMG/M metagenome (GOLD analysis project Ga0265338, IMG submission 193579) | Rhizosphere microbial communities from Carex aquatilis grown in University of Washington, Seatle, WA, United States - 4-21-26 metaG | ecosystem: Host-associated > Plants > Roots > Rhizosphere... | reverse complement strand
TGCCCTCGGCGGCCCGCAGTACGTGGAGAATAGCGCCGGCCCCGACGATTTCTGTGTCGCGCAGAGAGACGCGACCGCGCTCGTTTACGTAGATACTAATGATTACGCCGGAGTGCTCATCGCTGCCAATAATCTGTGCGCGGATGTGAACCGGGTCACCGGCCACACACCGGCCATGGTCAACGCGGAGGAAAATTTAGGAACGAATGCAATCATCATCGGCACCGTTGGCAAGAGCCAGGTTATTGACAAACTGGTTGCGGCAGGAAAAATCAATATCTCCTCCATCACCAACAAATGGGAATCTTACTTCACCCAGGTCGTGCCGAATCCCCTGCCCGGCGTTGCCAACAGCCTGGTCATCGTGGGCAGTGACAAACGCGGAACCATCTACGGCATTTATGATTTGTCCGCGGCGATGGGCGTGTCGCCGTGGCATTTTTGGGCGGAAGTGCCGGTCCCGCATCAGGACGCCGTCTTTGTCAAGGCCGGCAAATATGAGCAAGGCCCACCCGCCGTCAAATATCGCGGCATTTTTTTGAACGACGAAGCGCCGGATTTGACGCGATGGATTCAGGAAAAATTCGGCAGCGCGCCCGGATTCAGCGGCGCGGCCAATTACGGCCCGGCATTTTACACCAATTTGTTTGAAGTGATGCTGCGCTTAAAGGCCAATTACCTGTGGCCGGCGATGTGGAACAACGCGTTCAACGAAGATGACACCAACAATCCGCGGCTGGCCGACGAATATGGAATTGTGATGGGCACGTCGCATCAGGAGCCGATGATGCGCGCGCAAAAAGAATGGGACCGGAAATATTCAAGGAAATATGGCAGTTGGAATTACGCGCGCATTCCCGACGTGGTCTCGAATTTCTGGCGCGAAGGCATTGAGCGCAATAAAGATTACGAAAATCTCATCACCATCGGCTTGCGTGGCGCAAACGACACGCCGATGGCCGAAGGCGGACCGGAAGCGAATATGGCGCTGCTTGAAAAAATCGTGGCTGATCAGCGAAATATCATTGCCGGCGTCATCAACCCCGACGTGACCCAAGTGCCGCAAGTATGGTGTCTCTACAAGGAAGTGATGGATTATTACAACGCCGGAATGCGCGTGCCCGACGACGTGACGCTACTTTGGGCCGAGGACAATTGGGGCAACGTCCGCCGTCTGCCGACCGCCGAGGAACGTAAGCGCAGTGGCGGCGCGGGAGTTTATTATCATTTTGATTATCACGGTGGACCGAGGAGTTATCAATGGATCAATGCCAATCCCCTCCCCAAAATCTGGGATCAAATGTCGCTCGCCAAACAATACGGCGCGGATCGCGTTTGGATCGTCAACGTCGGCCATTTCAAAGGCTACGAACTTCCGATGCAGTATTTTCTGGATTTGGGATGGAATTCCGACCGCTGGACCAATGACAATCTTGATGAATATACGCGACTTTGGGCCGGGCAACAATTTGGTCCGGAATACGCCGACGACATCGCCGACATCCTTTCCAAATACACCAAATACAATGGCCGGCGAAAACCGGAATTGCTCGAGGCGACGACTTACAGCTTGGTGGATTATCAGGAATTTGAAAATGTCGTGAAGGATTACGGCGCGATCGCCGCGAAAGCGCAGAAAATTTCCAATAAATTGCCGGAGAACGAACGCGCCGCCTTTTACGAACTGGTTTTGTTTCCGGTCAAGGCCTCTGCACAATTGAATGCAATGTATCTCGCGGCGGCGAAAAATGCCTTGTATGCAAAACAAGGCCGTGCCAGCGCAAATGATTTCGCCGAACAAACGCGGTCGCTGTTCGCCGCCGAAACCAACTTAATGACTTATTTCAATCAGGATTTTCTGGATGGCAAATGGGATCATTTCATGGATCAAACGGTCATTGGCTACACCAGTTGGAACGATCCGCCACACAACAGTCTCGACGCGGTCCGGCTGATGGAAGTTGAAGCGCCGGATGCGGCGGCGATGGGCGTGGCCGTGGAAGGTGCCAGCGCGGCGTTCACCAACGGCGAAGCAACGTTGCCGCAATTCGACGCGCTTAATCGGCAGCGGCAGTACATTGACGTGTTCAACCAGGGCAAGGTGGGTTTTGACTTCACGGCCTCCGCGAGCGAGCCGTGGATTTCTGTGAGCGAAACGGGCGGGACGATTGGAAAAGACAAACGGCTGTGGGTGGGCATCGATTGGGACCAGGCGCCTGAAAATACGGCGAGCGGAACCGTAAACATTTCCGGCGCGGGCGGCGAAGTTGCCGTCAAGGTCAACGCATTTAATCCGACGGAAATCACGCGAAACACGCTGAAGGGTTTTGTGGAAGGCGAAGGCGTTGTTTCCATCGAGCCGGAACATTACACCCGGCGGACCGAAGCCGGGAAAAACCGCTGGATTAGAATCGAAGATTACGGCCGCACGCTTTCGGGAATGCGCGCCACGGGTCCGGTGAACGCACCGAGCGCCACCCCGTGGAAAAATTCGCCCACGCTGGAATATAAAATGTATTTGTTCAGCACGGGCGCGGTGGACGTGGTCAGCATTACGTCTCCCATTTTAAATTTCGCGCCCGACCGTGGAGTTCGGTTCGCGGTTTCCTTTGACGATGACGCCCCGCAAACCGTCACGCTGGTTCCAAAAGGTTACAATGCCAGCAACGGGAACCGCGACTGGGAAAAATCCGTCCGGGACAATGCGCGCTTTGCCCATGCCGACTTTACGATTGGAAAGCCCGGCTACCATACGTTGAAATTCTGGATGGTGGATCCGGGCGTCGTGCTGCAAAAAATCATCGTGAACTGCGGCGGCCTGAAGCCGAGTTATCTCGGCCCGCCGGAAGGTTATCATAATGCCGTTTCGTCGACCCCATGAACATAAACCAGCTGGTTGCGCTAGCCTCGGCACTCGCCTTGTCGTTTTCACTTACGGCCTGCCGCAGCCTTGACTCTAAGACCGCCGTCAACGGTTCCGGCGCTTTTGCCACCGGCCACTATCGCAACCTGTTTGCCGAAGACGGTCATTCGCCGCAAGAAATCCAGAACAAGATTGACTCGGCATTCCAGCAATTATTCCACGGCGACCCGACCAATCAGGCGGTTTTTTATTATGCCGGCTCCAACTCAAACGGTCCCCTCGCCTACGTGACCGACATCAAGCACCACGACGTACGCACGGAAGGCTTATCTTACGGCATGATGATTGCCGTGCAAATGAACCGGAAGACGGAATTCGACGCGATTTGGAACTGGTCGAAGACCTGTCTTTATCATGATTCGCCGACGGACCCGTCCTACGGATTCTTTTCGTGGCAGGCGAAGACGAATGGTGAGACGATGAGCCAGTTCGTTGCGCCCGACGGCGAATCGTATTATGTCATGGCCCTTTATTTCGCAGCGAATCGTTGGGGTAATGGCACGGGAATTTATAATTACAAGGCCGAGGCTGACCGGCTACTGACCGCGATGCGACATCGTGCCTTGATTAAGGGGCAAATGTTCTCGTCCTGGCTTGGCACAAACCACGTTTCCACGGTGACTGCCGGCCCGTTGTTTGACGCAAAACACAAAATGGTTCTCTTCTCGCCCAGCACCGAGCGCGGGGCTTTTACCGATCCTTCCTATCATCTGCCCGCGTTCTACGAATTGTGGGCGCGCTGGGGACCGCCGGCGGACAGCCATTTCTGGATGGAAGCGGCGGCGGCCAGCCGCGATTTTTTCCCGCGCGCGGCCAATCCGGCCACCGGCCTCGCACCGGATTACGCGAATTTTGACGGAACCGTCGTCAGCAACCGTTGGAACAAGGGCGCGGTCAATTTCCGATTTGACGCGTTCCGCACCGCCGGGAACTGGTCCGTGGACTGGTCGTGGTGGGCCAAGGACACTCGCGAACGGGAATTAAGTGACAAATTGCAGGCGTTTTTCGAATCCAAGGGAATGGATACGTACGGCTGCCAGTTCACGCTGGACGGCAGGCAACTCGACGACCGGCACGCGCAAGGACTGGTCGCCGTAAATGCCGACGCCAGCCTCGCGGCCACGAATCCGCGTTCGAAAAAATTCGTTGAAGCCTTGTGGAATACGCCAACACCGGATGGCATCGAACGTTATTACGAAGGATTGCTGTACATGATGGCGCTGCTGCATTGCGGCGGTGAGTTCCGCATCTGGGCCCCGCAATGATTGCCTTCAATCCAAAACGAATATGACCTCATCTTGTTCACGATTATTCCTGGTCCTCCTGTTGGCGGGAATTGGCAACTCTTGCCGCGTGGGGGAACCTGCCAGCAGCCGTTATCGCAATCTGTTTGTCGAAACCGGCCACTCGCAACGAGAAGTGGATGCAAAAATCAACGCCGCCTTCCAGCAATTGTTCCACGGTGACCCGAACACGGAGGCGGTTTATTTTCCGGCCGGCGCAAACGCCAACGGCCCGCTGGCTTATGTGAAAGACATCGCCAACAACGATGTGCGTTCCGAAGGCCTGTCTTATGGCATGATGATCGCCGTGCAATTGGATAAGAAAGCCGAGTTCGATGCGATTTGGAACTGGGCCAGGACATACATGTATCACGATTCGTCCAACAGCCCGGCCTATGGCTATTTTTCCTGGTCCATGAAAACCAACGGCACGCCCAACGACGAAATGCCCGCCCCGGACGGCGAACAATATTTCGCGATGTCGCTTTATTTCGCCTCCGGACGCTGGGGAAACGGCACCGGCGTTTACAATTACCGCACTGAGGCCGACCGCTTGCTGGACGATATGAAAAACCGTGCGCTCATCACCGGCGCGACCACCACCGGTGCAAAAACTGTCGGCGCAATGTTTGATCCGATTTACAAAATGGTGCGTTTCACGCCTGACACCAACAGCTGGGATCACACCGACCCTTCTTATCAATTGCCCGCCTTTTATGAGTTATGGGCGCTTTGGGGACCGGAGAAAGACCGGGCATTTTGGTCGCAGGCAGCGTCGGCGAGCCGGGAATTTTTCCAACGCACCGCGAATCCAGTCACCGGTTTGACCCCGGATTATGCCAATTTCGACGGCACCCCCTGGGCCGCCCCCTGGAACACCAACAGCGCCAATTTCCAATTCGACGCGTGGCGCACCGCGATGAACTGGTCGGTGGACTGGGCCTGGTGGGGGAAAGATGGCCGGGAACAACAACTGAGTGACCGCCTTCAGGCATTTTTTGAATCCAAAGGTCTGACGAATTACGGTGAGCGGTTCACGCTGGACGGTCGACAGACTGACAACATTCAAGCGAATGGTTTGGCAGTTATGAACGCCGTCGCCAGCCTCGCGGCAACCAATCCGCGCTCGCGGGAATTTGTTGAGGTTTTTTGGGATACACCGGTAACCACCGGCCAATGGCGCTATTACGACGGCATGTTATATCTGCTGGGAATACTTCATTGCAGTGGGGAGTTTCGCATCTGGGCGCCAAAGTAGGTAAACTCCGACATAAAAAGGTCTTATCCCGACCAGGTCGTTGTGTTTGACCCGATAATTTAGTTGACACTCTCGAACTCTCAACCCTAGAGTCCGCGGTAATTAAAACCGAACCGGAGACTTCTAAAGCGCTTCTGGTCGTTGCGAGAAACCCGGAGCGGACTGAGCGGCCGCGATCGGTATGAACAAGCCAAGTCAAAAACAATTCTAAAAGCACACTATTATGTCGAAAGAGAGAGATTCTGTTGTTGAAGCCAAACTGGCAAAAATGAGCCTGCTGGAAAAATGCGGCCAGCTGCTTACCTTTACCTGGCGCGGGGCCATTCCGACGCCTTCTGGAATTGAACAGATCACCAAACTGCACGCCGGCGGCCTTTGCCTCGAACCCTACGCGCTGGAAACCTGCAAAAACCTTTATTGGGGGCGTTCGCAAGTGGACCCAAATTTCAAAAAGCCGAAAGACTATTTCGACATCGCGCACACTTACTTTGACGATCATAACTACGGCGTCAGCGTAACTCCGGAAGAATTGACGGTCGCTCTCAACAAAATGCAGGAAATCGCCATGAACCGGCCCGCCGGCATTCCCCTGCATGTGACCATTGACATGGAAGGCGATTTCAAAAACGACTATAGTGCCGGCCATGTCCTGCAGTTCCCGCCGCCGATGGGAATGACTGCGATTGGCGACCTCGACACGGCGTATAAAGTTGCCAACCTGTGCGCGAAGCAGTGCGCCGCCATGGGCGTTACGCAGTTCTATCACCCGGTCTGCGACGTAAATATCAATCCGCTGAACCCGGAAATCGGCGTGCGTTCTTTCGGCGATGATCCGAAGCTTTGCGCGAAGTTCGTCCAGGCCACGGTGCGTGGTTATCAGGACGCAAACGTTGTCGCCACGGTCAAGCACTTCGCCGGGCGCGGTGATTCGTCCACCGACGCGCACGACACGCTGGACGTCTGCCGGGGCGACCTGCAGCGGATGCGCGAGGTCGAGCTGGTTACGTTCCAGGCCGGCATTGATGCCGGCGCCAAGGCGCTGATGACGGCGCATACCATCTACCCGGCGTTCGACAAGGAATATCCGGCGACGCTGTCGAAGAAGATTTTGACCGATCTCCTGAGAGGAGAAATGGGTTTCAAGGGCGTAATTGTCTCGGATGCGATCGGCATGGCCGCGATTCTGAAGAAGTGGCCGCTGCCGCTGGCGTGCGCCATGGCGGTCAAGGCCGGTGTTGATACGATCCTGCTCAAGGCCGACGACGAATCTCGCGCCCAGTGCCTGTTCGGCATCAAGAGCGCTGTCGAACGCGGCGAGCTTTCCGAAGAGCGCGTCAATGACGCGGTTCGCCGGTTGTTGTGCATGAAGTACGATCAGGGCCTGTTCGAAAAAGCGGGCAAAATGGATCCGAAGAAGACCGCGGCCGTTGTCAGGGACCAGAAGAACATTGATTTCTCTGTGGAAGTGGCCCAGAAAGCGTTGCTGGTCGTACGCGACGACAAGAAGCTGTTGCCGCTCAAGAAGGATAAGAAGCTTTTGGTGATTGAGCAGCTCATTCCCTATCCCTTCCTGGGAAAGGATCTATACAGCCATCCGCACATGTTCTGCGAACAGATGACCAAGTACTCCACCAACCTCATCCTCGACGACACCGGCTTTCATGCCAGCGACGAGGATGTGGCAGAAGCGTTGAAGCTGGCCAAAGAGGCGGACATGGTCGTCATAACGAACTATTACGCCCGCATTGAGAAGCGCGGCAACAACCAGCACCTGGTAAAGGCTTTAAAAGCTGCAGGACACACTGTGGTTGTCGTGACCAACTTCCCGTATCGCAAGGGCACGACCACAGAGGCCGACGCTGTCGTCTGCAACTTCTCGGGCTCACCCGATTCAATTCGCGCCGCCGCTGATCTGCTGTGGGGCGCCATCAAGCCTTGCAAGACGACGAAGATGCCGATTGATCTGAGCGCCGAAAGGAACCTTCCGGATCAGGTGCCTGCGGCTGCTCCGAAGGCTCCCGCGAAACCAGCGGGCAAGAAGAAAGCCTTTGCGTACGGAGGCAAGTGCTAGGCCAGGCAATTAGACGAAGCAACCGATAGGGGAAAAATGCCGAAATCCGCTGCATTCGACATCCGTGATATTTACACCATCACGGGAACCCAGATAGCCACCATCTATGAAAAGAACAAGATGGCGGTCCACTTCCAGGGCATGTCCAAGACCCTGCAGTTTCCACAAACCGTGGCTCTACAAGGAGCGCCGACATGCTCGATCGGTATTTCCCCGTACGGTCTTTACAACCGGCTGAACGATGCGGGCCGGCTCATCATGCTGAACCAAAAGACGGTCCAGTTTGGTTCCGCGCCCTTCGTGCGCATTGGCGACAAGCTCACGATGCTTACGCAGGCAAAGCCGGGGGCCTCCGAGCTTCCCGAGGACGTCCCGGCGATCAAGAATTACTATCCTCCCGCGATTGACGAAAAGAACGTCTCCCTCACCATCGCCACGCCCTCGATGGAGATGGCTTTCAAAATTGGAAAAGTGACGGTTACCCGCAGACTCATATCACCGCTGCTTTCGGGTAATGAGCAGGCGCTGATGCCGATTGGCATTGAAGAGTTTGAAGTCCAAAACGCCTCGAACCAATCCCAGACCATCACACTGGTCGTCCCCAAGCCATCCCTGGTTAATCTCCAGGAAAAGGAACTCAAACCAACCGACCAGGACAGCGTCTATATTTCCTCCGCGCCCGTCCATGGCCACGTGCATGAGGCGTTCGAGTCGAACGACGTTCGCGGCATCGTCATGGGAAGCACCGAAAGCCCCAACCGGATGGTGCTGGCCGTTGCGGAAACGTCCGGAGTGGCGATTGATATTCAACCTTATTTCTGCCTGAACCGGCTCGTCCAGGATTTGCTGCTCAACGACGATGGCAGTTTCTTTGAAAAACGGGAGCCCGTCCTCCGCAGCGATTACGGTTCGGCCATCAGCCTCACCTTCACCGTCGAGGCCAAAGCCATACGGAAAATTGCCATTGCCGTGGCGCTGGATTTCCCCGAGCAGGTCTATATTGACGGCACGAAGTTTGAACGGAAGTACGTAAAGAATTTCACGGATGCCGGGTCGCGGGCGATAGATTTGGCCAGGCTCGCCCTGGACCGTTATCCGCAGTGGTGGGACCGGACGGTAGCGATTCAAAGGCGAATCTTTGATTTGATCCAGTCCAGCGCCTCCTACAAAGGCGACCGGGCCGGCGCACTGCGGCTGACGCGGTTGATTCTTAACGAACTCCATTTCCCGTTGTCGAACGCCATCGTCTGGGTGGAGGACGAGAAAAATGGGGAGCGCGCCCGGTTCCTGGAATGTTTCGATTATGCCTATATTGATCCCTCGGACGTGGATTGGTATTCGATGGTGTTGTTGATGCTCTTCCCGCGCGTGGAAAAGGACCTGTGCCAGGGTTTCATTGATTCGATTCTGGCCGAGGACCCGACGCCGCGCTTCTACCACCAACACGCTTCGTTCATCGAGGCCAGAAAACATTATCAGGAACATCCCGAGGAATACGAAGGCGTTTCGATGACGCAAATCCGCGATGCCTTCAAGACCAAGGGCAGCGTCGCGCACGACCTGGGCGCGATGCCCAAGGGCCATCCACTCCGCAACGTGAGCGATTACGCCTGGTACAACAACAATTACTGGGTGGACCTGTTCCCGAAGCTGATGATGCGCGTGTTGCGCAATGTGAAGTTTACCGGCGATATCGAGTTTCTGAAACAGAATTGGGAGACACTCAAGTTCGGTCTGGAGTCTTCGCTGAAACTCGATTTCGACGATGACGGCCTGCCGGAAGGCTATCCCGACGAGGTCAAGAACACCTTCGACAATCTGGTGCTTTTTGGCGCCGACGCCTACGACGCCACGCAATTCCTCGGCGGCTGCCAGGCCATGATCAAAATGGCGCAAATGCTCAAGGACAAAACAGGCGAGGCGCACCTCCGAAAGGTGTTCGAAAAGGGCCGGAACAGCTTCGAGAAATTGTGGCGGGATGAGAAAAATAAGAAGGGCGAGAAACTCGAGTATTATATCACATGTTTCGATCCCGCGACCGGGAACAAAAACACCGACGTCTGGACCAACCAGCTCGACGCTTTGTGGTACTTGATTTCCATTGGTGAAGAGCCCTTCATCCCGGAGGACCGCGCCAAAAAGATTCTCAAGACGATCTACCGGAACAACCGCTCGTTCATGGGCTGGGCCATGTGCAAAACGGAAAATGGCAAACCGGTGGAATCGGATCAGGGAAAAGACGTTTACACCACTTCCAACTACGTCTTCGCCCAATTGCTTGATTATTACGGGATGGCGAAGGAGAGCAAAGAAGTTTACAAGCACATGGATCGGGTCGTGTTTGATTATGGCAACTCCATGGTGACGCCTGATAACCTTCGCGCCGAACTGGAAAAGGAAATGGGAGAATCCAAACCCGGTCCGCATTATATCGTCGCCGCCTATCCCCGGCCCGGGGCGGTCTGGACTCATCTGGTCATGAACCACGTCAAGGAACTGCAGGCGAAAACCAAGTCCAAGACCGTTGAGTCAAAAGATCTGATTCCGTTCTTCCCGGAACTATTGCGTGGTCCGGAGAGCGGAGAATAGATGACGGCAACCTCACCTCACGGTCCGGCAACCATCAACCAGGAATCTGCAACCATGTCGAAAAAGTACGATATCACATTCGTCGGGCACATGTGCTATGACGAGATTATCCCGTTTGGAGGAAAGCCCCACATTGCTCCGGGCAGCGCAGTCTTGTGCGGCGCCATGGTCGCCGGTCGCATCGGGAAGAATGTGGCCGTCGTCGTGAAGATGGCCAAAAAGGACGAAAATATCCTTCAGGCGATGAAGGACGTGGGCGTTGACACCTTCCTCATTCCAAGCGCCGAGACAACGTTCTCGCGGGTGTTGCACGAATCCGCCAATGTGGACGAACGCAAACTGACCCTCGTCAAATCCGCCGGGCTCATTTCGATAAAGGACGTTCCGCAGTTAAGCTCCACTTGTGTTCACCTGGCCGGGATTTCGGACACCGAATTCGACATGGCACTCATGCAGGGTTTGAAATCCAGGGGCTACAGCCTGTCGACCGACATGCAGAGCTTTGTCCGCCACGTGACGCCCGTGACCCATGACATTGAGTTCAGTGACGTGGCGAATAAAAAAGAAATTGCGGCCATGATGGACAAGCTTAAACTGGACATCGTGGAGGCGAAGATTCTGACGGGCACGGACGATCTGGAAAAGGCCGGCATCACTGTTGAATCGTGGGGTTGCCCTGAAATCCTGATCACGCATTCCCAAGGCGTGCTGGCGCGGGTGCGCGGTAAAACTCACTACGAGAAGTTCTCCAACAGCAATGTCTCGGGCCGGACCGGACGCGGGGATACGACCTTTGCGGCGTACTTGTCCTGGCGGTTGGATCACGGCGTGGCGGAATCTCTGAAATTCGCAGCCGCGCTTGTTTCGATTAAGATGGAAACGCCGGGACCCTTCAAGGGAACGCTCGAAGACGTCGCCAGGCGCTTAAAGGAAAAACACTCCTCGTAGGCCCTGCAGCCGCTTGGCCGGCAAGGTGATTTCAACCGCTTCTTTTTAAGGCGGAGTTCGCGGCGCGGCCTTGCGCCGCAGCCAGGAGCATTCCGCTGCGAATGCACACTGATAAAAGGAGGCAGACGTGCCTTGTGCGGCTTGTCACTCGTTCGCGCACATTCGTGAAATTCGTGTCCACCCACTCCCTTCCGAGGAAGTGCATCGTACAAAGAACCTCCAGGAACCGTCCCGGTCCGGCGGTTTCATCGTTTTCGCCTTGTCCTCGCTTCTGGCTTTCAGTAGAAAACGCACCCATTAAGAGCCTTGAGCCATGTTAATAAGCACTTTTTTGGACACCTTGATCCGCGTTGGCGAGGGCGAAGGAGGACGGCTTTAGTCTTGGTCTTGAGCGATTTGCGGACGGTATTGTGACGAATATGAATCAAAGACTTCAGCCCTTTGCAGGGAATATCAGCTTTAATGCCCAGCACTCGCCGATGGGCGCATTTATGAGCTTCACCTGCGGCAACTTTGGCACACGGGGGGGCGTGGGGTTGCAGATCGGCCAGCCGGGGAATCAGGATATCTACATCGGCGTCAAAGACGGCGACCGCAAGAGTGAATCCGTGCCGTGCTGCCTGCCATTTTACCAAGGCAACTCGCGCGATGCGGCCAGCGCGTTTCTCGTCGAGGCCGGACCCGAACAGCAAAATTTCAAGGAAAAGGTGCAGGCATTCCGCGCGGAACAGATCCAGCGCTTTTATGGCTGGGGCACCGATCGGTGGCAGACGGACGAACTGGGGTTCAGCATCCACACGCCTTTCGGCGCCATCCCCGATCCGCAGGCCACGACGCCGCGGCACCTGCGGGATGCGCTGCTGCCGGCGATCACGGCGCGGCTCACGCTGGACAACCGCCTGGGCAAGAGCACGAAAACGGGCTTCTTTGCGTTGCACTTCCACGACCCGGGCGCGCGACCACTGGAGGTGGGATCGAATGCGCGATTCCGCCTCGCGTTCGCCTGCCGGAGGGATTTTGGCGTCGCCGCGGAATTGTGCGAATCCGGCAGCGGTGCCGTTCCCGCGGAGAAACCGTTTCTCTTTCAGCAGTGGACGGTGGACGGCGGCCTGCGCGACATCAATCCGATTCACATGCTGGGAAGCGCCGTCGGAATCGGATTTGAAGTGCCGGCGGGGAAATCGTACGAGCTGGTCATCGCCATCGGCTCCTATTTGGATCACATTGTCACGACGGGCCTGGAGGGAAAGTATCTTTACGCGCATCATTTCGGCAGCCTGGGCGAGGTGTTGTCCGAGGCCCTGGACCGCGCCGATGAACTGCGCGCCGCCGCCGAAGCACGCGACCGGGAGTTGCTGGCCTCCGGACTGTCTGCCGACCAACAGTTTCTCATCGCTCATTCCACACGCAGCTATTACGGCAGCACGCAACTGCTCGACATCGGCGGGGAACCGTTCTTCATCGTCAATGAAGGTGAATACTGCATGATGAACACGCTGGATCTGAGCATCGATCACGTGTTCTGGGAACTGAAGCAGAACCCATGGGTGGTCAGGAATCTGCTGGATAATTTCGTCCGCCATTTCAGCTACTTCGATGAAGTGAAGCGCGAGCGCGGCGACGATTCGCCCCGCTCGCCGGGAGGAATCAGCTTCACTCACGACATGGGCGTCCACAATAATTTTTCACCTCCCGGCACCAGCAGTTATGAGTTGAAAAACCTTACCGGCTGTTTCAGTTATATGACGGCCGAGCAACTGTGCAACTGGAGCCTGCTGGCGGCGACGTATGTGCTAAAAACCGGCGACCTGCATTGGGCGCGGCTGAACCAGCACGTACTGGTGGCCTGCGTGAACAGCTTTGTCAACCGCGGCGGCGAAACCGGCTACGTCCACTATGACTCATCCCGCTGCGAAAAAGGCGCCGAGATCACCACCTATGATTCGCTGGACAATTCCCTGGCCCAGACCAGAAACAACGTCTACATGGCCGTCAAGTGCTGGGCCAGTTATCTCGGCCTGGCCCTGGTCCTGGAAAAACTCCAGGTCCCCAGCGCCAAAATTGCCCGGGATGAAATGAAACGGATCGAGCAGGATCTTCAGGGACGCCTGGACAGCGAGGGCGTCTTCCCCGCCGTCTTTGAAAAGGACAACCCCGGCTATGCCTCACGCATTCTGCCTGCGTGCGAGGGTCTCGTCTATCCACTCGTGTGGGGATTGCGCGAACCGTCGGCGTTACAGGAGGTGCTTAAGAAACACACGCTGGCGCTGCTGCTGGACCCGCAGCAGCGGAACCTGTTCTCCGACGGCGGCATCAAGCTCTCTTCCACGTCGAACAATTCGTGGATGAGTAAAATTTGCATCGTGATGCATGTGGCGCGGCGTGTGTTTGGTCTGGAGCAGGACGAGAAGGTCAGGCAAATCTTCACCGCCGCCGACAAAGCCCATGTCCAATGGCAGACCGACGGCAGCAGCTACTGGGCGTGCAGCGATCAGATCGTCAGCGGCAAGGCGCAGGGAAGCAGGTATTACCCGCGCATTATCACGTCAACGCTCTGGATGGACCCCTAGGTTTCCAACCGTCTCACTAGCCGTAACTATGTAGTGGCCGATGATGCGATAGCCGTGACGACTTGCGTAGGGCAGGCGTCGCGCCTGTCTCTGACTTTGATTGACCGCCTTGAGGCGTTGTTTTTCCAATGTGCTGGCAAGTCACCAAAAGGTGCGGAGAAATTCCGAGATGGAGACAGGCGTGACGCCTGTCCTACTGCATTGTTCCGGTTTAGCTGTTTCCCATCGCCACTTTAATGACGGCGTCCAAGGCCGGTTTCGGCTGGCAGCGGCGGTCGAACAGCATGGGATAATCGGCCCGGCCGGTGATGGGCCAGTAATTCCGCCACGACTGCTTGTCATGCACGGCCCAAAACGTCACCCGGCTGAACCGGCCTCGCTGCTTCAGGAGCAGCGAAAACAAGTCTGCATACCGTTCCGCCAACTGCTGCTCGATTGCGACCGGCAAACCGTTCGGATACGGGTTGTGTTTCTTCTGCGCTTCTGCGTCGAAAGACGAGATGTCCACAATCTTTGATTCGAGCGGATAATAAGGCAGCACGCCGATGTCCAATTCGGTAATCATCAGTTTGGGCCCCAATTGGCCGAGGACATTGAAGTGGTGCTCAATTTCTGCCATTGGCGGATAGTCCAGGAACCAGTGTCCTTGAATGCCAATCCCGTCCACTTGGACGCCCTTGGCCTGCAGACCCTTGATCAGACCGACGACGCCGTCGCACTTGGGACGATTTTCCAAATCAAATTCATTATAATAAAGCTCGGCCTTCGGATCGGCCTGGCGGGCGAACTCGAACGCCTTCGCGACGTGGTCTTCGCCCAGGATCTGGTACCATCGCGAATTCCGCCAGGAACCATCTGCGTTAATCGCTTCGTTGACAACATCCCAACCGTGGATTCGCCCCCGGTAACGGCCCATCACGGTGAAAATGTGCTCCTTCATCCGTTCCAGCAATATATCGCGCGTAACCGGTTTGCCGTTTTTGTCTTGAAAAACCCAGTCCGGCGTTTGATGCCACCAGACCAGGGTATGGCCAATGATGCGCATCTTGTGCTTTTCACCAAAGGCGACATACCGGTCCGGCACTTCGAAATTGTATTGGTCCGGTTTGGGATGGACTTCCTCCCACTTCAGGATGTTTTCCGGCGTGATGCTGTTGAAATGTCTTGCCACCACCGCCATGGCTTCCGGTTCTTTGCCGTTTATCTGGTCGAGGCTCAGCGCGGCGCCAATATAAAAATCGTCCTTGAAAACGTCTTTCAAAACAGGTTCGCCTGCGGTTTCAATTGTCGAAACGGTTCGGTCTGGCGTATTCATCATAGTGCGCGCATGTCCTTCCTGGCATCGGCCAGAAGACAGTCAGTTCGAGACTCGAACAAAACTTTGCTGTCGTTGCCGCGCGCCGGTTTTTGTGCGCGCCCTTTCTACGGAAAGCGGCGGACAAGGACAAGGCAATATTGATAAGAAATCGATTCTCCCCGCCGGCCCACGCCGGGGGCACCGGGCGTGAGCCGTCCTCCGTCCGGCAGGTCGCCGGGAATGCGGACTTTATCATTGACGGCATCGGTTGCGCTTGACAGCCCGCGGAAATTTTTTGCATTTTTGTGACATTCAAATGAAATATGTCGTCGAATCCGGCGAATTTGAAATCATGGTCGGCGACCCAGCGCGCGACTCTGATTTACAAAAAGTGATTCCAACCGCGACGAAGCAAATCCCCAACCCAAACAAATAAATTATGGCCGAACAAACTTTCCATCAAAAACTCTCTTTTAAGGAAAAAGCCGGCTACGCCGTTGGCGACGTCGCCACCAATTTTTTCTTCCAATCCATGATCCTTTACCAGAACCGTTTTTATACGGACACGGTGGGACTTTCTCCGGCGATCGTCGGATGGATGTTCCTTCTGGTGCGGTTCGCCGACGCGGTATTCGATCCGGTCATCGGTGCGCTGGCTGATCGCACCAGTACGCGCTGGGGCAAGTTTCGTCCATGGGTCCTTGCCGCCGGTATCCCGTTCGGCCTCGTTTTCTGGCTGGTTTATGTGACGCCCCACTTCGGTCTTCACGGCAAACTCATCTACGCCATTATCACTTACATCCTGGTAATGATTGCTTACTCCGCGAGCAATACGCCCTATTCCGCCTTGATGGCAGTCATGACGCCCGATGTCAACGAGCGCACCAACATCGCCCGTTTTCGGTTTGTGGCGGCGCTCATCGGACAATTCATCATCCAGGCACTCGCGCTTCCCCTGGTGGACAAATTCGGAGCGGGCGACAGCGCGAAGGGCTGGTCGATCACCATGGCTATCTTCGGCTCCATGATGGTGGTATGCAACGTCATTGTGTTCTGGACCACGAAAGAACGCGTTATGCCCGATCCAGCGCAGAAGCCATCACTTAAACATGACATCAGGAACGTGTTCACTTGCGGCCCGTGGCTGGCGATGTTCATCATCACGCTGCTCATTTTCACCACGCTCGTGCTTCGCGGCAGTTCGCTGAACTACATGTTCAAATACTACATGGATCCCGCCGCGGTAACCGCCTTCCTGGACAGAATCGGCCTGGGTGCCACCAGCGCCGGAGGAGTCTCCGGCTGGAGCACCCCGCTGGACTGGCTCGGGTTGCTGGTGAAACCCGACTATTCCAATGCCGCGTCGGTCGGCTTGAGCTTTTTCTTCGTGCTCGGCTCGGTCATCCAAATTTTCGGCATCCTCGTCTCGAAACCGCTTGCCGAATGGTTCGGCAAGAAGGCCGTGTTCATCGTGGGCCTGACCGTGACCACCATTGCCACCGCTGCCGTTTTCTTCGTCGGGCCGAAGGACCTGAACCAGATGTTCTTCTGGAGCGTTGTCTGGGCCGTCGGCTGGGGCCCGACGGTACCGCTGCTCTGGGTGATGATCGCCGACGTGGCGGATTACTCCGAATGGAAAACCTCCCGCCGCGCAACCGCCTTCATGTTTGCGGGCATTCTCTTCGCGTTAAAAGCGGGCCTTGGCATCGGCGGCGCGCTCGGCGGCTGGATCATCGGCGCCTACGGCTACGTCGCCAACGCCACCCAAACTCCGCATGCGCTGCTCGGAATTCGCCTCGGCGCGACCCTCTATTCAGCCATTCCATTCGCCCTGTGCGTCGTCTGCCTCGCGCTTTACCCGATCAGCAAAGCGCTCAATCTTCGCATCCAGAACGAGCTCCTCGAACGCCGCAAAAAATTCGGCACCGAAAGTCCAACTGCTGGCTAAAAATCATGAAAAAAACATTTACCCGGGCGAGTGCGGCCTTGCTCGCCACAGCCGGTCTGTTGACCGGCTGTATTACTGGAAAGGCTTCCGGATCAACGACGCTTAAAGAAGCGTACCGGAATGACTTTCTGATTGGCGTCGCTGTTAATCAACGGCAGTCGTCCGGAGAAGATACCAACGGCGCTGCCATTATCCGGGAGCAGTTCGATTGCATCTCGCCGGAGAACGTCATGAAATGGGCGTCTATTCATCCCAACCCCGGGACAAATGCTTTCAACTTCGGACCCGCCGACCAATATGTCGCTTTCGGCGAGAGCAATCACATGACCATCGTCGGCCATACCCTCGTCTGGCATAATCAAACGCCCCGCTGGGTTTTTCAGGACACCACCGGCCGGCCGTTGAGCGGAACCAATGCCGCGGATCGTGAGTTGTTGTTGCAACGCATGCACGACCACATCCAGACCGTGGTCAGCCGTTACAAAGGCCGCATCAAGATCTGGGACGTGGTGAACGAAGCGTTGAATGAAAACGGGACGCTGCGCAAATCACCGTGGGAAAAAATCATCGGCGATGATTACATTGGAAAGGCCTTTCAATACGCGCACGAAGCCGACCCGGACGCCATTTTGCGTTACAACGATTTTTCATTGGCGGACGAGCTCAAGCAAAACGGCGCAATTGCTTTGATCAAGAAACTCCAATCCGAAGGCGTGCCCGTCATGGCCATCGGCTTGCAGGACCATGACCAGATGAATTGGCCGAGCGTGGAACGGGAAGACGAGACCATTTCCGCTTTTGCCGCGCTGGGCCTGAAAGTAATGATAACGGAATTGGATGTGAATGTATTGGGCGGCAAACGCACGGCGGAAATCACCGAAATGGGTCGTCAGGGCGGCTCAAACGCTTATACCAACGGTCTGCCGCCGGCAGTGCAACAGGAGCTGGCCAAACGTTACGCCGACCTTTTCAGCGTGTTTGTCAAACATCGCCATGACATCACCCTCGTGACGTTCTGGGGCGTAACGGACAAGGATTCGTGGCTGAATTCCTGGGGACGCGTCAATTACCCGCTGTTGTTCGACCGCACCGGCCAGTCCAAGCCCGCGTTTGACGCGGTCATTCAAGCTGCTCAATCGGCAAACGCAAAATAAAATTTACCACGTATTCCTGGTATGTGTATTCCTGTAGCCATGCACCGGACCATTCTTTGCGCACTGGTGATTTTCACCGGCTGTTTTTCAACCCCCGCCGTGTTGGGCGGTGACGAAGCCTGCGTCGCCTGTAACCGAAGCGTCTGGGTCGGCGGCGAGTTTATTCATAGCTGGGTCCATGGAATTGTGACTATCGACGGTGCGCCTCCTGGCATGGCGGAGGCGTTCCGCGAGGCCATCTCCGGTCCGCACTTCACGGTCACGGTTTCCAACCTGCCTCCGGGCAAATATGTCGCCCGGCTGGGCATGGTGGAAACCGTTTACACCAACGCCGGCGAGCGAATGTTCGACATCACTTGCGGCCAACAGACGCTTGCCCGCAACCTTGATCTCCTGGTCGCCGCCGGGGGCACCGGAAAGGCTTATTTCGTCACCGGCCGGGTGGACCAAACCAGCGATACCATCGGGTCGCTCACCTTTGACTTGATCGGCCACACCAATGACGCCGAGTTGAACACATTTGAACTTGAAGACGCCAACGGCACCTCTCTGGTCTCCATGCGCTCGGCGGACTTGCTGGAAGTCGACGGCGTCGCCGCGTTGCAGCCGCCCCAGGTTGAGGGGCCGCTGTATTGGAAGGATGCCTCATTGCCCATGACCACTCGGGTCAACGATCTCATCCGCCGGATGTCGCTGGCGGAAAAGGTGCAACAATTGCGTCATGGCGCGCCGGCGATTCCGCGTCTGGGCGTTCCCGCCTATAATTATTGGAATGAATGCCTTCACGGCGTTGCGCGGGCCGGGGTGGCCACGGTCTTCCCGCAAGCCATCGGCATGGCGGCCACCTGGGACACGCCGTTGATTCACCAGGAAGCGAATGTCATCGCCGTTGAAGCGCGGGCCAAGCATAACGAATATGTCCTGACCCACGGCGGCAACTGCGCGCAGTATTACGGGCTCACGTTCTGGACGCCGAATATCAATATTTTCCGCGACCCGCGCTGGGGCCGCGGCCAGGAAACGTATGGTGAAGACCCTTTCCTGACAGCACGCATCGGCGTCGCGTTTATCCGCGGATTGCAGGGAGACGACCCCAAATATCTGGAGGCCGTGGCCTGTGCCAAACACTACGCCGTGCATAGTGGTCCCGAACCGGACCGTCATCACTTTGACGCCGTTCCCTCAGAGCGCGATCTGCACGAAACCTATCTGCCGCAATTCGAGGCCGCCGTGCGCGAAGGCCATGTCGGCGGCGTGATGGGTGCCTACAACCGCGTGGACGGCAAACCTGCCTGCGCCGACCCATATTTGCTTACGGACCTGTTGCGCAAACAATGGGGTTTCGATGGCTACGTCACGTCGGATTGCGGCGCGATTTATGATATTTGGGCCAATCATAAATTCGTCCCAACGCCCGCGGAAGCGGCCGCGGTGGCGGTGAAGGCCGGCGATGACCTTTGTTGCGGCACCGATTACAATGCGCTGGTGCTCGCGGTCCAGAAGGGGTTGATTTCCCAGGAGGAAATTGACCAGGCGCTCAGGTACGTGCTGGAAATCCGGTTCCGCCTCGGTTTGTTCGATCCACCCGCCAGCGTGCCTTATTCGCAAATTCCTTTTTCCGAAAACAACAGTCCCCCGCATCAGGCCCTCGCGTTGCGGGTCGCGCGCGAATCCCTGGTACTTCTGAAAAACGACGGGCTGCTGCCGCTCAACCGCGCCAAAATCAAACGCATCGCCGTCATCGGCCCGAACGCGAGTTCCGTAACGATGTTGCTCGGCAATTATAACGGCACGCCGTCAAATCCGGTAACCCTGCTGAAAGGTATCCGGAGCGTGGCGGGCCCGGACATCGATGTGGTCTATGAACCCGGCTGCCCGCTGGCGCAGCTCAAGGACGACTCGAACCAGCCTGACGCCACCTTGACGGCCGCCGCTGTCAACGCGGCGAAGTCGGCGGATGTGGTCGTTTTTGTCGGTGGCATCAGCGCCCAACTGGAAGGCGAGGAAATGACGCGGGCCAACGGCTTCGTCGGTTTCAACGGCGGCGACCGGACACAAATCGAGCTGCCATCCGTGCAAACGGATTTGCTCAAGGCCCTTTACGACACCGGCAAGCCCGTCGTGTTTGTGGATTGCAGTGGCAGTGCCATGGCAGTGCCATGGGAGGCGAAAAAGCTGCCCGCCATTTTGCAGGCGTGGTACCCCGGCGAAGCCGGCGGACAGGCCGTGGCCGAAGTACTTTTTGGCGATATAAATCCTGCCGGGCGGCTGCCGGTCACCTTTTACCGTTCCACGAGCGACCTGCCGCCGTTTGACGACTACTCCATGTCCAATCGCACGTACCGTTATTTCAACGGTCAGCCGCTGTTCGCTTTCGGTCATGGCCTGAGTTACACGCGGTTCCAGTACAGCGCCGCCCGGCTTGACGCCACCAGGGTTACTGCGGGCGACACGTTGAAGCTGGCATTCAATTTGAAAAACACCGGTGCGCGAGACGGCGACGAGGTGGCGCAGGTTTATTTCCGGCACGTCGACTCAACGGTGCCACAGGCGAAAATCGCGCTTTGTGGGTTCGTCAGAATTCATCTGCCGCAGGATGGGGTGGCCCGGGTCGCGTTGGACATCCCCATGGAACGATTCCGTTATTGGGATACTGCTCATCACCAATACACCGTCGAACCGGGTAAATATGAACTGCTCATCGGCGCCGCTTCGGACGACATCCGGCTGCGATTGCCTTTAAAAGTGTCTCCGTAAGTACCAGTCATGAGCCTGTGACGATAATTAATTCCGCGGTCAGCCGCCACGCTTCTTGGCCGGATGCGGATTTCTCATTCCCCGACGAGGTGGTCGGGCTCGACGGTATCATCGCCCGGATGATAATGCGGACTTGCCTTGAGCGAGAAGGTGAAGGCGATGGTGTAATCTTTCGGACCAATGCCATTGTCCTGCACCCGGAAAGTCAAGGCGCCCGTCCAACTCCTCAAATCGCGATAGACGGTGTAATATTGTTTCTGCAAGCGGCCGCTTTGGGCATCGAAAGCGTGCGTGGCACGCAGGCCCCAGTTGTTATTCAACCGGTAAAACATGGTGCTGCTGATGAAATTCGCGCCACTGTCCAAAAATCCGTTGCGCAGATACCAGTGGCCGACACCCCAGCTCCATCTTTCGTTCGGCGTAAACGTAACTTGATGGAACGTCATGTTCAAGTCACCGGCGTTGATGTCGTAACGTAATTGGGATTCGAGCGTAACCCACGAACGCGGCCGGAACGAAAGGTCGGAATAAAGGTCGTTGAATGTCCCCTGGCCGGATTTCGGTTTGAGCCGCCAATCCAGCAGAACGTTCCAATCAAGCAGCGTGTCGAGCTGGCCGGCGCGTTTGGTCTGAAGCGTGTTGCGCAAACCGAAACGAATCACGTTCTGGCTGTCAATGGAGTCGATGTCGTTGTAGTCGGGAAATTGAATCGGCAGCAGCACCAGGCTCGGCAATTCGGAATCGAATTGCGGCAATTGCGACGGCGGCGTGCTCGGGCTCGGCACAAAAACGTAATTCACCGACGGCTGGACGACGTGGCGCAGGCCGTCAATGTCGAAAATTGAATTCGTTGCACCCGCCCACAAACGCGAGACTTTGAAGGAAGCTTCAACGCCCGTGTCGAAAACCTTGCGGTAAGTTTCGCTGTTCGTCCCGGCGGGCCCGCGTCCTTCGCTGTAATAAGTAAACCGTCCGCCGGCGTGCGGCGCCACGTTCAGCCAGCCAAAAAATGTCCACGGCAGGAGCAATTGATGGTACGTGTCGGCACGCGCGGCGGAATAATCGGGCAGCGCCGGATTATTCGTATCGGCAAACATTTTACGGTAGTAACCGGCGGAGCTGTCACTTTCATAATAAACCGGCGTGTCGAATATTTGCTGGCGAAACCCGGTGAGCTTCACGTCCGGCAACCGTTCGACTTGATCGAAGAAATCATTGATGCGTGGCGTCGTTTCGGCGTCGAGACTCCAGTTTTCCCAGTTTTTTTCGACCTCGACGAACGTGTTCGGCTGCGGGTTGGCCATGTAAGCCCCCTGAGAAAAATCGTGCAGCACCAACGGATCGCTCTGGTAATTCACCAGCGCCTTGACGTTCAAGTTGGTGAACGGCGTGGACTGGTAGGTGACGTAAAATTGCTGGCGATTGGCCGGGATGTTTCCAAACAACGGCAGATTGTTTGTGCTTTGGTTCGGCTCCTGGTCGTGCACGTAGTAATACCTGAACGCGGCCTCTCCCCAGCGGTCCAGGTGCAGCTTCAGTTCCGGCCCCGCGCCAACACCCCGCTTCTCACGATAATCCAGATGCAACCGGCCGTCCGCCACGTTATCGAGATACCACGTATAAGTGCTCATCAAATACGGCCCGTAGGCGCTGCGGTAGCCGGGCTGAAAATTGAAATTATTCACGTGTTCACCCAGGCTGCGCCGGTAAAACGGAAAGTAAAACGTCGGCACGCCGTCCATAAACAGCACCGCGTTCCACATCTCGACATATTGGCCGGGAACAATCTTGATGCGACTGGCGCGAACGCGAATGGCCGGATGGCTCACGTCGTCGGTGGTGACAAAAGCGTGGCGGGCGGTGTACGTCTGATTGGTGATGTCGCCCTGCAATTCACGGCCTGCCGCAAACGCCGGCGGCTTGCCGTCGCGGAATTCCTCGGTCCGCATCTGGGCCGTCTTGAAATTGTAACGCATATGCTCGCCGACCCAGAGTTGACCACCCGATTCGATGCGCACGTGGCCGTCGGCCACCACCTCGCCCGTTTGCTGGTTCACGGTCGCGCTGTCCGCCATGAGCGTGGCGGCGCCATATTGGATAAAAATGTTCGTGCCGGTGGCCGTGCCCGAAGCAAAGTCGTATTCCATGCCGCCTTTCGGCCCACCCGGCATGATTTGATCGATCCCTTCCACCACCCAACCCTGCTCCGGCTGCGCCCGGACGATGACGGGAAAAAGGGTGGCAAAAAGAACGAGCAGGAAGATGGCGGGCCTTCGCCGCGCCGGAGTATTGGCCGGCACGGATTCCTGCGAACCGTGGTTGTTTTCAGGTTGCGTGTACGTAACGCTAGCTACGGCCACGCAGGCGGGCACTCTTGTCATTCGGCGCGGCCAATTAAACAAAACGAAATGAGCTTGTCGAGAGTCGAAGGACGAGGGTCAAAAGCCGGATTCAGCCGCTTCGCTGACTGGTCTTGCTCTCGACTCTCGTCCGTCGACCCTGGACCAATTTTATTCCTTCGGCAAAAAGGCGAACGCCACCGCCGCTACGATGCACACAAACGCGGCGACGTAATTCCACCGGATTTTTTCGCCGAGATACAGAATCGCGAAAACGACGAACACCGACAGCGTGATGACTTCCTGGATGATTTTGAGTTGTGCGGCGGAGTAAACCGAGTTACCCCAACGATTGGCCGGCACCTGAAAACAGTATTCAAAAAAAGCAATGCCCCAGCTCACAAGGATCACGAGCATGAGCGGCTTGCTTTTGAATTTTAAATGACCATACCACGCGAACGTCATAAAGACATTCGAGACGGTCAGCAACACGATGGGCAGCCAGCGGGATTCAGTAAAATTCATGTCGCAAAAATGAATTTATCCGCGAATGGTGTCAAATTGGAATGCGCTGGTTTCCTGCCGCACGGGCAGTGGAAATTTTCACAACTTTCCGTTCGACAGCGCGTCGCGGCGTTTACAAACTGGTTTCATGGCTGACACCTTCCCTGCCTACGGCAAGCTGCTCAAACGCGTCCGTGAAATCGCGCTCCTCGACAGCGCCAACAGCCTGCTGTCCTGGGACAGGGAAACTTACATGCCGGCCAAGGCGCTCGATCATCGCGCCGGGCAGATGGGGTATTTCAGTGGCCAGGCACACCGGCTTTTCACTGCCAGGAAAGTCGGAGAATGGATTTCTGAATGCGAACAGCACGGCTTTGCGCCCGGCTCCGATGAGGCGGCCAATGTCCGCGAATGGCGCCGCAGCTACGATCGCAAGACGAAAATCCCGGCGCGCCTGGTGGAAAAATTCCAGCGCGTTTGTGCCCACGCCCGCGAGGCCTGGGGCGAGGCCCGCCAGGAATCAAAATTCAAACTCTTCCGGCCGCATCTCCAAAAACTGATGGATTTGCACCTGCAATTTTCCGGGTTGTGGGGCTATACCGGTTCGCCTTACAACGCTCATCTCGACGAATACGAACCCGGCGCGCGCGCAGAGGATTTGCGCGAACTGTTCGCCCGGCTGCGACCGGAAATCGTCGCCATTCTCGGTCCGGCGATGGAACGCTCCGCCTCCACGCCCCGCTCAACCTTGAACGGGCATTATCCCATCGCCGCCCAGCAGGCGTTCAACCGCGAGGTGGCGCAGGTGATGGGATTTGATTTCGCCGCAGGACGAATTGACACCACGACGCATCCGTTTTGCAGCGGGCTGGGGCTGCACGACTGCCGGCTCACCACGCGCTACAACGAAGCCGATTTCACGCAGTCGCTTTACGGCGTCATGCATGAGGCCGGCCACGGGCTTTACGATCAGGGACTGCCGCCGGAACATTACGGCACGCCGCTGGGCCAGGCGGTTTCACTCGGCATCCATGAATCGCAGTCGCGGCTCTGGGAAAATCACGTCGGCCGCAGCGAAACTTTCTGGCAACACTGGCATCCCATCGCGTGCAAACATTTTCCGGAACTGGGCCGGCTCACGCCCGCGCAGGTCACGGCGGCGGTGAACCACGTCCAGCCGTCCTTCATTCGCGTCGAGGCGGACCAGGTCACCTATGACCTGCACATCATTTTGCGCTTTGAGATCGAGATGAAATTGATTGAATGCCAGCTCACCGTGGCCGACGTGCCGGCCTATTGGAACGAGCAGTTTGAGAAATCCTTCGGCTTGAAGGTCACCAAAGATGCCGACGGCTGCCTGCAGGACGTCCACTGGAGCATCGGCACCATGGGCTATTTCCCGACCTATTCACTGGGCAACCTGAACGCTGCGCAACTCATGCACCGGGCGCAAACGGATTGCCCGGCGCTCGAAACGGAACTGGCGCGCGGTGAATACGAAACCCTGCTCGGCTGGCTGCGCGACAGGGTCCACCGCCACGGCATGAAGCATCAGCCGCAGGAACTCATGCGACTCGCCACCGGCGAAGGCACCGGCACCGTGGCGCACCTTGCCGCGTTGCGGAAGAAATACGGTGTGGCTGTTTAGCAGATTTTGCCGCTCAATCAGCTCCGTCAGGAGCGACATCTTTGTAGAAACCAGAACCAACAAAATCCCCCACCCTGTCGAGGGCGACATATTGTGGAAATCAACGCAAGGAAGATGTCACTCCTGACGAAGCTGGAAAATCTTTCTGGCTCGGGTTCTACAAAGATGTCGCGTCTCAGGTGCTCACTTCCCCACCCTTGTGCTCGTCACGGAATGCTCCATTCGTGTTAATCCGTGAAATTCGCGTCACCACGT
>Ga0265338_10002787_pt1 | contig 25550 bp, 22 predicted proteins | sample 42126metaG_FD_193579 | JGI IMG/M metagenome (GOLD analysis project Ga0265338, IMG submission 193579) | Rhizosphere microbial communities from Carex aquatilis grown in University of Washington, Seatle, WA, United States - 4-21-26 metaG | ecosystem: Host-associated > Plants > Roots > Rhizosphere... | reverse complement strand
GAGGGTGGGAGGCGGCATCTATACGAAGGCCGCGGATGTGGGAGCGGACCTGGTGGGCAAGGTGGAGGCGGGCATCCCCGAGGATGACCCCCGCAATCCCGCGGTCATCGCGGACTTGGTGGGCGATAACGTGGGAGACTGCGCCGGCATGGCGGCGGACATCTTCGAATCCTACGGCGTCACGATCATCTCGGCCCTGATGCTGGGCATCGCCCTTTTCAAGATCACCCACCACATGGAATGGGTCCTTTATCCCTTGATGATCATGGCGGTCGGGGTCCTCTCGTCCCTCTTCGGGGGCTACATGGTAAGGGCTAACGGCAGCGAGAAGGGCAACGCCCTGGTTCCCATCATCAAGGGATTCCTCGTTTCCGCCTTGAGCTGCGTCATCCTCTCCGGACTCGTGGCGGCCAATTACATGGGTGAATTCTCCGGCGGATGGTGGCGCCCCTTTTGCTCCACCACCCTGGGCGTCATCCTGGTCGTCATCCTTTTTTACCTGACCCGCTACTTTACCGATGTTTCCAAGCATCCCGTGAATGACATCAAGGAATCCACCCGCACCGGGCCCGCCACCGTCATCATCACCGGCCTGTCGGTGGGCTTTGAGTCCAGCGCCTGGGCCCTGCTGGTCATCGCCGTCATCCTCGTGGCGTCCTATACCATCTTCGGCACCATGTCGGGCCTAACCCCCGCGGACAGCCTCATCTATACCCTTTACGGCGTGGCCCTGACCGGCATCGGCATGATGACCCTGACCGGCGACAACCTGGCGATGGATTCCTTCGGCCCCATTTCCGACAACGCCAACGGCATCGGGGAAATGGCCTGGCATGACCGCAAGGACAAAGTGACCGTGGCGGCCCGCAGGATCATGAACAACCTGGACGCGGCCGGCAATACCACCAAGGCCATCACCAAGGGCGTGGCCATCGGTTCGGCCGTCGTGGCGGCGGTTTCCCTCTTCGGATCCTATATCGTGAACGTCAGCGAGGTCCAAAAGCTCCTGAACGTCCCCCTGGCCGACCAGCTGATCTCCATCGGCATCCGCGTCTCCATTCCCAAGGTTTTGGTGGGAATGCTCATCGGCGGGCTGCTGCCTTGGCTTTTTTCCTCTTTCGCCCTGAAGGCGGTGGGCCGGGCCGCTTCCATGATCGTCAATGAGGTTCGTCGCCAATTCAAGGCTGGGGCCTTGAGCGGGAAAATAAAACCCGATTATTACCAGGTCGTCCACCTCTGCACCTTGGCGGCCCAGCGGGAATTACTCAGCATGGCGCTCCTGGTTGTTTTAGCGCCCATCCTGGTCGGAATCCTTCTTCAAGTGGAGGCTCTCGGCGGATTTTTAGCCGGCGCCATCCTTTCCGGGCAGCTCCTGGCGGTTTTCATGTCCAACGCGGGCGGCGCCTGGGACAACGCTAAAAAATCCATCGAGGACGAGCCGACCGATCCCAAACACAATCTGGGCAAGGGCTCGGACCGTCACAAGGCCAGCGTGGTCGGCGACACCGTGGGGGATCCCTTGAAGGACACGGCCGGTCCCGCCTTGAATCCCATGATCAAGGTCGTCAACCTGGTCTCGGTGATCATCGCGCCCATTCTGGCCCGTTATACGGGCTGGAGCGTCATGAGCTGGGCCATCGTGGCGGTTATTTTGGTGGTCCTCGCCTTCTGTTATCACCAAAGCACCAAGTCCGTCTCGGGCCACTGGCGTGAAATCATCAAGCATGGGCTGGATGAGATCATCCACCACCGCCAAAAAAGGGCCGCCAAGGAATCCCAGCACGACTATTAAGAGCGCCTCATCAAAACCCATTTCACCGCCAAGTTCACCAAGAAGGTCCAAAAATAATGACCTTTAGGAATTCATGAAAAAATATTTCATGCTGTTTTTAGCTTTTCAGATTTTTCCTGCCGCTTCCTGTTTTTCCGAGGGATTGTTCAAGGACAAGACTGTTCTTACCCCCAAGGAAATAAAGGAGCGGAATCAATTCGCCTCCTGCCGGATCGACGCCCAAAAGGGCAACGCCCAAGCCATGGGTGTTTTGGGATTGATGTACGAAAAGGGAATGGGCGTCCCCAGGGACTATAGCCTGGCGGCCCAATGGCTGGAAAAGGGCGCCCAAAAGGTCGACGCCCCGGCCCAAAACAACCTGGGCTTTCTTTACTTGAAGGGAAAGGGCGTGAAGCAAAACAACGCCCTGGCCCTCCAGTGGTTCCAAAAATCCGCGGCCCAGGGCTTGGCCTCGGCCCAGGAAAACCTGGGGCTGGTGTGGGGCGGGGGATTGGGGGTGAAAAAGGACTATGAAAAGGCCTTCGGTTGGTTTAAAAAAGCCGCGGAGCAAAATGACCCGGAAGCCCAGACGAATCTCGCGATCATGTACTCCCTGGGCGAGGGCGGCCCCAAAAATTTAATCGAGTCCCACAAGTGGTTTTCCCTGGCCCTCGCCCAAGGGGCCGCCGACGAGGAACTGGCGGACCTCCGGGACAATATCGAGTGGCTGGAGAAGCGGATGAAGGGTTCCGAAATCGCGGAGGCCAAGAAGAGGGCCGCCGCTTGGAAGCCGTCAAAAGGGAAATAACTTTTTCAGTCGAGGCTATCCCCCTCCTTCAAAAAAAATTGGCAAGAAGGGGCTTACCAAGGTACCCCTCGCCCTTACCTTGAAGCGGCGCTGGGAACGGCTTTCCAAACCTTATTCGCTTCCGCCGTCAAGGCGTCCATGTGCTTGAGAAACGAGACAACCTGCCAAATCTGCTGGTCCGAGAGGGACCCGTTGTAGGAGGGCATTCCGGTCAAACGGACACCGTGTTTCACGAACCAGTAGATCTTTCCTTCCGGATCATCGGTCACGCCGTGTTGGGCCAATTGAGGGGCGTGTTGGTAGAGGCCCTTGGCCACGTTGGAGGGAATTCCATCGGAGGCCCCATGGCAAACCAGGCAATTGACGGTGTAAAGGTGGATGCCCGCGATCAGGTTTTCATCGTTGAAAGCCTCGGGATTGGGGGTGGTTGGGGCTTCCCTTTGCAAGGTGGCCCTCAAGGATGACCGTGCCATCCATTTTTCCAAGGCCGGAGGCGGGGCGTCCGCGTTGGCCGGCATCCATCCCTTGGTAATAAAAATAAACCCTCCGATTAAAACCGTCAAAATCGATAGAAGAATCCCATATAAAAATCCCTTGGCCACGCGACGCCTCCCGAAATATGGATTGAAGCAGGTTATTCTAACCTTTTAGACGCTTGAACCCAAGCGATCGGCTCCTTGTTTTTGATATTCTGGGCAGGGCCAAGGGTTTCGTTGGGTGGGTGAAGCGACTCATCCCTAAAATTAATGACTGGCATAAAAATTTTTAATAGGTTATTCCCAAAATGAGAACCGCGATGACTCCATGTAAAATTGGGACCGTAAAACTTCTATTCATTGTCCTTTTCCTAACCACCTCGGTCCCGGCCAAGGACGTCCAACTCACCGCCCAATCCAAAACCGGCTCGATCGCCTTCGGTGGGCTTACCCGAACCTATGCCGCCTACGTCCCCCCTTCCCTCACCCCCTCCTCCAAGCCCGCCCTCGTCCTGATCCTGCACGGAGGGCTCGGCACCGGCGCCGGCATGCAAAAATTGACCCTCCACCGTTTCAACGAACTGGCCGACCGGGACGGATTCATCGCCCTCTACCCGGACGGCATCGGTAAAAGCTGGAACGACGGGAGGATGATTGACGGGGACCGCGCCCACAAGGAACAACTGGACGACGTGGGTTTTCTCTCCGCCCTCATCGAACAGTTTGAAAAACAATATGGCGTTGACCAACACCGGGTTTATGTGACGGGCATTTCGAACGGCGCCATGATGGCCTTCCGGCTGGCCTGCGACTTATCGGAAAAGATCGCCGCTGCCGCTCCCGTGGCCGGTTCCCTTCCCAAAGTTTTAGCCGGAACCTGCCGCTCCAAAGAGCCTGTTTCCATCCTGGCCATCAATGGAGACGAGGACCCCTTGGTTCCCTTTAAAGGCGGACAGGTTCATTTCTTTGGGCGAAAAAGGGGTGAGATCATTCCCGTGACGGAAGCGGCGGCATTCTGGGGCAAAAGGGACGGCTGCGGCCCGATCCCCCGGGATGAAACCCTTCCCGACCGCGACCCCAAGGATCACACCAGTGTGGAAAAGTTTTCCTTTCCGCCTTCACCTCAAGGGCACGAAGTTGTTCTTTACGTCATCCACGGCGGGGGCCATACCTGGCCCATGGGCTGGAAATACGCGGGGGAATGGCTGGTGGGACGGGTCAGCAGGGAACTGGATGCCTGCGACCTGATCTGGGATTTTTTTAAAGCCCATCCCAAGAAATGAATTTTTGGGTTACTTCTCGTCTTGATGGACCGTCGCGGGACTGAAGGCCGGGAGGCAGACCGCGATATATTCGGCACCCTCGGCGGAAGGCGTGCTATACCTTACCCATTCCCCCTTTTCCGTCACGATGGCTTCCCCGGCCTGGACCGTAAAAGAAGCGTGTTTCGTCTCGACGTGGAGCATTCCCCTTAATACCAGGGTGAACTCATCGAATTCGGGAGTTTGGCCCGGTTCCACCCATCCGCCGGGACTGGCCATGCGGGCCAGGCTGAGGGCCTCGGTCCGGCTGTTCACCCTTCCAAAAAATTCCTCGATTCTCTTCGGCTTGTTGCCGGCCGCTTGAACGACCGCCGGGGCATGGATGATTTTCGGCATAAAAAAACCTCCTGAACGAAAAATCAATGAACGGACTGTGACAAAGGCATTGTACGCGGATAGAACCCGGTCAAGCCCGAACCAACGGATGAACTTTTTTGAAAGGGTCCGTCTTCGGCCTTTATCGGTCGTTTATCCGATTGAATCGGCGTTCCAAGTTTTTGTGTTTTTACGATCCGGTTTAATGCGCGTCCGTGGGCTTGGCCAACACCGCAGGCTTCCTCAAAAACAGGATGGGAATCGAGGCCAGGGCGAAACAAATCACCATCATCCAGGCCATCTGGTCGAAGGAAACGAGGAAGACCTGTTTCTTCACCTTGAAGTAAGCCTCCTTCGCCAGCAACAGGTTGGGATTGCCCATGCCGATTTGGCCGGCGAAACGGAAGACCATGGCCTTCGCGCTCTGGGACCACTGTTGATAGGCCGGATTCAAGGGGCTGATTTGTTTCAACATATTGCCGTAAACGTGGCTTTGGGCCTTGCTGAACATGGTGGACAAGAAGGCGATGCCGATGCTCCCTCCCAGCTGACGGGACAAATTGAGGATGCCCGCGGCCTGCCCCAGGTCCGGGCCCCGGAAGCTTCCCAGCACCGTTGCGTTGACCGGGACAAAGAGGAAGGGCATGCCGATGCCTCGGATGAGCAGGGGCCAAAACATATCGCCATAACCCGTGGCGCCGGTGAAGCGGGTGATCATTAAAAGCGCCCAATCCACGGACACAAGCCCCAGGATCATCAACATTCGTGGATCCCGCTTCTGGATCTGGCTTCCCACCACCGGCATCATCAGCCCTGCCACGATGGCGCCAGGCACGAAAAGGTTTCCGGTTTGGGCCGCGTTCATCCCCAGGATCGTGGTGGCGAAGATGGGAATAAAAAAGATCAGCCCGTAAAGCATTCCACCCACGGTGGCCATGACCAGGGTGCCGTTCAAGAGCGCCGCGTTTTTGAAAAGCCGCAGGTTCACGATGGGGTGTTCCTCCCTCAGTTCCCACCAAATAAACCCCGGCAGGCAAATCCCGGCGATGACCGCGCAAAGGATGATCGTGCTCGAGGAAAACCAATCATCCGCCTGGCCCCGCTCCAGGAGGTATTGGAGGCAGCCAACCCCGGTGATCAGCAGGGCGAGCCCCATGAAATCCACCGGCGCGTTCTTCATTTTATTGTGGGCATGGGCGTGTTCCTTTTCCACCTGGTGGTCGGTGACGTAAACCGAGGCGAGAAAGGCCGCCAATATCCCGAAGGGAATGTTGATGTTGAAGATGGCCCGCCAGCCGAAATGGTCGGTCAAGTAGCCCCCCAAGGGCGGGCCGATGGTGGGGCCGATAATGACCACCATGCCGTAAAGGGCGCTGCCCATGCCCGACCGTCCGGGAAAGGCTTCCTGGATGAGGGCCTGGGACGTTGGCAGCAAAGCCCCCCCCGCGATCCCCTGCAGGACCCGGAAAAGGATGAGGGCGGTGAGGTTGGGCGCCAGGCCGCAGGCCACGGAGGTGGCCACGAAAAGAAGGATGCAGGTGATGTAATAGCGCCGCCGGCCAAAGCGCACCCCCAGCCATCCCGAGATGGGAAGCACGACAGCGTTGGAAATGATATAGCCCGTCACGACCCAGCCGATTTCATCCAAGGTCGCGCCCAGGTTCCCCATCATGGAGGGAATGGCCACGTTCACGATGGAGGTGTCCACGATCTCCAGAAGGGAAGCCAGTCCCGCCGTGACGACCATCATAATGGCGGCCAGGGAAGGCTTGCCTGTCGGAACCGCTTGGGTTGTGGTTTTGGAATCAGCCATGCAACACCTCAAGAAAACATCCGACACGAAGCCACGAAGTCTCTAAGAAATTCATTTGTTTTTTAAGCCTTGGACTTTTCATTCAATCTTGTATGCCCTGAACTACTTTGTTCCTTCGTGGCTTCGTGTCGGATTTTGGTTTTAAAACTCAATGTATTTTGACGGAAACAACCGCGGAAAGGCCGGCTTGCAAACGGTCGATGTCCTCGGTAGTTAAGTTGAGCAGCTTGATTTTCACTCCCACGCGCTGGACCACCTTGGTGAAATTACCCGTGGAATTGTCCGGAGGCAGCAGGGTGAAGGTCGACCCGGTGCTGGAGGAAAATCCGTCCACTTCCCCCTCGAATTTTTTTCCCGGCAAGGCGTCCACCTCGACCTCCACCTTTTGGCCCGGCTGGAGCCGGTGGAGCTGGGTTTCCTTGAAATTTGCCGTGATCCACCGCTCTTTTCCCCCCACGAAGCCGAAGAGGGCCTGGCCTTGCGGCACCACCATGCCGGCCTCGGCGGAGCGCTTGGCGATGGCTCCGTCTTCCGGAGCGGTGATTTGGGTATAGCTCAGGTTTAACTTAGCCTGGTCCGCCTTGGATTGGGCGGCTTTCAAGCGCTGCCCCAATCCCCGGTAGCGGGCCGAAGCCGCGTCCAATTGCTGCTGCGAAACCGCCTCTTCCTTGAAAAGCTTGGCCACCCTCTGGTAATCCTGGGCTGCCTGCTGATAATCGGCCGCCACCGATTCCACGTCCGCCGCGGCCTGGTTGTAGGAATTGGTCGAATCCTGGCTGTCGATTTGGGCCAACAACTGGCCCGCCTTGACCTTGTCATTCTCATCCACCAGCACCTTCTCCACCGTTCCGCCGATGCGGGCGGAGAGCATGAGGGTGTGGGCCTGCACGGAAGCGTCATCCGTTCCCTCGTACCGGTAGCCCTGGTACACGAAATAACCGATGAGGACCGCCGCCACCGCCAGAACCAGGCGGATGATGTTTTTCTTTTTTTCGTTACTCATGACGAACCTTCCTTCCAAGGACTAATTCAAGATTAAACATCGCTTCCAACGCGCTGATTTGGGCCGAAACCATTCCCGCCGCGGCCCGGTACTGCTCCAGTTCGGCGTCCAACACGTCAGTCGTGGTGCGGGTTCCCGCCTTAAATCCTGCCGTGGCGAGCCTGGCGCTCTCCTTGGCCTTTTCCACGTCCGCCAGTTTTGCCTTATAAAGGGCCGTGCTGGAAACCAACCGCCTTTTCCACAAATTAAAATCGTAAGGCGTGGAAAGTCGAACCGCCTCATATTCTTCCCTGGCTTGCTTCGCCCTCTCCCCTGCCTCGTTGGCCTTTGCCAAGGACAGCCCGCCGTCCAGGATGTCCCATGAAGCGGCTGCCCCGATGAAGTAGCTGTTCCTGTAATCATTCATGTCGGTAATGGTTGGGGGGGCGCCAACGTAATCCGGGCTGTCGTACCACTCGTATTCCCCAACGAGGGAAACCTTGGGGAACCAAAAATTAGCGTTGGCGGCGCTTTGATCCTCTGCCGCTAACGCCCTCAATTCTCCGGCGCGCAGATCGGGGCTTTTTTTCAAATCTTCGTCAGAAAGATTTTTCAACAAGTCGTCGGGGTTCAACACAGGCAATTCCCCCTTCAAGGGACGGTCGTCGTTCTTTAATCCCATGACCTGGGCGAGAGTCTCCCTTGCCAGAAGAACATTGTCATGCGCGGTCAATTGGTCCGACTTGGCTTCGGAGAGCTGGACGTCGACCCGAAGTAGGTCGTAGCGGGTGGCTTGCCCGCTTTTGAGGACATCCTGAGCAATGCGGTAATGATCCTCCAGCGTCTTCACGTTCTGGTCGGCCATTCCGGAGAGCATCTGGGCCGCTAAGGCCCGGTCAAAGGCCAATTCCACCTGTCCTCCCAAATCGAGCAGGGACCGATCAGCCATTATTTTTGCGGCCTCATGTCGGTGGTTGGCCGCATCCAGCTTGTGAAGATTCCGAAAACCGTCAAATAAGTCGAAGCTAGCGTCCAGCGCTAAGGAAGCCTTGGGATAGATGCCCGGAAAATTAACAATTGAGTCTCCGAATTGGACCTTGAGTTTGGAATATTCAATTTCGGGAAAATACTGTCCCTTTACTGATAGATGGGGAAGAAATCCATCGGAAACAGCCTCCATCTGCCCCCATCCCGCTTCCCGCTCTTCGGACAAGGCCCGTTGGTATTGCGGCGAATGTTCCACCGCCTCCCGCCGCGCGGCTTCCAGCGTCAAGACACCGGCGCCATCCTCGGCGTTGGCCCAACCGGCGGTCATCGTCAATAGCGATAAAACCAAGATCTTCCTGATCGTCTTCTCCATAAACGGCTCCTTTTAAAGTAACAACGGTTCTACAGCGGAAAAAAATAATCCCGCGGTCTGCTCGTTATACGGTTTTGGTTTTAGATGAATAGTGGTGGAGGACTAGTTGTTTAAGAATCCGCATCAGCTCTTTCTGATCTTTAGGGACTAAGCCCTGCAGGAATTCCTTCTCGGCTTGAAGCGCCAATTGAAGGGCCTTGGGCAGGGTTTCCCTCCCCTTCGCGGTCAATACCAGGGAATGGGCCCGGCGGTCCTCGGGATTATCTTTTCGCTCGACCAATTTTGATTTTTCCAAGTCGTCGATCAACTGGACCATCGTGGATCGGTCCACGTACATGCACTTCCCGATTTCCTGCTGCGGCAAGGCGCCGTCTTCCTGGATGATGGCCAGAATGCCCAGGTGTTTTCCCGTCAACCCGAAGGGCCTCAAGCCCTCCTCGACCATTTCCCGAATTCTCTGGGCCGAGCGGTTCAGGAGAAATCCCATGCGGTCCATCATGAAGGCCGGAATGTTGGCCAGGGCCGGCGTTTGGCCGGTTCGCTTTTTATGGGGTTTTTCCATGGGTCCCTCGAAAGTTAGTTCATTTTACTGATAGTCAGTTGTACTGATTATCAGGTCTACTGTCAATACCACTCTTGAAAAAATCCACCCCCAGGCCCCTCTCCCAGCGGCAAAAGCCTTGGAAAAAGCCATAAATTCCTTGACCAGCCCAGGGAAGGCGTTTAGTCTTTTCCCATGGAAAAGGTTCTGGCCTTCTTAAAAGATCCGTCTTCCCTGCGGAAAACCCTCGACCCCGCCCCCAAAACGAAAACCCAAAAACTTCCCTGGTTCACCCGGGGCGACCTGGATGGGTTCTTCGGCCTCTTTATCGACAATGTTTTACAATTGATGTTGATCGGCTTCCTGTGCAAGGTTTTCTGCGGCTTTCCCGCCGAATTCATCACGGGCCAAATCCTGCCCGGCGCCGCCCTCTCGATCCTGTTGGGAAACCTTTTTTACGCCTGGCAGGCCCGCCGCTTGGCCCTCGCCACCCAGAGGGCGGACGTGACCGCCCTGCCTTTCGGCATCAACACACCCAGCCTCATCGCCTTCATCCTGCTGATCATGGCCCCGGTTTTCCGCGAGACGGGAAATTTTAAGCTGGCCTGGCAGGCGGGACTCTTGGCCTGTTTCTTGAACGGCTTGATGGAAGTCGGCGGCGCCTACCTTGGGGATTGGCTGAGAAAGCACACGCCCCGGGCCGCCTTGCTTTGCGCCCTGGCGGGGATCGCCATGACCTTCATCGCCATGGATTTTATCTTCCAGATTTTCGCCAATCCCCTCATCGGTATTCTTCCCACCTTCATGATCCTTATTTCCTATGCCGCGAGAATGAAATGGCCTCTGTCCCTGCCGGGTGGATTTTTGGCCGTGCTGGTCGGCACCATCCTTTACTGGGCCTTTCACGCCATCAGCCCCGCGCTGGTGACTTCCAACATGTCGACCGATCCCCTCAACTGGTCGGTCTATCCCCCGATTCCAGTCCCTGCCGATCTCTTCGCCTTGATGTTCAATCCCATGGGCTGGAAATACCTGGCGGTCATCCTTCCCATGGGCCTGTTCAACGTGGTTGGTTCCCTTCAAAACCTGGAATCCGCCGAAGCCTCGGGCGACCGGTATAAAACGAAGGAATCGCTCCTGACGAACGGCTTCGCGACCCTGCTGGCGGCGTTTCTCGGCAGCCCTTTTCCCACCACCATCTATATCGGCCATCCCGGCTGGAAAGCCATGGGCGCCAGGCACGGCTATTCCATCTTGAACGGGGCCCTGATCACCCTGCTGTGCCTCACAGGAGGCGTCAGTTTGTTTTTACGGATTGTCCCGAGGGAATGCATCTTCGGAATTCTTCTTTGGATCGCCATCATCATCACGGCCCAGGCCTTCATGGAAATTCCCAAGGAGCATTCCCTGGCCGTGGCCTTCGGCCTTATTCCGGCTTTCGCCGCCTATGTTTATTACGTCCTGGATAACGCCCTCCGAACGGCGGGCGTCCCCCTGAACGCGGCGCTGGTGGATAAGCTGGCGGAAAGCAATTTATTCGTCAGGGGAATCATCGTGCTCAACCAGGGTACCCTCCTCATCTCGATGATCTTCGCGGCGGTCATGGTCTTTCTCATCGAGCGGAAATTCGACAAGGCCGCTTGGTGGATTTTCGCCGCTTCGGGACTTTCCTTCACCGGGCTCATCCACGCTTATCGGCTGACCGAATCCGGCGTTCAAAACGGCTTCGGCGTCGCCGTGTCGCCCCGGTTCGGCCTGATGTACGCGGTCATCGGCCTCATTCTCCTGGCCCTCCACTTCCACCAAAAATCCCTGAAGCCAACCAAGCGACCCAAACGGAAAAAAGGGGGGAACTCCCGCCCCAGCGACCCAGGCCTGACCAAGGTCAACAACGTAAGTTACGTCTAAATTCCCTTGAACCTTTCCCTGGCCCCTACGACCTTCCGAAACCAATGCCTCTATCTGGCCCTATTTTTTTCGGCCAACGGCCTGATCGCCTACGCCGCATTAACGCCCCAGGCCCAAATCCTATGCGGTCTTTTCGGAATCATCCTTCCCCTTTACGCGGCCCTTCGGACCGCCCCCAGGCCCTCCCCCGGCGAACAAGCCTTCGGCCAACCGGATATCCATTTTTACCCGGCCGGCTGGATCCTCACCGCCTCGATCCTGCTGGCCATCGCCTTGCGTTTTTACAAATTGGAAACTCTGTTTCGCTGGCCGACCCTGGACGAGGGTTGGAATGGGACCTTAGCGGTTGAACTGTCGAAGCATTGGACCTGGAAGTTCTTTTACACTTTCGGGGAAGCGCCGCCCCTTCCGGTCTGGTGCGCCGCCCTTCTTTTGAGGCTCGGCTTCGCGCCAACTTTCTGCCTTTGGTTTCCCTCCGCGGTGGTATCACTCCTGACAGTGGCCGCCGGCTATTTCGCGGCACGCCAATTTTTCGAAAAATCACCCTCGTTGGTCTGCGGCGGGCTCTTGGCTTTCAGCTACTGGCCTCTCTTTATCGGACGATTTTGCCACCAGGGCGTTTGGCTTCCTCTTTGGGTTTGCCTTTGCCTTTTCGCCTGGGGGGGGTATTTGAACTCCCCCGGGTCCGGCCCCCGGCGATGGTGGTCCCTCCTGCTGGGCTTTGCCTTGGGTCTGGGATCTTTTACCTTCACCCCTTGGCTGGCAATCGCGGCCCTCCTTTTCGGCTCCTTCGCGGGAAGCATGGTCCTCCCCCCGCGAAAGGATGGGATGAGTTTTTCCTTTTTGACCGGCGCCTTCCTGCTCGCATTGCTTCCTTTTCTCGGGGCGGTTGCACGGGAGGGTTATGGCCATCACATCGCTTCCCTGTCGCCCTGGGGCGGTTGGTTCAAGGCTTTTAACCTTCCCTCAGGATTCTTTAAGTATTTCGCCGTCTTGGTCTGGGGTTCCTTCGAAAAAGACCCGGCTTACACGCCCCTTTGGGGCGGATTCCTCAATCCACTCTTGGGTTCTTTTTTCTTTTTAGGCCTTATCCGGATGTTCCGTTTTCGGGCCCTCCGATGGGTTCAATGGACCGCGGCCGCCTTTTTTCTATTCCTCCTTCCCGGAATTCTTTCCCCCAACTTGGAATCCTTCCGGATTGCCCAAGTCCTGCCGCTTTTGATTTTAATCACGGCCTTGGGCCTTCATTCCTTTTTGGAACTGCTGCCGGCGTCAAAGCGCTTGCTTTGGTTGGGGATTTGCCTGGCTTTCACCGCAATACTGGATTTTAACCTGCTGGCGGCGCCCTACCGCCATTGGGCGGCCCATCCGGAAAATTTTGGGAGGCCCTTGAAATCCTTGGAAAGGTACAGGGCTTGGCAGGTATTGAATGAGGAGCGGAAAAAAAACGGGCCAGGCATGATCCTAACGGATTTCGACGGCCAATCCTTCAATGATCCGACCCTTTCCTTCATGACCTATCCCTTTAACGCCGCGAGAAACAACTCGCTTTCGGGAACCCAACCAAGCTGGGACGCGGTTTTCGTGAATATCCATTACCTCCCTTTCCTGCAGAAACGGTTTCCGGAGGGGAAATGGGCCGCCCTTTCCGAGGATCGTCTTTTAACGGACGGAGGCAATATGCTGGGTATCCTGCCTTCCCTGCCGGGGAACGAAAAAGCGCTGGCGGATTGGAGGGAGGCCCATCAGATTTTTCAGGCGGTGAACCAGGCGCGATTCCTCCAAGCCAGGGCGGATTTCGATCCCTTGATCCACCTGCTTGAAATCGCCTATCCCCGTGTCCAAGGCGACCCTTTTCTGGAATCGGTCTATTGGGATCGACAGGCCGCGTTTGAGTATGAGGGGCTTCACTACGACCAACAGCTTTATTGCTACCAAATGGCCCTTACCCGCGGGTACCCAACGGCGGAACTTTATCAAAAACAGGGCCAACTGCTCTTAGCGGGAGGGCATGATTCGCAAGCCAAGGAATCCTTTCAAAAAGCCATCAAGGCTCCCCTGGATTTGACTGGAGCCAGGGCCACTTTGGAATGGTTGAAGGCCAAACCTCCCGGAAAACCAGCAGATCAACCGGAAAATTAACCGCTCCTTCGCGCGAAGGGTCGCTCTCACAAAATAAAATTAATTTCCCGCTTTTTTAAACAATGAAAATATGCGCAAATTCACCGTCAGTGGGGTTATCATTTCCCCACATCTTTTCTTGGGGATCCCAACGCATGTTCCAATGTTCTTTTTTCCTAATTCTCACCTTGTGCCTGACGGTACCGGCAAGCGCCGACCCCGCGGCCGGGAATCCCGCGCCTCCGCCCCCCGCCTTGAAGGAAGAGGCCCTCCATTGGACGAAATGCAGCACCTCCGAGGGGTTGAACCTCTATTGGTCCAAGGTGGATGGCAGCCAAATCATCGCTTTCCGGGGCGAGGGAATCGTGGACGCCCCCCTGGAAAAGGTCTCTTCGATCATTATTGATACCACCCGCTCGACGGAATGGATTGACAGCCTGGTATCCTCCAAAGTCGTCCGGGCTATATCCTCAACCGAGTTTATCGAATATGACCACGCGGGAATCCCCTTTCCCTTCGATACCCTCATGCATGACAGGGATTTCGTCTCCCATGTCGCCGTGGAAGCCGATCCGGTGAAACGGACTGTGACGGTCACCTATCGGGCCGCCGAGGACAGCCTGGCTCCCCCTTTGCGTCAATATGTCCGTGGAACGATGACCTGCGAGTTCAAAATGTTGCCGATGAGTTTGGAGGATGAGACCTACGTGGAGGCGGAAATCCATTGCGATCCCAAGGGAACGGTTCCCAAGTGGCTGGTGAATTTTTTCCAGCAAGGCTGGCCCCAAACGACTTTTGAGCGGTTAAGGAAACAAGCCAAAAAAACCGATATCCAACTGTTGCCGGTGGTGGAACAACTGCTGGAGAACCCGGCGGTTAAACTGGCACAAACCACGAAGAAAAGTCTGGCCGCAAGTTCGCGCAAATAACCGCGTAAAAAATAAACCGTTATTAAAATTTATCCCGGTCCACCGTAAATTCGGCCGATTCTCGGCAAGGCTTTCAACCGATAGCGATCAGCTGTTTTTGGGAACCACGCTGATTTGGCCGTTCTCCTCCAGCACGGCGAAGCGAACTTGGTCCACGCTCTCCCTGCCGTTTCGCCGGAGCGCCGCCTGCAAATCTTCCATCGTGATCCGCTCCCGCCTCAGGTTTTCCTGGAGAACTTTTCCATTATGAATCAATAGGGATGGCTGGCCCTCCAATAGCCGCCGGGCTGGTTTGAAACGGTAGGACAACTCCACCACGGTCCAATTGAGGGCTAAAATCGTCACGGCCCCTATCATTCCCCCGCCGACGGAGTTGTCATTGCCGATCACCGCGTTTTGCACAACGTTGGATATGATCAACAGGACCACCAGGTCGAAGAGGGAAAGCTGGCCCACCTGCCGCTTACCGGTGAAACGAAAAGCGACCAGGATGAATAAATACACCACCGCCGATCTTACGATTTTCTCCCAAACCGGAATATCCGGCACCCATAAATGCCCCATCGCAGCCTCCCTTTTTAAGTTCCACTGAACCCTGAACTTCCGCCTTGGCTAGCGAACCCTTTGAATACTGTCGAATTTCCAAGTGCCGTTCACCAGAACGAGCCTGTCCTCCCCCTCCGTCATGGGGCCGTCCGCCATCACCATCATGAACTTGATGTCGAAGGTTTTATCCTCTTTTTGTTTTTCAATGGTGACCAGGCCCTTCACCGACCCATTGTTCAGGCGCAGGGCCCAGGCTTTCGCCAGGGCGGCCTTGGGATCGCCGGAATTGTCCTTCAGAGCCTCCTCCGTGAAGAATTTGGCCGTTTCCCAGGTTTTCCCGTCCAAGGCCAAATCATAGGCCTTATAAAAAACCTCGTCCGGACCCATCTTTCGGGATTCGTCCAGGCAGCCTGAGCCGCAGAGGGACCATCCCAGGAAGCCAAGGGCCAATAATTTTTTCACCGCCGGCATGGGAGGTCCTTTGGGATTTCTTCAGGGAATCCAAGGGTCTTTAGGGGTTTCCCGCCTTTATTAAATCCCTGATTTTTTCATCGTCCAAAATCAAGTACATCTCATGCCGGTGAAACCCTGGTCCATAGTGATTTTGGGTGATGCGGTAGGTCACGAAACCCCATTTCATGAAAAACTCCACGCTGCGCTGGCTGGTATCCATCCGGATGAGCTTCATCTTGGGAATTTGGGCCAGGGACGCCAGGCGGTTGGCGAGCAGGAATTTTCCAAGACCCTTCCCGTGCCACTCCTTATCCACCATCCCCCAACAGAGGCTGGCCGCTCCCCCGTCGAGGCCGATGACATAACCGCCGCAAGCGATGACCGTGTGGTCGGCGGTTTCCACCACCCGGTAGCCTTCCGCGTGGTTATCCAGGTATTGGGCGAAAATGCCGCGCTCGTTAGCGAGAAAATAAGTAGGGCTATTGCTGTCGAAAATCCTGAGGCAGGCTTCCTTGTCGGAAGAACGGTAGGCTCGATGCTTCCAAACCTTTGAGGAGGAAGAATCCATGGACTGGCCTCCGGCAATTAGGAATTAAAGTTGGGAATGAGGGATCAAAATCTTCAATAAACTAGGATTCAGTCTCGTTTTAAATTCCTAACCCTAATCCTCATTCATCGGGTGAGAATCACCCGATATAGGCGTCCGCCTCAATTTCCACCATCATATCCGGGTCAATCAGGCGGCTGACTTCCACCATCGTGGTCGCGGGCCGGATGTCCGTGAAAAACTCACCGTGGGCTTTTCCGTATTTTTCCCACTCCCCGATCTTCGTCACAAACATGCGGGTCCGAACGACGTCCTTGAGCCCGGCGCCGGCCTTTTGAAGGGCGGCCTCGATGTTTTTAAGCGTTTGAACCGTCTGGGCTTGGGGGTCACCCAGGCCCACCACCTTGCCGTCGGGGCCGGTTGCGGTCGTTCCGGAAACGTGGATGTAATTCCCCACCTTCACCGCCCGTGAGTAACCGATGGTCGGCTCCCACTTGGATCCGGTGCTGATATTCTCGCGTTTGCTCATGACAAGCTCCTCTTTAACAGGTTTATTGATGCTTGGTCCAAATTAGGAATGGGGAATTAGGAATTGAATTTTGAAGGTCCGGCTTTAATTCCTAATTACTAACTCCTAATTCCCAATTGATGGTTCAGCCCACTCCCGTTTTGCGGGGAGCGCTTATTTGTTTGGTGCTATTTTGCGAGGTGTTTGGCCTGGCGGGGCCGCCCTTCTCATGCTTGTGGGCGTGGGGGTGATCGTGGCCATGATGGCCGTGATCATGTTCGTGGTCATGCTCCTCGGCCTTCATTTTTTCACCAGCCTCAGCGTTGATCTTGCTGAGCTGGGCGCTTTTCATCTTCTCATCCGCTTCCAGGTGGCACTTTTTATATTTCTTTTTCGATCCACAGGGGCAATCTTCGTTGCGCCCCGTCTTAAGCCTTGTTTGCCATTCGTTATCCGCCATACTTCCCCCTCCGAAACCGTTTATTTCTGATCTTTATTATAGCGATTGCTCCGGCAAGTAAAAGGTTTGGCTTTCCATGGACCACCGAAAGCCGGACGTTATTTCTTGGAGCCTGTTTTCGCCTTATTTTCCTTGGCTCTTTTGGCTTCCAGGGCGGTCCATTCCTCATACTCCGCGTAGGCCCCCTTAAAATCCGTGTAGGTGCCGTCGGGTTTTAATTCTAAAATCCGGTTGGCGACTTTTCCAATCAGGTCCTGGTCATGGCTGGAAAAGATGACCGTGCCGGTGAAGTCGGCCAGGGAGGTGCTGAGGGATTCGATGGATTCCAAATCCATATGGTTGGTGGGCTCATCCATGATCAGGACATTGGCGCCCTCCAGCATCAAGCGGGACAACACCATCCGCTGGCATTCCCCCCCCGAAAGGACCTTGACGCTCTTATCCTGCTCTTCTCCGGTGAACAGCATCCGGCCCAGCATGCCGCGGATAACTTGTCCCTCTTCCAACGGGGCGAACTGCCTCAGCCACTCCAGGGCCGTCATGTCGGTCGTTAATTCCTCCTTGACGTCCTGGGGCATGCTGGAAAGGCGTACCGTGCTTCCCCAAACCGCCGAACCCTCGTCGATCTTCACTCCCCATTGGGCCAAGGTGGAGCCTTCCGCGTGATAAGCCCCGACCAGACATTTGATGAGCGTCGTTTTGCCGATGCCGTTTTGTCCGATGATGGCGACCTTGTCGCCGTTGCCCACGATGAAGCTGATCTTGTCCAGGACCTTCAACTTGCCGTAGGATTTGGAGATGCTCTTCACGTTGAGGATATCCTTGCCCGCCCCCTGCTTTTCCTTGAAGAAGAGCCGGGGATATTGCCGGGAGGATTGGATGATGGTTTCCAGCTCGATTTTTTCCAACAACCTCGCCCGGCTCGTGGCCTGGGCGCTCTTGCTGGCGTTGGCGGAAAAACGGGCGACGAAGGCTTTCAATTCGGCGATTTGTTTTTCTTTGCGGACGTTTTCGGTCATCTTGCTGTCCAAGGTCTGCTTGGAGGCCATCACGAAGAAATCATAATTGCCCGAATAGACCGTCACCTTCTCCCGGTCCACGTCGGCGATGTGGGTGCAGATGTGGTTCAGGAAGTGGCGGTCATGGCTGATGACGATGATGGTTCCATCATAGGAATTAAGGTACTCCTCCAGCCAATCAATCGTCCGGATGTCCAAGTTGTTGGTGGGTTCATCCAGGAGAAGGACGCCGGGCTTGGCGTAGAGGACCTGGGCCAAGAGGACCCTCACTTTCCATCCCCCGGTCAACTGTTTCATCATCATCTCATGCTTATCCGTCTCGATGCCCAGGCCCTCCAGAAGCTCCCCGGCCGCCGCGGCGATGGTGTAGCCGTCCATGTCCCCGAATTGTGCTTCCAGTTCGGCGGCCCGAAGGCCTTCGTCGTGGGTCATTTCGGGTTTGGCGTAAAGGGCGTCTTTTTCCTGCTGGATTTTCCAAAGGTCTTCCCGGCCCATCAAGACCGTGTCCAGCACCGAGAATTCGTCGAAAGCATATTGGTCCTGCTTGAGCATGGCGACCTTGACGCCGCGGTCCACCGCGATCTCGCCGTCATCGGGCTTGATTTCGCCGGAAAGGATCTTCATGAAGGTGGATTTTCCCGCGCCATTAGCGCCAATGAGCCCGTAGCAATAGCCGGGATTGAACTTGACGGTGACATGGTCAAAAAGGGTTTTTTTGCCGAATCGAAGGGTGATGTCTTTAGCCGAAATCATGGAATTCTATTCGCCTTTTTTCTTAGCTGCCAGCCGACAGCGGATAGCCGATGGGCTGTGGTTGAGAGGCGCAATTGTCGGATGATTCGGCGGGAGAGTCAAGGAAGATTGCGGTTTCAGGGCTAGACCGTGTGGCGCTGGGCTTTTTCCAAAGCTTTTTGCCTCAAGTAAGGCTCATAGTGTTTGGCGTAAAACTGGTCCTTATAGTCCCTCAGGTTGTCAATGGCACCGATCCATTTGTAAAAAACGATGAAAAGCCAGGCATAGTCCCACTGATAAGGAAGGAAGCCGGCCCGGATGCCGCTGGGATAAAGATGGTGGTTGTTGTGCCATTCGCCCGTGACGAGCCCTGGCCAAAGCTGGTTGATGGAAAGATCGCTTCGGTTGAAGTCGATCCCTTCCTTGCGCTTGTCCTTGCCTCCGCCGTGGCCGTCATAATTAAAGGTTCGGACTCCTACCGCCCAAAAGGCGGAAGCGCCGAAGAGCGTGACCGCGAGAGGCATTCCCCCCAAAAGATAAAAAACTCCGAACCAGAAGGCCCAATTCAGGCTGAATTGGAAAAAAGTCCGGACCGGATGGGCGATCGACCCCCATTGTTGATATTGCTCGAAGCTGTTCACGCCCATGTCCGTATGGCGGACCAGCGTGGCGGCCTTCAGGTACTCTTCCCTTGAAAAATCCCGGGCGATCGATTGATGGTTCACGTCGGCGAGAAAACAATAGAGCCAGCCCCCGTAAACGTTGTAGGGGTCCCCCGGCTTTTCCGAAAGGTAATGATGGACATGATGGGACACCACGTAAACTTCCTCGGGGATCAGCTTGACGACCAAATTGCGCAGGATGAAAAGCCAAAAACGGTTTTTAAAGGTGAAGGCGTGGTGGGTGGAATAGCGGTGGAGGTAAATGGTGCCGTGGGTTCCCAAGATCACCATGCTGTAAATGAAGGCGATGAGAAAAAGCTTCCAGGTGAAATAATGGAAAAGGAAGAGGAAGAAGAAGGGCGCCAGCACGACAACCACGCCCCAGCTGAAAAAGGGAAGCCAATTTTTCCGCGAATTAAGAATATTAAGCCGGGTGAAAAACTCCCGGAAAATCTCGGCGCGGGACGGAACATATAATTTTTCGTTCCGGAGATACCCATAGGAGGGCGGGTCCAAAACTCGGTCTAGAAAAGCCATAAAACCTCTTTGACTCGCGGCGCCCCATGGCCCGCTGGTCATTTCAATCTCAAATCATTTAGGACCCATTATAGCTTTTTATTGGGCGGGGCGGTGTTAATTCGGTGAAAGAACGGATTATCGTGGGCCTTTTGCGTTTTTTTCACGTATTTCCGCCAGCTGATCCTTCCAAACTTCCAGCCTTCCCTCATCCTCGAGTTTTAAATAATGTTTGTAGCGGAACCGCCCATCCTCGATTTTCATCACTTGGCGGGCCTTGATCATTTCCGTGTGTCCCGGGAAATTAACCACCATCACCCCCTCGTAGGAGGTTAAGTGAATTTCCTCTTTCTTGCGGTAAGCCTCGAAAAGGGTCCCATGGGCGCGGAACAGCAATTTGCCAGCGGAGATCTCATAGCCAGGCTTTTGGACCTTGTCCAACTGGAACAACACCCGGCCCTTGATGAGGTTGACCCGGAACTGGACTCCCCTGGAATCGTTCCACCGCAGTTTGGTGACGGCTATTTTCGAGTTGGGGGAAAGGTGGAGGTAGGAACGCCCTTTCAAGCGCAGGACGATTTCACTCTTGGGTTCGGTGCTGATCTTGTCCCCGTCATCGACCTTTTGGCCCTTGTGCAGCCGGGAGGTCTCATCATCCTCATCCCGGTAAACGAAGGCCTTTCCCTTCAGGTCCACCACTTGCAGGCGCAGGTCCTCGTCCTGGGCGTGGGCAAAGCGCGAAAGGGAATAAAGAGCGGCCGCCGCTATGAGGACCGGTAAAAAAAAACGGGGGAATCGGTTCAAGGCTGTTCCTTTTCAAGCTGCCCGAGAAGTTTCAAGGCGGTGGCGGCTTCGGCGTATTGGGGCTCCGTTTTTAACGCCGCTTCAAAAGCGTTTCTCGCCCCGGAAAAATTCCTCTTGCGCAAGTATAAACTTCCCAACTTATAATTCAAATGAGCCGAGGGATATCCTTCGTGGATGGCCTTCTCCAAAGCATCAACGAGATCCGGATAGTGGTTTTTAAAGTCAAAACGGTAAAAAAACTCGCCGTATTTCTCCCAATAACAGGATTCCAGGAACCGGTCGCCCTGGATCGAGGCGGACCTGTTCGCGAAATCCCCCGCGGCCTCACCGTAAGTCCTTAACCCGTTGATATTATAAATATCCTCCGTCAATCGGCGGAAGTATCGGTGGGCTTCGATCCATCGGTCAAACTCCCCTCGATTGACTTGCGTGAGGGGGATGACCCCCAACATGGTTTCACCTTCCCCCGGCAGGTCCCTGTCGACCCAAACCCAATGGGCCCCGGGAAAGCGGGCGGACAGGAATCGTTGGTAATGGAGATTGGTTACGACACCGGCCCAAAGGGCCGACCTTTCCTCTAATCCGGGATTCACCGCCGCGTTGAAAGGATAGGAAGCCACCAAGAGGGTCACTTCATAGAATTCCGGTTTAAATTCCGTGAAGATCAACCCCGGCCCCATCGATAAGGACGCTTCCTTCAACAAGCGGAAAAGCCTCAGGTTTTTATCGGGAAAATTGGTTTGCACCGCTTCGGTGGGCCGGGCGAACGACTCGGGGTGCAGTTGATAAATCCGGAAGCAATCCCAAACCGCGCCGGAGGCCAGTAACAGGGACAGCACCAGCCACCTCCTTTGGAACGGGACCGTGATTAACAGTCCCGCCACCCCCCATGCCGTCACCAACAGCATCAAGGGGATCATCGTCATGGTCCGGAACATTTCCACGTACATGGACAGCCAAGCCGGAAGTGAAAAAGCCAGAAAAGCCCAAAAGACCCATTGGACTATTTTTTCCGACCGGCATAGGAGCATTCGGGTGATTCCCACGAAAAAAATGGACCCCCAAATGGGGTTAAGCCTTTCCAAGTTATCGGAATCGTAAACCCCCACCCCCTTCAGGGGACCCCACCACAGGGAGGTAAAATAGGAAGCCGCGGCCAAAATCCTCTGATAAAGGGAGGCTCCGTTTCCCATTCCCGAACGCACCAATTGCAAGGGATCGAAACCATCCCGCCATGACGCTATCAAAAAAGGAAGCAAGCCCAATATAAAAAACAGGGAAAACTTCAGAAGCGGGAAAACAACGCTTCTTTTACCTCCATAGACCAGCCAAAAATAGGTGAAGCCGATGAGCAGGACCACGAAAGGCCATGATGGAAAGGACCAATAGCCCAAACCCAGGATCAATGCCAACAAAAGGGATATTTTTTCCTTACGCCCCCCGTCCTTTTCTTTGGCGGCCATTCCCAGAAGGCCCAGGCAGGCTAATTCCCAGGGCGTGATCAAAATCGAAGCCTGGCTCCAGCGGCCACAACCCAGAAGCCATAAATAGGATCCGGCGATACAAACCCCGATCAAGCTTAAGGACCTGGAGAAATAAGAACGGAAAGCGAAATAACTCAAGGGAAGGACTAGGATCGAAATCACCGCGGGTAGCAGGCGCATGGCCAACAAGGGGGATTGGAAGAGGTGAAGGAAGGGAACGAGCGCCCAGATATAGGTGGGAGAATGGTGGTCGGAAAAATAAAAGAATTTCCAATCCCATTTCTCCATCAAGTGCAGGGCGGAAAAAGCGAAAATGCCCTCATCTTCCTTGGGCCAAATCATAAAATCACTCAACCTGTAAAACCTCGCGAAAACCGCGAAAAAAAACAGGCTGGCCCCGAGCCACGGGGGGATGGAAGGCAACCATGCGTCCCCGTCGTTATCTGAAAGGGACGCGGTCTTTTCCGGCAACCTTCGAAAAAATAGGATGAGGGGAAGGAATATCCCCAACATCGCGAAAGAGGCTTTTACCAGGACCGGTATAGGCGCGGCCGTTATTACCAGGTTCGACAAAAGGAATATGAAAAAATAAGCCCATGGATTTTGGGGATTTTTCATTTACTCGTTTGATCCTGGTTTGATTTTTTTTCCAAACCGCCCAATAGCAGCAAGGCGTCCCGCGCCGGCTGGAAATCCGGCTCTTGCGCCAGGGCCTTTTGAAGGGACTGCCTCGCCTCCCCAAACCGGCTCCGCCTCATCAACAAACTGCCAAGCTTGTAATATAAATGGGCCGACGGATAACCCCTTTCAACCGCTTGGCGCAAATCGAAAACCATATCATCGTAATGACCTTTAAAATTGAACCGGTAATAAAATTCCGAGCGTAATTCCCAATAACAGGATTGCAAAAAAGGATCGTTCTTCAACATGGGAAGTTCCTCGTCCAGGGCCTTCTCCGCAAGGCCGTAACTTCGGGATCCCCCGGCATTATTGAATAACCCGTTCAATCGGCGGAAGCGGTGGTGGGCCAGAACCCAATTTTCCAGCGTCAGCTGGTTTTCCCCGCTGACGGGGATGATGGCGAGGCAAACTTCATCCTCCTGCGGCGCTTCCGGCTCCAATCGGACCCACTGGACCCCGGGAAATCTCGCGGATAAAAAAGGCCGGTAATGGACGTTGGTCAAAAAACCCGCCCATTTTGCCGCCGTCCCGGCGCGGCGGGGATTTTCAGCGGCGTTAAAGTCATAGGTTGAGACAAAAGGCACCTCATCCAAGTCTTGGGTAAATTCCGTCAGGATCAAGCCGGGACCCAATCGATTCGATTGTTCCTTCAATGTTTTATAGACCCTTAAATTAAACAAGGATGCCCCTGTTGCCGAAGTCCCCGCCAAGCCTGGTTCGTTTCCATGGAGTGATAAAACCCTCCTTCCGTCCAGGCCCACTGAAAGCAGCAAAAATAGAAGCGACAGGACCAGCCGCTTTTCCAGGGGGACCGCCGTCAAGAGAGTCCCCCATCCCCAAGCCGCGGCCAAGATCAAGAAAGGAAGGACGGGAAGAATCCTAAAGGTCTCAACGTAAATCGAGATCAAGGCCGGAAAAAAACAAATAGAGAGGCCTAATAGGATCCATTGGACTTCCTTCCGGGAACGAAGCCGGATCATTTGCACGATGCCCAAAAGCAGGGCGGCTCCCGCCAGCGGATTGAATCGTTCCAGGTTATCCCCGTCCCAAACCCGGACCCCCTCCCAAGGACCCCAAAACAAGGAAGACAAAAAGGAAAAGGAGGCTAAACCCCTGTCTTTCCAGGAAACGCCTTCGCCCAGCCCATATTTTATCCTCGCCCAGGGGTCATAGGCCTGGGCATGGGAAGCGATAAAATAAGGCGCGAAAGCGGTCAAAAAAAATATCGAAAACCAAAAAATATACCGGCGGTTTTTTGAAATTTTGGAAAAGGAAGCGCCAAAGGCCCCGAGGGCCATCGTTAAAACTGGAAAAGGCCAAATGGGAAAGGTATAGGGGCCGAGGCCGGCGGCAAAACCCAAAAAAGCGGCCAGTCTTGTTTTCTTAGCGGGATTGTCCTCCCTCGTAAAGCCGATCATCAGAAGGAGACAAATCATTTCCCAAGCCGGTAGGACAACTCCCGGCTGGCACCACCGGCCGCAGCCCCAAAGCCACAAGTTAAAGGCGGCCGCCGCCAATCCCAAAAAGGCGAAGGACCTGGAATAGGCCCGCCTCAAGGCGCAGTAAAAAAACGGAAGGGCCGCGAGCGAGGCCAAGGCCGGGAAAATCCTCAAATTAAAGAAGGTGGAATCGAATAAACGGTAAAAAAAACTCATGGCCCAAACCAAGAGCGGGGAATTCTGGCAGGTCGCGTAAAAAAAATTCCAATTCCACTTTTCACTTAAACCAATGGCGAAAAAACTGAACAAGCCCTCGTCGGAAACAGGCAGGGCGAAAAGATTCTCCAGCTTATAAAAGCGGAGGAACAGCGCGGCCATTCCCAATAGGATCCACCACCCTAAAGAAATAGGAGGAAGGAACTCCTGGTTTTCAAAGGGTGAGAAGGACAAAAAATAGGACGGCGCTTTTCCCACGGCCCAAACGCAGGGAAAGATGATTCCTGCCGCCAATAACAGCAAACGAACGGCGGACGGCATGGGGAAAAAGGTCAGAACCGCGTTGACGATGGCAAAGATAAGGAAAAGAATCCATGTCCTGTGACCCGGCTTCAGTTGGTTGGGATCAATACTCAAAGCCGTTCCTTTGGCTTCCGGAATGGTTCTTGACCGACACCTTTTCCCTCACCCCGTGGGGGAACGGGCAGGGAGGGAGTACCGCTATTGGTTTAATTCAATCCCGGGTGAGATGGAGATAGTATCAAAATGGTAATAATTACCCGAGTGTAACCAAATAATCACCCTGGGTGTTTCTTTTTATCACTGATATCGCTATGGTTGGATCAGTATTAAACCAAAGGAGAGACCATGTCCGAGCCTACCATCGCCGCCAAAAACCCCGCCAAAGTGGAGCTGGAAGCTGGAAAAAATTACGCCTGGTGCGCCTGCGGATTGTCCAAGAGCCAGCCATTCTGCGACGGCTCCCACAAGACCACCGAGTTCAAGCCCATGGTCTTCAAGGTCGAGGAAACGAAAACCGCCTTCCTCTGCCAATGCAAGCACACGAAAAACCCGCCCTATTGCGACGGGACGCATAAAACACTCTAAAAACCGCCCCACGCCGTCGGCTCTCCGCCCTCTGCGAAACTTAAAAGATTAAATCTTTAATCCTTTGCGGAGAGCTGGGGGCGGACAGCAGACGGCGCTTTTTTCATTTCATCCATTCGTCCAGCACTTTCGCGTTCCCCAAGCTATCGGCCCAACTCATGACCGGTGATTGCTTAAGTCCTTTTTGGAGGCAGTACCCCACCTCGTCCGCCTCGACGGCGTAGAGTCCTCTGTCGCTTTTTATCCAAA
>Ga0265338_10002786_pt1 | contig 25552 bp, 27 predicted proteins | sample 42126metaG_FD_193579 | JGI IMG/M metagenome (GOLD analysis project Ga0265338, IMG submission 193579) | Rhizosphere microbial communities from Carex aquatilis grown in University of Washington, Seatle, WA, United States - 4-21-26 metaG | ecosystem: Host-associated > Plants > Roots > Rhizosphere... | reverse complement strand
TCACGACCTCGTGCTGGTGCCGATCTACACCCTGGCCGACCGCTCCGCCGCGGGGGTGCTGCGGCACCGCCGCCCGCCACTGCCCGGCGGGCAGTGGATTAACTACCTGCGGGTCCCGGTGGCGCTTTCCCTGCTGCTGCTGCTCATCTGGTTTCCGCTGATCCTCCGGCTGCCTGGCCGCTTTCCCGTCACCACCACCCTGTCGCTTGACCCGTACCTGTGGCACTGGCTCGCGGTCAGCGGCGTGCTGTTCCTGCTGTCCGCCCTGGCGCTGGCCGCGCGCGTGCGGGCCGTCCAGTGGCGCGGGCGCCCCCGGGCCGCGGCGGACAGCGGCCGCGGCGGTGCGTCCTCATCGGATCAGCCAGCGCCGCCGGACGGGCCCGCCGCCGGTCAGCCGCCCGCCGGGTAAGGGTCGTACTCGATGTACAGCTCGTCCATCGCCCGCATCATCCACGACGGCTCGTACCTGAAGTGCCTCATCCCGGCCGGGCCGTGGTGCTGCTCCGACAGGCGGATGTTGCGGGTGCGCTGCAGCAGCCGCTCGATGCTGATCCGGCCCTCGGCCCGGGCCAGCGGGCTGCCCGGGCAGGTGTGGATGCCGCGGCCGAAGGTGAGGTGCTGCCGCGCGTTCGGCCGGTCGGCCTGGAACTCGTCCGGGTTCGGGAACTGGCGCGGGTCGCGGTTGGCCGCGCCGAGCACCAGCGCCACGGTGGACCCGGCCCGGACGCTGACGCCGCCGACGGTGGTGGTGTGCCGGGCCAGCCGGCAGTCGGTCTTGGTCGGCGGCTCGATCCGCAGCGTCTCCTCGATGAAGTTGCCGATCTCCTCCGGGTGCTCGCGCAGCCGGTCCTGCAGCGAGGGGTCTTCGGCCAGGAAGCGCACCGCCTGGGCGAGCATCCGGGCCGAGGTCTCCTGGCCGGCCGCGAACAGGAAGGTGGCGGTGCGCACCACCGCCGCCAGGTCAGGGGTCGACCCGTCCGGGTACTTAGCCAGCGCCAGCCCGGACATGACGTCGTCCCGCGGGTTGCGGCGGCGGTCGTCGACGTAGGCGACGAAGATGAGGCCGACCGACGTGAGCACGTCGACCTGGCTGCGGGTCATCGGCGTGTGCAGGTCGCCGGCGCCGGCCTGGAGCAAGCCGAAGATTTCCCGTATCTGGTCGAAGTCCTCCTCGGGCACGCCGAGCAGCTCGGCGATGACCAGGGTGGCCAGCGGCGAGGCGTACTGGTGGATGAACTCGCAGTGGCCCGCGCCCAGGATCTGGTCGAGCTGCTGGTCGGCCAGGCGGTGGATGAACTCCTCGTTCTCGCGGAGCCTGCGCGGCGTCAGCAGCCGCATCAGCAGCGCCCGCTCGCGGGTGTGGTCCGGCTGGTCCATGGTCACCATGTGGTCGGACTGCGGCAGCTGGTCCCGGTGCCGGTCGATCAGCGGGCTGACGTCGTCACCGGTCAGCGGCTCCGGGAAGCTGACGAAGGGGCCGGTTACGGTGTTGCAGGCGGAGAACTCGTCGTGCCGCCGCATCACCTCGGAGACCTCGTCGTAGCCGGTGACCGCGACGGCGTCGTGGAACGGGGTGGGCTGGACCGGGCTCTGCGCGCGCAGCTCGGCCAGGTACTCGTAGGGCTCCTGGGCCAGCGATTCGTCGGTAAACCAATCGCGCGTGTCATTGGTCGTCATTTTGATCCAATCTCATTGTCGCGAGGATTCGGGACGGCACGTACAATTGGCGAATGCCACCAAGCCGCCGGTTCGGCTCGGAAACGTCCTCGACGCGCGGCCAGCTGCTTGAGGCAGCGGCCTCCGTTATGGCGAACGAGGGGTATGCGGCGGTAACCTCGCGCCGCGTCGCGGCCGAGGCAGGCTTGAACCGGGCGCTGGTGCATTACTACTTCCACACCATGGACGACCTGTTCATCGCGCTGCTGCGGCACCGGGCGGAGATCGGGCTGGCGACGCAGGCGCAGGCACTCAAGTCCGATCAGCCGCTGTGGGCCCTCTGGGACCTGTACCGCGACAACCGGGGCACCGCGATAACCATGGAGTTCGTCGCCCTGTCGAACCACCGTAAGGTCATCAGGGCGGAGATCGCCGAGATGGTCGCGCGCTTCCGGGCCGAGGAGCTGACGGTGCTGGCCGAGGCGTTCAGCCGGTACGGCGTGCCGCCGGGCGACATCACCCCGGAGGTGGCGGCCGCCCTGCTGGAGAGCGTGAGCCGCTTCCTGGCCGCCGAGGCGACGCTGGGCATGTCCGAGGGACATACCGAGACGGTTGCCTTCGTGGAGGGGCTGATCCGCCGCCTCGAGGGTGACCGGCATCCGTGACCGGGCCTGGCTAGCGCCTGTTCAGCGAGCCGGCGTCGACCGGCAGCACCGTGCCAGTGACGTACCGGCCCTCGTCTGACACCAGCCAGGCGATCGCGTTGGAGATGTCGACCGGTTCGACCATCTCCACCGGCAGCGCGTTCTGCATCGCCCGGGCGAGTGGCGGGTTGTACTCCAGGAGCTGCTCGAGCGACACGTTGGCCGCCATCGGCGTGCGGACCCCGGTCGGCGCGATCGCGTTCACCCGGATGTTGTGCGGGCCCAGGTAGTTGGCCCAGCTGCGCATCAGCCCGACCACGCCGGTCTTGGCGGCGGTGTAGCCGAGCAGGCCGATCTCGTTGGTAGCGACCCCCAGCAGGCCCGCGGTCGAGCTGGTGAGCACGATCGCGCCGCCCTGGTCGGCCTCGATCATGTGCGGGATGGCGATCCGCCCGGTGTTGAACACGCCGGTCAGGTTGACCGCGATCACGTCGTGCCAGTCCTGGTCGGTCGAGTTCGGGCCGCCGACGCCGATGCCGGCGTTCGCCAGCACGATCCGCGGGACCCCGAGCTCGGCGATCCCTTCCTCGAGGGCGGTCCGCAGGGCGTCAACGTCACGCACGTCGGCCACCCGGGCGACGATCCGGCGGTCGAGGCCCTCGACTTCCTTCACCGTCTGGGCGAGGTCGTCCGGGGTGGACATCGCGTAGGACACCGAGGAGATCTGCGCGCAGATGTCGACCGCGATGATGTCGGCGCCCTCCTTGGCGAGCCGCACCGCATGACTTCGGCCCTGGCCCCGGGCGGCACCAGTGATGAACGCGACCTGACCGTCGAGCTTGCCCATGCGATCTCCTCACTGAGACGGCAGAATGACCGGATGACAATTCGGATTCGCTTATGTAGAGGCGCTTAATTGTCATTCCTAAACGACTGACTGCAATGTTTGGGCACTAAGTTAGCACCCTATTTAAGCACCAAGCTAGCATCTGGCGTCCGGATGTCAAGGGAGCCGTCCCGTCACGCGGGGCCGGCCCGGAACCAGCGAGGGCTAAGTTCCCGCGGTCAGCCCGCGTCGTCCAGCCCGCCGCCGAGCGGGTGCCGCTGACCGCCCGCGAGCTGGAGGTGGCCGCGCTGATCGCCGACGGCCTGACGGACGACTCGGTGGCCCGGCGGCTGGCGATCGCGCCGCGGACGGCGCAGGCGCACGCCGAGAACATCCGACGCAAGCTGGACGTGCGCTCGCGGGCGCAGATCGCCCGCCGGGTGACCGAGTACCGGCTGCTCACCCGGCGCTAGCGCGGTAGCTCGGCCGGTGCCCGGCACGGGCCCGGGCCGCCTGACCCCGGGGGAAAACGGCCGGCGGCCGGCCGTTTTCCCGATGGCGGCACCGGGGTGGCCGGCCGTAGCGTGACGGTATGCCTGATGAAACACAGCCCGAGCGCCCGCCCGCCCCGCGGGTCGGCCTGTTCCCGCCGCTAGGACTGCTGAGCCAGGGCCCGCAGGCCGCCGCGGCGTACCTGGCCCGGGTGGCAGCGGCGGGCATCGACCACGTTTGCTGCGGTGATCACGTGAGCTTCTTCGGCGGCTTCGGGACCGACGGGCTGGTCCAGGCGACCGCGCTGGCGATGCTCCACCCGGCGCTGCCGGTGCACGTCGGCGTGTACCTGCTGCCGCTGCGCCATCCCGTGCTGGTGGCCCGCCAGCTGGCCGACTTCGCCGCATTCGCCCCGGGCCGGCTGGTCTTCGGGGTCGGGGTCGGCGGCGAGGACCCGCACGAGTTCACCGTGTGCGGGGTGGACCCGGCGACGCGGGGCAGGCGGATGGACGAGAGCCTGGTTATCGTGCGCAGGCTGCTCGACGGTGAGCTGGTGAGCGTCCGCGGCGAGTTCTTCGACCTCGACCAGGCCGTCATCGCGCCGGTGCCGGCCGTCCCGCTTCCAGTCATCGTCGGCGGGCGCTCGGACGCGGCCGTGCGGCGGTCGGGCCGGCTGGGCGACGGCTGGCTTGGCCTGTGGAACTCACCGGCCCGCTTTGCCGCCGCGACCGCGCTGGCGGCGGAGGAAGCGCACCGGGCCGGGCGCCCCGATTGGCCGGCCCGCCACACGATGCAGCTCTGGTGCGGGCTGGCCGGCTCCAAGGAGGCGGCCCGGGCCTGCCTGGCCCCGGCCATGGAGGCGCTCTACCAGCTCCCGTTCGAGCGATTCGAGCGCTACTGCCCGTACGGCACGGCCGAAGACGTGGCCGAGTTCCTGCTCCCGTACGCGGCGGCGGGCTGCGCCGAGTTCAACCTGATCCCGCAGTCGCCCGACCAGGACCAGGCCCTGGCCGGCGTGGCCGCGGTGAAGAAGCTGCTGGCCGGGCGCCGTTAGCCCGGCAGGCCGAGCCGGCGGCGGACGACCTGGTGGGCCAGGTCGAGGACAGACGGGTCGTCGTAGAGCACGAAATTGGCGTCGGTGGCCAGGATGATGCCGTTCAGCTCGAAGGTGAGCCGCGCGGGGTCCTCATCGGGGGGCAGCTCGCCCTGCTCGATGGCGGTGACGGCGAAGCCGCGGACCAGGCTTGCGAAGCCGGCCTGGAAGGCGACGATGGCGTCCTTGACCGGGCCGGGACGGGTGCCCATCTCCAGCGCGGCGCCGGCGAAGAAGCAGCCGCCGGGGAACGTGCGCCGCCGCAGGTGCTCGAAGAAGGCCTCGCACAGGCTGGCGGACCACACCAGTTAACTCGGGTTGCTGACGGTGATAGCCACGCCGACGTTCCCGTAGGGGAATTTCTTGCCGAGATGGCCCAGGGTGTTAAGGAACCTGGTGACAGGCACCATCACCCCGTACTTGGCGCGGATCCCGTGCTGAATCGCGTCGAAGTCAGCCCCGGCCGTTACCAGCTCCGCGGTCCCCTCCACTGACGGTGATCCAGCTTTCACCCGGCCACGCGGGTCAGCCGGCTGCAGCACGATCTTCGGGTTATTGCGCAGGCGCTTGTATTTCCCGGACGCGGTTGAGGTCCAGAAGCCGATGCGGTCACCGTCCAGCGCGACTATCCAGGTCGCGGTGGAGATCGGAGTTCCCGATTTGCGGAAGGTCGTCGTCGCAACGTATTTCTCATCGCTAATCGCCATGTTCCGATAGTAGGGACAGGGCCAGCCGCGACCACGCTCAAGCGCCGGGCTGACCGCCCGTGTCGCCGCGTTCCCGGGCGATGCCAGGCTGCTCCCGCACCGGGATGAACTCCGGCATGCGCAGGCCCCGCCGCAGCCAGCTGGCGCCGTCCAGCACCAGCGTGTGCCCGGTCAGGTAAGCCGCGAAGGGGGAGCACAGGTAGGTCGCGGCCCAGCCGATCTCGTGCAGGCGGCCCACCCGGCCGGCCGGAACCGTGCTGTAGTCCTGCGCGGCTCCGTCCGGCCGGCTGGCGGCCATGGCCGAGGTACGGTCGTCGTGCGGGAACAGCCCGGGCGCGAGGCAGTTCACCCGGATGCCGGCCGGCGCCCACTCCACCGCCAGCGTCTGGGTCAGGTTGGTCACCGCGGCCTTGGCCGCGGCCGAGTGCGCGGTCCCCGGCCCCCCGGTCCAGGCGTAGGTCGCGCCGATGTTGAGCACCGCCCCGGGCGCTCCCCGGGCGATCGCGCGCCGGGCGAACTCCGTGCTGCAGTTGAACGTGCCGTCGAGCACGATCCCGGTGACCGCGCGCCAGCCGTTGAAGGACAGGTCCTCGGCGGCGACCGGGAAGTTCCCGGCCGCGTTGTTCACCAGCACGTCGACCGGCCCGAGCTGGTTCTCGGCCTGGTCGAACGCCTCCGCCACCTGCACCGGGTCGCGGACGTCGACCGGGACGCCGGTCACCCGGGCGGGCGTGGCCGCTTCCTCGGCGGCCCGGGTGACCGCCTCGATGCCCGCCTGCCGGTGCTCCGGCCGCCTGCTCGCGATCACCAGCGCGGCGCCGAGCCGGGCGAACTCGACCGCCATCGCCCGCCCCAGCCCGGTCCCGGCGCCGGTGATAAGGACCACCTGGCCGTCGTAGGTGCCGGCCGGGAGCATGGCGGTGCCGGCCGGCGGCGGCTCAGGGAGCGGCATGTCAGGAGCCCGCCCGCGCATCCGGCCGGCCGCGCGCCGACCGCTCGGCGAACAGCACGGCCTGCGCCGTCAGTTCCTGGCGCAGCGCGGCATGCAGCGCCCCGTGCCACAGCCCGTCGACCGTCTGCTTGATCAGCGCCAGCGCGTCGGCCGGGGCGGCCGCGATCTCGCGGGCGAGCGCGGCGGCTACCTCGTCCACTTCCCCGGGCGGCACCACCTCGTCGACCAGTCCCCAGGCGAGGGCGCGCTCGGCGTCGACCGGCCGGCCGGTCATCAGCATCCACTTAGCCCGCGACGGCCCCGCGAGCATGGTCGCCAGCGGCGCGCCCCCGGTGTCGGACATCAGCCCGTAGCGGATCTCGGGAAAGGCCATCCGCAGGTCGGCCGCCGCGATCCGGATGTCGGCCGCCAGCGCCAGCTCGAGCCCGCCGCCGAGGACGTGGCCGCGCAGCGCGGCGATGACCGGCTTGTGGCTGCCGAGCTGCCTGACCCGCACGTCCTGGGTGTGGCGGATGAAGGCGAGGTCGGTCTCGTTGTTCGGCCGCCGCCCGAGCTGGCTGGTGTCGCGGCCCGAGCAGAACGAGCGCCCCTCGCCGCGCAGCAGGATGACGCGGGCCGCCGGGTCGGCCAGGGCTGCGTCCCAGGCGCTGAGCAGCCCGTCGCGCAGCTCGTCGTCGACCGCGTTGTGCCGCTCGGGACGGTTGAGGCTGATCGTCGCCACCCCGTCGGCGACGGCGAGGGTGATCTTGCTGGTCGCGGCCAAGGTGGCTGTTCTCCCCGTGAAGTCGCTGCTGATGCAGCTTAATCTTTGAGGTCAACCAGCGGTAGGAGGGCTGCCGACGGACAACTCACCCGGCCGCCCTGCCAGTGGCGGTCGCCGCGGGCCGCCCCGCGGCGCTGCGGGGTCAGGAAGCTCGCATGCTTCGCATGAAGCTATAAATTGGTCGTGCCCGGCCCGCCCGCGGCGATGCGGCCTGACCCGAGAGCTGGAGGACGGACGCCGATGCTCCCCGTCTCACTGATCTTTACCAGCGGCGTTGCCAGCGGCGTTAACAGCTACCTGGCGGTGCTCGTCCTCGGCCTGCTTGGCCGGCTCGGGCACGTCGCCGCGATCCCGGCGGTGCTGGAGCGCCCGGAGGTGCTGGCGGCCGCGGCAGTGCTGTACGCCGGCCAGTTCGTCGCGGGCAAGGTCCCGGTGCTCGACTCGGTATGGGACATCGTGCACACGCCGCTGCGGCCAGTCGTCGGCGGGGCGATCGGCGCCGTGATGGCACAGCAGGCCCACGTCAGCCCGGCCGCCACGGTCGCCGGGGCCGCACTCGGCGGCGTCTCGGCGCTCGCGTCGCACGTGGTCAAGACCGGCACCCGGGTCGGCGTTAACGCCAGCCCCGAGCCGGTCAGCAACATCATCGCCAGCCTGCTCGAGGACCTGGGCGTGGGCGGGCTGGTCGCCTTCGCCGTGTTCCACCCGGTCGCCGCGGCCGTGGTGACCGCGGTGATCCTCGCCGCCGGCATCGCCTTGTTCGCGCTGCTGGCCTCACGGATACGGCGGAACTGGCGCCGCCGCCGCGAGGCCCGCCTGCAGCGGCAGTCGTCCCGCGACGGCACCACCGTCCCGCTGCCGCAGCGCTAGGCGGCGGTTAACGGCCCGTGGCCGGTCACGTCGCTAGTCCGTGGCCGGCCCGCGGCGCGGACTCCGGGTTACTGCGCGGGCTCCGGCAGCGGGCTGGAGACGAGCGCGTCATCCGGCTTCTTGGTTATCGGGCTCTCGAGGATCCGGAGGACGTCGACCGCGAATTTCCGCCGCTCGCTCGGCCCCAGCTGTCGTATTTCCTGGTCGTCGATCTCAATTCGCTCACCGCCGCGGACCCTCAGCATCAGGCCGATCAGTTCGGTACCGATCCCGCCGCGGGTGGCAGCGGACATGCACCGGTCGATGTCCGACTGGTCCAGCATCTCGCAGGAAAGCGTCGCCGCAAGGGCAAGCTGCAGGCTCCCGAGGTCTAGTTGCTCGGGCAGGAGGCGCTGCGAGTTGTCGACTCCGGGAATCTGGTACCGGCGCTCGTCGCGCTCGTCGATAGCGCGCGATAGCGCCTCGCAGATGTGGGCGTAGCCGGTGGCGTCCTCGGGATCGATGACGCAGGCAATTGTGTAGGCCTCCAGGCCATCGACGTAGCGCCGCCGGTTATACAGCTCATTGCCGAACCAGGTGGCGCTGGTGTCATCGGTGTTGCGGCACCAGATGGCACGCTGGAACCACTCGAGTCCCTCTTCGCTCCGGCCCACCTTCTCCAGGGAACGGGCGTGGTTGCGTACCGCCACCGTGTTGTCGGGAAGCTTGGCGATGAGGGCCCGGGTGATCTGCAGGGCTTCCTGGTTCTTGCCGTCTTCGTGATAGGCGTCCAGCATCAGGCCGCACAGGCTGAGCTGGTAGTCACCCATGCCGTCGGGGATGATGACGTCGCCATCAACATCAGACGGGATCCGGATGTTGAGGAATTCAGCAATCTGGTCTCGGGCGCGCTGCCGCTCCTTCGGATCATAGGAGTGGGCCAGGTGCGCGAGCTCGGTCGAGCGGATGTCTTCGTCATTCGGGTGCACGCGCTTGGCCACGTCGAACACGATGGACACGGCCTCGTTCAGGCCGAGCCGCGACGCGTCGCTGACCAGCGTCACGTATGTCCGCGCGTCCAGTCGGACCGCGTTGTCCTGGACGATCCGCTGCAGGACGGTGAGGTACGCTTCCTTGTCCTGCTTCAGGGCGGCCGCGTGCGCCTCCTTCGCGAGGTCCGGGCCGAAGGTGCCGTCGCGCACCTGCTGCAGGAGCGCCTGAACGCGAGTTCCGGGGCTTTCCGCTTCCCGGCTGTTGTCCTTGTTCGGTAGGTTGTATTGCCGCTGGTATTCTTCCAGGGTCCGGTGCGCGATGCTCAGCTGTACTCGGAGCCGCCCTTCTTCGCTACCGACGGAAGAGGACAAGATGTCAACTGGCAGCTCTGGAATGGAATGGTGAACGGGGTTATCGCGCGCCGTTTCAAGATCTGCCTCTGAAGGTAGCCCCTCAACAAAGGCAGTCAGTTTCCTGCGGAAAGCTCCCAGTCCGAACATGTCACTGGTAAATCTAATGACCCGATAGGGGCTGAGGTCGAAGGGGACTTCCGGGGTGTGGCTCTCGTCAAGCAGCATGATCGTGCCCTGACCCCGGAGGGCGTGGCGTACCCCAAGCTCGTAGAAGACATTGGGGTTAAGGTCGGTCAAGTCGGCTATCACGAGTTCTGCCCGCGCCAAGGCAGAGATGACGTCCAACGTGATAAGTCCGGAACGGTTAACATCATCTGCTCTTACAACATGATATCCCTGGCTTTCCGTAATGGGTTTTATCCAGTCTTCGTAAAGAGTCTTGAAGCGCCGAAAATCCTGGGGGGAATCTTTCTCTTTCTTTATGGGCATTACGATAAAACATTCTTTATTTGACACGTAGCTCCCCTTTGCCATCTCCGCGCCTGACGAGAAATATTACGCTGAGTGACCGTAACATAACATCTTATCCGGAGAATATCGGAACCCCTGGGCGCAGGCAAGGAGGGTTTGCTGAGAAGTAGTTGAGAGTTGTCATGGCAGATGGCTTCTGATGTCACTGCTCTGAGGGTTAGCGGAGCTTAGGTAAGTGTGAAATCGTTGGATTTGATTTGGCGTTGTGGCGAGAACCACGCTGGCCCCGTGGCGCCGATGCGCCGCCCCGGCTGTACAACCGGGGCACCGACAAGCCACACTGGTAGGGAACGGGCGTCGGGAAGCTACCCGCCCCCGTTCGTGTTGAGATGAATGAGACGCTCGAGAACCGAGCGGGCTGTGCCGCGGTGACCTTGCCGGTGCCGCGGTGTTCCGGTCCATCGGCGGCTCCGGGTCCGCGCGAGGTGCTTGCCATCGGCTGCCGCGCCAATCCCCGGAGATGCGCAGCTCGGCTCGGTGTCCGCAGCGACAGGCCTGCTGGCCGGGACATTTGCCGTCCCGCTGGCGGGACTGCGCGGCATGCTGCCACGGCCACCGTGCCCTGGCATTTCGGAGGAGGAGTTTGTGGCTCGACCAGGCCAGCGCCAGAAGGGCGCTCGCCGTGCCGTCCCGCGGAAGCAGCAGCAACAGCGTGCGCGCCACCGCGGCGACGTCTTCTCGGAGCTAACCCGTTCCGCCCGCGAGGTCGAGGCGGCCGCCCGGCGCGGCCGCGTGACCCCTGCTGTGCGCTCGAAGTTCCAGGCTGTGGCCATGCTGCTGCGCGACGAGCGCGCCCGCATCCAGGCGGCGCCGACCAGCGCCAGCCGTCGGGCTGAGCAGCTAAAGCGGCTGGACGGCATCGCCGCCATCCTGGCGGCGACCGCGGTGCAGGACAGCGGGATGCTGGCACTGCTCGCCGACGACGCCGCCGTATCCGACGCGGCCCGCGTGCTGAAGCGGGAGATGATGCTGGACCTCGGCATCGAGCCGGCTACCGAGGAGATCGCGCCGCCGGCCGAGGCCGCGGCCGCCCCCGCCGTCATCGAGTCGCGGGTGGTCCCGCAGTCGGTGACCTCCCGGCAGCTGGCGAACCCGTTCCTCGCCCCCGACTTCTCCGCCGCTCCGCAGCCGGTCGCCCGTCCGCGCCGGCTGTCTAGCTGGGAACTGATCAACCCGCTGCTGAGTTCGTTCGAGCGGGCGGGCAGCGGGGCGCCGGCCTGCATGGCGCTGCCGGCCCCGACGGCACGGTTCACCCCGGCCGGCCTGGAGCTGATGCCCCACCAGGGCCAGCTCGTGGCGGCGGCCGCCGCCGGTCACCGGACGTTCCTGCTCGCCGATGAGCCGGGCCTGGGGAAGACGGCCCAGGCGCTGCTGGCGGCGGAGGCGGCGAACGCCTACCCGCTGCTGGTAGTGGTGCCGAACGTCGTCAAGACCAACTGGGCCCGTGAGGCGGCCCACTGGACGCCGCGCCGCCCGGCCACCGTGGTCCAGGGGGACGGCGACAACGTCGACGGCTTCGCCGACATCATCGTGCTCAACTACGAGGTACTCGACCGGCACATGGGGTGGCTGCGGGACTTCGGCTTCCGCGGCATGGTGGTGGACGAGGCGCACTTCATCAAGAACAAGACGTCGCAGCGCTCGCAGCACGTGCTCGCCCTCTCCGAACGCATCAGGTCCAGGGCCGCGCGGCCGCTGCTGATGGCGCTGACCGGCACCCCGCTGATCAACGACATCGACGACTTCCGGGCGATCTGGCAGTTCCTCGGCTGGATCGACGACAGCAAGCCCCTGGGCCAGCTCGCGGACGCGCTCGAGGACACCGGCCTGACGCCCGCTGACCGGGGCTTCTACCCCGCGGCACGGCAGTGCGTGATTGACCTCGGCGTGGTCCGGCGGCGCAAGATCGACGTGGCGGCCGACATCCCCGCCCGTCGCATCGCCGACATCCCGGTCGAGCTTGACGGACGGGCCGGCCGGTCGATCCGGGCGGCCGAGCGGGACCTTGCCCGCCGGATGGTGGCGCAGTACCAGACCGCGCTCGCCAACCGGTCGGCCGGCGCCCAGGTGGCCGGGATCGACTACGACCTGGTCCGCCGGGTAGCCCGGTCGGAGCTGAAGGACGCGACGACCGCGAAGGCGGGCGAGAACGTCTTCACCATGATGCGGCGCATCGGCCAGGCCAAGGCCGACCTGGCCGCGGACTACGCGGCGCAACTGGCCCGCAGCACCGGCAAGGTGGTCTTCTTCGCCAAGCACATCGACGTGATGGACGCGGCCGAAGAGACATTCAGCCGAACGGGTGTGCGCTTCTCCTCGATCCGCGGCGACCAGACGCCCAAGGCGCGGCAGGCGAACATCGACGCCTTCGTGAACGACCCGGACGTGGCGGTCGCGGTGTGCTCGCTGACCGCGGCCGGGGTGGGGCTGAACCTGCAGGTCGCGTCGAACATCGTGCTGGCCGAGCTTTCCTGGACGAACGCCGAGCAGACCCAGGCCATCGACCGCAGCCACCGCATCGGGCAGTCCGAACCGGTTACCGCGTGGCGCATCATCGCCGCGCAGACCATCGACACCCGCATCGCCGAGCTGATCGACAGCAAGGCGGGGCTGGCCGCCCGGGCGCTCGACGGGTCTGACGAGGAGGTCTCCTCGTCGGCCGACGTGCAGCTCGAGGCGCTGGTCTCGCTGCTGACGGACGCGCTGCGGGGAGATTCAGCCGGCTAGCCCGGCGACGGCGCCGTAGAGCAGGCAGCCGTTGAGCGCGGTGATGGTAATCGTGACCAGCAGCAGCGGGACGAGGGCGAACGGGATGCCGAAGGACAGCACGATCTGGGAGTACACCAGCGCCTGACTGGGGTTGACCGCCAGGGCGAGGATGAGCAGCGAGGGCAGCATGGTCACCAGGCGGCGGGCCGCCACCGGAACGCGCCAGCTAGTAAAGCCCGCCATGATGACCTGCCCGGCATAGGTACCGACGCTGGCGGAAGACAGGCCGGAGGCCATCAGCGCCACCGCGAAGGCGAGGGCAGCGCCCCCGCCCAGCAGGGTCGCCAGGTGGGCGTGCACGTCGCCCAGGCTGCTGACGCCGGCCAGCCCGGGCTTGTGGAACAGCGCCGCGGCGGCGCAGAGCATGGCCAGGTTCACCAGCCCGGCCGCGCCCAGGCCGACGACGCAGTCCCACTTGCTCGAGGTGAGCAGCCGCCGCCGCTCCGTCTGGCCCGCGGCTAGGGCCCGGTCCCGCTGCGGGGCCGAGTGGAGGTAGACCACGCGCCGCCCGTAGTGCTGGTTGCCGCCGGCCAGGAAGAGGTAGCCGAAGCCGGCCGCGACCAGCATGAGCAGACCGATGATGGCCAGCTCGAACCGGCGGCGGCGCTGCTCCAGGGCCAGGATGACGAACGCGACGACGGCGGTGACCAGCCCGGCCGGGAGCAGCGGCAGGCCGAAGAGCAGGTTGAGGCCGACGGCGGCGCCGACGAACTCGGCCAGGTCGGTCGCCATCGCGACTACCTCCGCCTGTGCCCACAGCAGCAGGTTCACCCGGCGCCCGAAGCGCTCGCGGCACAGCTCCGGCAGGCTGCGCCCGGTCGCCAGGCCGACCTTGGCCGACAGGTACTGGACCAGGATCGCCGTCAGGCTGGCCATCACCACCACCCAGGCCAGCGCGTAGCCGTGCCCGGGCCCCGCCCGCGAAGTTAGTGGCGAAGTTGCCCGGGTCGACGTAGGCCACCGAGACCACGCAGGCCGGGCCGAGCAGGCTCAGCGCCGCCCGGGGGCGCCGCCGGGGCCTGGCGGCCAGAACCGCTGCCCGCTCGCGCAGCACGGCCGGCTCCGCGGCCACGGCCCGGTCCTCCAGTTCACCGGCGGGGCCAGCGAGCGTCACCTGTTTCCTCCGCTTTCCGGCCGCCGGTCATCGTTAAAACATTTATTCATGAGGTATTCCGCGTGCCCTGCCGACTCTTAATTCGCGAATCTCGGTCGCGTCCAGATTTCCGGGCCAAGTGGCGTCATCGTGTTTGGCTTGCCCGGATTTTCCCGTGGTAAACCGCGAGCCGCGGGATCCAAAATAATGACATGACCTGCGCCTTCGTGAGGGCGGTATCGGTATATGAGCGGTTTAGCGGATGTATAGCTATACGGGGAGGCGACGTAGGCCGAATGAATTCACACCCTGTGTTTATTAGTTGATCGGGAAGGCTAGGAAGCGGCCTGACCGATTAAGTCCGGTGATCCAGACCCTGTCCTGGATGGATCTTCTCTGCTGTCGATCAAACGTGAACGGGAAATATGGACGTCAACAGCAACGGGGTTCCGGCTGGCAATGCGGGCCGCAGCGATCGCCCCAAGTGGCTCCTGGACCGTGAGTTCGTCACCAACGCCATCAGCCGGAGTGCGGAGAACGCCGGCGACCGTCGCCGCTTCCTGCGCACGGCCGGCCTGGCCGGCCTCGGCGCCGTCGCCGCAAGCGCCCTGGTCGGGGCGGGCACCGGGGTGGCGTCAGCCGCCACTAGCCGGGAGGACGACACCAAGGGGATCCAACGCTACCCTGGCCGGCTCCCGGCCGGGGGAGAAAGCCAAGGCCGGCTCGCTATTACGTGGCTTCGGAGTCAAAAACGGTTTTTACGGACGGGAGCGGCGCGGTATCCAGAGCGATTTCATCGGCGGCCGCCCCGTGCGGAGCGAGTCCGTTCGCTTCGCCGAACAAGTGCTTATGCGCGAACCGGCGCGGGTTGAGGTCGCCGAGGTCAAAATCGGCGAATTCCGGGCCTAGTCCCGCGCGTACGTCGGCCGTGGCCCCGTCGGCCAGGCGCCGCAGCTCCCGCAGCGCCTTACCAGCCCGAGTGGCCATCTTCGGCAGCTCATTAGGGCCGAAGACGATCAGTGCGAGCACTACCAGGATCAGCAGCTTGGGCAACGACAGATCAAACACCAGGATCTCCTCTACGAAAAAGAACTTACCTTCAGTAGTGATGACCGAAAGTGGCGGTGTCCAATCAGGAAACGCCGATGAATAACTTGCTGAGTTTGCCGTTTGCCCTTGCCGGGCAGCAGTAGCAGGTACGCCTCATCCGTTTATCAATATTCACCGGTAAGCCTCAACCGCGGATATGATCCGCCGAAAAGGACAAACATGATTGGCGACCTTTTTGACAGCCCGTGGAAAATCCTGATCGTTGCCGTGGTGATCATCGTGCTGTTCGGGTCGGCGAAGCTCCCGGCCGCCGCTCGGTCGCTCGGCAAGTCGATGCGCATCCTGAAGACGGAGATGAAGGACCTCCACCACGATGACAGCGAGCCCGGCCCCGCCATCCCGGCGCCGCCCGCGGTCGAGGGGCAGCGCACGGCGGAGCACACCCGGCAGCCCGGCTAAGCCGAGAACGATCCCCGGGAGACCGACATGGCGAAACTACCGGCGACGGTAACGGGAGCGCGGGTGGCTGGCTCCCGGGTGCTCCGGGCCGCGCGGAAGGCAGATTCTGACGGCCGGATGCCGGTGCTCGGGCACCTGCGTGAGCTGCGCGACCGCCTCGTCAAGGCGGTGCTGGCGGTCGTCCTGGGCACGGTGCTCGGGTTCGTGTTCTTCGGGCCGATCTGGCAGGTGGTGGTCCACCCGTTCTGCTCGGCGCTGATATCGGGCCACCGGGGCTGTAATGCCCAGGGTGACCAGCTAGTGGTGACCGGGGTGTTCGACCCGTTCATGGTCCGGGTCCAGGTGGCGTTCTTCGCCGGGCTGGTGGCCAGCTCGCCGGCCTGGCTGTACCAGCTTTGGGCGTTCATCGCCCCTGGCCTGTTCGCCCGGGAGCGGCGCTGGACGTACCTGTTCCTGGGGGCGGCGGTCCCGCTGTTCACCGCCGGGACGGCCCTGGCCTACCTGGTGATGAGCCGGGGCCTGCAGTACCTGTTCGGCTTGACCCCGCGGGGCGTCGCGGTGCTGCCGTCGATCTCCACCTACCTCAGTTACTTCCAGGGGATGATCCTCGCCTTCGGGGTGGCGTTCGAGCTGCCCCTCGCCCTGATCGTGCTGAACCTGGCGGGCGTGCTGACCCACGCGCGGTTCCGCCGCTGGCGGCGGATGATGATCTTCGGCGCGGTCCTGTTCGCCGGGGTCGCCAACCCCAGCCCCGACCCGACGAGCATGCTGCTGCTGGCCGCCCCCTGCGTGCTCCTGGTAGAGGTCGCCGAGGTCGTCGTGTGGGCCAACGACCGCAGGCGCGCCCGTGTCCCTGACCCCTACGCGGGCCTGGCCGACGACGAGCTCGCACCGCTCGGAGCCGACGACGAGCGGGAAGCCGCGCGCCACAGCCTCAGCTGAGAGGTCAGTACGGGGAGGGCTGGTTGCGGATGACGGTCAGGCTGACGATCTTCCCGTCGCGGAGGCTGAAGTAGTCGGACATGACCAGCTCGCCGGGCAGGTTGGTCTTGTCGTAGGTGCCGTCGTAGCGGGAGCGCAGGATGATCTGGCCGTAGTGCTCGGCCACTTCGCGCACTTCCATCGTGACGTGGTCGCCCGCCATCTCCTTCTCGGCCCAGCGCCGGATGGCGTCGGTTCCGTTGATCTCGCGCCGCGCGTCGTTGACGTAGGCGTCCGGGGCGAAGGCGGCGACCATGCCGTCGACGTCGAAGGCGTTGACCGCGGCGAGGTAACTGGCGACGGGGGCGGGCAGGGCGGTGCTCATGATCTAGCTCCTAATAAGGCGGCGGCCGGCTGGCCGCCTGTACCAAGCCTCGGAGGTGCTCCCGCCGGAGGTGCAAGTCCCGGTGCGCCGCTTGTATCTCCCCCAGGGGGAGATCTGATACTGGGGGCATGCGGTCATCACTAGCGATCGGGGACTTCTCGCGCGCCACCCACCTGAACATCAAGACGCTGCGCCACTATCACCGCATCGGCCTGCTGGAACCGGCTGAGGTCGACCCCGATAGCGGGCACCGCCGCTACGGCACCGATCAGATCCCGGTTGCCCAGGTGATCAAGCGGTTCCGGGCGCTCGACATGCCGCTGGAAGACATCCAGGCCGTCATCACCACCCCGGACCTGGCTGCCCGCAACGAGCTGATCGCCGGGCACCTGCGGCGCCTGGAGGCGTCCCTGGCGCGAACCCAGGAGGCGGCCGCGTCCCTGCGTGACCTGCTGGAGCCCCCGGCCGGCGCCGCCCCGGTCTCCATCGAGCACCGCCGGATGGCCGCCACCCCGGCCGCGGCCGTGAGCGAGGTGATCGACGTGCGAGACGCCAGCGGCTGGTACCAGGGGGCCCTCGGCGAACTGCACGCCCTGCTGGCCGCCCAGCGGGTGAGCCCGGCCGGGCCGGCCGGCGCCATCTACGCCAACGACCTGTTCGGCCGCGCCCGCGGCCAGGCCACCGTGTTCGTGCCCTGCCACCAGGACGTGCGGGCGACCGGGCGGGTCGGCGGGCTGGTGGTGCCCCAGGCCGAGCTGGCCGTCATCACCCACTCCGGTGCTCACCGAGACGTCGACCTGGCCTACGGCTCGCTCGCGGCCTACGTCACCGACCACGCCCTTGGCGTGGAAGGTCCCATCCGCGAGTACTACGTGGTCGGCCCGCACGAGACGGCCGACGAGAGCAGGTGGCGGACCGAGATCGGCTGGCCCATCTTCCACACCGGCCCGGCCAGCAAGGCCGCCGGCCGCTAGCGCGGTCCCCCCGGGGGCCGTGAGACGTCTGGCAGGATGCCGGTAGCACCCCGAGCAGCCCGGTGGAGGAATCGTGCCTGTCCGCTTTCAGCTGGTGATCGACTGCGCCGACCCCGGACGGCTGGCTCAGTTCTGGGCCGCGGCGCTGGGCTATGAACTCGCGCCCGCCCCGGCTGGGTTCGCTACCTGGAACGACTTCTACCGCGAGCTGGGGGTGCCCGAGGAAGAGCTAGCCGACGGGCCCGACCGGATCAGCGACCCGAACGGCCACGGGCCGGCCATCTGGTTCCACGTCGTCCCCGACGTCAAGGCGGTCAAGAACCGGCTGCACCTCGACATCCATGCCAGCGGGGGGCGGACGGATCCGATCGAGGACCGCAGGAACCGGGTCGACGCGGAGGCCGCCCGGCTGGCCGCCCTGGGCGCCACCGTCAGCGGCGCGCTGTCCGAGGAAGGGCTCGACCACTACGCGGTCGGGATGAAGGACCCGGAGGGCAACGAGTTCGACATCAACTGACCGTCGGCGGGACGCAGACCGTGACCGAGGCGGGGCGGACCTTGACCCGCAGTTTCCTGGCGGCTGGCCGGGCGCCGCCGTCGATTGAAGTGCTCGCCGTTGACCGTCCCGGTGTCCAGCCGCCGCCGGTCGCCGTGCAGGCCGACCCGCACCGCCTGGGCGATATCGTGCGGCACGCCCAGGTTCGCGGCCAGCAGGTTAGCGGTTCCGGCGGGCAGGATCGCCACCGCCGTAGCGGTCCCCGCCACCGCGTCGATGCAGCGCTGGACGGTGCCGTCACCGCCCCAGACGAAAGGCACGTCTGCCCCCTTGGCGGCGGCCCGCCGCGCGTACTCGGGGGCCTGGCGGCTCTTCTTCACCTCGAACCACAGGGGATCAGGCACGCCTTCGCGGGCCAGGGCCCGCCGCAGCTCGGGCAGGCCGTCGTGCCGAGGAACTTGACCACGCGGCGCGTCCTAGCGCTCATCTGGCCGGTCTTCAGGTACTTCATGAACTTCCGGCGCGCGCCCTCGACTACCAGGACGATGCCGCAGGCGACAATGGCCAGCCCGACCAGGCCGACGACCACCCGTCCGCCCGTGTGCTGCATGACGGTCGCCGTCATGTCTTGCTGCCTGCTGGCCTGGCTGCGGGCCGTGCCGGAGATCACCGTGAACGCCAGGTAAGACAGCGCGGCGTAGATGACCGCCCGGCCGAGTGACTTAAGCCGCGGCCCCGGGCCTGGCCGGTCGCCGGTCACGCCGAATACGGCCTCGCTCAGCCGCCACAGCGCATAGGCGGCGAAGCCGATGCCGAGCAGCCAGAGCGAGACCAGCCCGTACGACTTGCCGGCCAGCAGCTGCAGTGCACCCGACTGGTCCGCCTCGCGCGAGCTCCGCCCCAGTGCGACCAGCACCGCGACCCAGCCGACGAGGATGTAGATGATGCCGCGAGCCGTCAGGCCGGCCCGGGCGAGGAGGTTCGCGGCCGGGCTTTCTGAGGCGCGGCCAGCCGAGCGCATGATGCGGGGGGCCGAAACAGGATGCATAACCGTCACTACCTTGCCTGCACGCGGGCAAACGCTTGGCGCCCTACGGCCGGACCGTTCCCGCAGTGCCGCCCGAGGCATGATCCGGTCCGGCGTGGACAGTTAACCTGCATGGACGGTCAGAGCGAGAGTCTCCGGGAGCCGCAGTCCGAGCCCATCACGGCGGGGCTTGACCCGCCCCCGGTGACGATAACCGACGAGGTCCCTGATTCGCTGGTGGCGGACTTCTCCTCGTTGACCACGCCGTACTGCTGGGTCATCACCGAGGACGCGGCGGCCGGCTATGACGGAGCGGCACCGACCGCCGTCGGCAAGTCCGGGCCCGGCCAGGCAGTCGCCGCCGACGTCACCGAGGCCCTCACCGCGGGGCGGTTCTTCCGGCTGGTCGACGGGAAGGGCCGTGAGCTGGCCATCGGGCGGCTGTACGACCCGAGCGGCCAGAACGAGCTGGCGCCGCTGAATGACTTCGGGCGGCGGGACCTGGGCGCGCTGAACATCGAGTTCCGCGCCGAAGGCGACTGGCAGGCCGCCTGAGCCCGTAGCGGCGCCTAGCGCGGCACGGCCTCGGCGCTGGCAGGCCGGCCAGCGCCAGCGTGCGCGGGCGGTTCCACCAGCGTCGGCAGCAACGTCATCCAGCTGGCCGCCGCCGCTGGCTACGACGTCATCACCACCGCGTCGCCGCGCAACTTCGACTACGTCACCGCGCTCGGGGCCAAGGAGGTCTTCGACTACAACCGCCCGGGTGCGGTGGCCGACATCACCGCGGCGTTGAAGGGCCGCACGCTGGCCGGCGCCATCGCCTTCGGCACCACCTCGGCCGCGGCCTGCATCCGGATAGCAAGCGCGTGCCAGGGCCGCAAGTTCGTCTCCCTGGGCACCCCGCCGGTCTCCTTCGAAGGGCTGGCCGGCGGCGGCCGGCTCGCGGTCCCGCGGGTGATGGCTCGGTTCGTCACCTCCAACGTGGCACTGCAGGCGCTGTCCCGCTCGCGCCGGGTGGGCATGAAGTACATTTTCGGCACGACCCCGAAGGCGAACGAGGTGAGCGCCGCTATCTACCGGGACTTCCTCCCGAGCGCCCTGGCCGAGGGGCGTTACGTCGCCGCGCCCAGCCCGACCGTGGCCGGGCACGGCGTCGATGACTTCCAGCGGGCCATGGACGCTCAGCGCAAGGGCGTGTCGGCGGCGAAGCTTGTCGTCACCCTCCCGGGCTAGTCGAGCAGCGCGCTGAGCTTCTTCGGCGCGAAGCTCAGCGGGCTGTATCCCCGTCGGGTCGCAGCTGGTCGCGGCGGCGGGTGAGGTAAGCGGCCTCGGCGCTGTTGCCCGCCAGCTCGACCGCTCGGTCGTAGGCCGCGCGCGACTGCTGGCTGCGACCCAGCCGGCGCAGCAGGTCGGCGCGGGTCGCGTGGTAAGCGTGATAGCCGGCCAGCCGGAGCTCAAGACGCTCGACGGCCGCCAGCGCCACCTCCGGGCCGTCAAGCTCGCCGACCGCGATGGCCCGGTTGAGGGCGACGACCGGCGAAGGGTCAAGGCTGACGAGCTGGTCGTAGAGGGCGACGACCTGCGACCAGTCGGTGTCGCGGATGTCGCGGGCGGAGGTGTGCACGGCGCCGATCGCGGCCATGATCTGGTAGCGCCCGGGGGCTGCCCCGGACGCCAGGCGCTCGCGCACCAGCCGGTGACCCTCGGCCAACAGCGCCGTGTCCCAGGCCCCGCGGTCCTGCTCGCCGAGGGGGACCAGGTCGCCGCTGGCCGAGACCCGGGCGGTGCGGCGGGCCTCGGTGAGCAGCATCAGCGCCAGCAGCCCGGCTACCTCACCGTCCTCCGGCAGCAGGCCGCGGATCAGGCGGGCTAGCCGGATCGCCTCGGCGGTCAGGTCGTGACGGACGGGGTCGGTGCCGGGACCGGTCGCCAGGTAGCCCTCGTTGAAGACGAGGAAGAGCACGGCCAGCACGCCGGAGACGCGGGCCGGGAGATCCTCCGCCGACGGCACCCGGTACGGGATGCGCGCCGCCTTGACCTTGCCCTTCGCGCGGGTGATACGCTGCCCCACCGTGGCCTCCGGCACCAGGAAGGCGCGGGCGATCTCAGCCACGGTCAGCCCGCCGACCATGCGCAGCGTCAGCGCCACCCGCGTCTCCAGCGCCAGTGCCGGGTGACAGCAGGTGAAGATCAGCCGGAGCCGCTCGTCGTCGATGGCGCCAAGGGGCTCGGCCGGGCCGTCGTCGCGCACCAGCAGAGCCTCCTTGTGCCGGTCGGCGCGCTTGCTCTCGCGGCGGATCCGGTCGATCGCCTTGCGGTTGGCGGTGGTCGTCAGCCAGGCGCCGGGATTAGCGGGCACGCCGTCCGGCGGCCATCGCTCGACCGCGGTCGCGAACGCCTCCGCGGCCGCCTCCTCGGCGATGTCGAGGTCGCCGAACCGCCTGGTCAGGGCGGCGACCACCCGGGCCCACTGCTCGCGGTGGGCCCGGGTGACCGCGTCGGCGGCGCTGGTCACGGCTGCAGGAACGGCCGCACCTCGACCTTCCGGTTGCAGGCCTTCGACCCGTCGGCGGCGAGCTTGAGCGCCACGTCCAGGTCGGCCGCCTCGATGACCCAGAAGCCGATCAGGTACTCCTTCGACTCCACGAAGGGCCCGTCGGTGAACAGCGCCTCGCCGCCCCGGTGGTCGATTACGGTGGCCGCGCTTGGCGCCGCCAGGCCGCCGGCGAAGACCCAGTGCCCCCCGGCCTGGAGGCCGGCGTTGAACGCGTCGATGGCGGCGTCCTCTTCCGGGCTAGCCAGGTCGAGCGTGTCGGTGATCACGGAAACCAGGTACTGCATGTGAGGTCATCTCCTGTGGCTTGGGGCGCCGGCCGTGGCGGCCGCTCACCCCTGCTACGAACCACCGTGCCCTGATCCGACAGCGCGCCCCCGGATTTCTTTCCCGCTCGCTACTTTGCCCACCCGTCGGGCTGGCCAAGTCCGAAGGCGCGGGGGGTGTCGCCCGCCACGGCCGGGGTGGCGGCGAAGCGCGCGACCGGGGCCTGGGTGACGACGGTGCCGTAGTCCTCGGACGGCCGCTCGAGGCGCAGGCCGCGCCGCGCCCAGAAGCTGTCAGGGGCCATGGTGGAGGCGGGGGTTTCGACCACGCTGGCCGCGCAGTGACCGAAGCAGAGCGCGTCAACGCAGGCCGCGGCCGGGCGGGCGGCGATCGCGGCCGCCAGGTCGCCCGCCGAGGCGGCGCCGAGGCGGCTGAGCGCCTCGGGCAGGTCGCCGTCGGCGATCGCGACGAACACGGGCCGGTCGGCGGCCTGGTAGATCCGGTAGGTGGCCGAGGACACGTCCCGCCCGCGGAGCGGGTCCACGTCCGCCCGGTCGACGGCGAACGGCATCTGCTCCAGCAGGGCGGTCTGGGCCAGGCTGGTGTTCACCCGGTAGACCTGGCCGCGCCGGCCGCGGTCGTAGAGGGCGGCGACGGCCCCGAAGGCGGCGAGCACGCCTGCCATCGAGTCGGTGTAGGGCCAGGGCGGGTCGTTGACCGGGGGCGCGCCCGACGGGGCGGTTGCCCAGCCCGCCGTAAGCGACGAGACGCCGATGGCGCAGTTGGCGATCTCGGCGTAGCCCTTGAAGTCGGCCCACGGCCCGGTGGCGCCGTAGAGGTTCAGGTAGGTGAAGACGAGGGCCGGGTTGAGCTGGCGCAGCGCGTCGTCGGACAAGCCCGTTCCGGGCAGCCGGCCCGCTGAGACGTTGGTGACCAGCAGGTCGGCACCGGTCACCAGGGCGTCGAACCGCTGGCGGTCGGCCGGGGTCTTGAGGTTGAGTATCAGCCCCTGCTTGCCGCGGTTCAGGTAGACGTGGAACAGTGGCTCGTCGTAGGCCGAGCGGGCGTCGGCCGGGTCGATGTCGACCTTGATGACCTCGGCCCCGAGGTCGGTCAGCAGGCGGGTGACGGTGGGGGCGGCCACCACCCGGCACAGGTCGAGCACCCTGGTCCCGGTCAGCGGCGGCGCGCCGGGCCGTCCGGCGAGCACCGGAGGCAGCGGAACGGGTGCGGCTGGCTCAAAGTCCACCGCCCGCCCCAGGGTGCGCAGCGGCCGGCCGGTACCGTCGTCCTGCTCGACCACGCAGCCCGCCGCCTCGGCGGCCGGCTCGCGGAGCCACTCGCGGGTGGTCCGCAGCCTGGCGACCGGGATGCCGGCCGGCCGCAGCAGCGCCTCCCACTGGTCGGCGTCGCGGGTGGCGAACAGGCTGACCAGCTTCGCCCGCCACGCGGCGGGGGCATCCGGGTCGGTGCGCAGGGCGGCCCAGTCCAGGGTGCCGTCCTCGAGCCAGGCTTCGTTGCCGCTGACCCGGGCCAGGCCCGCCAGGTGACGGAAGACTCCGCTGGTGAAGCACATGACCTGGTCGTCGCGCGACCGGTAGAGGCCAGGGGCGAAGACGCCGCCCCGCATCGGGGCCTGCTTCTCCACCTTGGTGGTGAGGATCCCGCTGCCCTCAAGCAGCGCGTCGGAGAGCGGGACCTCGACCCGCTGGCCGAGGCCGCCGTCGCGCTCGCGGGCGATCAGCGCGGCGCAGGCGGACAGCGCGGTCATCCCGGCCGCGAAGCAGGACGCCAGCGGGAGGGACGGGAAGTCCGGCATCTCCCCGGTCACGCCGCCGAAGACCGGCGAGCTCGCCTGGCGAGAGTAGCCTCCGCCCGCCGCCATGACGACACCCTCCCAGCCGGCCAGCCCGGCCCGCTGGTCGAGTTCGGAGAAACCGGGCAGCGAGCAGTAGACCAGGCCGCGGTTGAGGCCGAGGCAGGTGCCGGCGTCCAGGCCGAGCCGGGCCATGACCCCCGGCCGGAAGTTCTCGATCAGCACGTCCGCCCCGGCCACCAGCGCCCGCGCCCGGCTCAGGCCCTCGGCCGACTTCAGGTCGAGCACGTGCGTCGCGGCCCGGCCGCGCAGCAGGTAGGCATTCCCCGGGTCGGTGAACCACGGGCCGCCGGGCGGCTCGATCCTGGTCACCTCCGCCCCCGCGTCGGCCAGCAGGGTCGCGGCCATCGGGCCGGCCACGTACTGGCCGAAGTCCAGCACCCGCACGCCAGTGAGCGGACGACCGGAATCCTGGGGAGTCATCACGCCTCCGTTCCTCATTCTCTGCTTTGTCAGGCCCGGGCCGGCTCGAAAGCGGACAGCGCCTGCAGCGCCTCGCCGGTCGTGCGCACCCGCTGGATCGGGTCCTCGTCCGGGGTCAGCGGCGACTGGGTGAACCAGCAGCCGTCCAGGTCGGCGTCCGCCGCCACCTGGCGCAGCCGGGCCTCGCACTCCTGCGCCGTTCCTAGCAGCTGGAACCGGTTCGAGAGGTACTCCTGGATGTCCGGGTAATCGTCGAACAGGAAGCCGTTGGTGTTGCCCTCGCCCTTCCCGTGGTTGGTGAAGTCGTAGCGGGCCAGTTGCTCGCGCAGGATCGGCTGCCACTCCTCGGGCACGCCCTTGTCCTGGAAGGTCGAGCTGAACGAGAAGCGGGCGGTGCCGACCGCGCGGCCCCGCTGGGTGATCCTGGTGGCCTCGGCGGTGTCCTTGTCCGGCGCGATGTACGTGGTGACGAACCCCCAGATGCGCAGCGGGGTGGTGATGCCGGCCGCCGTGCGGGCCGCCCGCGCGCGGGCGGACAGCGTCCGCAGGGCCGTCACGTCCAGCCCGGTCCCCAGGATCAGGTCGGTGGCCACCCGGCCGGCCGCCTCGGCCCCGCGCGGCCCCGACGCGGCGATGTGCACTTCCATGTCGTCCGGCGCCCAGCTGCGCACGCTGGCCACGTCCTCCTCGAGCTTGGCCCAGGTGTTCGGGGTCAGGCCGACCGAGTGGCAGGCCCCGTCGCCGGTCGCCAGGCCGGCGAAGAACCGGCCCGGGTAGAGCTCGCCGAACGTCCGCGCGGTGGCGCCGAGCACCGACCAGTGGCGGGTGACGGTGTTGGTCACCGTCGGCCCGATGTGCACCCGCTCGGTGGCCGCGAAGCAGGCGGCCGCCGTGACGTAGGTGTCCTGGTACAGCTTGGGCACGGTGTCGCCGATGCCCACCCCCCAGAAGCCGGCCGCCTCGGCCGCCTGGGCGAACTTGACCGCCGCCCGGGAACTGTGGGTGAGGTTGATGACCCCGAGTCTCACGTGCGTCTCCTTCGTCGAGCGGACCGCGCCTGACTTGCCACCGGAAGGGCAGCTATCATTTTCACTGTTTCTATCAGGTGCACTAAGTATGACCAATAGGGGAGGCGTCCCAGTGAAGGTGCTGGTGATGGGCGGTACCCGGTTCAACGGGCTCGCCCTCGTGCAGGAGCTGGTCAAGTGGGGCCACGAGGTCACGGTGCTCAACCGGGGCCAGAGCGAGGCCCGCCTCCCCCGGTCGGTACGGCGGCTCTACGCCGACCGGACCAACCACGATCAGCTCCGCGAGGTGCTCGGCGCCCAGGAGTTCGACGTCGTCCAGGACACGTCGGGCTACGCCCTGGACGACGTGCAGCCGCTGGTCGAGGTCTTGC
>Ga0265338_10002785_pt1 | contig 25557 bp, 22 predicted proteins | sample 42126metaG_FD_193579 | JGI IMG/M metagenome (GOLD analysis project Ga0265338, IMG submission 193579) | Rhizosphere microbial communities from Carex aquatilis grown in University of Washington, Seatle, WA, United States - 4-21-26 metaG | ecosystem: Host-associated > Plants > Roots > Rhizosphere... | reverse complement strand
CTCCGAAAAAGGCAAACTGTACAAATAACGATTCAAACCTGCCTAATTCAAATACCTTACGCACAAAGGGGATTAATATATCGTTCATACATGTTATAAATCCCCACATGAAAAAGAGTGAAGTTACAACCGTTAACGATAATCGAAGATTGTATTTTGACAGATCAATCTGTTCTGAAGTATTTGTTTCGGTTATTTGAATTGCCATAGCTTATTGCTTTAAAATTGAGATTGGTGAATAGAATAGTAAGAATTGTAACAACATACTTATATGTAAGGGTTTGATTGTTATAGTAATAAATGTTGATTTTGAAAAATAACATTTAAAGGATGATGTGATTTTACATTGTAATGAAGCTAACGTTGTAGTGAGAGGCTTAGCTTCGGTTTTACCATGCACTTTACCTTTGTTGCGATAAATAATATCGGCATTTCCTTTACTTTGGGCAATTAGGTTATTGATCGGATGTTTTGCTATACTATTCATTTATTCTATATTTATTGTATGTGCGAAAGACTATTGATATGAAAACAACTACAATCTCTTGTATCACTTTATCAAGAAAAGTATATGTGCAATTGTATGATAATTGCAATTTAGAGTTGATCAGAAATATCATATGATCGTTACTATATCATAATTATTATTACAGCAATTCTTATCCAGTACAATCCTTTCATTTATCATTGGAATAAAATAAAATAATGTATGGGAAATAAAGAGGGTGGAGTATTCTGCTTTTTTGAATATATCAAGATTACATAATTGACTTATTATTCTAATTATAAATGAAGAGAATATAATCGAACTAAAGGTGATGCCGGATAATCCTTTTTTATTTGTTATATATGGTTTATAATATCTGCTCATTTATTTAAAATCTATGTTTATTAATTCTGATTATATGTGACTTAATTTTCATTTCATTGAAAAGCCAAACTTATTGTAAAATGCAACCAAAATAGTTTAAAAATGTTGCATATAAGTAGTAAAAACGTCTCATTTTTCTACTTCAAAAATTAATACAAATGTAAAATATATTTTGCAATGTACTGATTTTTAGTGTCATTTTTGAAAAAATCAGGACAATAGTGAATATCTATAAAAAAGTGATAAAATGTGCTCTTTTAAATATTTACTGGATTCAAGATTTTAAGCTACAATTAATAATTAGAACCGTTAAAAGCATATGATTTTAGATATGTTACTATTTTAAAAAGAGATTGGTTTAAGCGTTCAACAAAATTCTATTTGAAAATGGAACGTTTAAATTAGTATATTCCTTAAAGAAGGAATAAGGTGAAAATTTCGGTAAACGATTTATTGTTTTATAACAAATGAATTCTGAATAATTCAATCGAAACTAAGAAATCATTTTAAAACCATTTCTTTAAAAATAGTAAGAATAAATACTGAAAAGTCTTTTGAATAATATATCGACGATACTATCGATTACCTACTGAATTCGAGTTCTTTTTAATCCGTTAGTATATCTTGTATTAGCAGTACCAATAAAAGGGGTTTGAGCAATATATAAATAAGAAATGATAGAACGATAGAGAATGCTTTATACCTTATATACGTAAGGACTATTTAAACAGGGCTCTGTTTAATAGTATCAAAATACGCTGAGGATTTCCAAGGTATGCAATTCCTGTTTAATATGTAATATAGCAGGCATTTGGAAAAAGCATTTGTTCATTTATACGTTAATGTTTTGTTTGATATAGCAAAACTATAGCCTTTAACGTAACGAGCAAGATTGACAATGTTGCCGGTCTAACGGTGACCGGCAACGATTGACTATCTGAAGAATTGGAATTAGTTAAAAATCCATTTCGATAATTTCATCAATCATTTCATCAAGACGTTCGAACCATTCTTCGCTTTCATCCTTGTTTTCAAATTCTTTAGGCGAAAAATTATATTGTTCTTTAAGTGTTTTAAGAATTTGGGTTTTCAATGCTTGTTTATCGTAACCCGAATCTTTTTGCGTTTTAATAATGTCAATAAGTTTATCGTAAGCAATAAAAGATTCAGCTTCTTTTTCAATAATAGGCTCTATATGTTGGTCAAATAACCCTAATAAATCGTTATTATTTAATAAGAATCGGCAATTGGTTTTAAAATCGTTTGTCATAATATTTAATTTTTAAGTATTCATACAAAGTAAACTAAAATCTTTAATATAAACAAAATGCTCATTAAGTTTTAAAAAAGAATATCGTCAAACTAATCTTTTAAGGTACAATAAATTCTGAAAAAATTAAACATATAGGCAGAAAAAATCATACAAAAATGTAACCTTTGAAAAAATGCTTACGTATAAATGGTAAAATTTTATAGAAATGAGGCAATTAAAAATAACAAAACAAGTTACAAACCGCGATACACCTTCACTCGATAAGTATTTACATGAAATAGGAAAAGTCGATTTAATCACAGCCGAAGAAGAAGTAGAGTTAGCAAAAAGAATCAGAGAGGGCGACGAAAGAGCTCTAAATAGATTGATAAATGCGAATCTTCGATTTGTAGTTTCTGTTTCAAAACAATATCAAAACCAAGGATTAAGTTTACCAGATCTTATTAACGAAGGAAATTTAGGATTAATTAAAGCTGCACAACGCTTTGATGAAACTCGCGGATTCAAATTCATCTCTTATGCAGTGTGGTGGATTCGTCAATCTATTCTTCAAGCATTAGCTGAACAAGCACGGATTGTACGTTTACCGTTAAATAAAATTGGTTCTATTAATAAAATAAACAAAGTATTGGCTACTTTGGAACAACAATACGAACGTGAACCATCGGCCGAAGAAGTTGCTTTGGAATTAGAGTGTTCGTCGAAAGATGTGAAAGAATCGTTACGTAATTCCGGTCGTCATGTATCAATGGATGCTCCTTTATCGCAAAGCGAAGACGGTACGTTGTATGATGTATTGGATTGTAAAGATACTCCTTCGCCCGATCAAAAATTGATTCAAGAATCATTACGTCGTGAGATTGAACGAGCTATTTCAACATTAACAGAACGTGAAGCAAATATTATTCGTTTGTATTTTGGTTTAAATTCAAAGAATCCATATACCCTTGAAGAAATAGGTGAGGAGTTCGGTTTAACGCGTGAACGTGTTCGTCAGATTAAAGAAAAAGCTGTTCGTCGTTTGAAACAAACTTCAAAGAGTAAAATATTAAAGACATATTTAGGATAATATCCGATACATTTAATATAAAAAAAAAGCTCTCGATTATCGAGAGCTTTTTTTTTATCCTATTGCTCATTAAAAAGAAATTTCAGTCTTTGGAAGCCATTTCTTAAACTTCTTAATCAAATCTTCGGTAAAGTTATTCCCATACAATCGAAGTACCTCAAGATGTCCTTTAAGTTGTCGAATAGACGAAGGTAAACGTTCCAATTGATTACCCGATAGATCGAGTACTTTTAAGTTTTTTAAATCACCAATGGTACGTGGTAATTTTGTTAATTCATTATTGATTAAATAAACGCGTTCAAGACTTTTCATCGTTCCTATTTTTGTTGAAATTTTTTGAATTTTATTATTATTCAACATCAATACTTTTAATTTCTTCAAACTACCTATATCATCATACAGTGTTACTATTTCGTTTTTCGATAAATTAACAAATTCAAGTTTTGTTAAATAATCTATTTCTACCGGCCATACCAAAAACTTGTTGCTCGATAAATCGAGCGTCCTGAGATTTTTACATTTACTGATATCTTTCGGTAGATTAATCAGTTTGTTCGATTGTATTTCGAGCAATCGAAGCTTTTTAAGTTTTCCTATTTCAGGAGGCAGAGTCGTTAATTTATGTCTGTTTAAATGTAATTCTTTGAGATTTTTAAGTTCTGCAATTTCAGGTGGTAGTTCAGCCAATACAATCGAAAAGTCCAAAATTTTAACTTCTTTGGGATTTTCAAGAGCATCGTACATATTACGATATACCTTGTCGTCTTGTGCTTTAACTGTTGAAAAGCAACAACTAAGCATGAGGAGTAATACAGATATTTTATAATTCATCTTCATTCAGTAAATATATATAAAATATTATTTAGCACTATCGTTAAATTTCTTAACTTTATTAAAATCGCTTTTCTTAAAGAACATTATACCGTTGAAGCTATATTCACCCGATTTGTTTTTAAAGAAATTAAAACAAATATGGTCGTCGCTATTCGAATATTTAGCATTTGAACCCTTGAAGTAAAACGTGATATTTACAGAAAACGATGAACTTTGTACATCATTGGAAATTGTTTTCCAGCCTGAAATCATTATATCGTTTTTATCGGGAATACCTTCCGATTGTAGTATATTTTCAGCCCACTGTACATTCGAAGAAGAAATCATCTTTTTAAATTCTTTCTTCGATTGGAAACTATTTTCTATAAATTCTTTCTTTATTTCTTTTTTGTTCGATTCTTTAATCAATTGTAATAAGTTGTATGCTTGTTTTATTACTCCATCATACTGACCGTTTGTATTTCCTATCTGCGAAAATCCCCAAACGGGACATAGTACGATACTTACAATCAAAAGAAATACGGGACGCTTTACATTCATCATAGACAAAAACTATAGGCAAATTAGTTATTTCTTTGCTTTAGCTTTAAGAGCAGCATCGCGTTCAAGCATTTTATCGAGGAAATCGGCAATCACTGTCGGTTCGATTCTTTTAGCTATGATTTTTTTGTCTTTATCCAAGATAAACGGTACGGGGGTACTGTATATATCGTATAATACCCTGAAGTTTGTTGTTTGATACGGATCGTACAGCATCGTATAATCTTTAACACCGTATTTCTCGCCAAAATCGATCATTTTCTTTTTATCTACCTGTGTTTCGACAAGTACGGTTTTTATTCCTTTTTCTTTAAACTTCTTATCTTCGTTAATCTTTTTCCATTCAGGAATAATTTTTTGACAATGTCCGCAATCGGTATCGAAGAAGTAAAGAACAATGTATTCGGCATCTATACTTTGAAGCGAAACGGTGTTTCCATCAAGATCGAACAGGCGTAATTCCGGAGCTTTTTCGCCAATTAAGTTGTTACGCACATGGGCAACCCTGTCTTTAACACTTTTCATAAATGCGGTATCGTTTTTAGCCCAGGTTGCTTGTCCTGAGATGTAATATTTGTCGGATATATATACAAAAACCCTATCCATTCCCATAATTTTAGGATTGTTATATTTGTTGAACAAATATTGAACAACGTAACGGAAAACCTTATCGTTTCCTCTCGACATATCAATCACCCGGTCTACTTCTTTACATAATGAATCGGGAATAGGGGGGTAACATATCTTATCGAAATACTCGTCTATTTTACTTTCTAAAATAGGAGTTCGGAGTAAACGAGCATCGTTGAAATCGATATTGTCGAAATAATGTGTTTTGTAGTATTTATATTGGAAAGATGAGTCGATAATTTGTCCTTTATCGTTCTTAGGGAATGGAGGAACGTCAACTTCTTTCATGGTTTTTAAAACACTTGCCAATAACGATGTAGGATATGTTGTAATGATTGTATTCCATTTACGTTTTACGGTGGAATCTAATCGTGAAAGTTCGAGTTTCTTTTTAGCAAGCGAGTCTTCGTATGCTTTTTTGTCTATCTTCTTGTTTCCCGTTGAATCTACCATCTTTTTATATAAATCGTATTTCTTTCTTTCAGCGGTTGCCTTTTTTTGATTTTCAACCATGAATACCTGATATTCGTTGAACACATTATTTTCTTCAGAACCGGTTATTTTAAGGTTCTTAATTAGATCGGCAGTGTCGGTTTCGATCGAAAACTTTTGTGTTTTATCGATTATCACTTCGAAGTAGTTCATTGAAGGTGTAATTAATAAATAAATTCCTCCATCAAGCAGCGAATCGCCATAAAATACACCTTCACCTTTTGAATTTAGCTTAGCGGTATCGACAACATACTTTTTATTTCCAAAATGATGTCCGAGCAACATTGTGGTATCTTTAAGACCATTAATTTTAACATGTATAACATATCCGGCACCGGGTTTCGACGATTTATGTTTTGTTCCGGCAACTGCGTTACTTAGATTAAAAATGAAAAGACAACCTAATGTTACTAAAATTTGTTTTATAGTTCGTTTCATAGTAGTATTAATTTATTTGTTTTTAAACTAAATGATGTGATCGCACATCGTCCATTTATTTTTTAATTGTACTTTTATTAGAGTCTTATTATCTTGTTGTGTTAACGAAATTTTAACAATTACATTGTTTTATTGTTTATTGACCATTATTCTAACGTATCCTGTCGAGCGATTTAACTAGTTTATCGTCTTTATTAATTGCCTTGTAAGCCAAATAAAATAATATTAAAGCAATAACAGGGAACAATGCATAAAGTGTAAACGATAGCGAAGTATCGGCCGAAGGCATAATTCTATAACTGGTTATTACAATTAAATTACAACAAAAAAAGGAACAGACCATTGCTATTGATGTAATGAGCATTTGTATCTTTCTGTTTTTATATAAGAATATTGCAATAAATCCTAACAATGTAGTTAGATAGAGGAACGAACCTGTTACGATTAACGATCGTGAAATGATTGATATTGGATTTCCTGCAATCGAAATTTTTATTGCATACATTGTTATAAAGGTGTTTGACGATATATCGTACAATTTAGTCAAAGGTAGCAAGGTCGAGAGCAACAGTAAAACTGATGCTGCAAATAAGAAAAGGGTTTGAATTCTTTGAATCATAAGTAAAGTCTTTATTTTAAATGTTTATTAATCACGGTAATCAAATCAGATACGCTGAATGGTTTAGCTATATAATCGTCAAAACCGTTTTCTAAACAATTTTCGCGTTCATACATCATAGCATAAGCTGTATTTGCTATTATCGGAATGTTTTTATTTTGAATCTTTATTATTTCAGTTGCTTTATAACCATCCATCTCGGGCATTTTTATATCCATCAATATTATATCCAACTTTGGAGTGGTACTGAACATATAAACAGCTTCTTTACCATTTTTTGCATAGAGCAATGTGGCATTTGTTTTTTCCAAGCATTCGGTAATCAATACTTTATTTATTTCTTCATCGTCAACAACTAAAAAGACTTTGTCTTTCCAATCGACATTCGAAACGGTTAACGGTTCGAACACATTGGTTTGATTCTCTATTGAAATGGTAAAGTATACAATAGTTCCTTCTCCTTCTGTCGACTCCATCCAAATATCGCCGCCCATTTCTTCTATAATACTTTTACAGATTGCAAGGCTCAAACCTATTTGTTTGTTGTCGATAGTATTGCTTTGACTTTTTTGTTTATTGAAAATTGTTTGGCGTATATGTGATGGTATACCGTTACCCGAATCTTTTACATAGAATTGTATTTTCTTTTCTTGTTGAAAAGCGTCATAACCAATTTCTATTTGTCCTTTTTCGGTATATTGGATAGCATTATCAACAAGTTTTTTAAGAATTTGTTTCAAACGGTATTTATCGAAAAAGATAGTGCCAATACTGATGTCGGGTTGTGTTACCAATCTTAAATCGGTTTTATAGAGTTTGTTTTTTTCAAGCTCGGCAAGCCTTACTATTTCGGTAAATAGATCGATCAAGGGAAACGAAACTTTCGATAGTTTAAATTTTCCCGATTCTATTTTAGCCAAATCGGATAAGTCTTCAATAAGTTGTGATAATGAAACAGCATTATTTTTAATCTGCGATATAAAATATTCTTTCTTTTCGGGCGAAATGGTTGATTGATGCAATAGTTCTACAAAACCAAGGATACCATTGATAGGTTGGGTAAGGTTATCGGTAAACGATGCAATTAACGACGATTGTTCGTTTTTAGGGTTATCGTTTTTCGATTTCATTTTCAACAACCGCTCGTTATGTTCAAGTACCTTACTTCGTTTTTCTATTTCTTCGTTTACTTCGGTATTTAATTCGTTTCTCGATTCAAAAACTTCGATCAGATGTTTTACCATTTTTTTAAACGATTGTGCAAGAACTCCTATCTCGTCGTTTTTATCGAGAATGTATGTTTCAATCGTTCCTTCAACATTTCCTTCACCGATTATTTTTGCTGTTTTAGTCAGGCTTTTTATTGGTTTTACTATCGATAAATAAGTGGCAACTACTGCAAGAAGGAATACTATTAACGATATGCCGATTGCAAAAAGTATCAATACCATCGATTGATGAGTTGTTTCTCCAAGAAGCGATTCGGTCTTTTTAGTACTGATAACATCTTTATCAATTATTGTATTAAGGCTGAACGAAATCTTCAGTTCCTGAATATTCATCAAATTCTTGTATTGTTCGTACGAACCGGGATTAACGCTTTTATCGGTATTCAGAAAATTCTGTGAATATGATATAAATAGTGAAATATTGGAAGTAATGTCTTTTAACGTTGAATCGACAATATGTCCCCGAGCACTAATGGTATATATTTTTAACCCACGTTCAAGACCATTTATTGCATTTATTGCTTTCCATTTGTTTTCGCCATCGCCGGTAAGCTCGTAAAGTCTTGAATATTCCGATACTCGTTCCATCTCGGCACGCATTTTTATGGCTTCTATTGCATTGGGAAGTATTTTGCCGGCATATTTTTGAAAGTTATTATTTAAGGTGTCTTGTACCATAAATCCTGCATAACCTAATGTAAGGATTATGATAAACAGAATAATGAACGTACTATATAATTTACTACTAACTTTCAATTGCCCTTATTTTTTATTATAATTGTCCCAAAAGTACACAACATAAAGCTATTTTCAAATAATAAAGCCATATTTTTGTAAGAAGAAAATTAACAATTTATAGTACTGCTTTCGTAAATCGATACATAAACAATCTTGAAATCCAGATTATTAAATAATGTATTCTTGTTTCTATTCATTTGTTTGAATAAACCTGTATTATCGCAAGTTTCTTTTTCGTTTGGAATTACTTCAAACATAGGTACAACGGTCGATAGAATAGGTTTGTTTTTCTTGTCGGGTGTTCGTCCGGGTTTAATACAATGTAATGCCCGTGCAGGTATAACATACAATTTTATCAGTTACGGAACGAAAGCCCGTGGACCCGAATTACAACTGGGATTGGGCATTGTTGTTCCCTATGGAATGAAAGATAGTGTTGTTTTTTCGCCTATCGATCTGTTATCAAATCAAACAGGGCGTAAATTTTCTATTGCCTATGCTTATAATTATTATTTCGATAAAGCGGGAACGAGTCAAAGTTCGGGTACGTTCGGTTTTCAAACCCGACATTATCGTTTCCTAACAGAAAACGATATTTTAGCTTTTAAAAAACAAGATAAATATAGAACTGCCGCAGCCATTATCTCATATATACATAATGAATACACATTTTCGCTTAAATCGGTTCTATGGACCGGCGATAGCTTCGATGAACGTGCTTGTAAGATTACAAAAGACTCATTGTATCGTTGTCGATTCGGCTATAAAGACTTAACAAATGCTCGATGGGGTAGAAATTCGGTTGGTGTGTTATGTCTTCAAGCTGAAAAAGCATATACCGTCTTGACGCCGCAGACAGCTAAGGTTATGGTTGGTATTGATGCCGAACAAGTGCGTCACTGGTTACAAAACAGGATAATTCATGATATGTATTTTGTTCCCGAAAAATGGATATCGTACAAAAATGTCCATTATCCAATGCTTCAAAACGACGGTACGCCTTTTCTAAACAGATGTGGTCAGAAGGTTCGTAAACCGAAACCCTTCTTTAATCTGGCTTTAAACGATAATATATTCTATTAAACGTTCGAATTGTATACAACAACTTCGAAAAGCTTTAGGGAGGATCTAAAAATTCAAGTTTCAAGGCTTGCTGTTTTTGGAAAACCGCAGTAGAGACAATTCATGAATTGTCTCTATCATAGTAAATGAGGATTTTACAAAAACAGCGTAACGCAGAAAATTGGATTTTTAGTACTCCCGTTTATTTAACCCGTTCATGTTGACAGATATTATATCCCTTTTCATCAAAAGGCTGTAGATTATCAATAACCATTGCTTCAAGCACTTTTACTTCTTTTTTATAGTCAACATTATCGTTTTCTACAGGCGTTAACGTTTCAATAATCGTGTAACTAAAATTCTCTGAACCAAATTCTTTCCAATCTTTTTGCAGAGCTGCATTACGATGCATGCCTATATCAAGTTGAAACTTCTGAGCATGCCATATTGCCTTTAAATCGAGACTGCTGCCAATAAATATTTTTCCATTACTGTTATTCTTGATTTGGAATACCCCCATACTAAAGGTCATGTTTTTGTATTCCTCTTTCATTTCTTTACGTGTCTTCATTTTATTGTTGTATGCTTCGGGACATATCATTAGGTATTGAACAATCCCAGAATTGTTATTGTATTCTTTTAATGGTTGTTGTCTCAAATTTCTATTATTCCCTATAAAAATAACATTGATCTAAATTAATTATCAAGCCATTTAGAACGAAATGTCGTGTCATTAATAAGATCAATGTTGATTGAAACAACTGCAGGTAAAAGTATCTCTTTTTCATATTCGATTATACATTTTGAAAGATATATATTATTTTTTTTCGTGTACTTAATAATTAGAGACCATTGAACTGGCTTTGTAGGCTGTAAAACAATATAATTGTATGTATTAGTATGTTGAATAATGGTTGAAATCTTAGTTTATGTAATTCGTTACTATTCGTTACTAAGAAAAAATAATGCCTCATAGCTTTTTGAATATCACTTATGAATACAGTAAGTCTATCAGTAATTTAATATGGTCAATCATTTTGTCGGATGTTAAGGTTAGGTTGTTCTATGAGACGTTGCGTGCAACGTTTTTACAGTTATGTAATTGAAAATAGGAAAGGATTTCATTTAATGGTTGAAAAGTATTTGGTAAAAACGTAGTAATTAACGTATTCATATCTTTGTAGACGTTGTACGTAACATCTTAAACTGAGCAATAAACAAATCGCATTTCAAATTACAATCAGGAATAAAAGAAAGCATCCCATATCGATGGTAGTATGTATAAGCAAAGATACTTATAGTATGAATGCTTTGAAAATCACAATAAAGCGGTATTGTAGGAAAACATGCATACCGATACCTTTGTTTTCTTAATTTGATTTTCGATATGCCACTTATAACATCACTAAAAGGAAGAAAAATTAATAGTAACATACATTCAACATGGATGTTTATAGCTTTGGTTTTTGTTATTCTCATGCCTATTGCAATAGGAATAGGGCTTGTTGTTAAATCATGGTCGTTGTTATCGAGCGATAGTATTCTCACCTTATTGTTCAGTTCGTCGTGGAGACCTATGAGTGGACAATTTGGCTTCTGGTCGTTTATTGCAAGTTCCATTATCATCACCTTTTTTGCAATTCTTATTGCAGGATTTATCAGTTTCTTTTCGGTTATCTATCTCACCCAATATGCACCGCCTTTTTTTGTTAGGATAGTGCAGCCAATTATCGATATTCTTGCCGGAATACCATCTGTTGTTTATGGCGTTTGGGGTATCTTGGCAATAGTACCATGGGTGCAGAATACGGTAGCTCCTGCATTCGGAGTATATACTTCCGGATATTGTGCATTAAGTGCAATATTAGTTTTAGCAATCATGATCATTCCCTTTGTGTTGAATCTTTTAATCGAGATTTTCGGAACTATTCCCATTGCATTGACCGAAGCATCGCTTTCTTTAGGTGCAACACGTTGGCAGACCATAAAATTTGTAATTCTTAAGAAAGCATTTCCGGGAATTGTTTCGGCAATGGTATTAGGAGTTGCACGAGCGTTTGGCGAAACAGTTGCTGTATTGATGGTAGCCGGTAATGTGGTTGCCACACCACATAGTTTGTTCGATCCCGCATATCCTTTACCGGCATTGATTGCTAATAATTATGGCGAAATGATGTCGATACCGAAATACGACGCTGCCTTACTTTTTGCAGCTTTATTATTGTTTACGATTGTTATTGTTTTCAATCTTTTTGCCCGCGTTTTGATTGTTCGATTAGAAAAAAAGTATATTTAAGATGAGTTTAATAACCGCTCTGTTGCCACGAAAGTCGACGATTCGAAAGATTGAAGAAAATGTTTTCAAATCGCTCATGTATGTTTGCGTAGGCATAATTTTCTTTCTGCTGATAGCAATTATATATGGAATAATATCGAAAGGATTTCCGGCATTATCGTGGGAAATGATATCGAGTGTGCCGAAGGGAGGTTTCTATTTTGGAAATGGAGGTGGCATACTTAATGCCATTGTAGGTTCGCTGTATCTGGCAATCGGTTCCACAATACTTGCCCTTATAGTAGGATTGCCGGTTGCATTATATATGAATATTCATCTCGTTAATCATACCAAGTTTGTTAATACTATCCGATTCCTGCTCGATTTACTCTGGGGTGTTCCATCAATAGTATATGGAGTATTTGCATTCTCGGTGATGTTGTATATAGGAGCCAGAGTATCGTTGTTGGCAGGGATGATAACCGTAGCATTGTTTATTGTACCGGTAATAATCCGCACCATCGACGAAGCCATGAAGTCGGTACCCCGCGATTTGTTGGAAGTATCGTTGTCGTTAGGCTCAACTAAGACCGAAACGGCATACCGGATCTTTGTACGTCAATGTATGCCTGCCATTGTAACCGCAACAATGTTAGCATTCGGACGTGCCATTGGCGATGCAGCCGCGGTGATACTCACAACCGGTTTTACCGATTCCATACCCACATCGTTGTTCCAACCTACAGCAACATTGTCGTTATCGGTCTTTTTTCAACTCTCGTCGCCGGTGGAGGAAGTAAAGGCACGGGCTTATGCATCGGCTGCATTATTAACAATAATAGTATTGATCATCAGTCTGGCGGCACGGTATTTCTCGTCGCGATATAATAAATCAAGAATAAAATAATGAAACAATTTATAGAAACAGAAGAGCATGATAAAAGTACGTTTAGAAACACTTATAGTAGCGGATATACTAATACATTTTTTTACGAAAGAATCTAAAATTCAACAAATATCGGTTACGTTCACAATCGTTTAAATAGCATTCGAAATATAAGTTTACAGAATAGTAACTGCAATCAATAAATACCCGATCGTCATGACACAAGATAAAAAAGATAAGATAATAATCGAACATCTCGATTTATATATCAGCAAAGCACATATTCTGAAGGATATAAACACCACCATACCCGAAAAGAAGATCACCGTGATTCTCGGACCTTCGGGATGTGGTAAAACAACGTTGCTTAAAAGCTTGAACCGGCTCACCGATCTCTATCCGGAGGTAGATATAACGGGCAAAATAATGATGAACGGACACGATATGTTGCATCCCGATGTTGACATAACCGAACTACGTCGCAATATGGGATTGCTATCGCAACGCCCCATGCCGTTACCCATGAGTATCTTTAAAAACATAGCATTCGGCTTGAAAATAAGCGGAAGACGTAACCGTTTATTCTTAAAGAAGAGGGTAGAGCTCTATCTTAAACAAGCAAACCTATGGGATGAGGTAAAAGACAGGCTCCATACGCCAGCTGCAAAACTATCAATAGGTCAGCAGCAACGTCTGTGTCTAGCACGCGGTCTTGCGGTAGATCCCGAGATTATTCTGGCCGACGAACCCACTTCGGCACTCGATCCGTTATCGAGCAAAGCAATAGAAGAAAAGTTTCTGGAACTGAAAAACTCTTATACAATTGTTGTTGTGACCCATTCATTACGTCAGGCAAAACGCATAGCCGATAATGTTATCTTTATGTATATGGGCGAAATAGTAGAACAAGGACCGGCAAAAGAATTTTTCGATAATCCACAGAACGAACGAACAAAGGAATATTTGTCGGGAGTGTTTAATTAAGTAATGACGACGCTTCTTTTGAGGTAGTTCGATTCAGAAATTTATAAACGAGTTACAACGTTATACGTTACAAGTTACGGGCTTTGGGGAAATGGGGTCGAAATAGCGAAATACAGCATTTCCTTTATTATATACTGTATGTATTGTTCGATATACTGCTATGGTAATCAAAAAGCTCTCTATACCATTAAAAAAACAACAATGAATACCCTCAAATTAAGGAATTACTATTGTTCTTTATCGGTATAGAACTCTAAAACAATGCCATTGACCTTTACATTAACACCGCTAGTTCCGGGTAAGCACCACTGAGGGTTCATATAACGCCGCGAAGTATTCATATAGAGATTCTGATGATTCATATAACGATATTTTTTCTAAATCAGTGATGCGGAGTCCTTATATAGCGATGCTGAGTGTTCATATAACGCCGCGGAGTATTCATATAGAGATTTGGAAGCTTCATATAACGATATTTTTTCTAAATCAGTGATGCGGAGTCCTTAAATAGCGATGCTGAGTGTTCATATAACGCCGCGGAGTGTTCATATAGAGATTCGGATGATTCATATAACGATATTTTTTCTTAATCATTGATACGGAGTCTTTATATAGCGATGCGGAGTGTTCAACTAACGCTGCTAGGTCTTAGTAAGAGTTGCAAAAGTCTGTGCAATCAAAAAGAAGTCAATAATTGAAAAGAGAAGTTCAATAAACGAAAAGATAAAACCTATGATCAATAATTAACTTCTCAAAACAGTAGTTCACAAGTCTTAAATATAGAATATCTGTGATTAACGGTATTTCAATTTGCTTATACATTAAAAACTAAAAACTAATTTTTTTTTTTAAATAGAGCTGTTTCTACAATAATTATAGTACTAAGTAAGTTTAATAGATTACAAGTATTAATCAAACAAAAAAATAAAGAAATGAGAAAGGTTTTAATAATAGGAATTATAGCATCTACGTTCTGTTCTTATTCGTGTAAAAAATATTACACATGCCAATGTATAAACATATATAGCGATCATAAAACCGTATCGGATACAACATTATATGACTATAAAGACACGAAAGCGAAAGCTAAAAAATCGTGCGATTCGCGTAATGCCGGTTCAAGCTATAGCGATGTGACAACTAGCTGTTCTATAAAATAGCCGGTACATTGCAATTTTGTGTTCCTTAGTGAATTATCTTTATCTCCTTTGTGGTTACAAAACGTATCAACCAATTAAAACAACAGCTATGAAATTACATTATTTTAGTCCGGATCATTTAAAGACAAAGTATATTCAAATCGAAAGCAGCAAGTGTAAAGCCTGTTGGAAATGTATTGAAAATTGTCCCAAACACGTTATTGAGAAAGTAAATATTCTTATTCATAAACATTCACACATAGCCGATTCGAATGTTTGTATCGGATGTTTAAAATGTGTGAGAATATGTGAATATAATGCTATACATCCAATCGCTACATAGTAACAGAAACATAAAATGAATTATTCAATGGTTCAATAGTGTGAATAACGATGAATGAAACCCTATTGCTATCAATGATAATAAAAACTACCAATTAGTAAATCTTATAAAAAAACTTCACGAGTTTTTCATAAATTTGGGCATTATTTTAAGAATAGCAAAATGGCACAAATAATAACTGATATATCAAGAACCTTTAACGAATATTTGTTAATACCCGGTTTGACAACTAAGAATTGTTTTCCCGATAAGGTTAGCTTAAAAACTCCGTTGGTTAAATTTAAAAAAGGTACTGTAGCCGATTTAAATCTTAATATACCCTTTGTATCGGCTATAATGCAATCGGTATCGGGTAATGAAATGGCAATTGCCTTAGCAAAGAACGGAGGTCTTTCGTTTATATTCGGTTCGCAGACTATTGAGCAACAAACCGAAATGGTTGAAAAAGTAAAAAAGTTCAAAGCCGGATTTGTTGTAAGTAATGCAAATCTCACTCCCTTACATACCTTAAAAGATGTAATAGAACTTAAGGAAAGAACCGATTTCTCGACTATCGGCATTACAGACGATGGTTCTTCAAATGGAACATTATTGGGAATAGTAACCGGAAGAGATTACCGCCCCAATAAAGATAGCATGGATAAACAAATAAAAGATTTCATGACTCCCTTTCCTAAATTGATAACCGGGAAATATGGAATTACCCTCAATGAAGCGAACGATATAATATGGGATAATAAATTAAACTCATTACCAATAATAGATGAAAACCAAAAATTAAAATATTTTGTTTTCAGAAAAGATTACGATAATCATAAAGAACATCCGAGAGAATCGTTGGATTCGAAAAAAAGATTGATTGTTGGTGCAGGTATAAATACAAGAGATTATATGCAAAGAGTCCCGGTTTTGGTTGATGCCGGGGTTGACATTCTTTGCATCGATTCGTCTGATGGTTTTTCTGAATGGCAAAAAGAAACAATAACGTATGTTAGAGAAAAGTATGGCGAAACCGTTAAAATAGGAGCGGGTAATATAGTCGATAAAGAAGGTTTTCTCTATCTAGCCGAGGCTGGAGCCGATTTTGTAAAAGTAGGTATTGGCGGTGGTTCTATCTGTATCACAAGAGAACAAAAAGGAATAGGAAGAGGGCAGGCTACAGCTTTAATTGAAGTAGCACAAGCACGTGACGAATATTTCGATAAAACAGGAGTATATATTCCAATTTGTTCCGACGGAGGAATCGTTCAAGATTATCATATGGTTCTTGCATTGGCAATGGGAGCTGATTTTATTATGATGGGAAGATATTTTGCCCGTTTTGATGAAAGCCCAACAAAAAAACTTATGGTAGGTGGTCGTTATGTAAAAGAATATTGGGGCGAAGGTTCCAACCGTGCTCGTAACTGGGAACGTTATGATATGGGAGGCAGCAATGGTCTCAAATTTGAAGAAGGAGTTGACAGTTATGTTCCTTATGCCGGTAAGTTAAAAGATAACTTAGAAATTACCGTTGGAAAAATAAAATCGACAATGTGCAGTTGCGGTGCAATTACCATTGACGAATTAAAATCGAAAGCACGAATAACCATGGTATCGTCTACAAGCATTATAGAAGGTGGAGCTCATGATGTGATTCTAAAAGATACCAATAACTAGGAGCTTCTTAAAAACGATAACGTTATTTAAAGTATATTCTAAGTAACACAGCAAAATAGTTATAAAATACAAATACGATCGTTGAATTCGCAAACGTGATTGATATTAATTGAATCCTAACGTTAAATCGCAGATAAGCCTGAAGGGCTTGGAGGTAATTAACCACGGATGCAATCCGTGGTTAATACGAAACAATATTTCAACCACTAATGTGGTTGAATATCTTATAAAGGATTGAATTTGCTCTTACTATTGAATTTGATGTTCGAAATATTTAAACCATTCAACCACTCCGTGGTTGGGACATACTGTACAGTATGTAATCCCGCATTTCATGCGGGGCTAATCACATTAAATCCCTTCAGGATTCATTTTCAACGATTGTAGTTCCTGTTTGGTGAAAATAATAATTGCTGTTAATTTTAAAACGGAACCTTTAAAGCATATAATAAAAGGTATATCTTTTCATTTCATTATACCTGTTGTATTTATCAGTGTAATCAGTGGATAAGAAAAAAAGGAATCTATAAATAAGATAGTTCAAACATATATATATATACTAGTTTTCAAGATTAAAACCCTTCCTGCATATCACTGTTTGAAAGGTTTATTCTTTTTTATGGTCATGATAATATCATAGACACCAAAACAAAAGAGGAGCATACCGATAATAAAAAAATAAGCGGCATTTAAATATCTCCCCCTAAAACGAATCGATTGCGAAAAAAAATGTTGGGTACCTTGTTCAAACCACCGTATTGAAGTTATAAGTAGAATGATGAACCCTATAAGCAATAAAACAATTTGTTTCGTTGTTATACGATAAGTGGTGCGATTTTTATTTTTCGATAACGGTATATTTTTCATAGCTGTTTTATTTAGGAATGATACCTAAATAGGATCTACTGAATAACTCAATGTCAATGAGAATCGTTTTTTTATTTTAAATTTTCCTCTGCCTTACTTTTTTCTTGACAAAAAAGTAACAAAAAGTCAAGCCAAAAAAACGCTTGTTACCTCATTGTGCTAACTAATCACTCGTCGCACGCTTTTTTGGCGGGCGCTCGTTTCATCTCTTGCATTCCAAGATGCACAATAATGTGACGATGTTTCAAATATTCCTTGCACTTTATTCCAATTATATTTCTATATATTTCTTGTATGGATTATCTTAATCGTTTTTCAGTAGACCCTATTTAGGAATGATACCTAAAAAAAATCGTTTCTACCCGAATACTTTTGATTAACTTGTTCAAATAGTAAATTTTGAAAATCATATTTGTTCTATTAGAAATTTACATACGAATATAACATAAAAAAAGGATACCGTAATGATATCCTTTTTCTTGGTTTTGTTTGTGAAGCTTATTTATTAGCTTTCACTTCTTTCTTTTCCGGTTTAGCTTCTTTCTTTTCAGATTTGTTTTCTTTTTTTTCGGTTTTAGCTTCTTTCTTTTCAGTTTTTGTTTCGTCTTTTTTAGACTCTTTTTTTACTGATTCTTTTTTAGCTTCCGGTTTGTTTTCAGGTTTTTGAGCTGAAGCAATTCCTACGGTGAATAAAGCGATTAACGCTGCTGCAATGATCTTTTTCATAGTTTTAATTTTTAAGTTAAACATTTATATCATGGTTATTTCAATATGCGTGCCAAACTTGAAAACTAAAAACTAAAAACTAAAAATTAAAAACTAGGTCTAAATAGTATTAATATCTTTGCTTTCAAGAATGTTGACTTTATAACCCGACGTCAATACTTTTATCATAGCTTTTCCTAATGTCTCGGTATCGGTAACAATACCCGGGAATCGTTTTAAAATGAAATAGAATGGTTTAAAAATTATATAAAGAGCATTATATAACTTTGTCTTCGATTTTATTCCATGTAAAGGCTGTATGTAGCCGGGACGGAACATAAATGAATGTTTAAAAGGTAACTGTAATAAAGCATTCTCTGTTTTTCCCTTTACGCGTGCCCACATTATCTTACCCTTTTCTGAACTATCGGTCGATGCACCCGAAATATAACAGAAACTCATTTCGTTTGTAACCCTCAATAAGGTCTGGGCAACAGCAAGTGTTAATTCGTACGTAATGCGATGATACGATTGTTCGTTCATTCCAACCGATGTCATTCCCAAACAAAATAAACAAGCATTATAGTCTACAAATTCATGTTCAATAGACGATAAATTGTACATATTGGAATGAATTATTTCTCTTAACTTAGGATGCTTGATGTTGCACGATTGACGATTAACAACCAACAACTTTTCTACATTCTGATCGGCTAAACATTCACGTAAAACTCCTTGGCCAATCATGCCCGTTGAACCAAATAGTATTGCTTTAATTTTCATCTGTTTATTTTTAGTTGTTTTTAATGCATTGTAGTTATTCTCTTCATGTATTGTTTTTATAAGGTGAAAATTCAATATTACATTTTAAATGTCATGAAGTAAGTTATGTAATCAGTATGAATCATCTTATTGACCATAAAGCTTGTAAATATACGATTATAAATTTTGTACGAGTAATCAATAATAAAAACAAATCGAAAAAGCATATATAAGTCGATCGCTTTATTATATGTTATTTTTTGATTTGTCGGAATATATCAGCAATGTTTACAGCTCTTTAAATCTGGTTTTAAATTTAAAATCTTAAGTAAGTCTTTTACAACCTTACCTAAGGGCTGAACGGTAGTAATATGCTTTATTGTTTAATTAGAGTGTTAGCTGTTTTTTATTAAATACAACATAAAACTACTATATAACTAAAAACCAAAAACTAAAAACTAAAACAATGTTATCTGAATTAGAATTTTCAATTTTCAAATATTGCGATGACTTAGAAGGGATATTCTTTGTGATTAAATAGAATATATTTATATGTCAGGTATTTATACATAAAATGAGTTTTTGAGAATTCCGGCATTGACTTAAAAAACAACATTAATTGAATGGTAAATCGTTGTTGTGAAATAAATGCAAATTGTAGATTTGTATCAGTAAATTATAATGTACAATTGTTTTGTTACACACAAATATTTTAAAAAGTAAACTATGAAAAAAAGTTTTTATCTACTCTTAGTTCTCAGTTTTTATGGAATCGGTTCTGTATTTGCCCAGACATTTACAACTACCGATTATAAAAAAGCAGAATGGATGACAGCCCGCTTTTACGGAGCACAACGAGCAAGTACTAAAACAGGCGGACCGCACAATTGGTTGTTAATGAATCATGGAACGGGAATCGACTTCAATAACGATAACGATGGTGGATATGATTTAACCGGAGGATGGTTCGATTGTGGCGATCATCCGATGTTTGGACAAACACAATTTTATTCTGCATATATATTATTAAAAGGATACGATTTGTGGCCTGCCGGATATGCCGATTATTATTCACAAGATTATGCCGGATATAATAAAATCCAAAACTTCAATTGGGAAGGTAACGGACACGATCCCGACGGTATTCCCGATATTCTTAATGAAGTGAAATATGCTACCGATTTCTTTATTAAAGCATCAAGAAGTAAAACGCAATTTTATTCACAAAAAGGACAAGGCAATGCCGATCATAAACATTGGGTGACTTCTGTTCATATGTCAACATTTGCTACTGCCGAAGGTGGACAACCAAGAGTAATGTACGGAAATGTTATTGATGCTTCAATGGCTTCGTTTTGCGGTGCAACTTTGGCTTTAATGTCAAGAGTATATCGTAGCTACGATTCTGCTTATGCCGACACTTGTTTAAATCATGCATTGAATGCTTATGCTTATGCTAAAGCAAATCCAGGAACAGCAGGCAGTCCTGAAGGATCGTTCTATGGAGCAAATGCAAAATGGCAAGACGACTATGCTAGTATGTGTACCGAATTATATTATGCAACGAAAGATGTAAAATATAAAACAGAAGCACTTTCGTACGAAGCATACTTGTCGAATCATAACTTTTGTTTCGGATATAGTAATAATGACGATATAGCAGCTTATAATCTAGCAACATTGGGAAGTACAGTATCTGCAACATTACTCGATAACCTTGCATCTATATACAAATCGAATGTTGATGCTAACGGCATTTATAGCGGAGGCGATAAAACATGGGGTACATTACGATATAATGGTAATTCGGCATTTGTTGTTGCTTTAAATAATATATTTAAAAAGGTAACAACGGTCGATCCGTTTATATATAAGCAAATCGATTATATTTTAGGAAATAATAATTCGGGAATAAATAACACAGGTATATCTTTTGTTGTCGGTTTTGGCGATAATTCGGTTAAATATCCACATCACCGTAACATTTACTTGAACGATGATGATGTAACTAATGGAACGGTTATTGAAATACCGAAACGAAATGCTCAATTCGGTTATTTGGTTGGAGGTATTAGAAGTGGCACCTACACCGATTCGCGCGATAATTATCAAACCGGTGAAGGTGGAATAGACTACAGTGCAGGGCTGGTTGGGGCAATTGCTTATGTGCTTTCACAAACAGCGTCTAAAACACCCGACACAATGTATATTACTTCAAAACCTTTTACAGTAGGTCTAAATAAAACATGGCCTATGGCATTAACCTTTGAACCTGCTAATTCATATAGTGATGTTATTTGGACAAGCAGAGATACAACAATAGCTAAAGTTGCTTATAATGGAAATGTTCAAGGAATAGCAACAGGATCGACTTATATTACCGTTAAAACAAAAGATGGCAAGTTTATTGATTCGACTTTATGTACGGTGAAAGTCATTTCAGTTACTGCTGTTAGTATTCAACCGGTAACGTTGATGGTTGGTAAATCGGCTCAATCGATTATAAGCATCACTCCTGCAAATGCTTCGAATCAAAATGTACTATATTCGAGTTCAGATACAACAATTGCAAAAATATCGAATACGGGTATGATTAGTGCGTTTGGAGTTGGAAAAGCAACAGTAACAGTTACAACTATTGACGGTAGTTTTTCCGATACAAACAGTGTAATTGTTAGCTCTAATCCAAATCTAATAAAGGCAAAGAAAACTGTTAATATGCCTTTAATTGATGGAAGCTTAGACGAAACAATGTGGGATCTGAATCAATCTATTTCAAAGATAGCTAGTGGAACAAAAAATAATACCGGAACATTCGGTATGTTATGGGATAGTACCTTTTTATATCTCGGCATAAAAATATTGGATGCAACAGTAACAACAACAAATGCTAATCCATGGGATAATGATGGAGTAGAATTGTATTTCGATATGAATCACAATGGTGGAGCTTACGACAGTTTCGACCGTCAGTGGATTAAGGTGGCTAATAGTTCAAGTATTTGGCAAAAAATAGGAATGACTACCGGTGCAGTTACAACAACATCATCGGTTCAATCGGCAACTAAAATTATAACAGGTGGATATAGTTTAGAGATTGCTATTCCATGGACTTTGTTGGGAAGCAAGCCTAATCTAAGTGCTTTATATGGTTTTGATATTGCAAATGATGATTGTGACGGAACAACAACACGAGGAAGTCAAATTATGTGGGTAGGCGATGCTAACGACTATCAAAGTTTATCGAATACAGGTGTGTTACAATTATTAAACGATTCAGCAACAATTCCTCCAATCTGGAATAATGTTCTTATTGTATCAAACACACAAACATCTATTACATATAATGCAGGAAGTAAAGCTACCGATTATGTTACTTCAAATACTACGTGGAATGCTGTTTCAGATCAAAACTGGTTGACTGTTACACCAAATACATCAGTAACCGGAAATGGAACTCTTACATTTACCGCATTATTAAATCCAACATTTAGTACCAGATCAGCAAATGTTGTACTATCAGCAGCCAATACTCAACAACAAACTATAGTTGTGACCCAAGATGCAAGTCCAAAAGTTTTTTCAGAATTAGTAAAAGAAGATTCATCGGTAACAGTTTATCCTAATCCAACGCAAAGTTCATTTGTTGTTAGAAATAATAATAAATCGGCAATGACCGTAATAATGTTCGATATGTATGGACGTGAATTGAATCAACAATCGGGCGAAGCATATTTGTTTTTTGAATGTTCTTCATTTAATTCAGGAATTTATATTCTGAAAATAATATCGGATAATAAAATTTCAACTCAGTCGATTATTATTGCAAAATAATACAATCATTAATACAATAAAATAAAAGAAGGAGCTTCAATAAATGAAGTTCCTTCTTTTGTTTTATACCTATCAGGGAATTATTAAACTATTAGAAAATAGGGCTCAGTTCTATAATTAACAGCAATTCTTATATACATCAAGCTCGTTCAACAAAGATTGAAAATTAATCGTGAAGGGATTGAATTTCAATCAATCTATTTCGACTTTACATTAATGTATTAATAATTAATCAACCATTAATGATGTCTTTTATTTCTGAAGTTGCAAACTGCTACTTGTATACTCCATTAATTCAATTAAATTACCATCGGCATCAGAAATCCAGGCTTGACGGGCATTGTCTTTACCAATTGAAATTATCGAAATGTCCCACTTCTTTTCTTCAATTTGTTTTTTGAATGTTTCAAGTCCAACAACTTCAAGACAAAAATGGCGGAAATGAGTACCATGTTGCAGTTTACTATTTTCGCCTCCCCATTCGGCATTTGCCATTACTTTATCGAACAATTCTATAAAGGTGCCATTACCACAATCAAAATAGAAACCAAAATCTTCGCCAGCTTGATTTTTAAGGGTGAATTTGATTTTTAAACCAAGAATATCTTCATAAAAATAACGCATTCCCTTAACGTTATCGGAGAAAAAACAGTTGTGAGCTAATTGTCGAATCATATGTTTTATGTGTAAAGTTTAAGAAACAAAAATAGTCAATGTATACAAACGATAATGTATATAAATCGTGCATTTGATTACTATTTTTCACTATATTTGAATTGTATATAATCGTTGATGTCGGTTAATAAATGATTTGACACAATACTTCTATGAATGATAAGGTGTTTGCAATAAATAAGTATATTAAAACAATATCAGAAACAACACTTGATGGATTTTGGATTGTTGATGCAAAAAAACAGATCGTAGAGGTAAACGATCGGTATCTGGAAATGATTGGATACTCTCGCGACGAATTTAAACAATATACGGTATTTGATGTTGAAGCCATTGAAAATAAAGACCAAACACTAAAACATATTCAAGCGATTGTTTCAAAAACGTCTGATATTTTTGTTACCAAACACAAACGTAAAGATGGTATTCTTATAATTGTTGAAATAAGTGTAAATTTACTCGATCCGGTTAATAATTTATATGTTTGTTTTATTAAAGATATAACCAAACAACGAAAGACAGAAAATATACTTAATGCCCGATTAAGACTTTCTGAAATATCGCAGACTTCCGATCTTGATTCGGTAATTCGATTTGCATTGAATATAGCAGAAGAACTTATCGAAGGATATATAAGCTACTGTTATAATGTGAATGAAGATCAAGAAAATTCGAACCGACTGATTTGGTCAACTAATACGTCAAAAACAATCAATGACATCGTTGAATTAGAAAAAAAAATAAAAACATATATTGAAAAACAATGTGTTGAATTTCGTAATACGTTAAAACCGGTAATACATAATGATTGTGCAAAACTTTTGAATAAGACCGAATTAACAAACGAATATTCATTTTTAGACAGACTATTATCGGTTCCACTGGTAAGAAATAATAAGATTATAGCAATTGTAGGGTTTTGCAATAAAAAGACTCGCTATACCGACGAAGATGTTGAGATAGTTCAGAACCTTTTTGCTATGGTTATTGATATTATTGTTAGAAAAAAAGCAGAAGAAGCACTGATAAAAACAAATCTGGAACTAGAAGAACGAATTAACGAAAGAACAAGATTACTCAATAAGGCTAATAATGAATTACAAGAATCGTATTCTAAATTAGAGTCTCTCTCTGAGCTCAATAAAAAAGTAATTACTTCATCGCCATTAGGGAAAATTGTATATAAAACGAAAGACGGATCGTGTATTATGGTAAATAATTCAGCAATTACTATGCTCGAAATGAGTCAATCGGAATTATTACTAAAAAATATTTATGAAATAGACTTTTTTGCAAAAGCTGATAACCCAAAGGATATAAAAGAAATACTAGAAAAGAAAGTTGATTTTAAAAGCGTTATCCCCATAACGATTAATGGATTAAAAGATAAGTGGTTTGATTGTAGTTTCTCGTTTTTTACGTTGGAAAATGAAAGTCATCTTTTGGTTTGTATTGATGATATAACGATTCGTAAAAACATAGAAGAAATAATACTCGAAAACGAAGAGAAATTCAGAATAGCATTTAAAAATGCCCCCTATGGTATGAGTATGACCGATGATAAAGGCAAATATCTGGCAGTTAATCCGAAATTATGCAGCATGTTCGGATTTACTGAAAGTGAACTTATGTC
>Ga0265338_10002784_pt1 | contig 25558 bp, 18 predicted proteins | sample 42126metaG_FD_193579 | JGI IMG/M metagenome (GOLD analysis project Ga0265338, IMG submission 193579) | Rhizosphere microbial communities from Carex aquatilis grown in University of Washington, Seatle, WA, United States - 4-21-26 metaG | ecosystem: Host-associated > Plants > Roots > Rhizosphere... | reverse complement strand
CCGTGTGTGCGTCCACCAGCCGGTAACCGCCTTCAATCTCCTTTCGAGCGCTGCCCATCATCTGGTAAATCGCCGGCTTGGGCTGGCGGATTTCGCCGCCGCCTGATTTCAAAACCAAGTCGCCCTGCCGATCGACGGAAATGTTTTCTGTGCCGTCAAAGCGCAGGGTGATGGCCCCCGGGTCCGCGCCCGGCGCGATGGTGAAATCGTATTCCAATTGCTGCTGGTTGCCGTAGTAAACCAGGCTGATGCCGGGATAAAGCTCGCCGATCCGGACCTGGGCGAACATGGCCACGCCGGTGCGCCAGTGCGCTGGGTCATTGCCGGTGAGGTAATTAATCTTGCCGGGCATTTCGGCATCGCCGCGGATAAGCGCCCGGTCATTGGCGCCGGCAAATTGCATCCGCACGACGGCGGTTTCGGCGGTGGACTTGCGCAGCGCCATCCGGACTTCGGTCGCCGAAATCAGGAACTGGTAATCATGGCCGCGAGTGATGAACTGCGCCGGGGTGGGGGCCTGGTCTGGATTGGCCTCGAAGTAAAGCGGCAGACTGGCCCGCAGGGTCGCCGGCGGCGCCGCCGTCGCGGGCAACGCCAGCAGGCCCAAAGCCAGCCCGGCGGACAGGATGTTCTTGGCGGAATGAATCATTTTAAAAGGGACGTTGCCAGCCGACGCCGAACTGGAACCGGCCATTGGCCCCGTTATATTGATCATGATGGATGGGGATGCCATATTCAAGCCGTAACGGGCCGAGGTGGGGGATGTTGATGTGCAGGCCCAGACCCCAGTCGTCATCAAAATTGGCGTTGGCCGTTGACCAGGAGTTGTCGTAAACGGCGCCGACATCGTAGAACATGGCGAAGCGCACGCCCGGGCCGCCGCTGTCCTTTTCAAAGATGGGCAGGCTGTATTCCACCGAGCCGAACCAGAAGGTGTCGCCGCCAATCGGTTCATTTGGTATCTGGGCCTGATTTCCGCGAGAATAATTGGGATCCCGGGGAGCAACGCTGCGAAATTTGAAGCCGCGCAACGAATACAGGCCGCCCAGATAATATCGGTCGTAAAACGGCACATCGCCGCCGGTCACGGCGTCCGCCACGCCGGCGCGCCCGACCGCTTCAATCACGTGGCCGGTGAAAAGCCCGGGGAAATACCAGGCGGACTTGAGTTCCAGTTTGTAGAACGACGAATCGCCGATGCTGTATTCCGGGTCAATTTCCGTCCGCTGGCCGTGATTGGGCAGTTGCGTGCTGTTCCGCGTGTCATAGGCGAGGGTGAAACCGAAACGATTGTACAAATGATTGCCGGTTTGTTCGAGGATGGCTTGCGGCGTATTCGCTGGAATCTGTGTTGGGGGAGGTCCTGGCAAGGTTTGGTTGCCATGATACGGGTGGACCAGGTCGATGCCCACATTCTCCAGCGTGTAGTTGATGCTGCCGATGAAGAAGTCGCTCCAGAGCGCGCGGGTCAGGCTCAGGCGCATGCCGGTGCGCGTCTCATCGTAGATGTTGTTGGGGCTCTCAAAGTTCAACTGGTGCCGGTACAGGTCCACGCCCAGCGCCAGCTTGCGATTTAGAAACCACGGCTCGACGAACGATAGCTCGTAGTCCTGGCGCTGGGTGCCGAGCTGGACGAACAGGCGGAGTTTCTGGCCGGCGCCGGTGAAGTTGGGCGGGTGGAACAGGTCGGCGTTGCCCTGAGACACTTCGACGTAACCGACCAGCGCGTCCACCGAGCTGAAGCCGGCGCCGACCATGAGGTTGCCGGTGTTCTGTTCCTCCACGTTTACCACCAGGTCCTTGCGCCCGGTGATCGGCGGGTCGGTCGGCTCCGGCCGCAGGTCCACCTTGGAGAAATACTGCAGGCCCTCGAGGCGCTGCTTGCTGATTTTGACGCGCACCATGTCAAACACCTCGCCCGGGGCAATGGCCAGCTCGCGGCGGATGACCTTGTCCTTGGTTTTTTCATTGCCCCGGATGCCGATTTTTTCCACAAAGGATTTCTGGCCTTCCTTGATTTGAAATTCCAGGTCCATGGTGCCCGTTTCCACGTTGGGGATGTAGGTGGCGCGCAGCGTCGGCCCCTGCTGCACGTCAATGTAACCCTTGCTGCCGTAAAAATCCTGGATGGCCGTCGTGTCCTTGTTCAGGCCATCGGGCGTGAAGATGTCGCCGGTGTCCATCGCCAGGCCGTGCGGGCCGAGCTTGGCCTTGGAACGCTCGAAGTCATGCACGGCTTTCAGGCCGCGGCGGACTTCCTCCGGACTGAAAAGCTTGTTGCCGCTGAGCGTGACCGTTCCGACGTGATATTGTTTTCCTTCATAAATAAAATAGCGGATCACCATCGAGTTGGTCGTCGGGTGGTCGAACCGCACGTTCCGGATCTCAAAATCCAGGTAGCCGTGATTATGGTAAAAATCCGTGAGCGCGTCGCGGTCCTCCTCGTATTCGTCCTCCTTGAAGACGCCGTTGCCCGTCAGCCAGGACCACATCCAGTGCCGCTTGGTCTTGATCTCTCCGCGCAGTTCCTTCTGGGTGAATGCCGCCGCGCCGACGAAATCGATGACCTTGATCTTGATCCGGGCGGCTTCGACGATGACAAAGGTGACGGAGCCGCGCCCGGCGGGCTCGTCCATGCTCAGCACATATTTCACCTGGGTGCCGGCGTAGCCGTATTTTTCGTAAAGCTTCTGGATTTCCCGGCTGTCGGTGAACAGTTTCTGCTCGTCGATCGGCTGCCCGGTTTTCACGGTGAGCTTTTTCTTGATCTTGGAATCGCTGAGTTTCTTATTGCCCTCCAGCTTGATGTCCGTCAGCCGCAACCTCGCCTGCACCGTGTAGGTCAGCACCACGCCGCCTTCGGCGGTGTCCACCGTGGCCCGGATGTTGTAGAACTGCCCGGTGGCATAGAGCGAGTGAATGTCATCCTCAGTGGCGCCGGGAAAATAGGCGTCGCCGGCCTTGAGGCGGACATTGGCCCGGACGAATTGTTCGCTGACCGACGCCGGACCCACAAACTTGATGTCCACGCGGACGATCTTCGGACCGGCGGGCTGGGCCCACACGACTGATGCGCAGGCGAGCAGCAGCCAGGTTCCGAATAGGCGGGAAAATAATTTCATCGTCTATCGATCCACCGGCACGTCTTCATCGCTGACTTTGGCTGCGCTTTCAAAACGAGTGTACGGCTTTAAAAAGGTTAAACTCACATCGCCCGTGGGGCCGTTGCGCTGCTTCGCAATCAACAGGTTGACCGGCAGGCCTTCCGGCTCTTCCACGGCGCCGCCCTCTTCATCATCACCGGCGTTCGGCTTGTACAACAGACCCACCACGTCGGCATCCTGTTCAATCGCGCCGGATTCGCGCAGGTCGGACAACCGCGGCTTGCGGCTTTTGTCCTTTTCCAGCTCGCGATTCAACTGGCTCAATACCAGCACCGGCACCTTCAATTCCTTTGCCAGCGCCTTGAGGCCGCTGGAAATGTCCGCAATTTCCTGCTGCCGGTTCTCCTGCGAACGGCGGGCAGTAGAATGCAGTAATTGCAAATAATCAACCACAAAAAGCTTCACGCCGTGCTGCTGAGCCAGCCGCCGCGCCCGCGCCCGCAGCTGCAGAATCGACAGCCCCGCCGAATCGTCGATGAATAGCGGCGCGTTCGCCAGCCGGCCCGCCGCGCTGGTCAGTTTCGGGAAATCCGACTCGCTCATGAAGCCCTCCCGGATGCTCCGCAGGTTCACCCGCGCCACCGAGCACATCATGCGCAGCACCAGCGACTCCGCGCTCATTTCCAGGCTGAACACGCCCGCCGGCAGCTTCTGCTCCAGCACCACGTGCTCGACAATGTTCATCGCCAGCGACGTCTTGCCCATCGACGGCCGCGCCGCGATCACGATCATCTCGCTCCCGTGCAGGCCGTCCGTCATCCGGTCCAGGTCCGCGAAGCCCGTCGCCAGCCCGTTCAGCACGCCCTTGCGGCTGAAATAATTCTCAATCGTCCCGATGGCCTTGCCCACCAGTTCCTTGGTCGACAGCACGGCGCCCTGCACCCGCGCCTCGCTGATGCGCAGCACGTCGCGCTCCACCTCGTCCATCAGCGCATCCACCTCGCCCTCGTAATCATAAACGCGCCCCACCACGTCCGTGCAAGTCTGGATCATCTTCCGCAGCAGGAATTTTTCCCGGACGATCTCCAGGTAGTAGCTCAGGTTCGCCGCGCTGGGCACCGCGTCCTGCAACTGGGCCAGGTAGGCGATGCCGCCGACCTGCTCCAGGATCTGCTTGTCCTTGAGCCGCTGCTGGAGCGTGATGACGTCGATGGCCTCGCGCGTGTCGAACATCGTCACCAGCTCCTCGAACAGGGTCTGGTGCCGCAGATCGTAGAAGACGTCCCGGCCGTCGCCCCGGATTTTTTCCAGGCACTCGCCCATGCATTCGTTGGGCGAGAGCAGGACGCAGCCGAGCACGCCCATCTCGGCCTCGGGCGAGTGCGGCGGCAGGCGGTCCACCAGCGCGGCTTGCGGGTTGCGGGCGGCGGCTTTCTGGCGCCGCGCCTTTTTCAAATCAGCGGTGGCCCCGGCGGTCTCGGAAACGGAATCAATCATGCGACAACAAAGCGGACAAATCGTCGGTTAATCAAAACGGACTTATTGAATCTTAATGACACGTTCTTCACAACGGGCGAAGCGGCATTCCGACGCCGATAGTTTTACCTCAAGTTGCCCCGGTCCGTCAAAAGTTTGTCGGAGAATAATGCGGTTCTACTCTGTGGATGAAGACGGATGAAGCTAAAACCTTTACCGGTAGGGCGCGTCACTCCGTGCGCGCCGGGGTTGGCGTTCGCGCGAGCGGCGGGCAGAGGACTGCCCGCCCCACCCATCAATGCAGGTTGATTCGTGACGAACGACCGCTTTTAACTGAATCGTTCCCGGTTTTCCTTGGTCAACTTGGTTGACTCGCTTCTAAACGTCATTAGACTTCCCACTTGTTGTCAATGAATCGCAAGCCATCATTGCTCGTTGTTTTCCTGACGGTCTTCATCGACCTCGTCGGTTTTGGCATCGTCGTGCCGCTAGTGCCGATCTTCAGCCGGCATTACGGCGCGAGCGGCTTTGTCATCGGCGCCATCATCGCCTCGTTCTCCGCGATGCAGTTCATTTTCTCGCCCATTTGGGGCCGGCTTTCCGACCGGCACGGCCGCCGGCCGATCCTGCTCATCAGCACCGCCGGCGCAGCGTTGTCGTATGTGCTGTTCGCCATCGGGTCGGGGTTTGAAAACCATACGGCCGCGCTCTGGGCTTTGCTCGTCTCGCGAATGGCGGCCGGCATCTGCGGCGGCAACATCACCGTCGCCCAGGCTTACATCGCCGACATCACGCCGCCGGAAAACCGGTCGAAGCGGATGGGGTTGATCGGCATGGCGTTCGGGCTGGGGTTTATTTTTGGACCGGCGATTAGCGGCATTGCCCTGCATTTTTTCGGCAGTACCGGCCCCGGTTGGGCCGCCGCCGGGCTTTGCGCGGCCAATTTCGTCCTGGCATTTTGCATCCTGGCGGAGAGTTTGAAATCCGATTCCGGCCACGCTGCGCAGCGCCCGCATTTTGCCCAATGGGGCCACACGCTGGCCCAGCCGAAGATCGGCCTGCTGATCCTGATCTTTTTTCTCGCCACGTTTGCCTTCAGCTGCTTTGAAAGCACTCTGCCGCTGCTCGTGAGCGACAATTTCAACCTCGGCATCGTCCTGGACGAAACCAAGCCCGCCACCACGGTCATCTCGCTGTTTGTCTTTTGCGGGCTGATCGGCGCGTTCATCCAGGGCGGCGCCATCGGGCGGCTTGTCAAAATGTTTGGTGAACCCAAATTGATTGCCTTGAGTTTGTTTCTGACCGGCATCAGCCTGATCCTCCTGCCGTACATCAAAGGCGACGGCCAGCTCAAGTGGCTGGCCGTGTTGCGCGCGTCCGACTGGCAGTGGATCAAGATGCTGCTCGCGCTGGCGCTCCTGTCGATTGGCTCCGGCCTGACGCGTCCGCCGCTGTTTGGTTTGCTCTCGAACCTGACCCCGGCGAACGAGCAGGGCGCCACCATCGGCGTGGCGCAAAGCGCCGGGGCCCTGGCGCGCATTGTCGGCCCGCTGTTCGCCGCCATCCTTTATCTTCGCATCGCGCCGTTTCCCTATGTCTTCTGTGGCGGGCTGTCCATTCTGGCCGCCCTGCTGACCTGGCAGTTCCTTTGCCGAAAAGATTCTGCGCCGGCGGCCGTGCCTGGAATTCAACCGCAATAATTTTGGATGGTGGGGACATCGCGCTGCGATGTCCCCGCCCGCGCAACCGCGGGCGGCGTGAATCAGGTGCACCGCACAAATTTCACATTTCAACACTTGCGCCGCTGAACGCGGCGCGGCCGGCGCGGCGCGCCGTCCCTGCCCACCAAAGTCTGGCGGCGGATGGTCTGTCTTACACCCGGCCTGACAGAACCACCCGCCGCCCGTCCGTTCACTCGAACAGAAGCTTATTCGCCCGGAGGCGGGCCGCCGGCTTCATTCTCGCCATTGACATTTTGCGGAGGCCGACCGGGCCGCTTGCCTAGCGTTTCATCCCGCGTCAGCTGGCCGTCGCCGTTTTTATCCAACGATTTCAAGGCGGCGGGCGCGTTGGCGATTTCGTCGGCGCTGATCGCGCCGTCGCCATTGGCGTCGAGCGCCTTGACGATCAGCGGCTGCGGCGGCCGCGGCGCGTCGGCGGGGGCATCTTTCGGCAGCGGCGGCAGGTATTCGTCCGCTGTCAGCTGGCCGTCGCTGTTGGCATCCAGTGTCTTCAGCGCCGCTGGCGCATTGGCGATTTCATCGGCGCTGATCACCCCGTCGTGGTTGGCATCCAGAGCGGTGACGAGGGGCAGGGGCGGCGGGCGATGGCCTTTCATCGTCGGGCCCCCGTTGTCGTTCTGGGCATTGACGGCCAGCGCTGACATTCCCAGGGCCAGCAGGGCCAGTGTGGTTTTCATGTTCATTTTCATTCGGTACTCGCTTTCTCGGTTTTTGTTTTGCCGGGTGTAATCTTCGCGCGCAATCTACCAGGGTGAACCTTAAGCCAGCGTGAAGGCGGAAAAGTTCATGCGAACACGGCGTTTCCATCGCGCCCCCAATCCGTTTGCAGCGTCGCAATCCGGTCCGGGGTCGGAATTTTTTGCGTCCCGGGCTTCATCCTCCCTTAAGGTTGCCTCTGCGAGAGTGACGGCGGGATGCGGTTGTGTTAAACCAGCCGCGACCGCCGCGAACATGAGAATCCTGATTGTCGAAGATGAACCGGACCTGTTGCGCAGCCTCGCCCAGGCGCTGCGGGAGGAAGGCTATGCCGTGGATGCCGCCAACGACGGCGAGGACGGCCTGTTCAAGGCCGAAAGCTACGACTACGACGCCGTCATCCTGGATGTGATGCTGCCCAAGCTTGATGGCTGGGAAATCTTGAAGCGGCTGCGCAAAATCAAAAAGACCCCGGTGCTCATGCTCACCGCGCGAGACCAGTCACGGGACCGGGTCAAGGGCCTCGACACCGGCGCGGACGATTACGTGGTCAAGCCGTTCGACCTGCCGGAACTGTTCGCCCGCCTCCGCGCGCTCATCCGCCGCAGCGCAAACCAGACGACCAACGTCATCGAAATCGGCGAGGTGACCATTGACACCGCGGCGCGCTACGTCGCCCGGGCCGGCAAGCCGGTGGAGCTCACGGCGCGCGAATATGCGCTGGTGGAATTTCTCGCGCTGCACCGCGGCGAAGTGGTGACGCGCACGCAGTTGTACGAGCACCTGTTCGACGAAAACGACAGCACGATGTCGAACCTGCTCGACGTCCACGTCTCCAATCTCCGCAAGAAGCTCGGCGCGGAATTCGTCACCACGCGCCGCGGGCACGGCTACTGCATTGAGTAACGCATGAAAACATCGAACATCGAACATCGAACGCTGAACGTCGGAATTTTTCCTGTTCGCTGCGTTCGACGTTCGACGTTCCATGTTCAATGTCCGATGTTTCAATGAAACCGTTCAACTCCATCAAGTGGCGTTTGCAGCTCTGGTACGGCCTCATCCTGGTGGTCGTGCTGGCGGGGTTCGGCTTCACCGCGTATCTGCTTGAATGGGGCCGGCAAGTGCAACGGATTAACGTTCAATTCCAATGGCGTCGTGACTTTTTGGTCAATGCTCTTCACCGGCCGCCACGCGGCCCTGATCTAAGCGGAAGGCCATTCGAAGGTCCGCCGCCCGGACAACCTCCCGATGGCGAGCTGCCCGGACAAGGTCCACGTCCGCCGATCGTCTTTCACCTGCCACCTCAAGCTGCCGGTGTGTTTGATGCCAATGCCCCGAACAACCCGAACAATTTTTATTTCGTCATCCAATCACGTGAAGGAGGAGAAATCGCACGTTCGGCCAATGTGCCGAATCAGGTCTCCGAAGCTGAGAAGTTTTCGGTCTGGCATGCCAGACAGGCCCCGACACCCGGCTCGGCGGAGGGAATGGTTAATAATAATAGGCGGGAAAGATTTGAACTGCTGCCATCTGGAGAAGCAATCCTGCTTGGTTGCTCCTTCGCGCAGGAATTGAAAGAGATTCATCGCACCGCAGTGATACTTGTGGGCGTCGGCGGAATTATTTTATTTTTCGGCCTCGCCGGAGGCTGGTGGCTGGTAGGCCGGGCTCTTCGGCCGATTGAAGCCATCGGCGCCACGGCGGTGAAGATTTCCGCCGGCGACCTGTCGCAACGCATCAACGTCGCCGAAGCTGAAAGCGAACTGGGCCAGCTAGCTTCCGTTCTCAATTCCACCTTCGCCCGGCTGGAGACCGCCTTCGCCCAGCAGCGGCAATTCACCGCCGACGCGGCGCATGAGCTGCGCACGCCGGTTTCGGTGATGCTGACGCAAACCCAGACCGCCCTGAATCGCGAGCGCAGCGGCGCCGAATATCGCGAGACACTGGAGGCCTGCCAGCGCGCGTCCCAGCGGATGCGCAAGCTGATTGGATCGCTGCTGGAACTGGCGCGTCTCGACGCCGGGCAGGAGCCCATGAAACGATTGAAGTTCAATCTGTCCCAAACGGTCCGGGACTGCGTGGAGCTGGTTCGCCCGCTGGCCACCGAACGCGGCATAAAAATTCATTGCGATCTGCCGGCGGTCGAAGTTCAGGGCGATGCGGAACGGCTGGCGCAGGTCGTCACCAATCTGCTGGCCAATGCCATTCAATATAACCGGGCCAACGGCGAGGTCCGAGTCAGCGCGAAATTGCAGGACGGCATGGTTCTCCTGGTGGTCAGCGACACGGGTCCGGGAATTTCCGGCGAGGATCTGCCGCACGTGTTCGAACGGTTTTATCGGGCGGACCAGTCTCGGTCGTCGGGTCAGACCGGCCTCGGCCTGGCGATTTCCAAGGCGATTGTGGAGGCGCATGGCGGGACCATTGAAGTATCCAGCCGGCCGCCGGACGGGACCACGTTCACCGTGATGCTGCCAACGTAGGGCAGGCGTCCCGCCTGTCCGCGCCGAGCGCAGCGAGGCGGTTTCCGTGCTCGCGCTAAAGCGCTCGCTGGACAGGCGAGACGACTGTCCTACTTACCGCAGAAACAGTTCCGCCGCCGCATCCGCAAAGCGCAGACCCTGCGGGGTGAGCCGGAATTGCCGGTCATCGCGGTGCGCCCAGCCGCGTTCGGCGAGCTGATTCATCTCCGCCGACCATTCGTTGCGCAAATCGAAGCTGGTGGCGCGCTCGAATTCTGCAAACGGCCAGCCGGCATTCATGCGCAAGCCAAAGGCGGCGGTTTCGCCGGCGCGTTTCAGCGGCGGCAGCTCCTCGCGCGATTCGATGGCGCGTTTCCCCTTTTCCAGCTGTTCGCAATAGAGCTGCGTGTTCGACCAGTTTTTCGTCCGCACTCCGCGCACATAGCTGGTGGCGCTGGGGCCAAGGCCGTAAAACGAGCCGCCGCGCCAGTAATTCACGTTGTGTTTGCAGGCAAAAAACGGGAGTTCGGAGTTCGGAGTTCGGCCTGCCCTCCGTAGCCTCTGGGCGAAGGATGGGAGTTCGGGGTTCGGGCGCGCAAAATTGGCCACTTCATATTGCTGGAAACCGGCGGCGACTGCGTGGTCCACCAGCGCTTCATACATGTCGCAGGCCAGGTCTTCATCCACGTCGAATTCGCCGGCCTTCATTTGCGCGAACAACGGCGTATCGTCCTCGTAAATCACCTCGTAGCTGGACAGGTGTTCGCTGCCGAGCGCCAGGGCCTCGGCCAGCGTTGCGCGCCAGATGGCCAGCGTCTGGCCGGGAATGGCGAACATCAGGTCAATATTAAAATTGTCAAAACCGGCCTGGCGCAGGATGTCGAACGACTTGAACACCATTTCGCGGGTATGAATCCGGCCCAGGCGGTCGAGCAACGCTTCATTGAGCGATTGCACGCCCATGGAAGCCCGGTTCACGCCGAAGTCGCGGAGCAGTTTTGCCTTGTCCGGCGAAACGGTGGCGGGGTTGCATTCGACGGTGAATTCATCCGCGCCCAGCAGGTTCAACCGTTCCAGGGCGCGGAAGATTTGTTCCCACTGGCGCAAGTTGAGCAGGGACGGCGTGCCGCCGCCAAAGAAGATCGTGCGGGGTTTCAAGTCCGGCGCGACGAGTTCCAGTTCGCGGATGAGTGCGGCGACGTAGCGGTTGATGAGGTCGCCGCCGGACGGCTCGGAATAAAAAGCGCAATACGCGCACTTTTGCGCGCAGAAAGGCACATGAATATAAAGGCTTTCGACCTTTACGGGGGCGGAACCAGCCATGAAAGAAGCATACGCCCTTCGTTCTGGGCTGGCGAACGAAAAACTCCCGCTTCGCGGGACTCGACAGGCGGGGCGCCGGCGCTAAACCGGAGACACGCGCTGGACATTTTGGGCCTTCAGCCCTTTATCACTGGGTACGACTTCAAAAGAGACTTCGTCACCTTCGTTCAGGGTCTTAAATCCCGCGCCAATGATGGACGTGTGATGGACAAAAACGTCCTGCCCGGAATTTTGGGCGATGAACCCAAACCCTTTTTTGTTATCGAACCACTTAACTTTGCCGCTAGCCATAATTAAACTCCTGAGCTTTGAGGTGGCCCCGGTAAAACAAAAAAGACACGACTGAAGTGTTCAGTCGTGCCCCCTTCACTTTTTAAAAGTGCTCATGCCTCAAATTGAGAGGCCATCATAAAACTCATTATGCCAAAGTCAAGCGGAACTTTTAATTAGATGACAACGGGTTACAGAATCGCTTCCGGCGCCTGCGCCTGGTCTAGACCTGTAAAGCCTGGTTCAAAAGCTGCGGCAGATAGGCGGTGACGGTGGCTTCGCCGACCACCAGGGTGGCGCCGGCCTTCTGGGCGGCGGCCTGCAGTTCCGCGGCCTGTTCGCCCGCAAACGCGATGATGGGGATATGCTGGGTGGCGGCGTCCGCCTTCAGCGCGGCAATGGTGCGGCAGACGTCATCGTGCTTCGATTCCAGGTCCAGCATCACCAGCATCGGGCCCTCGGTTTGCGCGCAATGCAGGAGCGACGGCAGATCATTGGCTGCCTGAACCCGGTAATTCAGGTCCTGCAACCGGTTTACCAGCTGGCTGCCGGGCAGGAGCTTTTCATAAAAAACCAACGCGAGCGGTTGCGTCATGGGAACAGGTTGGAGGCTAATCGGGAAAAATGCAAAACCGATTTTACTCGGGGGTCCTACCGCATGGGGATGGGGCGAGCCGTTGCGGGTGTCGTATGAGCCTGTGGCTCGATGGGATTGGCGCACGGCGCCAAAGCCCCATCAGCCCGACAGCACCTTGCCCCGACCTTACATCTTTTTTACAAACCTTTGACTCCCCGATGACAACTTCCAGCTGTCGGCGGGGCAGGGTGTTGGCATGAATAAAACACTGGTCCTCCTTGGTCTGGCAACCGGTCTGGCCGTCAACCTGTTCGCCGGAGAAACCCTGCATTTGAACCTCGTTCCGGACCGCGATGTTCTCGTGAAAGGCCGGCCGCAGGAGGTCGTCGTCAAAATTGACCTCAATGCCATTGCCGACCGCCAAAGGCACCAGCGCACCCCGCTCAATCTGGCGGTGGTGCTGGACAAGTCCGGGTCCATGACCGGAGCCAAGCTGGAGAAAGCCAAACAGGCAGCCATGCAACTGGTGGACCACCTGACGTCCCAGGACGTCTTTTCCCTGGTTATTTACAGCGATGAAGCCCGGGTGCTGGTGCCGGCGCAGAAGGTTGAGGACAAGGAGGCGCTGCGGGAACGCATCGCCGGCATCGAGGCTGGCGGCAGCACCGCCCTCTATTCCGGCGTCAAAACCGGCGCCCGGCAGATCCAGGAATACTTTTCCAGCAAGCGGATCAATCGGGTGCTGCTGCTTTCCGACGGGCTGGCGAATGTCGGCCCCAGTTCCACGCGCGATTTGCGCCGCCTGGGACATGACCTGTCCGGCCAGGGCATCTCCGTGACCACCATTGGCGTCGGGGACGATTACAATGAGGACCTGATGGCCGGCCTGGCGGAAGCCAGCGACGCGAATTATTACTATGTCCAGGACACGGAAAAGCTCCCGGAAATCTTTGCGAAGGAACTGGGCGAACTGCTCACGGTTGCCGCGCGCGAAATCCGCATTGAAATCACCTGTCCGGACGGGGTGAAGCCGATCGGCTTCATCGGCCGCGGCGAGAAGTTTGAAAACCAGCGGGCATCGGTGAATTTGAGCCAGTTCACACTGGGGCAGGGCCGTTATCTGTTCCTGCGCTGCCTCGTGTCCCGGCCCGAACCCGAGGTCGCGCGCGTCAAGGTCAGCTACACGGACGAACTGGACAACGGCAGCGCACAATCCACCAGCGGCGTGGTGAAGGTCCGCTATACCGAAGACGAGGCGGTCGCCGACAAGTCGGTCAATGACGCTGTTATTGCCCAGAAAGTGCTGGTGCTCACTGCCGTTGCCAAGGAGGAGGCCATCGCGCAGGCGGATGCGGGGAATTATAAACAGGCGGCGGGCATCCTGGCCGCGCAAAACCGGGCGCTCAGCGCGGCTTACGCCAATGCACCGGCCGGCATTCAGGTCCAGATCCGGGCGGAGACCAACAATTTGGATGACTTCAACGACCGGCTCGAAAACGGCAAATACGACGGGGCGGCGCGCAAATCCCTGCAGTGGCAATCCTTCGACACCCGCAACTCGAAATGACCAGACCAATCAAGTCTGACCTGTATCCATCATGAAAACAAAATTTGTTCTATTCCTCGTGTTGTTGCTGGCGGTAATCTTTCGGGCGCAGGCCCAGACTGTGCCGCCGCCGCAAGTCAGCGTGTCCGGTTCGGCGGAAGTAAAAGTTGCGCCGGATGAAATCAGGTTGAGCGTCGCGGTGGAAACCCGTGCTCAAGCCCTCGATCCGGCGCGGCTGGAAAATAGTCAAAAAATCGCCGCCGCGCTGGCTTTTCTCAAGCAGTGTAAAATCAAGGACCAAGACGTCCAGACGGACTACATCAACATCCAGCCGGATTACAGTTATAATAACAATTCGAGTGAATCGCATGTGAAGCCGGTTGCTTACATTGTGCGGAAGAACATCGAAATCCGCCTGACCGATGTTGCGGGCTTTCAAGACATCCTCACCGGTTTGCTGACGAACGGTGTGAATTATGTGAACGGCATTGATTTTCGCACTACGCAATTGCGGAAATACCGCGACCAGGCTCGCGCGATGGCCATCCGTGCCGCGAGGGAAAAAGCCGGGGCGCTGGTCTCCGAACTGGGCACGAAGCTCGGCAAAGTCACCAGCATCAACGCCAACGACAGCAGCGGCTATTATGGCAATTATTGGGGAATGAACCGTGGATTTAACGGCTACAACAATATGGCCCAGAATGTCGCCGCCGTCGGCGGCGCTTCCGACACCGGGGAAGACACCTTTGCTGTCGGACAGATCAGCGTGTCGGCAACCGTCAACGTGTCATTTTTGATCGAGTGAAATTTCCAATTTAGAGTGCGGTGACGTGTCACTGCTTTTAAAGTGCCGACAGGTCGGCGCGCTCCAGATTGAGCTTGGTTATGAAGGCGGAGGTGGGATATTTCCCGGAGCAAACCCATGAAAAAAGTCGCCCTGGTTTTTGTGGTGGCGGTCCTCCTGCCGAGCCTGGTGCTCGCGTGGCTGGCGGTGCGCTCCCTGCGCGACCAGCAGTTCCTGCTCGAACGCCAGCAATCGCTGCTTTGCCAGCGGGTGACCGACACGCTGGCGCAGAACATTTCCGATTACCTGGCGCAGCAGCAGCAGGGCTTCGGGGCGCAGGTCGAAAACCTTGCCGCCGGCCAGGATGCCCGCGCCATGGCGGCCCAATTTGACAGCGAGCTGCGCTGGCGCTGGCCGCTGGCCGAGGTCGGTTTTTGCGTCACGGTGTCGGGTAAAATCCTCTCCCCGGCGCTGGCTGGCCGCGCCGAAGCCCGGACGTTCTACACGGACAACAGCGGCTTTCTGGGTAATCGCGAGACGGTCGAGGTCTATGGCAATGACACTTTTGCCAAAAACACGATGGCGAACCTTGACCATAACGGGGTCAATCAACCAGCTTCGGCCAACGGCTGGTCCAGCTTTGGCTCCAATCGAAAACCAGCACCGCAAACATCGGCGACGATCGATTCCGCCGCCCAGGTTCCGCAGCAGCAATTGGCCGCGGCCAATCCGCCGGGCGCAGCCAATGCCGCCGTCCTGGCTTTCCAGCAACCGGTTGCCGCGGATAAACTGGAGGCATCCACCCACGCGGTCCAAACCGCAAAGAAGCCGCAAGACGATTCCGCTGGCGTGTCCAGCCGGTCCGGTGCCTCCAGCCAGTTGCCGGTTCAGTCCGTGAATTACAAGGCGGCGCAGGCCCGCAATGTCGTTCCCCAAAGCAGTTATTATCAAACGGCGGCCAAGGCCCAGGTCCTGGCTGAGGATTCGGAAAACAACCTGTCCAAGGTGGTTCCCGCCGAGGCGGAATTCGGCCAGTTCATCGGCACCGGCACCGACGGCATGCTCGCGCGATTCCTCCAGAACAAGCTCCGGCTCATGTTCTGGCACCGGCTCAGCACCGAACCCGACCTCATCTTCGGCGCGCAGTTGAACCTGGACCGCGTCGTGGACGGTTTGCGCGGCCTCGTGCAGGCGGACGCGGAATTGCGCGATGAACTCTGCCTGGCGGTCCTCGACGACAATGCCAAACCGGTGACGCTTTCCCGCGCCGGTTTTCAGGCCGCCTGGAAACGCCCATTTGTCGCCACGGAAATCGGCGAGGCGCTGCCGCACTGGGAGGTCGCCGCCTATCTCGCCAATCCCGCGCAATTGACCCGGGCGGCGCGCATCGCCGAACTCACGCTCGGGTTGCTGGTGGCGGTGCTGGTGCTGGCCATCGGCGTGGGCAGCTGGCTCATTGTCCGCAGCCTGAATGCCGAACTCAAGCTGGCGCGGCAGAAGACCGATTTCGTCAGCAACGTCTCGCACGAGCTGAAGACGCCGCTGACCTCCATCCGGATGTTCTCTGAATTGCTGGCCGAGGGGCGGGTGACCGACCCGGCCAGGCAGCGGTCCTACCTGGACATCATCACCGCCGAGGCCGCGCGCCTCACCCGGCTCATCAACAACGTGCTCGATTTCTCGCGCATGGAACGCGGCGAGAAGAAATACAACTTCGCGCCGTGCGACCTGGTCGAGGTCGTCCGCGGCGTCGCGCAGACCTTCCGTCCGCACCTGGAGGCCGGCGGTTTCAAGTTCGACGGGGTGCTGCCGGGAATGGCCATTCCGCTGCGCGGCGATGCCGACGCGCTGGCGCAGGTCATCGTCAACCTGCTGTCGAACGCCGAAAAATATTCCAACGGCCGGAAGGAAATCACGCTGACCCTGGACCGTCGCGAATCGCCGTTGCCTTACGCTGAGATCCGGGTGCATGACCGGGGGGCGGGGGTGCCGCGCGGCAGCGGGGAAAAGATCTTTGAGAAATTTTACCGGGCGCATGATTCGTTGAGCAGCGGCGTCCAGGGTTCGGGCCTCGGATTGACGATTGCGCGGCAGATTGCGCGCGCCCACGGCGGCGATGTGGTGTACGAACCGCGCGAGGGTGGGGGCAGCTGCTTTATTTTGCGTTTGCCGTTAAAGTCTGTCGAAACCACGGATGGACACGGATGAACACGGATAGCACGCACTTTAACGCAGAGGCGCGAAGAACGCGAAGCTTCGCAGCGTCTGAAGATTTTGAACTGCGGTGGCACCGTGCCGAGGCAAGCGCAACGAAGACTGGAGCGCAGAGGCGACACCGCTTTGGGACGCCGAAAAACGCATTGAGAGCGGCGAGCTCCAGATGTTTTCGGGATTCCCGCCGCAGTCAAAAAATTTCTCCGCGGCCCTCCGCGTGCTCTGCGTTAAGGCTCGCGGGCAATTGGATGCGGTTTCATCCGTGTTCATCCGTGTTCATCCGTGGTTGATTTCATGAAAACGAAAATTCTGATCGTTGAGGACGACTCACACATCCTGCTGGGGTTGGAGGAGGTGCTAAGGAGCGAAGGTTACGACGTGGCGTCGTGCAACCGCGGCGACCAGGCGGTTGCGGCGGTGGCCAGACACCGGCCGGCGATGGTGGTGCTGGACGTGATGCTGCCGGGCTTGAGCGGCTACGACGTTTGCAGGCAGCTCCGGGCGAAGAAAATCGCCACGCCCATTCTCATGCTCACCGCCAAGGGCCAGGAAATTGACAAGGTCATCGGCCTCGACCTTGGCGCGGACGACTATGTGACCAAGCCGTTTGGCGTGCGCGAACTGCTGGCGCGCATCCAGGCGTTGCTGCGCCGGACGACGGGGGTGGCGGAGGACAAGGTTGGTTCTCCCGAGGTCCTCCAGATCGGTCCGGCGACCATTGATCCGAAGACGTTTGAAATCCGGCGGGGCAAGGTCATCGAGGAGCTGACGGCCAAGGAATTGAAGCTGTTGCAGATTTTCCACGCGCACGCGGGCGAGGTCCTGTCGCGGGACAAGCTGTTGAATGAAGTCTGGGGCTATAATTATTACGGCACGACCCGCACGCTGGACCAGGTGATCGTGCAACTCCGGAAAAAGCTCGGCGACAACGGCGGCGAGCCGAAGCATCTGCTGACCATCCATGGCGTCGGCTACAAACTGGTGGTGTGAATCCGGTTCGACGTCGGACGATGTTTTCTACAAAGCACATTGGGCATTGGGCGTAAAGTCCCGTGTGGACCATGTCCCATGTCCCTCTATGGGACGTTCAATGTCCCCATTTTTATCTCCGCCACTGCTTTCTTGGCCCGATTCGGTCCGATTTGCCTGCATTTCAGCCATCATTTAGTCCAGTTCACCCCTGAAATCCGGCAGTTCACCCCAAAATCGTTTCATTTTAGCCGATTGACGTTAAATATGTTGAGGGTTGTGGTTCGACAGGCAACCGGCGGGCAAAGGTCGTTCATGGTACCTCCGCCGGTTGTCTGGTCGGGTTCCGCAGGAGATCAATAGGGATTTTTATATGAAAAACGCCAAAGGCAAGGCGGGATTTACATTGTTGGAGATCATGGTTGTTGTGGCCATCATCAGCCTTCTGGCGGCCATTGCCATTCCCAACTATGTCAAGGCCCGAGCCACTTCGCAGGCCCACACCTGCATCAACAGCCTGCGGCAAATCGATTCCGCCGCCCAGCAATTCGCGCTGGAAGAACATAAAAGAAACGGGCAGAGCATCGACTTTCCCGGCGATTTGACGCCTTACATCAAGCTGAACGCCAGAGGCAGCATTCCTCCCTGTCCGGCGGGAGGCACCTACGATTGCAGCACGGTGGGCACAACTCCATGTTGTAACTTGAGCGCCAGCGCCTCGCCGCCGCACTTGCTGCAGTAAGTTCCTCTCTTCCCAAACCTTACGGCAAATCCGTTCCGCCCATCAAGTAGCGGTCGCACTCGCGGGCGGCGCCGCGGCCTTCGTTGAAGGCCCACACCACCAGGCTCTGGCCGCGGCGGCAGTCGCCGCAGGCAAACACCCCTTTGAGGTTCGTCGAGTAGTTCTCAAATTCGGCTTTCACGTTCGTGCGCGGGTCGCGGTCGAGTTTGAGCGCCTCCAGCAGCGGCTGTTCGGGGCCGAGAAAACCCATCGCCAGCAGGACGAGTTGCGCGGGCAGGACCTTTTCCGTGCCGGGCATTTCCCGGGGAATGAACTGGCCCTTCTCGTTCTTTTCCCACTGGATTTGCACGGTGAGGGCTTCCTTCACCTGTCCGTGGCTGTCGCCGGTGAATTTCTTGACGGTGGTCAGATAGACGCGCGGGTCGGCGCCATATTTCGCGGCGGCTTCCTCCTGGCCGTAGTCCAGCTTGTAAACCTTGGGCCATTCCGGCCAGGGATTGTCCTTGGCGCGGTCCTCCGGCGGCCGGGGCAGAATCTCCACCTGCACCAGGCTCTTGCAGCCCTGGCGGATGGACGTGCCGACGCAGTCCGTGCCGGTGTCGCCGCCGCCGATGACCATGACGTCCTTGCCGGCGGCGTCGATGAAATTGCCGTTCTTGTGCCGGTCCAGCAGGGCGCGGGTGTTGGTCGTAAGAAAATCCATCGCGAAATGGATGCCCTTGAGGTTCCGGCCTTCAACCGGCAGGTCGCGCGGCCTGGTCGCACCGGTCGCGAGGATTGCGGCGTCAAATTCCTTCAGCAATTTATCGGCGGGATAATTTGCGCCGACCTCGGTGTGGCACACGAACTGGATGCCCTCGGCTTCCAGTTGCTGGATGCGGCGGAGCACGACCTGTTGCTTGTCGAGCTTCATGTTTGGGATGCCGTACATGAGCAAGCCGCCGGGGCGGTCCGCGCGTTCAAAGACGGTGACGAGGTGGCCGGCCTTGTTTAATTGCGCCGCGGCGCACAATCCCGCCGGACCGGAACCGACGACGGCCACTTTTTTGCCGGTCCGCTTCTTCGGCGGTTCGGGCACGATCCAGCCGTGGTCCCAGCCGTGGTCGGCGATGGTGCACTCGATGTTCTTGATGGTCACCGGCGGAGCGTTGATGCCGAGCACACAGGAGCCTTCGCAAGGGGCAGGGCAGACGCGGCCGGTGAAATCGGGGAAATTATTCGTCTTGTGCAGGCGTTCGAGCGCTTCCTTCCACAGGCCGCGATAGACGAGGTCATTCCACTCCGGAATCAGGTTGTGGATGGGGCAGCCGCTGGCCATGCCGCTGAGGAGCTGGCCGGTGTGGCAGAAGGGGATGCCGCAATCCATGCAGCGCGCGCCCTGCTGGCGGAGCTTGCCCTCGTCCATATGAATGTGGAACTCGTTCCAATCAGAAATGCGTTCGGCCGCCGACCGGTCGGCTGGCAGCTCGCGCAAATACTCGATGAATCCAGTGGGTTTTCCCATGTTGTCAGAAATCAGTTTTCAGGTTGTGCGGTAACTTTCCGAGTTCAAAATCGATCCGGCTCGGTTATTTCTTCAGCCTTTTTCAGCCCCCGCCGACCCGCGCCACGTCGCGCACGTTGGCTTCAAAGGCCGCCATGATGGCCTCGTCGCCGGTCAGACCCTGTTCCTTGACCTTCTTCAGGGACTGGAGCACGCGCTTGTAATCCTTCGGGATGACCTTGACGAATCGGTTGATCATGCCCTGCCAATCCTTCAGCACCAGGGCGGCGCGCTCGCTCTTCGTGTAGGTCTGATGGCGCTGGATCAGTTTCCAGATGGTTTCGATTTCATCGGGGTCGGCGAGCTTTTCCAGTTCCACCATCTGCAGGTTCACGCGCGACGCAAAATCGCCGGCTTCGTCGAGAATGTAGGCGATGCCGCCGGACATGCCCGCCGCGAAGTTGCGGCCGGTCCGGCCCAGCACGATGACGCTGCCGCCGGTCATGTATTCGCAGCCGTGGTCGCCGATGGCTTCCACCACCGCGTTGACGCCCGAATTGCGGACGGCGAAACGTTCGCCGGCCATGCCGCGGACAAAAATTTCCCCGGCGGTCGCGCCGTACAGCGCCACGTTGCCGATGATGATATTGTCCTCGGCCACAAAGGTGGAGCCTTTGGGCGGATAGACGAGGATGCGTCCGCCGCTGAGGCCCTTGCCGAAGTAATCGTTGGCGTCCCCTTCCAGTTCAATGGTCATGCCCTTGGGCATGAAGGCGCCGAGGCTCTGGCCCGCGCTGCCGGTGAACTTGAGATGGATGGTGTCGTCGGGCAGGCCGTTCGGCCCGTGCTTCTTCGTCACTTCGCTGCCGGTGATGGTGCCGACGACGCGGTGGACATTGCGGATGGGCAGGTCGGCGTGGACGCGCTCGCCGCGTTCGATGGCCGGCTCGCAAATGTCGAGCAGCTTCGTCACGTCGAGAGACTTTTCGAGGCCGTGGTCCTGGTCGATCTGGCGGTAGCGGCCGACTTCGGGGCCGACTTCCGGCTGATACAGGATGGGCGTGAGATCGAGGCCTTTGGCCTTCCAATGGTCGACGGCCTTCCAGGGAACCAGCAGGTCGGTGCGGCCGATCATTTCGTTGAGCGTGCGGCAGCCGAGTTTGGCCATGATTTCGCGGAGTTCCTGCGCGACGAAGCGCATGAAATTGACGACATGGTCGGGGTCGCCGGTGAACCGCGCGCGCAGTTCCGGGTTTTGCGTGGCCACGCCCACCGGGCAGGTGTTCAGGTGACACACGCGCATCATGATGCAGCCGAGCACGACGAGCGGCGCGGTGGCAAAACCAAATTCCTCGGCGCCGAGCAACGCGGCCACGGCCACGTCGCGCCCGGTCTTCATCTGGCCGTCGGTTTCGACGTAGATGCGGCTGCGGAGATTGTTCAGCACGAGCGTCTGGTGCGTCTCGGCCAGGCCGAGCTCCCACGGGGCGCCCGCGTGCTTGATGGACGACAGCGGCGAGGCGCCGGTGCCGCCGTCATGACCGCTGATGAGCACCACGTCCGCATGCGCCTTGGAGACGCCGGCGGCGATGGTGCCGACGCCGACTTCCGACACCAATTTTACGCTGACGCGGGCGTTGCGGTTGGAATTCTTCAGGTCATGGATCAGCTCCGCGAGGTCTTCGATGGAGTAAATGTCATGGTGCGGCGGCGGCGAAATCAGTCCTACGCCCGGGGTGGTGAAGCGCGTTTTGGCCACCCACGGATACACCTTTTTGCCCGGCAACTCTCCGCCTTCGCCGGGTTTGGCGCCCTGGGCCATCTTGATTTGCAGTTCCTTGGCATTGACGAGGTAATGGCTCGTTACGCCGAACCGGCCGGACGCGACCTGCTTGATGGCGCTGTTTTTCGAGTCGCCCCGCTCATTCGTCCAGGTATAGCGCTCCGCGTCCTCGCCGCCTTCGCCGGTGTTGCTCTTGCCGCCGATGCGGTTCATGGCGATGGCCAGCGCCTCGTGCGTCTCCTTGCTGATGGAGCCGTAGCTCATCGCGCCGGTCTTGAAACGTTTGACGATGGCGTCGACCGATTCGACCGATTCGATGGGCAGTGGTTTGGCGGCCCATTTGAATTCGAGCAGTCCGCGCAGGGTGCAAAGGTTTTTGGCCTGGTCGTTGACCAGGTCCGCGTATTCGGAAAAGAGCTTGTAGCTCCCGAGCCGGCAGGAAATTTGCAGCTTGTGGATCGTCTGCGGGTTGAACAGGTGATACTCGCCGCTGTCGCGCCATTGATACTGGCCGCCGGGGTCGAGGGCGACGCCGTTGACCGGGCGCTCGGGGAACGCGTGCCGGTGCCGCGCCAATACCTCCCCGGCGAGGACATCGAGGCCTACGCCCTGGATGCGCGAGGGCGTCCAGGTGAAATATTTGTCCACCACTTCGCTGTTGAGGCCGACGGCCTCGAAAATCTGCGCGCCGCGATAGCTTTGGATGGTGGAGATGCCCATCTTGGCCATCGTCTTGACGACGCCCTTGACCGCGGCCTTGATGTATTTCTTGATGGCGGTCTTGTGGTCCAGGTTGACCAGCAGGCCTTCATGGATCATGTCGTCGAGCGTTTCATACGCCACGTACGGATTGATGGCGCTGCAGCCGTAACCGATGAGCAGGGCGAAATGATGCACCTCGCGCGGCTCGCCGGATTCCAGCACCAGGCCGACCTTGCTGCGGGAGCCGGTGCGGATCAAATGATGATGCAGGCCCGCCACCGCCAGCAGGGCGGGGATGGGCGCGTGTTCCGGGCTGATGCCGCGGTCGGACAGGATCAGGATGCTGGTGCCTTCGCGGATTGTCTGGTCCGCGGCGGCGAATAATTCCTCAAGCGCCTGCTCAAGTCCTTTGGCGCCGTCCGTCGCCTTGAATACGATCGGCAGGGTGGCCGCCTTGAAACCGGGCCGGTCCACGTGCCGGAGTTTTACCAGGTCCTCGTCGGTGAGCAGCGGATGCTCCAGCTTGATCAGGGCGCAGCTTTCGGGCTTCGGGTTGAGCAGCCCGCCGCGGGCGCCGACCATCGTCTCGGTGGAGGTGATGTTTTCCTCGCGGATCGGATCGATGGGCGGATTGGTGACCTGCGCGAAAAGCTGCTTGAAATAATTGTAAAGCAGCTGCGGCTGGTTCGACAGCACCGCGAGCGGCGTGTCGTTGCCCATGGCCCCGAGCGGCTGCACGCCGTCGTTCGCCATCGGGCCGATGATGAATCGCAGGTCCTCGAAAGTGTATCCGAACACCTGCTGGCGCTGGAGCACGGTCTGGTGCCCCGGCTCGGTCTGGAATCCCGGGTCCGGCAGGTTTTTCAGCAACAGGTGGTGCTGGTCGAGCCACTGGCGGTACGGATGCTGGGTGACGTATTTGTTCTTGATCTCCTCATCCGCAATGATGCGGCCCTGCTCGAGGTCCACCAGGAACATGCGGCCGGGCTGCAGGCGGCCCTTGGTGACGATCCGCTCGGGCTCGATCGACAGCACGCCCGCCTCCGAGGCCATGATGACCAGGTCATCCTTGGTGACGTAATAGCGCGAGGGGCGCAGGCCATTGCGGTCCAGACAGGCGCCGATGACCTTGCCGTCGGTGAACGCGATGGAAGCTGGGCCGTCCCAGGGTTCCATGAGGCAGGAATGAAACTCGTAAAACGCCCGCTTCTCCGGGCTCATGCTCTCGTGATTTTCCCACGGCTCGGGGATCATCATCATCATGACGTGCGGCAGCTCGCGCCCGGTCATGGTGAGCATTTCGACGCAATTGTCGAACATCGCCGAGTCGCTGCCATCCGTGTTGATGACGGGCAGGATTTTCTTGATGTCGTCGCCGAACAGTTGGGAGACGAAGTTCGCCTGGCCGGCGTGCATCCAGTTGATGTTGCCGCGCAGCGTGTTGATCTCGCCGTTGTGGGCGATGTAGCGGTATGGATGGCTGCGGTCCCAGCTCGGGAACGTGTTCGTCGAAAACCGCGAATGGACGAGCGCCAGGGCCGTGACCATGTCCGGGTCGCGCAGGTCGAGGTAATACTTGGCGACCTGTTCGGGCATCAGCATGCCTTTGTAAACCACCGTCTTCCAGGACAGGCTGGAGACGTAGAACCATTTGCCGCCGGTGACGGTGCCGCCATAGCGGATGCGCTGCTCGGCGACCTTGCGGATGACGTAAAGCTTGCGTTCAAACGCGAGGTCATCCTTGAGCGCGGCGTGGCGCCCGATGAACACCTGCATCATGTGCGGCTCGGCGGCCTTGGCGGTGTTGCCCAGCGAGGAATTGTCCGTGGGGATGTCGCGCCAGCCGAGCAGGGTCTGGCCTTCCTCGGCCACGATGCGGGCAAAGGCGGCTTTGACGGTCTCGCGTTCGGCGGGATTCTTCGGCATGAACAGCATGCCGGTGCCGTACTGGCCGGCGGCGGGAAGCTTGAAGCCGGATTTTTGCGTGGCCGCGAGCAAAAACTCGTGCGGCGTCTGCATGAGGATGCCCGCGCCGTCGCCGGTGTTGGCCTCGCAACCGCACGCGCCGCGATGGTCCAGGTTGACGAGGATCTGAAGGGCGTCCGTCACCAACTGGTGGGACTTGCGTCCCTTCATGTTGACGACGAATCCCACCCCGCAGGAATCGTGTTCAAACTGCGGATCGTAAAGCCCCTGTTTGAGCGGCGGTGTTGTGCGCACCCCGCTTGGATTGTGTTGCTGGTCGGTTCTGCTGGTCATCGCTTCGGCTATACAGCCAGTCGTTCGTCTATTTTTTACTCCTTTTTCACCCATGTGCAATACATGTTTTTATAAAAGGTGGCGTGTCGTTCCATTAGAATTCATTTTATTAATCCAATTAACATTGGCGGTTTTACAATTCCGGCCGGAATAATGAGTTATTGCCTTTCCGCCGCTGCGCAAATATATGAGGAAATGCCGAATGACGACCTAGCCCGGCTGCGGGAATATGCCCGGCGCAATTCCGAGGCGGCGTTCGCCGCGCTCATGTCCCGCCACGTCCATCTCGTCCATTCCGTGACGCGCGGACGGCGGTCCAATCTTAACTCTCATCCAAGGAGCAATTAAAATCATGGCCTGGACAAAAGCGAAGACAGCAATCGTGGTCAGCGCGGGTGTGTTGCTCGCGGCGGGAACAACGGCCGTCGCCCTCTACCGCGCCAACCAGCCTCTTCAGGACATTCCCAGGGATTGGTCGGTTTTGTGCGGCGAGAGCGAACAATGGAATTGGTCCAGCAACGCCATCAACGGGCACACCATCACCGGAGACAGCATCCTGGCTTCAGACAAGGAATACCGCGACGCCACCTTGTCGGCCGTCGTCGGCACCACCAATCGCGAAGCCAGCCTGGTTTTCCGGATGCAGGACGCCCGCAACGGCTACCTCGTCGTCTTCGTGCCGGCTTTCCCCGGGGACAACAGCTCCGGTCGCGTCACCCTCATCAAGCGAGTCGACGACCATGAGGAAGATCTGGCGAATTACCGCGGGCGGATTTTCGACTCGCTCGGGCAGTCGGCCAAAATCGCGGTGATGGCCCGAGGACCTTTGGTAGAGGTTCGTCTGAACGATGTCAGGGTCATACGGGTCATGGACACGACCTTCTCCCGCGGTCTCATCGGCTTTCGAATCTATGGCTGGGGAGACCATCCCTGTGATGCCACGTTTTCGCGGGTGACCTTCTAGCGGCGCACCCTTAGAATCGAAACCGTGAATTCTTCCGGCATTCACAAACCAAGGCGGGCATTCACGCTCATTGAACTGCTCGTGGTCATCGCCATCATTGCCATTCTCGCCGCCTTGCTCCTTCCGGTTTTGAGCCGTTCCAAGGTTACGGCGCAAGGGGTGCAATGCACGAGCGACCATCGGCAGCTGGTCCTGGCCTGGAGCCTGTATGGCCACGACAACGACGATCAGCTGCCGGTCCTTGAGAATTGGGTGGTGGGAGACATGACCGATCCCTTTGACGCGACCAATGCTTCGCTGCTGTTGGATCCGAAACAATCGGCCTTGGCCCGGCCGCCGGTACCGGGACAACGGCTCGGGCCGGCCCATACCTCGGCCACCGACCGGGACGCGCAATGGTTGCAGGGTCATTGCACTTATTTGAAATAGGACGTCGAGTTGACGCTTCCGGCAGGAGCG
>Ga0265338_10002783_pt1 | contig 25563 bp, 26 predicted proteins | sample 42126metaG_FD_193579 | JGI IMG/M metagenome (GOLD analysis project Ga0265338, IMG submission 193579) | Rhizosphere microbial communities from Carex aquatilis grown in University of Washington, Seatle, WA, United States - 4-21-26 metaG | ecosystem: Host-associated > Plants > Roots > Rhizosphere... | reverse complement strand
CCTAACTAATATCAGATGCTCCTGGGGCAAGCGAACGCACCCGCGCCTAACGTGACCCATCCGACATCCGGGACGGGGATCTGCGCGGGCCTGCTGCACCCGCCGGCCGCGCCGGGCGGCCGCGCCCGGGGGCGTCCGCTTCGAGTAGCGGAGTTGCACGCAACCGTTCGGCGGCTAGTTGTTTATGGCCCTTACTGTTTCGGGGGTGTTTCGCCCAGGGAGAACGGGTATGTCACCCCGGCATAGGCTCCCGCCAAAACCCGATCCCTGCCCCTGGGGGTGGACCGCCATGAAGGTCGAAGACGGAATGTCCGCGCTGGTTCTCAGCATCGGCCCGGCCCACACGCTGCGCGAGGCGGCCCGGATGATGGCCGCCCGCCGGGTCGGTGCCGCCGTCGTGGTGGACCCGGATCACGCGGGCGGGGTCGGCATCCTCACCGAGCGGGACATCCTGCTGTCGGTGGCGGCCGGCGAGAACCCCGACACCGAGGCGGCCGGCGAGCACTGCACCCAGGACCTGGTGTTCGCGGGGCGCCACTGGACCATGCAGGAAGCCGCGGCGGCGATGGTCCGCGGCGGGTTCCGGCACCTGGTGGTGGTAGAAGGACAGGACGTGGTGGGGCTGCTGTCGATGCGGGACATCGTGCGCTGCTGGTCGGCCGCGCGGGTGCCCGCGCAGGCGGCCGCGCCGTCCGGCGCGGCCGCCGCGCCTGCCTGACCCGCCGCTCAGGCTGTGCGGTCCGGGCCCTGCCGCTCAGGCTGCCGCTCAGGAGAGGGAAAGCAGCGCCGCCAGCCGGCGGTAGCCGGCCTCGTAGTCGTCGTCGTGCCCGGCGATGATCTGCACCGCCACGTGATCGGCGCCGGCCTGGTGGTGCTGCTCAAGGCGCCGGCCGATCTCGGCGTCGTCGCCCGAGATGACCAGCCCGTCGATCAGCCGGTCACTGCCCTGGCCGGCCACGTCCTGCTCGGTGAAGCCGATCCGCTGCAGGTTGGTCGTGTAGTTGACCAGGCTCAGGTACGGCTTGACGACCGACGGCCGGCCGATTTCGCGCGCCCGGGCCGGGTCGGCCTGCAGGACGATCCGCTGCTCGGGCGCGAGCAGCTTGTCCGGCCCGAGGATCTCCCGGGCCAGCCGGGTGTGGTCGGGCGTCACCAGGTAGGGATGCGCGCCGGCCGCCCGCGCGGCCGCCAGCCGCAGCACCCGGGGGCCGAGCGCCGCCAGCACCCGCCGCTCCACCGGCACGCCCTCGGCGTCGAGCACGTCAAGGTAGTTGACCAGCGTCTGGTACGGCGAGTTATAGGTAGCGACGGACTCGGGGTGGCCGACCCCGATGCCGAGCAGGAACCGCCCCGGGTGGGCGGCCTCGATCCGGTGATAGGACCGGGCCACCTCGGCCGCGTCGGCCGTCCAGACGTTGACGATGCCGGTCGCCAGCTTGAGCGTGCTGGTCGCGTCGAGCAGCAGTTCCACGTGCGACAGGTCAGCGGGCGGCGAGGCGCCCTGCCAGACCGTCCCGAAGCCGAGCGATTCCATCAGGCGGGCCCGTTCCGCCGTCAGCACCGCCGCGCGGCCGAACACACCGTAACGTCCTAGCTTCATGCCTGCCCGCCTTCCTCGTCGTCAATGACATGATCATCATCTCGAACGGGCGGGGCCGGCTGCCAGGCCGCCCCGCACCCCCCTTCCGGTCAGCCGCCAGCGCCGGCCCCGTCGGCCGCGTCCTGGTGGCGGCGCTTGCGAATCCACCACGCCACCGCCGCCAGCGCCGCGACCACGCAGATCCCGGCGATGACGTAGGTCGGGCCGTGGAAGCCGTTGGCCACGCCCTGCCAGTTGGCGCCGAGCGCGTAGCCGGCCGCGCCGAGCGCCGCCGTCCAGGGGATGCAGCCGAGCGTGGTGTACAGGCCGAAGCGGACAGCGGGCATGGCGGCGAAGCCGGCCGGCAGCGAGATGAAGGTGCGGATCACCGGGAGGAGGCGGCCGAAGAAGACCGCGGCCGGACCGTGCCGGTCGAACCAGGCGACCGCCCGGTCGATCTCGTGCTCGCGGATGCCGACCCGGCGTCCCCAGCGGCGCACGGCCGCCTGCCCCGCGTACTTGCCGACCGCCCAGGCCACGTAGCTGCCAGCGACGTTGCCGAGGATTCCGGCGATGATGATCCCGGCCAGCGACGGGTGCGCCCCCGCCACCGCCCCGCTGGCCGCCGCGCCGCCGAACAGCATGATGACCTCGGACGGGACCGGGATGCAGGCCGACTCAAGCAGCATCAGCAGGAACACCGCCAGGTACCCGTAGTGGGTGATGAAGCTCTGCACAGCTGGTCCCTTCCGAGCGGCGCCGCATTGGTATCAGCCCGCGCAACCACGGCCTCATATGATCTACAGTGACGTAGAAATTCTACACGGATGTAGCTGAGAGCGAGCCAGGCCGATGACCCACCTCACCTACGCCGAGGCCATGCTGGTCGGCCTCGTGCAGGGCGTGACCGAGCTGTTCCCGGTCTCCAGCCTGGGCCACAGCGTGCTCATCCCCGCCCTGATCGGCGGCTCGTGGGCGCAGGACCTGAACGTCTCCGCACCCGAGTCCCCGTATCTCGCGTTCATCGTCGGGCTGCACGTGGCCACCGCGATCGCGATGATCATCTACTTCCGGCGGGACTGGGCGCGGATCGTCGGCGGCTTCCTGAGCTCGATCCGCGACCGGCGGGTAGCCACCGCCGACCAGCGGCTGGCCTGGATGATCGTGCTCGCCAGCATCCCCGTCGGCATCGCCGGCCTCGCGCTCGAGCACCTGTTCCGGCTGGTGTTCAGCAAGCCGGTGCCGACCGCGCTGTTCCTCGCCGTGAACGGCGTCATCCTGCTGGCGGGCGAGCGCAGGCGGCGGCGCACGGCCGGCCCGCAGGCGGCCCCGGTCCAGCCAGACCTGGGCAGGCAGGCAGAGCCGGCCCTGACCGAGGCCGCCCGCGCGGTCGCCTCCGACCGGCGGCTGTCCACCATGGGCCTGGCAAACGCCGTACTGATCGGCTCGGCCCAGGTCCTGGCCCTGCTCCCGGGCATCAGCCGGGACGGCGTGGTCACCGTGACCGGGCTCTTCCGCGGCCTGTCGCGCGAGGACGCGGTTCGCTTCTCGTTCCTGCTGTCGGCTCCGATCATCCTGGCGGCCGGCCTGCTGAAGGTGCCCGACCTGACCGGGCCGCTCGGCAACGGCATCCGCGGGCAGGTCCTGGTCGGCAGCCTGCTATCCGGCATCGGCGCCTACCTGTCGGTCCGCTTCCTGGTCCGCTACTTCGCCAAGGAGCGGTCACTGGCCCCGTTCGGCATCTACTGCCTGGTGGCGGGCCTGGGCAGCCTCGCCTACCTGCTGCTGCGCTGACCGCGGGCGGCTTGCCGTCGCTGAATGAAAATGATTATCATAACGGTGTTCATTTTCATTAAGCGACGCCCGTGGGGCGGCGCGTGGCACCGGGAGTCCGCTGGTCATGCCGAAACGCCCTGGTTTTCCCGCCGTCCGCTCGCTGGCGCCTGCCTGCCTGGCCGGCGCGGCGCTGCTGCTGGCGAGCGGGTGCTCGCCAGCATCGTCACCGGCCCCCGGCGGCGCAGGCCCGGCCGGGGCCGCGTCAGCCGTCAAGATCACCGCGATCGGGGCGGAGAACGAGTACGCCTCGGTGATCTCCCAGGTCGGCGGGAAGTACGTGCAGGCCTCGTCGATCATGAGCAACCCCAACACCGACCCGCACACGTTCGAGGCCAGCCCGGCGGTGGCCCGGCAGATGAGCGCCGCCAGGCTGATCGTGCAGAACGGCGCGGGCTACGACGACTGGGCGGCCACCATCGAGAACGCCGCCCCGGAGGCCGGGCGGACGGTCATCAACGTGCAGCAACTGCTCGGCCTGGCGGCCAGCGTCGCCAACCCCCACCTGTGGTACCAGCCGTCCACCATGCCCGCCGTGGCCAGCGCGGTCGCGGCCGGCCTGGCCAGGATCGACCCCGGCCACGCGGCCTACTACCGGGCCAACGCGGCCGCCTTCACCACCAGCCTGGGTGCCTGGACCAGGGCCATCGCGGCGTTCCGGGCCGCCTACCCGGGCACCCCGGTCGCCACCACCGAGCCGGTCGCCGACTACCTGCTGGCCGCGGCCGGGGCCGACAACCTCACCCCCTGGCAGTTTCAGGCGGACGTGATGAACGGCGCTGACCCCGCGCCGCAGGACGCCGCCACCCAGCAGGCGCTGTTCACCCAGCACAAGGTCAAGGTGTTCGTGTACAACCAGCAGGTCACCGACGCCCTCACCGAGTCCTACATCGCGCTGGCCAAGCGCAACGGCATCCCGGTGGTCGGCGTCTACGAGACCATGCCCGCCGGGTACGGCTACCAGGGCTGGATGCTGGCCGAGGTCAGCGCGCTGCGCAAGGCGGTCGCCGACCGGGTATCCACCGAAAAGCTCTAAGCACCAGGAGGAACGGTTGCGGGTTACCCGGTCAGTCCATGAGCGCGGCGAGCAGCCGCGGGCTGAAGGAACGGGTGGCCGGGTCATAGATCGCGAAGACGGGTGCGAGTGACCAGATTCCCCAGGGCATGCCGTGCCCTTCCGCGATTGCGCGGTTGAACCTGGTCCAGCGGACCCGGCTAGGCAGGTCGGCGTTAGTGCTGGTGCCGAATTCGGCCAGGAACAGCGGCCGCCCGGTCAGCGCGCCCCACCCGGCGACCTGGGCGAACCCGGCGCGGAGTTCAGCTTCCTGTGCCGCTGTCTGGTCCCAGGTGGTGCCGAGCCAGCCGCGCGGGCTGCCGAATTCGTGATCCTCGCCGAGCCACATCTCCCCCTGCATGGTGAAGGTGACGGGCCAGTAGTGGTGGATGCCGACGATGAGGTTGCGCTCGTCTTCGGGGAGCGCCAGCTCGCCCAGGAAACGGGCGTTGTTCCTGGTGCGGGGACCGAGCAGGATGGTACGGTGCCGGTCCTGGCCGCGGACGGCGCCGATCAGCTCGGGGATCACCCGGTTCCAGATCGGGTCCAGCGCCTGCTCGGGTTCGGCCAGCGGTTCGACGATCAGGCCGGTCCCCCGTCCCGCGAACACGCCGGCCAGCTCGGTAACCGCGGCCAGGGTGGCCGCGAGGTGCGGCCCCGGGTCAGCGATCAGCTCGCGGTCGCGGTGGTTGGCGATGACCACGGCAAGCCCCAGGGACGCCGCCTGGTCAGCGAGCTGCTCGACCCGCTCAAGCATGCGGGGGTCAAGGCCGCCGGCCGCGCGGTGGGCGGCCAGGTCGATCAGCAGCCGGATCGCGGTGAAGTGGTGCTGCGCGCAGTCTTCCAGGTGCCAGCGCTCGACCGCGAGGGTCCAGCCTCGTTCCTGCGGGGCGCCGAGGTCAGGGCCAATGTTGACGGTGCGGGCCAGCCGGGCGTGCGCTTCGTGCACCAGCCGGGCGGGCTCGGTCGAGGGTTCGGCCGACATGGGTTTTAATCCTCTCTGGGCGGGCCGGGCCAGCGCAGGGCGCCGGACTGCAGCGCCTGGGTGAAGCTATCGAGCCAGGCCTGCCCAGCCCGGCCGAGTGCGAGCTGATAGCGGTGCTCGGACAGGAAGACCGGTGGGGTACCGCCCGCCTCGGCCTGAGCCAGCGCGGCCTCGTCGGCGTCGAGCGATGCCGCCAGGGCGGCCGCGCGCGCCCGCAAGATCTCCACCACGCGGTCCTGGCCCAGCGTGTACATGAACGACAGGGCGGCCGGGAACTCGTCGGCGCGGCTGAGGTCGGCCAGCGAGTCCGCCACCCAGTCGGCCAGCGCCCGGCGCCCGTCTTGCGTGATCACGTACCGGACCCGCTCCGGGCGGCGCCCCACGCGGCCGGACTCACCCGGCTGCACTAGCCCGGCATCCTCTAGACGCTGGACGGTGTCGTACAGCGACGCGGGACGGACGCCGGGCAGCCGGTCATGGGCCCGCTCACCGATGCGCGCGCGCATCGCGTACGGGTGCAGCGGCTCTTCGGCCAGCAGGCCGAGCACCACGAGGGACAGCGGGCTGCGGATCTTCCTGGCGGGCACGAGTCAATGCTAAGGCACGAATAGTTGATTTCAAATATCTGATGTCAACTAGATGTCGCGGCGACACGGAGGCCGGGCGGGGACGTGGCGAGGAGCGGGGGGCGGAAGATCTTGGAAACTTACACGTGTCATAGCACGTGTAAGTTTCCATTTAGATAAAAGTTTCCAGACCACTGGCATGAGCGGTCACAGCAGTCACAGCGGCAACAAGGGAACCCGGGCCCCGGGCGGGGCCGGGCCGGGGGGACGGGACGGCCGGGACAGGCGGGACAGGCGGGACAGGCGGGACAGGCGGGACAGCGGGACAGGCGGGACGGGACGGGCGGGACGGGACGGGCGGGACAGGCGGGGGCCGGTGGGCCGGGACGGGCGGGACGGGCGGGGGCGGGGTGGGCCGGGCGGGCCGGGACGGGCGGGACGGGACGGCGCGGGTTGCGGGCGCGGCTCTAGCCGGGCAGCTGGATCTCGGCGAATACCGCCTGGTGATCACTGCTCGGCACGGCGTGCACCGAGTAGCTCAGCACCGCGCAGCTCAGGTCGGCCAGCACGTGGTCCAGCGACAGCATCGCCCGGTGGCTGCCCGGCAGCCCCCAGGTCGGGGTGAGCGCCTGGCCGGTCTGCCGTCCGGCGTCGACGTAACCGCGGTCGAGCACGGCGCGGAACGCGGCGTGGTCCAGGGTGGCGTTGAAGTCCCCCGCCAGCACTCGCGGGCGCCCGGCCGACGGCGGCAGCACGGCCAGCTCGTCCCGCCAGCGGGCGGTGCCGCCAAACTTGCGGAGCCCCGGCGAGCACGGGTGCACGCAGATCAGCTCAACCGCCTGCCCGCCCGGCAGCGTCAGCGAGGCGGTCGGCTGCGCCATGTAGGTGGGCGGCACGACCGGGCCGTCGGTCAGCGGGAAGCGCGCGCAGATCCCGGACCCCTTCGAGCCGCCGCGCAGCTCAAGCTGGGTGTGCGGCAGTAGCTCGTCCAGCCCCGCCTGGGTCAGCCGGCTGACCGTGTCCTCGGTCAGCTCCTGCAGGAAGAGCACGTCCGCGCCGAGCTTGCGGACCAGGTCGACGATGATGTCCGCGTCGGCCAGGCCGAAGTAGGCGTTGAGCGAGAGCACCCGCAGCACCGGCCCGGAGGCGACAGGCCGGGGCCGGGCGACCGTGCGCGGCCGCACCACCAGGCCGAGCGCGGCGGCCGCGGCCGCCGCGGTAAAGGCGGGCCCGCGCCGCCGTGCCAGCCGCAGCCCGAGCGCGGCCCACGGTGCGACCGCGGCGACCTGCGGGGTGAACGCGAACAACTGCACCAGCGGGACCTCCGCCCGGCGCACCCGGTCGGCGCCGGCCACCCTGGCCGCCGCCCACAGGGCGAATCCCCCCGCCACGGCCCAGGAAACGGTGGTGACCTTTGATCCGAGACGTGCCACGGATCTACCCTACGGCCTGCCGGGGCACGGCCCGTCAGCCGGGACCGTCACCGCCTGGCAGCAGATATTGACTAAAAGTAATATGCCGGCAACAATCCGTAGTCCTATGGCCGGATTCGGTGACCTGGCGGCAACCCGCGGTGAGCGGCGCGCGGTGGGCAAGGCCGCGCGCAAGCGGGTGCGCCGCGGCGCCCTCGGGTACTGGTCCGAGGCTGACCGCGAGCACGACGCGCTGGCGACGATCCTGGCCCAGGACGCGAGCCGGGACCAGGCGCTGGTCCCGGTCCGGCACCAGCGGATGGCCATCTCACCGTGGAACTACTACCGCGGCGCGGCCGCGGTGATGGCGGCCGACCTGGCGGTACAGCCCGACAGCGGGCTGACGGTGCAGCTCGGCGGGGACGCGCACGTGCTCAACTTCGGCTTGTGGGCCACTCCCGAGCGCCACCTCGGGTTCGACCTGCGCGACTTCGACGAGACCCTGCCCGGGCCGTTCGAGTGGGACCTCAAGCGGTTCGCGGCCAGCCTGGTGGTGATAGCCCAGCAGCACGGAGCCGGGGGGGCGGCGGCCGACGCGGCGGTCACCGCCGGGGTGGATGCCTACCGGCGGCGGATGCGCCGTTACCGCGACCGGCCCGAGCTGGACATCTGGTACGACGCCACCCGGGCGGAGGCGCTGGTCGGCTACTTCGAGCCGGCCGACCGGGACCAGGTGTCGATCTACATCGAGCGCAAGCGGCAGCGGCGCACCAGCCGCGGGGCGCTGCGTAAGCTAACCGAGATGGCGGACGGGCGGCCGCGGATCACCGCCGACCCGCCGCTGCGGTTCCCGGTCAGCGACGCCGAGCAGGCCGAGATCGCCGAGGAGCTGCTCGGCGGGTACCGCCAGACGCTGACCGACGACCGGCGCGCCCTGTTCGACCGGTTCACGCTGACCGACGTGGTGCGGCAGGTGGTCGGCGTGGGCAGCGTCGGCATGCGGGTGTACCTGGTCCTGCTCGAGGGCCGTACCGCCGCCGACCCGCTGTTCTTGCAGCTCAAGCAGGCCGGGCCGGCGGTCTACGAGGCGTACGCGGGGGCCAGCGGGTACCCCAGCCACGGGGCACGGGTGATCGCGGGCAAGCGGCTGCTGCAGAGCGCCACCGACATCTTCGTCGGCTGGGGCTCGATGGGCGGCAACGACTACTACGTGCGGCAGTTCAGGGACATGAAGATCGTCCCGAGCACCGAGCTGATCGCGCCGCGGCTGACCGAGTTCGCCACCGCCTGCGGCGGCACGCTGGCCCGGGCGCACGCCCGCAGCGGCGACCCGCTGACGATCGACCGCTACCTCGGGAAGGGGCCGCAGTTCACCGAGGCGATCGGCGAGTTCGCCCGCCGGTACGCCGAGCAGAACGAGCGGGACCACGCGCAACTGGTACGCGCCATCGCCACGGGCGAGGTGGAGGGCCGTACCGGGTAGGTCCGGGCCGCGGCTTACGCCGTCTCGGTCCCGTGGGTCGCCTTTCCCGAGCGGACATCCGTCATCCGCGCACACCCGGCTTCGACGGTCCGGCCAACCGCGGGCATCGCGACACCCGATGCGCTTACTCTGGCCGGCCGCGAGCTCCGGGGCGGCTGCCAGCCCCGCTCCTAGTGCGGCATCTCGGCGACGCCCTGGGCGACCGCGCACGGCGCGCACAGCGGCATGTCCTTGGGGCCGAGCCGCCGGTTCAGCACCGCCCGGCCGTCGCACACGTTCATGTCGGCCGGGTGCGCGCTGTCACACGGGCACTGGCAGACGCCCCAGTTCCCGGCGAGCACGTTCCTGGCGGCGTCCACCGCGGTGCGCAACGCCGGGTCGAGCTTCTCCACCGCCTCGCTGGTCGCCGCGGTCACCTGCACCCGCCACTGGCTGAGCGCAGCGGTGGCGGCCTGCCAGGCCGATGCGAACTGCCGGGCTGGGTTCTCCGGGTAATCCCCCATCTCTGGATTTTCTCACCTGGCGGCGGCGTTGGCCAGCGGGGGGCCGGCCAATCGAAACCGGGCCGTCGCCTGCCCGCCGCCTGGGGGCCGTAGCGGCCGGGCGGGAGTCACGGCGCGGGGCCGATCCGGGCGGGCGGGCGGGCGTACGGCCGGGCGGGGATCACCGGATGGAGGGCAGCAGCGCCACCTCCCCCACTCCCTCGCCCCGCCCGCGGTGGCCGCGGCCGGCAGCACCGCGGCCACCCCGAGCAGCGCCAGCCGGCTGCCGCCGAGCCCGGCCAGCGCGGGCACCAGCAGTGCGCCGAGTGCGTAGCCCGGGGGTCGCGGCCAGCGACGGCAGCAGGGCCGCCTGGGCCGGGCGGGTGGCGGTGACCGCGGTCGCGGCCGGTGCCAACTGGGCCAGCGCGATCAGCCCGGCCGCGGTCGCGCCGCCCCAGGCGTAGGCGTAGGCGTAGGCGTAGGCGTAGGCGTAGACCAGCATCCCCAGCCAGACCGCCTGCTCGGTCAGGATGAACAGCGCGTAGGCGGCCACCACCCGCAGCAGTGCCCGGTTGCCCGCCAGCGCGCGCCGCGCGCCGCGCGCCCGTCTCGCTCCCCGCGGTTTCGCTCCCCATGGCGTCATCATCATCAGCAGCCCGGCCGCGCCGCTCCAGGGCGTTAGCACCAGCGGGCGGGGGGTGCGGCCACCGCAGGCCGCCCGTTTGAGCTGGCAGCCAGGAGGTATGCAGCTTTCACGATGTCTGCTAAGGCTGAGCCGGGAACTGCTGCCATGCCCGCGTGGGCCGAGCCGCAGCTTGCGACCCTGACCAGGGAGCGGTTCTCCTCCCCCGAGTGGATTTTCGAGCGGAAGCTGGACGGCGAGCGGTGCCTCGCCTTCGTCGGCCCCGACGGTGTGCGGCTGCTGAGCCGGAGCAAGCGCGACATCAGCCGGACCTTCCCGGAGATCACCGGGGCGCTGCGCGCGCAGCGGCACGACGGCGGGCTGATCCTGGACGGGGAGATCGTCGCCTTCGCCGGGGCGCAGACCCGGTTCAGCCGACTGCAGCAGCGGCTCGGCGTGGCCAGCCCGGGCGAGCGGCTGCTGGCCGACTACCCGGTGTTCTACTACGTGTTCGACCTGCTGTACGCCGACGGCAGGGACACCAGGCCGCTGCCGCTGACCGAGCGCAAGCGGCTGCTGGCCGGCGCGGTTGACTTCGCCGGCCCGCTGCGGCTGACCGAGCACCGCCCGCGCGACGGGGCTCAGTTCTACCAGCAGGCCTGCCGCGACGGCTGGGAGGGGCTGGTCGCCAAGCGGGCCGACGCCCCCTACGCGGGCGGCCGCAACCGCAACTGGCTCAAGTTCAAGTGCGAGAACGCGCAGGAGTTCGTGATCGGCGGCTACACCGACCCGCAGCGGTCCCGGGTCGGCTTCGGCGCGCTGCTGCTCGGCTACTACGACCGCGACGGCGTCCTGGTTTACGCGGGCAAGGTCGGCACCGGCTTCGACAACCGGATGCTGCGCAGCCTGCATGCCACCCTGGCCGGCCTTGAGCAGCCGCAAAGCCCGTTCAGCCGCGGCCGCCTGCCGAGCCCGCGCGGCGTCCACTGGGTGAAGCCCCGGCTGGTCGGGCAGGTGGGCTTCTCCGAGTGGACCGACGACGGCCAGCTCCGCCACCCGCGCTTCCAGGGCCTGCGGGACGACAAGCGGGCCCGCGACGTGGTACGCGAGGTGCCCTAAGGCCGGCGCCGCGGTGCCGGTGTTACCGTGGCGGGCGTGACCAAGATCGCGATCCTCGACGACTACCTCGGCGTCGCCCTCGAGTACGGCGACTGGTCGGCGCTGCCGGGCGACCCCGAGGTCACCGTGTACCGGGCGGCGATCCCGCCCGAGCGGCTGGTGCGGGAGCTGGCGGGGTACCAGGTCGTCGTCATCACCCAGCAGCGGGCGCGCTTCCCGCGGGCGGTGCTGGAGGGGCTGCCAGGCCTCAAGCTCATCGTCTGCAACGGGCGGACCAGCAACGTCATCGATCACCAGGCCAGGATCGAGCGCGGCATCCTGCTCTGCGGCACCGCCGACACCAGCCAGCCGCCCGGCCCCGGCGAGTACCGAGCGGGCCCGGGCCTGCCCGCGCCGGCCGAGATGGCCTGGGCGCTGATCTTCGCGGTGGCGAAGCGGACCGGCATCGAGGACCGGGTGATCCGGGCAGGCGGCTGGCAGACCGGGTTCCCCGTCCCGCTGGCGGGCAAGACGCTCGGCCTGCTCGGCGCGGGACGCCTCGGCGGTGCCATGGTGCCGGTGGCGAAGGCGCTCGGCATGGACGTCATCGCCTGGAGCCAGCACCTGACCGCCGAGCGCTGCGCCGAGCTCGGCGTCACCCGGGTGACCAAGGACGAGCTGCTGGCGGCGGCGGACGTGCTCGGGGTGTTCCTGGTGCTGTCCGAGCGCTCGCGCGGCACGCTGCGGGCGGCGGACCTGGCCGCCATGAAGCCGGGCGCCATCCTGGTGAACGTGTCCCGCGGACCCATCGTGGAGGAAGCAGCCCTGGTCGACGCGCTGCGGTCGGGCCACCTGGCCGGGGCCGGGCTCGACGTCTTCGACCGCGAGCCGCTGCCGGCCGGCCACCCCCTCCTGGCGCTGGACAACGTCGTGCTCACCCCGCACGTCGGCTACGTCACCGAGCAGGGGTTCCGTACCGCCTGGGAGCGGATGGCACAGGACGTGGCGGCCTACCTGGCGGGCGCGCCGATCCGGGTAGTGACCGAGCCGGCCGACTGCCCGCCGATGGCGCCGCAGTAGCGGCCGGCTGGGACAATACCCGCATGAACACCGCTGCCCGCGCTGACGAGGGCGCCTGCCCCTGCGGCCTCGGCGACGACTACGCCGCCTGCTGCGGGCGGTTTCACGCCGGCCAGCCCGCCCCGACCGCCGAGGCGCTGATGCGTGCCCGGTACAGCGCATTCGCGGTCGGCGACGCGGGCTACCTCTTGCGCACCTGGCACCCGTCGGCCCGCCCGGCCCGGCTGACGCTCGACCCGGCGCAGCGGTGGACCCGGCTGGCGGTGCTCCGAACCGACCGCGGCGGCCTGTTCGACCAGGCCGGCACGGTCCAGTTCCGGGCCGTCTACAGCACCCGCGGCCAGCGCGGCGTGCTCGCCGAGACCAGCAGCTTCGTCCGGCGCGACGGGCAGTGGACCTACCTCGGCGCCGCCGGGTAACCGCGGGGCGGCGAGGGCCGCACCGCACCCGTTCGGGCTGATCGGTGTTTCCGTTCGGGTCACAGGCGGTTCTCCGGAGCCAGATTGGCCGCCAGCGTCGGGCCGCCCACCTGGTCCATCGTCGCCCGCACGGCCGTCATCGCCGCGTCGATCGCGACCCGGGCGGTCACCGCGCTGGTGTGCGCGCGGTCGAGCTCGCCCAGCCCGATGCAGTCGTACGCCACCCGTGCGTCGTGGATGGCCGCCTCAAGCTCACGCATGGCCTCCGCGAGCACGGCCCCCCGGTCCGCTCCGTGGTCCGCTGCCCCGGCCGCGCTGTCTAGCGTCGTCATCACGGCTCCCCTCCTGTCCCTTGCGGGCGCTGTCGTCTCCAGATGGAGGGGCACCCTACCCGGGGGGTTGCCGGTCATGCGCGACGCCAGATGGACGCCAGATAACCGCGCATAACCGGCGCAATGCCGGGTAGCTGCCGCTCGTGGCTAGAACGGTAGTTGCCGGGCACTCAGTCCCCGGGATAGTCCTCTTCTTCATCTGGCTGGTGGTCGTGATCGTGGCCATCTTCCTCCTGTCGTGGGTGGTGCACTGGGCGGGCGGCGGGCTGCTCAACGCAAAACTCGGACATTTCTTCCTGCACCTCGGGTTCAACTGATTCGGACACGACAACGGCCGCGCCGGGCACCCGCTGCCCGGCGCGGCCTTTTCTCGTTCACCCGCCGGTTATCGTTCACCCGCCGGGAAGCCCGTGGAACGAGTCGGAATAAGTCGCGCTATGCCGGGTAGCTGCCGCTCGTGGCTCGAAGAACAGTGGGTGGATACGCACTCCCCGGTATCGTCGTTTTCTTCATCTGGCTGGTGGTCGTAATCCTGGCCATCGTCCTCCTGGCGTTCATCGTGCACTGGGCCGGCGGCGCCGCGCTCGACCTGCACATAGGTCACTTCATGTTGAACGTCGGATTCACCTGATCCGTAACCAACTACAACGGCCGTGCCGGGCACCCGCTGCCCGGCACGGCCGCTTTTACTTGCATTGCCAGGCAGCCGGATAACCGCCTTCCCTGCATAATCGGGCGCCGAACGGGTAACCAGCGTCACTACCAGCGGTTATTCGCTGCGGACGATAAGGACATTATTATGGCCCAGCAGATTCAGACCGTGTTCATCGATGACCTCGACGGCGGAGAGGCGGCAGGCACCGTCCGGTTCGCCATCGACGGCACCGCCTACGAGATCGACCTGAGCACGGTCCACAGCGAAGAGCTGCACCGGACCCTCAACCAGTACATCGAGCACGCCCGCCGGGTCGGCAGCATGGCCAGGCGCGGTCCCCGCGGCGCCAGCCGGCGGCCCGCGGTCGACAACGCCCGGGTGCGCGAGTGGGCGCGCGAGCACGGCATCGACATCAAGGAGCGCGGCCGGGTGCCGGCCAGCGTCATCCAGGAATACCAGGCGGCAGCAGGGGCCTGAGCCGGGTTTTCCTGGCTTTCCGGCTAACCGGCGTTACCCGGCTAGCCCGGCAATCAGGTTGATCGACGCCGCGATGATCACCGCCACCAGCGGGAACGACAGCCACGCGTGCCTTAGCACCGTGCGCCGTATCTGCCTGGACTGAATGTTGGTATCGGAGACCTGAAAGGTCATCCCGATGGTGAACGCCAGGTAGGCGAAATCGGCGTAGTCCGGCGGCCCGGTGTCGTTGAAGTCGATCCCGCCGGGGGTGTCCGAGTAGTAAAGCCGCGCGTACTTCAGCGTGTAGACGGTGTGCACCAGCGTCCAGGACACGAACACCGACGCCACCGCGAGGCCGGCCCGGGCGTACTTCACGTCCCCGGCCGACGCGCTCGCGCCGAGCAGCACCACCCCGACCGCGACCAGGCTGGCCACCGCCGCGCCAAGCACCACTAGGTCGGCCAGGTCACGGCCTGGGTCCTCGCGGGTCGCCTCCGCCCGGGCCCCCTCCGGGTCCAGCCGCCACACGGTGTACCAGGTCAGGCTCACGTACAGCAGCGCCAGGGTGTCCCAGCCGATCAGCGGCGCCGCCCGGAGCGCGCCGCCGAGGGCGGCGCCGGCGGCGACGAGTACGCCCACCGCGAATGACATCAGCAGCTTCATCCGGGCGGAGGTGACCATGCGGGCGGCGGGCGGGCGGGGGCCGGCAGGCGGGGCTGGCATGTCACTAGGATGGCAGGCCGCCGGACGCGCGGCCGGCCGGCCCGCCGGGGGGGTACTGGCCGGCGGGCCTGACTGGCTGAGCGGGGCTTACTGGCCGAGCGGGCTTACTGGCCGAGCAGCCAGTGCTCGGGCGCGATGAGGTCGCGGGCCGCGTCCGGTCCCCACGACCCGGGCGCGTACGACTGCAGCGCGGGCGGCCGCGACAGCAGCGGCTCGGCCGTATCCCACACCGCCGCCAGCCCGTCGGGGCGGGTGAACAGCGAGCGGTCGCCGAGCAGCACGTCGTGGATCAGCCGGACGTAAGGCGGCAGCGGGTCGGCGCCGGACAGGCCGGACAGCGGCACGCTGGCGTGCGCCACGTCGAGGTTCAGGCCTGCCCCCGGCTTCTTGGCAACCAGCGACAGGTCGATCTCGCCGTCGCCGGCCAGCGAGAAGCACAGCACGTTGGCCTCCGACGGCAACTGGCCCGCCAGCGGGCCCGGGGGGTCACGCAGGATCAGGCTGACCCGCTGCGCGGAAGCCGCCAGCCGCTTGCCGGTCCGCAGGTAGAACGGCACCCCGCGCCAGCGGTCGGTATCGATCCAGAGCCGGGCCGCGACGAACGTGTTCTGGGTCGAGTGCGGGTCGATCCCGTCCACGTCGCGGTAGCCGTCGAACTGGCCGAGCACCACCTCGGCCGGGTCAATCGGCCGGAACGACCGGATGACCTCTTCCCTGGCGGCCTGCAGGTCGAGCGGGCCGAGGCTGGCCGGCGGCTCCATCGCGACCTCGGCCGCCACCTGGAACAGGTGGGTCACCAGCATGTCGAGCACCGCGCCGGTCGCGTCGTAGAACTGGGCCCGGTTGCTGATGCCGAGCTTCTCCGGCACGTCGATCTGCACCGACTCGACGTGCTCACGGTCCCAGCTAGCGGCGAACAGCCCGTTGGCAAACCGCAGCAGGTGCAGGTCCTGGGTGGCCTCCTTGCCCAGGAAGTGGTCAATCCGGTACACCTGCTGCTCGTCAAGTACCGAGTGGACTACCTCGTCGAGCTGGCGGAACACCTCCGGCGAGGTGCCGAACGGCTTCTCGTAGACCACCCGCGCGCCCTTGGCCAGGCCGTGCTGGCCGAGCGCCTGGGTCAGCTCGGTGAAGGCGACCGGCGGCACCGCCAGGTAATGGACGAGCTGCGGGTCGCTGCCGAGCGAGTCGCGGGCCTTGCCGATCACCTCGAGCAGGCTGCCCGGGCTGTCGGTGTTGAAGCCGCCGCCCGCGAAGAACACCTGCCGGGCGAAGGCGTCCCACTCCTGCTGGTCCGGCTTGGCGTCGAACTTGACCAGCGCGTCATAGAAGTGGCCGCGGAAGTCCTCATGGGCCAAGTCGCCGCGGCCGTTGCCCACCAGCCGCCAGTCCTTCGGCAGCAGCCCCTCGCGGGCCAGCCGGTAGAACGCGGGAAGCACCATCCGGCTCGCCAGGTCCCCGGTCGCCCCGAAGAGGACGAAGACCGTCGGCCCCGGGGCGCCGGCGGTCGCACCATGCTCAGTGGTAGCCATGACCCAAAGCTACGTCGCGGGCACCGGCTGGCCGCCGCCGGGCCGGCCGGTAACGGCGCCGGGCCGCCGCCGCGGGGCTCCGAGGCACCCTGGTATACATTGACAACTATGCATATAGCACTCTGGCGGCCCGGCTACCTGCGAACTTATACATTTCCCGATGTGACATGGGCTCGTGATCGTCCCGTGATAGCACAACGTGATCACCTCGTGATAGATCGACGTAATCGTAACGCGATGACGTAGTCACAGCAGAGCCGATGGCTCTGACCTGCGACGAGACAATTTTCCTGATTCAGGCGCGAATGGCTGCTCGGTCTGGATATGGTTGCTACGCGTGTTACTCGGGCGCTGACCAGCCGCGGCCCCGGGAGGCTACTTTGGGGACAGGTGTAGGCGAGGATGCTAAAGATGTCTGCTCCCGGCAGGCACCCGTCCGGCAGGCACGGCCGCCCCGCTAAGCCGGATAATAGAAGCGTTAAATGGCATGGCCCTGCCCTCACCCTGCTGCTCGCCATTACGGCAGCGGGGTTTTCTTTTGCCATGTACCCGGCCCCCGGCGCAATGTCGCTAAGCAACCACAACGGCTTCGCCGTCGTCACCGTGCCCAACCTCGCCAACCTGCTCGGCCAGGGTGAAGTTAACGCGTTCGCGCCGCTCCCGGCGCCTATCGTCACCGCCACCGCCTCGGCCAGCCCGACCAGGGACAAGGCCAAGCCGAAGGCAAAGCCCGGCCCGGTGCCCGTCAACGGTCCGACATCGCCCGTGTCCACCGCGCCGGCTAACAATTCCGGTTCCCCGGTCGGCGGCGCGAATTACGCCGGGTCGCTCGTTCTGAGTGAAACAGGGTCGCAGCTGACGTCGTGGAACCAGACCAGCTCATTCTGCACGGAGAATTCCTGGGGATCCCCCGACGGCCAGGTGGGCACCGACGCCGGCGGCGACGCGACCATTTCCACCACCGGCGCCACCGGCAGCTGCGTGGCGCTGATCAGCCCGCAGGCCTACTCGTCCGGCGTCATCGAGGCGGAGATCGACTTCCCGGCCCTGCCCGGCAGCTCCGGCACCATCGCCGACTGGACGTCGTTCTGGCTGACCAACGGGGCCAACTGGCCGCAGGACGGCGAGCTTGACGCGGTAGAGGCGGAGCCGGTGACCGGGGTTAACGCGGTGGCCTGGCACGGCGGCAGCAGCGGCAACGAGTTCAGCGCCTCGACCGACGACTTCTTCCAGACCCAGCTGCCGAAGACCGGCACCAACCTGAGCCCCGGCTGGCACACGGTCGACATCGTGTACTCCCAGGGCTTCATGGCGGTGTACTACGACGGCCAGCAGTACACCAGCTACTCAAGCGACAACGTGACCGGGTCGCCGCTCAACATCTACATCACCACCAGCGTGACCCCGGACATCAGCTCGGTCGAGCAGCAGCTGGGCGGGCCGCCCAGGAACTCCGACAGCTCGCCCGCCACCGTCGCGGTCAAGTACCTGAAGGTCTGGTCGTTCAAGGGGTAGCACCCGGCGGGACCGGCGAGTCGCGTAGCTCGCCGACGCCCGGGGCGGTGGCATCGGCCTCGTGCGCGGTCGCGGCCTCGGCCTCGGCCTCGGGCACGGTCTTGGCCTGAAGGCCCCACCTGAGGCCGGCCAGGGCCACCACCGCCGCGACCGCCATGATGATGCCCATGCCGACGAGCACCTCGCGGGTCGCGGACGCGAAGTCGGCCCGGATGAACTGCGGGATGCTGGCGGCGCCGTTACCGCTGCCGCTGCCGCCCTGGAGCTGGGCGGTCCGCGCGGCGGTGGCCGCCGCGGCCGGGGCGGGAACCCCCTGGGCGACCAGCGAGCTGGTGATGTGCAGGCGGAACTGCGATAGCAGCACGGTGCCGAGGATGGCGAAGCCGAGGCTGGCGCCGTAGTTGCGGACGGTCTGGGTGATGCCGGTGGCCTCGCCGTAGGACAGCCGGGAGGCCCGGTTGATCGCGTCGGTGTTGGCCTGGCCGAGCATCAGCCCCATCCCCGCGCCCGCCATGATGATGTAGATCGTCTGGCTGCCGGTCTTCAGGCTGGTCACCTCGCCCGCCCAGAGGAAGAAGCCCGCCGCCGAGAGCGCGCAGCCGATGAGCACCGGCCGCTTGGCGCCGACCCGGTCCAGCATCCGGCCGCCGATCTGCGCGAAGGCCACGAAGCCGATGAAGAAGTACAGGATGAGCAGGCTCGAGGTCGTCGCCTGCTCGCCGAGGGCGATCTGCCCGTAGGTGCTGGCGAAGAAGAACACCGGGATGAACGCCATCGAGGCGACCCCGAGGACGATGTTCTCCACCAGGAACGGCTGGTTGCGGAAGATCCGCACGTTCATCAGCGGCACCTCGGTCCGCAGCTCTACCAGGTAGAACAGCACCAGCAGGAGCACGCCGACCGCGATGCAGACCTCGACCGCGGCGTTGCCCCAGCCCCACTGCGCGGACTGCTGGAAGCCGAACACGCTCAGCCCGACGCCGCCGATGATCAGCGCGAGGCCGCGGTAGTCGATCGGCGCCCGGCGGTACTCGGTGCGCGGGTTGGAGATGAAGATCAGGATCAGGGCGATGACGGCGACCGGGACGTTGATCCAGAAGATGGAGCGCCAGGTCCACTGGATCAGGTAACCGCCGGCGATCGGGCCGACCGCGGTCAGCGCGCCCGCGATGCCGAAGAACAGCGCCAGCGCCCGTCCCCGGGAGCTGAGGTCGAACGTCGCCACCACGATGGCGAGGGCGGCCGGGAACATGATCGCCCCGCCGAGGCCCTGCACCGCCCGGAACGTCACCAGCCACGCCTCGGCCCCGCCGCCGCGCGGCGTCAGCCCGCACAGCGCCGAGGACACGGCGAAGATGATCACCCCGAGCACCACCATCTTCCGGTGCCCCAGGGTGTCGCCTAGCCGCCCGCCGAACGCGAACAGCGCCGCCAGCGACAGCAGGTAGGCGTTGATGGCCCACTGCATGCCGCTGCTCGACAGCCCCAGGTCATGCTGCACCGTCGGCGCGGCGATGGAGACGATCGTCTGGTCGATGAACGTCATTGCCACCGCGAAGATCATCGCGGTCAGCACCAGGCTCTTGGACTGGGCGCGGGCACCGGTCACGGCCGCCATCACAAATCCTCCCCATCTGGTTACCGACGGTCACAAGATGATGATCTCACGCGCCCCGCCCGGCCCGGGGCCGACCCGACTTGCCGCAATTTTTGAACTCTGTCAAAATTAGGTGGTCTGCCCGCGGGCAGCGGAAGCCGACGAGGCGGCCAGGGAGATCGGTACCGACGCGGTCGCGGTGCAGGTCGACGTGTCGGACAGCGCCCAGGTCAAGGCGATGATCGACACCGCCGTGAGCGCCTTCGGGCGGCTCGACGCGCTGTTCAACAACGCCGGCTTCGGCGGCGCCTACGCGCCGCTGGCCGACGTCGACGAGGAGACCTTCGACCGCATCGTGGCGACCAACTTCAAGGGCGTCTACCTGGGCATGCGGCACGCCATCGCGGTGATGACGAGCCAGGGCGGCGGGTCGATCGTGAACACCACCTCGGCCGCCTCACTGGTCGGCATGAAGAACCTGTCCGTCTACGGCGGGGCCAAGGGGGCGGTGGTCATGATGAGCAAGGCGGCCGCCCTCGACTACGCCGAGTACGGCATCCGGGTCAACTGCGTCTGCCCCGGCGTCACCTGGACCGGCCTGGCAGGCGCGGACGGCATCGACGAGCCGCCGCCGGACCGCCAGCCGCCGATCGGGGCGCTGATCAAGCGCTGGGGGCTGGCGGACGACGTCGCCCGCGCGGCGCTGTACTTCGCCAGCGACGAGTCCTCTTTCGTCACCGGGACCGCGCTCGCGGTCGACGGCGGCTACAGCATCGGCGCGCACGGCGGCTCATCCGCGCCGCCACCCCGGTCACACTAGGCCGGGCGGCGCGGGAACCAGTTGGCGTGCAGGCCGTTGGGCACGGTGGCGGGAATCGCCACCCTCGCGACCGGCGGGCCGGGGAAGTCGCCCGCGTCCCAGATGTACAGCCAGGAGCGGTCGCCGGGCACCGACCTGGCCAGGGTCAGGTAGTAGCCGTCAAGCTCGCCCGACGATCCCGGCCGGGGAGCGAAGATCACCTCGCCGATGGCGGCGTCGGTGTCCCACCCCTGGCTGCGGCCGGCCGCCATGTCCCAGCGGACCAGCCGGTCGTGCTCGCCCCGGGCGAGCTGGTGGCGGCCCGAGCGCGCGCCCACGGTCAGGTACTGGTGCCGCCGCCCGGTCAGCCGGTCGTCGATCCGCGGGAACTCGCTCGGCTGGTCGCCGACGTCGGCCAGGGCGGCGGTACCGCGGGCCGGGTCGATCGTGACCCGGGTGAACCGGCCGGTCACCGGCGCGTGCTGCTGCCCGGCGGCCCGGCTGTCCCCGGCTCCCACGGACAGCTCGCTCCAGCACGGGAAGTCGGCGATCACCCGGCCGCCCTCTTCGTAGGCGTTGGCGAAGTGCCAGGCCCACAGCGGGCCCAGCTCGGCCGACCGCACCGGGCCGTCGCCCGACCGCGGCACCAGCACGACCCGGGTGCCGCGGTCCGGCTGCCAGCTCAGCATGCTGCCGCCGGACAGCATCGCGTTCACGTCGAGGATGGCCGGGCCGATGATGAACAGCGCGTAGTGCTCGGTGATCAGGAAGTCGTGGATCATGTAGGCCGCGTCGACGCCGGGCACCGGGGCGGGCGGCCGGGTGACCGTCCCCTCCCGGCTGACCACCGCCCAGGTCAGGTAGGGCTCGCTGACGTCGTACCGGAAGACCACCATGTCGCCGGTGACCGGGTCGATGCGCGGGTGCGCGCACATGCCGAGCGGCAGCCCGCCGCCGAAGTCGAACCGGCCCACCGTGTCGAGCTCCGGGCTGACCTCGTACGGCGGCGCGCCCTCCGCAAGCGCCAGGTACCGGCCGCCGTGCCGGACGACGTTGATGAACGCGTCCAGCTTGATCGGCCAGCCGGGATCCGGATCGGGACCGAGCAGCCCCTGGTCCACCAGGGCAGGGGTCATGATCCCGCCGTACAGCGCGCGGCCCGCCCGCTCCTCCGCCCGCAGGCCGCTGGTGCGCACCCAGCGGTTGCGGTAGCGGGCCTTGCCGTGGGCGATCCACACCGCGTGGATCATGCCGTCGCCCTCAAGCGGGTAGGTGTAGCTGCCGAGCGGCGGGAACATCGGATTCGGCCCGTTGCGCATGAACACGCCGTCGATGTCGGCCGGCAGCGTCCCCTCCACCTGCAGGTCGCCCGCATCGGTCTCGGTGCGCACCGGGGCAAACCGGCCCGACAGGTACGGGCTCGCCGCCTCGTCCACCGGGCGCAGCCCGGCCTGCGTTTCATTTGCCATAGGTCAGCCCCCCGACGCGCTACGGCAGTTGAAAATGAGTCCATACCCGGACCCGCCAGCCGGAACCGCCGATATATTCGTTTCATCCGGACGTCAGGGGAGCTGAGGGGTTCATGGGACAGGCCGACACGCAGGGTGCCAAGCCGGCAGACGGGGCGGTCCCGGGCGACCGGGACCGGCTGAAGCTGCTCGGGATGATCCACGGCTACTGGATCAGCCAGGTGGTCCGGGCCGCGGCCGACCTGCGGCTGGCCGACCACCTGACCGACGGCCCGCTCACCGCGGCCGAGCTGGCCGCCCGCGAGTCAAGCGACCCGGCCACCACCTACCGGCTGATGCGCGCCTGCGCCGGCATCGGCCTGCTCGCCTACGACGGCGACGCCCGGTTCACGCTGACGCCGTTCGGCAGCCTGCTGCGGGCCGGCGCACCCGGGTCGCTGCGCGACACCGCCCTGGTCTTCGGTGCCCCCAGCCACTGGCTGCCGTGGGGACAGCTGCCGGAGGCGGTGCGGGCCGGCGGCACCCAGGCAGCGTCCGTGCTCGGCGCCGGGCTGTTCGACTACCTGGCCAGCCAGCCGGAGGAAGCGGCGCAGTTCGCCGGCTCGATGGCGGAGATCACCGCGACCAACGCGCTGGACGCCGCCTCGGTGGTCGACACCGCCGGGGTCTCGCTGGCGGTCGACGTCGGCGGGGCGACCGGCGAGGTGGTCCGCGGCCTGATGCGCGCCAACCCGGAGCTGCGCGGCATGGTACTCGACCTACCGCAGTCGGCCGAAGCGGCCCGCCAGGCGGCGGACGAGGACGGCCTCGGCAACCGCTTCACCGCGGTCCCGGGCGACTTCTTCGCCGAGGTCCCCGCGGCCGACCTGTACCTGCTGAAGGCGATCCTGCACGACTGGGACGACGCGTCTTGCATCCGCATCCTGCGCAACTGCCGGGAGGCCGCCCAGCCAGGCGCCCGGCTGCTGGTAATCGAGAACGTGATCCTCGACCCGGCCAGGGACCGGTTCGCGGCCCTGCTCGACATGAACATGCTGGCGGTCTCCACCGGCCAGGAGCGCGAGCTGCCCGCCTATGACGAGCTGTTCGCCGCGTCCGGCTGGAAGCGGACGGCCGTCCACCCGCTGTCCGGCGGGCGGTCCCTGCTCGAGCTGGCGACCATCGGCTGAGCTGCCCGGCTGTCGGCCGCCCGCATGCGAGCGGCCGCGCGGCCCGGCCGCCAAGCCAGTCAGGCGGACGGCCCCAGCAGCAGCGGAAGCTCCACCAGCGACCTGATCGAGGTGGTGAACCGGGGCTCGAAGCCGTCGGGCACCCGGTAGTCAGGGATGCGCGCGTGCCACTCGCGCAGCGCGATCCGCAGCTCAAGCCGGGCCAGGTGCGACCCGAGGCAGCGGTGGATGCCGCGGCCGAAAGCGATGTGCCGGTTGACCTCCCGGTCGAAGCGCACCACGTCGGGGTCGTCCATCGCGTCCTCGTCGGTGTTGGCCGAGCCGAGCAGCGCCGTCACCACCTGGCCCTGACGGACCGGGCAGCCGGCGATCTCGGTGTCCTGGGTGGCGAAGCGGGCCACCATCATCACCGGCGACTCCCAGCGGAGCAGTTCCTCGACCGCGCTGGGGATGAGTGACGGGTCGGCCACCAGGGCCTGGCGCCGGCCGGGGTGCTGCGCCAGGTGCAGCATGATGCAGTCGAGTGACGCTGAGACCGTGTCCAGGCCCGCCGCCAGGAACAGGAAGCAGATGTCGAGGATGTCCTCGCGGCTGAGGCGGGCGCCGTCCACCTCGGCCGCGAGGAACGAGCTGATGATGTCATCGCCCGGGTGCGCCTGCCGCTCACTGATCACGGTGTCGAAGTAGGCGTAGATGGCCGTCGCCGTCTCCTTCAGCAGCGCCACCGAGTCCTCGTGCCCGCGGGGCTTGCCGGTGATCGACTCCGGCCGGATGAAGCCGTCCTTGAGCTCGAGGAACCGGGGCAACTCGTCCAGCGGCAGGCCGAGCAGGGCGAGGAAGACCTGGGAGGGGAAGCGCACCGAGAACTGCCGTACGAAGTCCACCTCGCGGTCGGCCGCGATCTCGTCCACCAGGCTCCGCGCCAGGTCGCTGACCGGCCCCTCCATCGCCTTGACCTGCTGCGGGGAGAACAGCGGGTCAAGGATCCGGCGGTACTGCCGGTGCGCGGGCGGGTCGATCTGCAGCGGGATGAGCGGCCGCTCGGCGCCGGTTTGGGTAACTCCCATCCCCGACGAGAACACCTCGGGGTTGGTGAGCAGGGCGGCGATGTCGGCGCTGCGGGTGAGCAGCACGCCCCGGTCGCCGAGCGGCAGCGCTCCCTGGGCGCGGAGCCCGGGGAAGATCGCCTGCGGCGCGACCAGGAAGGCCGGATTCTCCAGTGGGTTACCCGCGGACTGACTGGACTGAGCGTCGCCGACCGCCATGAGAACCTCCCTGTTGCCCACTTAGCGGTGAATTTATACCAAGCCTAAAGAAATGGGAAGCCCTCTCGGGCGGTGGACCGCCAGTCGAAAAAAGATCTATCCCATGACACTTGAGTCCGATTGATCGAACTGGTAATCTAGTCGCAGATCTTGGATGACTAGCAGCCGGTTCCGGCATAGGCGCGCGTAGCGCGGTGTCCGCTCAGCGGAAGTTGATGCTCAGGACCGCTGCTGCCATTCAAGGAGGTGGGCCGCGATGTGTACCGCCGAAGCCGTGCGCGCCGCCGGCGGGGCCTTCAACGGCCCCGCCGATGCGGTGCGGGTCGCGTGCGCGGCCCTCGATTACCTCAGCGCCGCCGCCGGCGAGCTGTCCGGGACGGCCCGCGGAGACTTGCTGGTTGCCCTGGGGGAAGCCCAGGCGAAGCTGACTGCCGCCCATGCGGCCGTGCTGCGTCCCTTCGACGCGGCCAGCGACCACGACGCGGACGGGTACGGGTCGTCATCGGCCTGGCTGGCCGCGAAGGCGGGGATGTCGAAAAAAGGCGCCCGGGCCGCGGTCGCGCAGATGCGCCAGCTGACCGAGCACCCGCTGCTCGGTGCGGCCCTGGCCGCCGGCGAGATCACCGACTCGCTTGCCTTCGCCATCGCCGACTGGACGCGCAAGCTGCCGGCTGAGATGCGGCTGGAGACGGACCGGATCCTGCTGGAGGCGGCCGCGGCCGGCGCGTCCACCGATGACCTGGCCACCATCGCCGGCTGCGCGATCGAGCGGTGGCGCCAGCAGCAGCCCGACCCCGACGACCCAGATGGCCGCTTCGACGACCGGGCCGTCCGGCTAGGCACCACCTACGGCGGCGCCGCCGTCATCCGCGGCGACCTGACGCCCGAGTGCGCCACCGCCGTCCGCGCCGTGCTCGAGGCACTAGGCAAGAAGGCAGGCCCCGAAGACGACCGGACCGAGGAAAAACGCTTCCACGACGCGCTGCAGCTCGCCTGCACCCTGCTGCTGCGGGCCCGGCTGGTCCCGGACCGGGCGGGCGCCGACACCCAGGCGGTCGTGCACATTCCCCTGGCGGAGCTGCGGCGGCTGCCCGGCGCGGGCGAGCTGGAGGACGCCTGGATCCGCGCGCGCCTGGGCCAGGACGGGTACCTGGGCGGCCGAGACGCCGAGACGGCGGCCTGCGACGCCCAGGCCGTCCCGGTCGTCACCGGCACCATGAACCCCGACGTCATCGACCAGATGATCGACCTGGCCGCAGCGGCAGCGGCGACAGCGGCAGCGGCGCCCCCGGAGGCAGCGCCGGGCCCGGGCGCCACTACCGGGCCAGGTGAACGCGCGCGGTCCCGGCCGCTGTCTCCCCAGGCCTGGCAGGCCCTGCGCTACGCGATCGCCCGGCTGGCAATCGACCTGGTTTCCGGCCCCGCTGGCATCGCC
>Ga0265338_10002781_pt1 | contig 25581 bp, 18 predicted proteins | sample 42126metaG_FD_193579 | JGI IMG/M metagenome (GOLD analysis project Ga0265338, IMG submission 193579) | Rhizosphere microbial communities from Carex aquatilis grown in University of Washington, Seatle, WA, United States - 4-21-26 metaG | ecosystem: Host-associated > Plants > Roots > Rhizosphere... | reverse complement strand
ATGAACGGAACCATGCATATTATAATATATATTTGAAGTTTCATCATTTAAAACTTTCTTTAAATCAAACTTTAAACTACCATTATTGTCCGAAAATCCTTCAAACATATCCCCTGTAAATACTTTAGGGATAAGCCTATCATAATTTGTAGTATAACATCTTAATGGATTATTAATTGAAGATAAAAAGTCATTTAATGATCTATTTAGATCTACTTTATTTAAGAGTTCCTTTGAATATATTTCTATTTGACAAATAATAATATGGATAAAACGTCTTAAAACATTTACAAAGAAATCATCATTTTCATTCCAAGAGGATATAAATTTATCATTATCATTATTTGAATACCAATTATCATTATCTATATCATATATTTTATTAAACGATAAAATTTCTTCTAAATAATCTTTTTCTTCAAAAAATGCAGGCATAACATTTTTAAATCTAGCAATACTACTTCTTTCCTTTGAAGAATAAAAAGTAATTAAATACTCTAACGCATTTATTATCGTTTCAAAATTAACAGTTGCAGGATCTCTATGATATAGACCAATAAGTTTATGATGTAACCAACTACCAATAGATTGACCTGTATAACTTCTAAATGTTAAATCAAGCAGTAAAGTATCAGTTATTTTTTTTGTTGTTGGGGCACCCCACGGTATTGCTGCTCCGGCTCCGGTTAAAACTATCGTCTTTTTAATATTCATTATATATGTCTATTTTAAAGATACTATTAAATCGAAATTTAATTTCTTTCTCACCACAATAATACAAAATCCCCACAACCTACAACATCATTTCAACCATATTCTCCCACCTGCCAAAACGGCACAACAACTCCTAAAATCCACCTTTCCCCATCCACATTTCCAACATCGATCCTTCGACCGTCCTTCGACCGTCCACCGTCCGTCCACCGACCAAATCCGAGCACAGAAATACAATGCCGAAATGACAGAATCAGCAAAAAGAAGAACCAAAAACCAAGGAAAACGCTTTACGAGAACATTTCAAGAATATGTTCGGCAAGTAAGCCGTCGTGTTCTAGTTTTTCTTTAAAGATGTAGGGTAAACGGTTGTACGAGAAGATACGACCACGGCAATCTCTTGTTTCGCAAAGGCAGAGGGTATTTGCCAATTCGGGCGTGAGATCGGTTTCGGTGGTGGCGTAGTCGAAGGTAATTTCTTCGCCTTTGAGAATGTTACGGATAGAAAAGAAGGCAACTACGCCTTCATTGCTAATAACATCGTACGAAGTACGCACTCTGCTGCTAGGCATGCACGAATGGTTGATATGTGAACCAATAACACCAGCTTCGAGATGTTGTTTCCTGCCTACTTGAATAGAAGTACGGGTACGTAATTCGCTACAGCTTGCTTTATAATAAAACAGAACGATATCTTTTGCAATGTCGCTGGTGGCAACAAGTGCTTTCTCACCAGATATGATGACACTGTTTTTTACGATAAGCGATTTATGATAGTATTCGCTTCCGAATCCCGAAGGTAAGCTTTGCTTTTTGATAGTTACTGCAGTATTAAACATGATACGAGGGTATTTATGGTTTCGTGCATTAGGGTTCTGGCTTGTTTCTATGTATTTCTATAGCTTTCTATTTATTTCTATGTATTTCAACATATTTCTAAAAATAAACAAATCCTCATAGAGAAAAGGGCAGTATGTCTCCACATACTGCCCTTCGATAACGTTATTAATCTACATTATCGTGTATGAAAGAGTTCTTTTCTTTAATTCTGATACCATCTTTTGAATCAGAAAAAGTGAAACGTGAGATATTTGAAGCCGATTCAACACCGTTGCTCGGCATTGTTGCAGCTCCACCACGACGTTTGAATGCCGATACATTTTCGTAATCGGTAATATCGTCCAATTGTTTTACATCTTGATAGCTGAAGGTTCGAACCGTTTGTTGTACTTCGGGCTCGTCGTTATTAAAATCGAGCTTTTGTTGGAAAAGATTCGATTCAGCTTTCTTTGTGATAAAACCGTAGGTAGGTTGTTGTGTCGATTTTGGCTCACTGAAGAAATCTTCTTCCGAGTTTTTAATTTCGAACACATCATCAGGTATTGATTCGAATATGTTTTCTATTACCGACTCAAAAAGATCTTTCTTAATCGATTCCAATTCGAGCGAAACAATCGTTTTTTCTTCTGCATGAACAAGCGGCTCTAAAGTGGTAACCGATGCTCTGGTATTTAATGGTTGTTTTAATGACGATAATTCTGGTAATGCATTAATTTCAAAACCGGTAGCGATGATGGTAACATTAATGTTATCGCCAAGAGTTTCGTCTTGTGCATATCCCCAAATGGTATCAACATCGTAACCAACTTCTTCGCGTATGTAATCGGTAATTTCGGTAACCTCATCCATTTTAACACGTTTGGTGCCGCTGGTAATGTTTAATAAGATATTTTTTGTACCACGAATATTGGCATTGTTCAATAATGGAGAAGTCAACGCTTCTTCAATAGCTACACGAGCACGGTTTTCGCCGTTTGCTTTTCCAGAGCCCATGATTGCTACGCCTGAATTTGACATTACGGTTTGTACATCGGCAAAGTCAACATTTATCATACCGTGAACGGTGATGATTTCTGCAATGCCTTTTACAGCAACAGAAAGAACATCATCAGCTTTTGCAAAAGCTTCGTCAAGTTCTAGGTTACCATATATCTCGCGAATTTTCTCATTATTGATGATAAGTAAAGAATCGACATGTTGACGTAATTCTTCAATACCTTTAATAGCTTGATTCACACGTTTTGGTCCTTCGAAACGGAAAGGAATAGAAACAACCCCAACGGTCAATATATTTAATTCGCGAGCAATCTTTGCTATAATTGGAGCAGCACCTGTTCCGGTTCCACCACCCATACCGGCAGTGATAAACACCATTTGTGTGTTATCGGCCAATATTGTTTCAATATCTTGCGAGTTTTCTTCTGCAGCCTCTTTTCCTCTTTCAGGATTATTGCCTGCTCCACGACCACGTGTTTTCGATTCGCCTAACTGTATTTTTACTGGAATCATACTTGCAGCAAGAGCTTGCGAGTCGGTATTACAGACAATGAAATCAACGTCTTTTATACCTTGTTCGTACATATGATTAACGGCATTTCCACCGCCACCACCAACACCAATTACTTTTATAGATGCAGGGCGACTTGAAGGCAATTCGAATTTCATGATATCTTCTTTCATGGCTCTGGGTTTTATTGGGTTAAATTTTTATGATTCAAATGTATTGTCTTCACCATCAAATAAATTGAGGATGTATGATTGAAAAAAGCTTGTCTTCACTTTCTTCGGTTTTTCTTCTTTTACTTGTCTTTCTTCTTTCACTTCTTTCACCTTACGTTTCGAAGTAGGAAACTCATCGACAAGCATTTTACTTATTTCACGATGCTCTATCTTTGTTTCTTCTCTTGCTATTGTAGAGGTTTGCATTTCAAAAGCTTTTGCAAAATCTTGTTGCGTCGTCGTTTTTTCTTGTTTCACCGGTTCTTTGGTAGCTTGAGCTTTTTCGAGTTCAAGACTCTTCATTAATAAGCCCACCGCAGTTGAATACATGGGGTTATTGATATTCTTGATATCGTTTTCGTCGATGTATTCGTTTGGATAACCAATGCGAACATCCATTCCCGTTTTAAAAGCAACCAGTTGGGTAAGGTTTTTCAATAACGAACCACCACCTGTCATCACAATACCAAATCCTTTTTTGTTGGCAACACCCGAAATCTCCATTTCGTACATCACCCCATCGATAATTTCTTCAACTCTCGATTGAATAAGATGTGCAAGGAAATTAACGCCTATTTCTTTGGGTCCGCGACCTTTAGGTCCTGGTACAGCAATCAGTTTTTTAGAATCGGCATAGTCGGCAATTGCTTCACCAAATTGTTTCTTCAAACTCTCTGCATGACGTTCCAAAATGCCACATTCTGTTTTAATATCGTTGGTTATCACATTTCCGCCGAATGGAATAACAGCGGTATGAATAATCATTTTATTATTATAAATAGCAACATCGGTAGTACCACCACCTATGTCAATAAGGATAACTCCTGTTTCACGTTCATCGTCATACAACACAGCATCGGCCGAGGCAAGTGGCTCAAGAACAATACTTTTTGTTTCAAGATTAACACGCTCAATACATTTCTTGATGTTGTTTGTTGAATCTATCTTACAGATTACCAAATGAAAATTAGCCTCCATCATCTTGCCGGTCATACCAACGGGATTATCGGTAGGATAGGTTTTATCAATATAGAAATCTTGTGGTAACACATGAATAATTTCTTCACCGGGATGCACCATTGTTTTGAACTGGTCTTTGATGAGTTGTTCCACATCTTCGGCAGTAAATTCCGAATCGTTACGATCTTTATTAACGAATCCGCGATTTTGTGTACAACGAATATTCTTACCTGCTATACCCACACTTACTTTCGATACTTTCACTCCAGCCTGCTCTTCGGCTTTGGCAAGTGCTTCTTCAATCGATTTCACGGTTAGGCTGATGTTTAGTACTTGTCCGCACCACACACCATTCGATTCCGAAACACCCATACCCACAAGTTCGCATTTGTTACTTTCGTTAACACGTGCAATAAGACAGGCAATCTTGGTTGTTCCTATGTCAATAGCTGCTATGTATTTATTTTCCATTGTAAATAGTATTTATTTTTTTGTACACACCACTTGATTCTTAAACTGTAAATCGATACTCGAATATTTATCCCAACCACCAAGTGGTAGAGCATCTTTGTACATAATCCACAGTTTCTTGCATTTCTCTTCGTAATTGTCCATTGTGCCAAAGATGATGGTAGAAGGTCCCATTTTTGGTACAAGCACAAAGTCATAATCTTCTGTCACATAAATTTGCTCTATCAATGCCTTCAGAAATTCATTAGCATTGATATATTTGGTAAGCAAATAGATATCTCGCAACACGGCTTTATTGATGGTATCGCCAGGAGTCATTTTAGCTACATCGCTATAGTAATGCGAGATATAAGGATTCATAATAAAACCGTTTGCCACCGGCACACGAGCTGCATAGCGATCGCTCAAAGGCATCATAGCTCCTTTTTCGTCGATGTAATAGCTGATGTTCATTTGATTCATCACCCGTACAATCGGATTTCGCTGTTTCACATTCACACAAAGACTGCCATTAAGCTCGCGATAAATATCGCAACGTTCAATAGAAGGATTGAGATTGATAGCTTTTTCGAGATTCAATACATTTATATTTTCGAGCAGTACTCCTTTTGTTTTTACGCCCTTGTTTGCAATCATTTTCCTAACTTCCTCTTGATCAATAAAATCGTGAGGAGGATCTTTGTCTATTTGAACAGCAATACCTCGGCATGGAACCGAAAGTCGCTGATTCTCAACAAACGAAAGAACCACTGTTAAATATAGAACAATGAGTATTTCGAATAATATGTTTTTCAACAATTTCATCAACAAGATATTAACAGATTTTCTGTACTAATTTATTGGTTAATAATTCTTTAATGCGCTCACAATAGTTATCAACATCGCCCGCTCCTACCGTTAAAAGCACTTCTATCTTTTTCTCTGCTAGTAGGCTAAGTATTTCATCTTTAGTAATCAAGCTTTTTTCTTTACAATGCACATTCTTGAAGATTATTTTCGATGTCACTCCTTCAATGGGCTTTTCGCGTGCCGGATAAATATCTAAAAGCAATAATTCGTCGCAAAGTGAAAGACTCTCAGCAAATTCTGCTGCAAAATCTTGCGTGCGTGAGAATAAATGTGGCTGAAATATCGTCGTAATTTTCTTCGTTGGATAGAAATCGCGAATAGCCGTTAAGCAAGCTTTGATTTCTTCGGGATGATGTGCATAATCGTCAATATAAACAACCGAATCGGTTTTCAGATGATAATCGAAGCGACGTTTCACTCCATAAAACGATGCTAAACCCGCTGCTATTTCTTCCGAACTCATATCACAGCAATAGGCAACTGCTGCTGCTGCAACCGAATTTTCTATATTAACTGGTCCGGGTAAATTGAACGAGATATTAGCTATAACCGATGTTGGCGTTTTAATATCGAACAGATATGCTCCTTCTATCTTGCGAATATTGAAGGCATGAAAATCGGATGCGATATTATCGAACGAATAACTGAATACCGTAACGGCATGATTATATAAGATATCTTGTATTGGATCAATGTTCAATCCTTGTTTTAAAATCAAAGTGCCACCGGTGGTAATCTGTTTCATAAATTGATAAAACGATTCAATCACCGCAGCATGCGTTCCATAAATATCAAGATGGTCGGCATCCATTGCTGTTACAACCGCTATCTCAGGAAATAACTGATGAAAAGAACGATCGTATTCATCGGCCTCAACAACAACATAATCGCTGTCTTTTGAGAAGAGAAAGTTGGTTTGATAATTCTTCGATATGCCTCCAAGGAAGGCAGAGCAATCGATAGTCGATTGTTTTAATAAATGAGCCGTTGTTGTGGTTACCGATGTTTTACCATGCGTTCCGGCAATAGCAATGCCTCGTTTATCTTTTATAATTAAGCCAAGCACTTGCGAACGTTTCATCACCGTAAATCCGTTGCTGAAGAAAAAGTTCAACTCTTCGCTATCTTTTGGTATTGCTGGAGTATACACAACCAATACTTGATGTTTATTGGCAATCGTTTTTACTTCGGCAGGTATATTAGTTTTAGAATCGACATAATGAATTGCGATACCTTCACTGCTCAGCGTTTGCGTTAATGGACTTTCCGTGCGATCGTATCCCGCAACCGTTTTTCCATAGAAATTGAAATAACGAGCCAAGGCACTCATTCCAATACCACCAATACCAACAAAGTAAACGTATTTCAATTCTTTAACATTCATACTATGATGTGTGTAATTCGTTTTTAACTACAAGAGAAAGCACTTGTTTCACAATCAAATCGGTAGCGTTAGGTATCGCCAATTTCTTGATGTTAACCGATAGATCCTTCATCTTTTTCTCATCGTTTAATATATTCAATGCTTTTACCATTAATGAGCCAATTGCTTCATCGTCAGTCATCATTTCTGCAGCTCCCAGTTCAACCAAAGCCATAGCATTTTTGGTTTGATGATCTTCGGCTACATTGGGCGATGGTATTAAAATTGATGGTTTTCCTAACTGACATAATTCAGATATGGTGATAGCTCCTGCACGTGAGATGATAAGATCGGCTGTTGCATAAGCAATATCCATATCGTAAATAAATTCGTGTACCCGTACATTCTTGTAACCGAGACTTTGCATCTTGGCTGTATTGAAATAGGTCTTACCTGTTTGCCATATAATTTGAATATTGTATTGATTCAACATATTAAGGCTATTACTCACACTTAAGTTAATAGTACGAGCACCAAGACTTCCACCAATAACCAATACCGTTTTAAGATTTGAGTTAAGATTAAAATATTCAATACCGTCCATACGAGTATGAGCGAGCTTGATTATTTCCTCACGTATTGGATTGCCGGTCTTAATGATTTTATCGGCAGGGAAATATTTCTCCATTCCATCATAAGCAACACAGATCTTATTAACCTTTTTGCTTAAAAGCTTATTGGTTAATCCTGCATAAGAATTTTGTTCTTGAATAACCGAAGGAATGCCCATCTTTGTTGCTTGATATAATAATGGTCCGCTAGCATAGCCGCCCACTCCCACTACAACATCGGGTTTAAAGTTATTGATGATCTTTTTAGCCATCTTTAAACTTCGTAATAGTTTCATTAGCACCGAGATATTCTTCAGATTAAAACCACGCTTCATACCACTAACGGGTAAGCCAATGATTTTATATCCTGCTGCTGGAACCTTTTCCATTTCCATTCGTCCATCTGCACCAACAAATAGAATCTCAGCCTTAGGCATAACTTCTTGTATCTTTTTAGCAATTGATATTGCCGGAAATATGTGACCACCTGTGCCACCGCCGCTTATTATGACTCTCATAGCTATACGTTTTAGAATTATCGTCCTATCTTACTAAATGGATTATCCGAATCACTTACTATTTCTTTCTTTGTTTCAACTTTTTCTACGGCTTCTTCTTTCTTTGCCTTTGCCGTTTTCTTTTCAGAAATTTCTTTTGCCTGCTCGGTACATCGCGATACACTTAAAAAGAGACCAAACGATATACTGGTAAATAAAATGGACGATCCTCCCATACTTACCATTGGTAGGGTTTGTCCTGTTACTGGAATTAGATTTACAGCTACCGCCATATTTATCATTGCCTGAAACACCATACTAAACGAAAGCCCAATTGCCACCAGCACCGCAAACTTATAATCAGAATTCTTTGCCAATATATATGCTCTGTACAGAAAGATCAAGAAAAGGAAGAGAATAACTGCTCCGCCTAACAGACCATATTCTTCAACAATGATTGCATAGATAAAATCGGAATAAGGATGGGGAAGGAAATTACGTTGCACGCTGTTTCCTGGTCCTTTACCTAAGATACCTCCGGTAGCTACGGCTATTTTCGATTGATCGGCTTGAAAATTAGATCCCTCTTCGCCCTTACCCATAAACGATTCGATACGAGTTTTCCATGTCTTACCACGAGGAAGCACATTGGGAGCTACAAAGATTAAGGTTGCAATTAAGGATACAGCCAAAATACAAATACCCAAAAGCAGAGCCAGATGTTTAAAACTGATACGACCTACAAACATCATCACTACCGAAACCACAAAGAGTAAAGCAGCGGTAGAAAAATTGGCAGGTAACACAAGAACACAGATTGTGCCCACAACAGCAACGATTGGGATAAAGACCTTTTTAAAATCCTCTATATTCTCTTGATTTTTCGATAACCAATAAGCCACATACAAAATCAAGGAGAACTTGGCAAAGTCGGACGATTGGAAAGTTAACCCAAGTCCAGGAATAGTGATCCAACGAGCAGCCGAGTTTAAACTTACCCCCATTAATAAGGTTAAAAGCAAAAGCGGTATCGTCACAATAAGCATCAGCTTAGCCGATTTATAGAAGATATTGTAATTGATTTTGTGAATTAAGAAGGTAAGCGTAAATCCCATTATCAAAGTAATGACATGTTTAAATACATAATGCGAGGTATTACCATGTTGCATTTTATATGCCAGGGTACCCGTTGCACTATACACTGTTAGAATAGAGAATAATGCTAAGAATAGCATTATGGTCCAAACAACCTTGTCGCCTTTGAGATATTTTGAGAGTGAGCTAAACATATTATAAATTCCTAACTGCTTCTTTAAATTTCTTACCGCGGTCTATATAGTTTTTAAATAAGTCGAAACTAGCACAAGCTGGCGAAAGAAGTACCACATCGCCTTTTTCGGCGCATTGGTACGAACGGTCTACAGCATCCTGCATTGAATGAGTATCGTGAATAATGGGAACAACTCCTGCAAAATATTGAATGATCTTGGCATTATCGGCTCCCATACAAACAATGGCTTTCACTCTCGACTTCACCAATTCTACCAGTTCTGAATAATCGTTTCCTTTGTCTTGTCCACCTACAATCCAAACAATTGGTTCGGTTATGCTATCGAGCGCATACCACACCGAATTGACATTCGTTGCTTTTGAGTCGTTAATAAACGTTACCCCACGTACTTGAAAAGGCACAACTTCCAAACGATGTTCTACGCCCTTGAAAAGTGACAAGCTCTCACGAATGGTACGGTCTTTAATATCGTACGATTTTGCAGAGATTGTAGCTGCCAAGGTATTCGCATAGTTATGTTTACCGCGAAGAACCAGTTCGTTTGTATTCATGTGGAATGTAGATTTATTAGTGAGAACAACTTGTAAAATATCATCTAATATAAATCCACCAATCGATAGTATTTCGTTGGTAGAAAAAGGTATAGCCTCGGGAGTAATGCTACGCTTTGCAAGTTCGCTCATCGTTACTGGACAATCTTTACTGTAAATAAAGATGCCTTGTGGCGACATGTTCTGCAAGATGCGGAATTTGGAATCGATATAGTTTTGAAATTCGTAGTTATATCTATCTAAGTGATCGGGCGTGATATTGGTCATAATGGCAATATCAGCCTTAAATTCGTACATGTTATCGAGTTGGAAAGAGCTAATTTCCAAGATATAATAATCGAAGTTTTGTTCAGCAACCTGTAAAGCAAAGCTTTGACCGATGTTTCCACCTAATCCCACATGCAATCCCGCACTTTTAAAGAGTGCATAGGTAAGCATGGTTGTTGTTGTTTTGCCATTACTACCAGTAATGCATATTAATTTAGCATCGGTATAACGAGCTGCAAATTCAAGTTCAGAAATAATAGGAATATCCTTTTCTACCAAGGCTTTTACAATGGGAGCTTTATCGGGAATACCGGGGCTTTTCATCACTTCTGTTGAATCGAGGATACGTTCGAAGCTATGCGTGCCTTCTTCCCAAGCAATATTGTACTTGTTTAATGTTTCTTTATACGAATCCTGAATCGTTCCATAGTCAGATACAAAGACCGTATAGCCATGCTTAAGAGCAAGAATGGCAGTACCCACTCCGCTTTCGCCAGCTCCTAAAATCGTTATTTTCTTTGCAACACTCATCAACTTAGCGTATTTTCAAGGTTATAATTGTTCCAACAGCTAATGCTATTCCTATAAGCCAAAATCGTACAACGATCTTAGCCTCAGGGAAATTCTTTTTCTGATAATGATGATGCAAGGGCGCCATCAAGAAAACACGCCTGCCTTCGCCAAAACGTATTCTCGTATATTTAAAATAACCTACTTGTATCATTACCGAGAGATTCTCTACGAGGAATATTCCGCAAAGCATTGGTATCAAGAGTTCTTTGCGAATAAGTATGGCAAATACCGCAATGATTCCTCCAATAGCCAAACTGCCCGTATCGCCCATAAAGATCTGAGCCGGATAAGTATTATACCACAAGAATCCAATCGTTGCTCCCATAAAGGCCGCTGCAAAAATCAACAGCTCTCCCGACATGGGTATATACATTATATTGAGGTAGTCGGCATAAATGATGTTACCCGACAGATAAGCAAAGATTCCCAGCGTGGCTCCTATAATTGCCGAAGTGCCGGCCGCCAGTCCATCAATTCCATCCGTGATATTTGCTCCATTCGATACTGCCGTTGTGATAAGAATCACCGCTAAAACAAAAACCACCCAACCCCATTGTTTGGCATGTTCTCCGGTGAATTTCACGAGATCTGAATAATCGAATTCGTTATTCTTCAAGAACGGAATGGTTGTCTTTGTCGATTTTACTTCTTTTACATTTCGGGTAATATCGAGGGGTGCATCTTTCGGTACATCGCATGGACGAAGCGTTGCTTTGGAGTAAACACGTTCGTAAACAACCACATCTTTACTCACATACAATGATAAACCAACAATTAACCCAATACCAACTTGACCTACCAATTTCAATTTACCAGGCAAACCAGCTTTGTTCTTTTTAAAGACTTTAATATAATCGTCTATAAATCCAATGGCTCCCAACCAAACGGTGGTGATAAGCATAAGAATAATATAGATACTCGACAAACGAGCAAATAACAAAGTAGGAATCAAAATAGAAGCTAAGATTAAAAGACCTCCCATAGTAGGTGTTCCTTTTTTAGCCATTTGACCTTCAAGACCAAGATCGCGGATTATTTCGCCAATTTGCTTCTTTTGTAAAAAACGAATCACGTATCCACCAAACATAATGGTGATGAACAATGAAGTTACAAACGATAATGCTGCACGAAACGATAAGTAATGGAACAAATTTGCACCAGGTACATGATATGTTTCTAAATAGCGAAATAAGTAGTAGAGCATAAGCTTGGTTTTATCTGTTAATACTTAAAGATTTATAAACTTCTTGAACTATTTCCCTATCGTCGAAGTGATGTTTTACTCCTTTGATTTCTTGATAGGTCTCATGACCCTTGCCTGCAACAAGAATAATATCGCCCGGACTTGCCATAAACACAGCAGTCTTAATGGCTTCTTTTCTATCCAAAATAGTTAATACCTTGTGACGCATACCGTCGGGAACGCCGGCATTCATATCTTTTGCAATATCTTCGGGCAGTTCGCTGCGAGGATTATCGGCAGTAATAATTACTCTATCGCTCTTAAGGGCACAAATCTTTGCCATTATCGGACGTTTCGTCTTATCTCTATCGCCTCCAGCACCTACAACCGAAATAACCTTACCTTTATTATCTTGATTTAATTTCTCTATAGTTGATAGTACATTCTCTAATGCATCGGGAGTATGAGCATAATCGACAATGGTCGTTATATCATTTTTAGAACGGAAGCATTCAAATCGACCATCTACCGGAACTAAGGTGCTGAGAACTTGCAATACTTCATCTTTCTTTTGACCTAATAATACTGCCGATGCATAAACGGCAAGCAGATTATAAGCATTGAAGTCGCCTATGAATTTTACCCAAACCTCAACGCCATCTATTTCCAGTAACATACCATCGAAGTGTTTTTCAATCACTTTGCATTTGAAATCGGAGAAGGATTTGCACGAATAGCTGCTTTTCTTAGCTTTTGTATTTTGAAGCATCACCATTCCGTTCTTATCGTCGCAGTTGGTTAATGCAATAGAAGTATCGGGCAAATTATCGAAGAACGATTTCTTTACTTTTAGATATTCGTCGAATGTTTTATGATAATCGAGATGATCGTGCGTGATATTAGAAAAAACACCTCCAGCAAAATGAATACCTGCCGTGCGATGTTGATGTATGGCATGTGAACTCACTTCCATAAAGCAATAATCGCAGCCTTCTTCTACCATTTCGTGCAATAATGCATAAAGCTGTATAGTATCGGGAGTGGTATGTGTTGCTTCAATTTCTTTATTGCCAATATAATTGACAACCGTTGAAAGCAATCCTGCTTTGTAACCTAGTTTGGTGAAAAGTTTATAAAGTAAGGTAGCTGTGGTTGTTTTACCGTTTGTACCAATAACTCCAAAAACTGTTAATTTTGATGATGGATTATCGTAGTAATTAGAAAGCAATAAGCCTAGAACCAACGAGGTATTTTCCGTTTGAATATACGTTACCTCATGAGTTATGACAAGGGGAAGTACTTCACAAACAATAACGATAGCTCCTTTTTCAATGGTCGATGCAATAAAAGTATGTCCATCGACCTTCGTTCCTGCAATTGCAACAAACAACGATCCTTTCTGTACTTTACGAGAATCGGTTTCAATGCCGGTAACCAAGAGATTGGTTGAACCAATAACATTGAGTCCTTGAATATTTTGTAGTATGTCCGTTAGCTTCTTCATCGATTATCCAAGATTTAAGACTATAACTTTTCCTTTAACCGAATCGCTTCCCGCAGGAATTGATTGCCGTTTCACGGTTCCTTTTCCTTGAACGATAACACGTAAACCTTTATTCTCTAAAAGATAGGTCGCATCTCTTGCTCCCATACCTGTAACATCGGGAACTTGTTTCGGCGAAAACTCTTTCGACGACAGCACCGTTTTTCCTTCGGTCTTTGCAGTCGTAGCCCAATCAGAATCGGTCGACTTATCCGATATCTTAGCTCCTAAAGAAGCATATATCTTCTTTAAATCGTCTCTGTAACCTTCTATTGAAAGCGGGAAATCGCGAGCTATTAGGCGGAACTTTTCTTTCACATCGGGTTGAATATCGAGTGTGGTAGAATAGATCTTATCTGCTATCTCTTTAAAGACTGTTCCTGCCACAACATTACCATAATAACTACCGCGAGTAGGATTATAGATAACCACGATGCACGAATATTTGGGTTTATCGGCAGGAAAATAACCAACAAACGATGCTTGATATTTCTTTGCCTCAGTCTTTTGCCAATAATTCATAACACAAGTACCTGTTTTACCTGCTATGCTGTAGATCTTATTTTTAATATTCGATGCTGTGCCAGTATCAACAACGGCTTTCAACATTTTACGAATCTTAGCCAGTGTTTCTTTCGAACAGATAGATGGTTGTAATACCTCTGTTCCTTTTTCTTCAAGAACACGGTCTTTATCGCGTATTTCTTTTACAAAATGGGGTTTTACCATCTTGCCATTATTGGCTATGGCATTGTATAAGGTTAATGTTTGCATTGGCGAAATATTTACCTCATAACCAATAGACATCCAAGGCAAGGACACGCCCGACCAAGTAGAATCGTCAGGATCTTTTATCTTAGGTCGCCCTTCTCCACTGATCTCAAGACCAAGTGGCACATTTAAACGAAGATTATATAAGCCACGAACAAAGTCCTTTTCTTTACCTCGATAATATTTCACAATGGTTTTGGATATCCCTACATTCGACGATACTTCCAATGCATGTTGCACGCTCATACGTCCGCCACCATGATGCGAATCGACCATCTTGGCGTTATAAAACATGCAGGTTCCATTTTCGGTATCAACGGTATCGGTTGGTTCTATATAACCATCTTCCATTCCAACAATAAGTGATGCTACTTTAAAGGTTGAACCCGGTTCGGTAGCTTCACAGATGGCATAATTAAGATTTTCGGCCATTGATACGCCGTCTTTATTGCGACCAACATTTGCTATTGCCAAAACTTCGCCCGTTGCCACTTCCATTAAGATAGCACAACCATGATTTGCTCCGTTTGAATCGACTGCTGCCTTCAATGCCGTTTGAGCAACATCTTGTACGTCTATATTTAAAGTGCTTACGATGGTTAAACCATCTTTGGGTTCAACTTGACTGCCATCATTAACCGGCATCCATACATCGCCCGAGAGTTTTTGTAATTTTTGATATCCTTTTACGCCGCGAAGTTCTTTATCATAAGCTTTTTCCAAACCAACAGTTCCCGTAATATCGCCAGTTTCTGTTTCGCTCATGTATCCAATGGTACGTGAAGCAAGATTTGAATAAGGCATGATTCGTTTATTGTTTTGCTCAACAATTAATCCGCCTTTATTTTTACCAAGATTAAATATCGGTAAGGCTTTTACTTTCTTTAATTGATTATAAGAGGCATTTTTATAGAGCAATACGTAACGGCGATTGCCATTACGAGCTGTTTGAAGAATGTATTTATATTCTGATTTTGTCTTTTCGTGAAAGATCTGCTCTAAACCACCTGCTATTGAATCGATTTTGAGACGAAATTCTTTATCGTCGATATATTCGTTTCCACCATCGAAGCGTAAATCGTAATAAGGAATGGAACAAGCCAAAAGGCGACCATCGCGACTACAAATATCGCCACGCTTTGCCTCAGGATACGATTCTTTGCGAGTATATGATATTTCTTTTAGTTTCAATTCCTTATATTTAAAGAACTGGAGATGAATAATTCGTCCAAGAATCAACATACCAATTACCACCATGCCCGAATAAACAAGGGCAAAGCGAAAACGGATAATATTTTTTTGACTCTTCTTTTCCATCTATCTATTTATCGTAACCAGTATAATCTTCGGGTTTCACATTCACAATATTGGGTGGAATGGTAGATTCGTCCAATCCCATCTGACGTTTGCGTAATTCTTGAATCACCGTCGATTGCTTGCTATTATTCATCAATTCAGAAAAGGTTGATATCGATTCTGAGTTTAATTCTTTAATTTGGTCTTGAATGAGTTTCGTTTTGCGTAATAGGCTTTCCGAACTAAAGCGATTTCCTATATAAATGATTCCAAGGAAAGCCAAGTACAAAATAAATGGAACATGTTTCGTGGCAGTATCGCTTACCAATACCGAACCATCAAACACATTCTTGATCTTCATTCTTTTTTTAACTTCCTTTTCTGCCATATCCTTACTTATAATAATTCAGCTATGCGCAATTTTGCACTTCTTGATCGAGGATTTTCTTTTTGTTCTTCTTCTGTTGGTACAACTGCTTTTCGACTAATAATTTCGAAAGGAGTAGATGTATTACCAAAGAAATCTTTTACCACCTCGCCACTCAACTTACCCGATTTCATAAAGTTTTTCACCATTTTATCTTCTAATGAATGATAACTGATTACAACTAATCGTCCTTCGGGATTTAAAATATCTAAACTTGCTTCAAGCAATTCTTCCAATGCTTTCAGCTCTTTGTTCACTTCAATGCGTAATGCTTGAAACACCTGTGGAGAAAGGTTAACTTCAGCTTTTTTGCCAAAGGTTTTACCAACTAAGTCTTTCAATTCGCCCGTTGTTTCGATTGGTTTCATGGAACGAGCTGCAATAACTTCGGCAGCTAATTTATTACCATGACCTATTTCGCCATAGTCTTTAAAAATAGTCGTAAGCTTTTCAGCAGTATATTGATTGAGGATGTTTGCTGCAGTGATGCGTTGTCCTTGGTTCATTCGCATATCGAGTTTTTCATCGAAGCGGAACGAGAATCCACGTTCGGCAGTGTCGAAATGATGAGATGATACGCCTAAATCGGCCAAGATGCCATCGACCTTATCAATGCCAAAGAGACGGAGGTAATTTCTAATGAATCGGAAATTATTATCGGCAAAGAGGAATCTTTTATCGCTAAGAATATTGGCTTGTGCGTCGTTATCTTGATCGAAACCTATGAGTAGTCCTTTTTTGCCAAGACGTTTTAAGATTTCTTTCGAATGACCACCACCGCCGAAAGTTGTGTCGACGTAGATTCCGTCGGGTCTGATGTTAAGACCATCAACACTTTCTTGTAGTAATACAGGCTTGTGGTATACCATTTTTAGTCGTCTAATTTAAAATCATCTCCAAGAATATCTTCAGCTAATGTTTCGAACTCAGTATCTGAAATTGCTATTGAATCGTAATGTGCCTTATCCCAAATCTCGATCATGCCACCTACTCCGGCCAAAACAACATCATTTCCAATACCGGCTGCATCGAGCAATCGTTTGGGAAGGGTGAGTCGGTTGCTCGAATCGAGCGATAGTTCGGCAGTGCCACGATGAAATTGTGTAAGAAATTCGTTGTGTTTTTTATTAAAAGGATTGATCTTCTTGCGAATTCTTCCTATCAGTATTTCCCATTCAGAAGATGGATAGAGCTCGAGGCAGGTCTTAAAGATACTCTTCTTGACTACAAAACGCGCGTCAGCTTCAACTTTCCCAATCTGAGAGAGGAAAGTTGAAGGAATTGACATCCTCCATTTTGCGTCTAGTTTACACGATGTATCGCCTATAAAACTCATTACTTTTTTGTCTATATAATAACACGGTAAAAATACGTCAGTTTCTCCCACTAAGTTACATTTCTTCCCACTTTTTCCCACTTTGTTGATAACTTTGAAGCTAAAACAGCCAAACAATTGATTATTTGCATATTAAGAGACATACTCTTTTCGCTCTTTTGAATAGCAAATAGTTTAAAACGCTGTAAAGTATTGTTGTTGTACCGTTTAAAAACGAAGCTAGGCGTTTATATGATCTGACAAAAAGATTGAAATTCGCAGTTTTGAGTAAGATTTACGATCGTTTTACATGCATTAAAATGAGACTTGCAAAAAATCAAAGAAACAGTATCTTTGCATTCTGAATTTTAAAAATTAACAGCCTCTATAATGATGACTGCAAACGAAATTAGAAAAGCCTTTCTCGATTTTTTCATATCGAAAAACCATCACATCGTGCCTTCGGCTCCAATGGTTGTAAAAAACGACCCAACTTTAATGTTTACCAATGCCGGAATGAATCAGTTTAAAGATTTGTTTCTTGGTAATTCGGAAATCGTTTATCCACGTATTGCCGATTCACAAAAATGTTTGCGTGTTTCTGGTAAACATAACGATTTGGAAGAAGTAGGTCATGATACTTACCATCATACCATGTTCGAGATGTTGGGTAACTGGTCGTTTGGTAATTATTTTAAAGCCGAAGCTATTGCTTGGGCTTGGGAATTCTTAACAGAAACCTTAAAAATAGATAAGTCTACCTTATATGTTACCGTTTTTGAAGGTGATGTGAAAGAAAAACTCGAATTCGATCAAGAAGCTTTTGATATTTGGAAGAAATATATTGCCGAAGACCGTATTTTACGTGGCAATAAAAAAGACAATTTCTGGGAAATGGGCGATCAAGGACCATGTGGACCTTGCTCTGAGATTCATGTAGACATTCGCTCGGAAGAAGAAAAGAAAAAGATAGCTGGTCATGCAATGGTCAATCAAAGTCATCCACAGGTTATTGAAATTTGGAATAATGTTTTTATTCAATATAATAGAAAAGCCAACGGTGAACTTGAAGTGTTACCTGCAAAGCATGTAGATACCGGAATGGGATTCGAACGTCTTTGTATGGTTGTTCAAGGCAAACAATCGAACTACGATACCGATGTTTTTCAACCTATTATTCAAGAAATAGCTCGTCTTTCGGGCAAAAAATATGCTGAGAACGAAAAGGCTGATATCGCAATGCGTGTTATTGCCGATCATCTTCGCACCATTTCGTTTGCAATTGCCGATGGTCAATTGCCTTCGAATGTAAAAGCGGGTTATGTAATTCGTCGCATTCTTCGTCGTGCCGTTCGTTATGGTTATACCTTCCTTGAATTTAACGAACCGTTTATTTATCGATTACTTCCGGTACTTATCGAAACAATGGGACATCAATATCCCGAATTAATTGCTCAAAAAGAACTGATTCAAAAAGTAACCTTCGAGGAAGAAGCTTCTTTTCTTCGTACTCTCGATACCGGTATTAAACTATTGGATAAATTAATAGAAAAAAACAAGAACGATAAGCAAACAACCCTTTCGGGAAAAGATGCTTTTGTCCTTTACGATACTTATGGCTTTCCCTTTGATTTAACGGAACTTATTCTCCGTGAAAATAATATGGATGTTGATAGCGCTGCTTTCAGCAAAGAACTGGAAGCTCAAAAAGATCGTTCACGTAATGCCACTGTCACCAAAACCGACGATTGGGTTGAGGTTTGTGCCGAAGAAGAAAAACAAAGTTTTATCGGTTACGATTTCTTAGAAACAGAAGTTGCGATAACTCGTTACCGTAAAGTATCGGCAAAGAATCAAGATTTATATCAATTGGTCTTTAATGTTACTCCATTCTATGCAGAATCGGGAGGTCAAGCTGGCGATAGCGGATATATTGAAGCCGATGGCGAGAAAATTGCTATTATCGACACAAAGAAAGAAAATAATTTAAGCATACATATCTGTAAATCGCTGCCAAAAAACCTTACGGCAGCATTTCACGCAGTGGTTAATACTCCAAAACGTGTAGCTACAGCAAATAATCACTCGGCTACCCATCTTTTGCATTATGCTTTGCAACAAGTATTAGGAAGTCATGTTGAACAAAAAGGATCGTTGGTAAATGACGAATACTTACGCTTCGACTTCTCTCATTTTCAAAAAATGACTGCCGAAGAGATTCAAAAAGTAGAATCTATTGCCAACAAATTGATTCGCGAGAATGCAAAACTCAATGAACATCGCAATATTCCTATTGAAGATGCTCGTGCAATGGGAGCAAAAGCATTATTTGGCGAAAAATATGGCGATACTGTTCGCGTTATTTGCTTTGGCGATTCGAAAGAACTTTGTGGTGGTACGCATGTTTCGGCTACGGGGAATATTGGTTTGGTAAAAATCACCTCTGAAGGTGCTATTGCAGCAGGTATTCGTAGAATTGAAGCAATTACGGCCGATAAAGCTCTAGGTTTTATCGATCAAAAGCTACAATTGATAGAAGACTTAAGCGACACCTTAAAACGTCCGCAAGATTTAAAGAAAGCGGTTGAAGTTCTTTTCGAAGAAAACGCATCACTGCAAAAACAAGTTGAAGCTTTCAATAAAGAAAAGGCAAAACAACTAGCTATCGATCTTAGTTCAAAAGCTATTATCATAAAAGGTATTACTTTTATTGGCGAAATACTGCAAGTAGATGCTGCTTTACTAAAAGATATAGCCTTTGGTTTGAAAGATATGCACGAAAATGCAATTATAGTCTTAGGAGCTTCGAGCGAGGGTAAGGCAAATCTTGCCGTGATGCTTTCGCAAAACCTGGTTGATGCTAAAACATATAATGCAGGAAACATTATCCGTGAAATTGCTAAAGAAATAAATGGCGGCGGTGGCGGTCAAGCGTTTTTTGCAACAGCTGGAGGTAAAAACCCTGAAGGATTGGCAAAAGCAATAGAAAAAGCTAAAGGCTTAGTGTAATTGTTTCATCCCACATCCCACTGGGATTTAGTTACATCGGAGAATAAAGCAAAGACTTTACTTTGTTTACTTAAAGGTAAAGCATCTCGTGCGATGTTAATCATTTTGCAGAAATGATAAATAATACCCATATCGCATATGATACATAATTAGCATCGTTAAACTTTTACAATTTTGTAACGCAAACAGTAATAATGGGAGTACTAGGAAGCCAAGCGATTGTCGATGATTTTAAAAAGGCTTTCGAAAATCATGGTCTAGCAATCTTCACAAATAACACATATAATACCAACTCCGACAAAATAGTGTATATACGCTAGAAAACTCGGTTTGAAAAGTATATTGGATTAAGACAGAACTCCATCCTAAACGCAATAGCATGTTGGGACAAATTGGTCTTTCTTTTTACATTATTAACCAGATCTTTAGTAAAAAAAAGAGTTTGACTAAATCTTTTTATTGATTTGCAAAAAGAATCATATTTGTTCCCTATTTTTACAAATAATAAAAATGTTCATAATGAAATCTGATTTAAGCAAAATAAAACTTACAGTTCAAAAGAGAATAGCCTTGATATCGGTTGTATTGCTTATCGGTAAATTTATAGCCTATTATATAACTCATTCGGTTGGGATATTGACTGATGCATTGGAAAGTATTATAAATGTAATCACCGGTTTTATTACTATTTACAGCATATTTATTTCGCTTAAGCCTCGCGATGCCGATCATCCTTTCGGACATGGAAAAATTGAATCACTTTCTGCATCAATCGAAGGTTTGATGATTCTTTTAGCTGGTCTTTTAATTATTTATGAAGCCATTATTAGACTTTTTCATCCCGCAGAGATCCAAAAACTTGATATTGGAATAATTATTGTGCTCATAACTGGTTTAATAAACTATATTCTAGGCTATTACAGTATCCGTGTTGGCAAAAAACATAAATCAATAGCCCTCATTGCTGGTGGTAAACATCTTCAATCTGATACTTATTCAACCATCGGTTTGACTATTGGGCTTTTAATTTTAATGTTTACCCATATTGCATTGCTTGATAGTGTAATTGCATTAATTCTTGGAACAATTATTATTTATACCGGATACAAAATTCTAAAGGAAACCATTTCAAACCTTATGGATGAAGCTGATGTGAAATTGATTGAAAATCTCACCAAAATATTATGGGAGCATAAATCGATTAATTGCATAGAAATGCATAATCTTAAAATTGTTAAATATGGCGAAGCTTATCATATAGATTGCGATATTACTCTTCCTTGGTATATGAACGTTATGGATGCTCATAAAGAAGGCGATAAGATTAAAGATGCAATACTCAATAACTTTTCGGAGAATATAGATCTAAATATTCATAATGATTATTGCAAAGAAAGATATTGTAAACAGTGTCAGGTGAATGATTGCAGTTATAGAAAAGAATTATTTGAGAGTATTAAAACATGGACCTTCGAATCAATTACGTTTAAAAACAATACAATACGACCTCAAGATGTCAAATAAAATATATTTCATTTCGGGCATAGATACTGATTCGGGCAAAACATTTGCAACCGGACTATTAGCAAAATCTTTGCTTGATAAAGGGAAAACGGTAATCACGCAAAAGCTAGCACAGACCGGATGTACCGATATTTCGCTCGATATTATAATGCACAGGGAAATAATGGGAATAGGTTTACAAGATGTTGATCGTGCAAAGATAACTTGTCCATACTGTTTTTCGCTTCCTGCCTCACCTCATTTAGCAGCAAGATTGGAAGGGAAACAAATTGATATTGATATAATCAATCAAAACTCAATTATACTATTATCGCAATATGAATATGTTTTATTGGAAGGTGCAGGAGGTTTAATGGTTCCAATAAACGACAAGCTATTAACAATCGACTTTATAAAACAACAACATTATCCATTAATACTTGTTTCTTCAGCAAAAATAGGAAGCATTAACCACACGTTACTAAGCATTGAGGCATGTTTTAATCGAGAAATAGAGCTTTCGGGGATTATATTCAATGAATTTCCAAAAGTTAATGAAGAAATTGAAAATGATTCTCGCAACATAATTAGAAACAAACTTAAAGACTCATACCCATTGGCATTTTTTACCAATGTCCCCATAATAAACAATAACTATTCAATTAAAATAAACATTCCAATTTAAAATTGTTTGCTTATAAATTGTAAAGTGTCGTAAATAAATCGTAAGTTTGATATAGGTAGAACCTACTTATCATTAATATTATGTGATTTATGAATATTTCAGGATCATCTGGATTACAAACATATTTTAACGACATTATTACAAGTTTAATGTATGTTGAAAGTTTTGATCTATTAGCTGAACGTACCGTTGCAATAATCATGCAGCTACCAGAAATTCGACATGTCTCGGTTATTTTTCAATCGAATATATTACAAAAGCCCAAAATTGCAGATAATATAATTTCTATTCCATTAATAGGAGATGATCACATTTTTGGCAAAATAGATATTGAATGCGAGAAGTCAATACATGCAACTAACGAATTAATAAGTATATTGGTAACAGTATCAAATGTTTCGGCAGCTGTTTGCAGTAAAATAAAAAAAATAAATGAAAATAAAATCCTAGCTACATTAGCAAAGGAAACAGATTACGCAATAGTAATAACCGATCCTAATGGCAAAATAGAATGGGTAAATGATGGTTTTGAGCAATTAAGCGAATACAAATTATCAGAAGTAGAAGGATTAAGAATCAACGATATATCACAAGGAATTGATACCGACATAGAAAAGACCAAACTAATAATTAATGCGTTAAAAAACAAAAAGAATATTGAACTTGAATATTTAAATTACACAAAATCGGGTAAAAAATATTGGGTAAATATAGAAATCAAACCATTATTTGAAAATGGAATATTAACTCATTACATTTCAATCCAAAAAGACATCTCTTCTCTTAAAAATGTCGAAGAAGAATTGATTCAGTCAAAAGATTTAGCCGAATCAGCAAATGAAGCAAAAAATCGATTTCTGGCAATTACCAGCCATGAAATAAGAACGCCGCTAAATATTATCTTAGGAATGAGCAAAATACTTTTAGAAACAGAAATAAATGACTCACAACTAAAATATTTAAGAGGGATAAAAAGTGCATCACAAAATCTTCTTCTTATAATTAACGATTTACTCGATTTTTCAAAAATTGAAGCGGGGAAATTACTACTTGAAAAAATTGAATTCAACCTTAATCAAGTTACTGAAGATGCAATGACTTTTCTAAGTATCAAAGCAATAGAAAAAAACATTCAATTAGTTCTTGATAATGATACCCGGATATATGATTTTCTAATTGGCGACCCTTTTCGACTTAATCAAATATTATTGAACTTGCTCACGAATGCTTTAAAGTTTACCGATACCGGAACTATAACACTTCGGACTCATCTTGAATATGAAAATGATATTGAGAATAAAATAAAAATTGAAGTTTCGGATACAGGTATAGGTATTGATAGCAAAAAAATAAATACCATATTCGATAGCTATACTCAAGAAGATATTTCAATTACAAGAAAATATGGCGGAACTGGTTTAGGTTTAACTATTACCAAACAATTAGTTGAATTATTTGGAGGCGAAATTTCTGTTTATAGTAATAAGATATCAGGAACAACATTTATCATAATGTTAACATTTAAAAAATCAAAAAAAACTGATTCAAAAATAATAGAACCCATAATTGATATTCAATCATTAAAGGGAATAAAAGTTTTATTAGCTGAAGATAACGAGCTAAATCAAGTTATAGCCCTCACCTACCTAAATCGTTGGGAAATCGAAACAGACACAGTATTGAATGGTCTCGAAGCAATTGTGAATGTAAAAAATAAAAAATACGATATCATTTTAATGGACATTCAAATGCCCGAAATGGATGGAATAACTGCAACCAAAATAATACGACATGAACTATTATCTAAAACGCCTATAATTGCTCTAACAGCACACGCTTTGAACGATGAAAGAGAAAAATATATGCAAGCTGGATTTGACGAATATGTTACAAAACCAATAGATGAAAATATACTATTAACTTCGCTATTAAAACATGTCGAACCTTCTCTTTCCAATAATTATACTCATATTGAAAGTAAAATGACAAAAAGCAACTCTATTGAAGAACCGATCTTTAATTTATCCGAACTCAAAAAAATAGCAATAAACGATACTCAGTTTATCCCTAAGATAATTCAGTTATTTATAAATCAATCTATAGATATCCCAGAAAAACTAACTATGTTTGTTGAAAATAAAAACATCACCGAAATAGGATTTATAATCCACCAGATAAAACCTTCATTATTTCATCTTTCGGTTGATTGTTCTAAGGATATTATTCGAAAAATTGAAGAAAACATACACGATAATAAAAACGAAGAGGAAACACTTCAATTATCATTTCAATTGATCCCAATATTAAATACTCTTTTAGTGCAACTCAATACTGAACTTGAGAAATACAGTAATTCTATTTAGCTTCAACGATTAATAGTCGTAGCTTTTCGATTTTACTTTTCAATTCGACCAATTCAGATGTATTTGCCGATTCAATTTTGTATTTATCAAATACAGAATTGATATCGTTCAGTGAATTAATCAATTCAAGAACTGTAGCGTCCTTATCTCCATTTACTAAAACAAGTAATGATACGATATTCTGCACATACTCTTTTTGACTAACAATGCCTTTTAATATCTGAGTTTTATCTTGATCGTTTTTACACTGATCAATAACACTTAAGGTTAGATGCATATTTTCAATCCAACTTCCACTCATTACTAACGTTGCAATTTTATACTGGTCACCATTGCGAAGGTATTTTTTTATCACATCGTATGCTGAACTAACAATATTAATTAAAGTATCCTTTTGATCAACATTACCATTGAACTTATCAATTGCATTTTTATCAAATGCCATAGAAACACCTATCTGATCGGATAATTGTTTAGCACAAAGCAAGTATTTAAAAGAAACGGGTATTTGATTGAAATGTATGATATAATTCAAATCAGCACCAAAAACGCCAATATTCATTGCTTTAGCCTTGCTTGATTCATATTCGTTAGCCTTTTTGACACTATTTAAAATCACATCATTATACAAATTAGCTTGTTTGGAAAGAACTTGAATAAATTCATCACTATTTCTTAAATTCAAAATAGCATAATCAAGTTTTTCTTGAACACCTTTCTTTATTAATGTTGAATCAATTTCACCTAAATCAGTAACAGAATCAGATGAATATTTATTCA